>Ga0157374_10000902_pt1 | contig 25890 bp, 22 predicted proteins | sample M25metaG_FD_115308 | JGI IMG/M metagenome (GOLD analysis project Ga0157374, IMG submission 115308) | Miscanthus rhizosphere microbial communities from Kellogg Biological Station, Michigan, USA - M2-5 metaG | ecosystem: Host-associated > Plants > Roots > Rhizosphere > Soil | place: USA: Michigan... | reverse complement strand
CGATCGGCCCTGGGCTGATCCCGTTCACCGTAATTCCATCTGAGGCCAGTTCCAGCGCCAAAGCTCTCGTCAGCCCAAGCAGGGCAGCCTTCGCGGAGCTATATGCAGTGCGACCGGCAAGTGAAACGTGGCTCATGATCGAACTCATGTTCAGAATGCGCCCGTATCCTGTTCCTCTCATTCCCGGAACAAATGCGCGGCACATCAGAAAACTCGAAATTAGGCTGGCGTCCAGTACGCTGCGAAATTCCTGTAGGGTGAAATCCACCAGGTTCTTCCTGAGATTGGTTCCGGCGTTGTTGATCAGTATTTGCGGGCTGCCAAACCTTGCTCTGACTGCATCGGCCAATTGGGCCACTTCATTCTCTTGGGTGACGTCAGCGACAAATACCGCGGCCATCTTTCCCTGCGCCGCAATCTCGTCCCGCACCAGTTCCATGCGTGCACGGTCGCGCGCCACCAATGCGATCTGCGCGTTCGCGCTGGCAAGGGTCTTCGCCATGGCTTCGCCCAGACCCCGGCTCCCGCCCGTAACCACCGCAGTGCGGCCACTTAGGTCGATTTTCACGATTGCCTCTTGGTACTTGTTGTTTTGTTTGCTAGCCGTTACATGCAATCCAGCCGCCGACAGGCGTCATTCGCGCAGTCTCCATGCGTAGAGGCTGTCCCCGGCGGCAAATACAATGTACTGCTTTCCGTCCAGCAGATACGTGATGATCCCGCTTGATTCATTCGCATTCAGTTCGTGATGCCACAGAATCTGACCCTTATCGGCGCTCAAAATAATGAGGTTCTTTTGGTCATCGCCTGAAATCAGCAGATTGCTCTCCGTTGTCAGGATGCTTGGGCCCAACGTGGTCGGCGCATTGTTCAAATTCGGATACGCATGCCGCCATATGGCATTTCCTGTGAGCGGATCGATAGCCTGCAACACCCTGACCGCGGGCCCGATGCCGACGCCCGTTCCTCCGTAGCCTGAAGGATTGTCGCTATCGTCGGTCAGGTAATAAATGGCCTTTCCTTCGACTGAGTTCACATACACCAACCCGGTCTTCGGACTGAATGCCGGGGCGGGCCAGTTCGACGCATTCACAATGTTAATGGAGCCCCCCACCGAGGGATCCTTCTCGGGGATCGGCATGGGTTCGCCTTCCGACGACAGCCCTGACGAATAATCGAGCGGAACGTACGGCTTCACCACCAAGTACTTACCGGTCACCCGGTCGAGAGTCACAAAAAATCCGTTGCGCGCCGCCTGGGCCAGCAGTTTCACGGGCTTTCCGTCCACAGTTTGATCAAACAGAATTGGAGCGGTGGTGTTATCGAAATCGTGCGTGTCGTGTGGCGACACCTGGAAGTACCACTTCAGCTTTCCGGTATCCACATCGAGAGCCACGATCGATTCGGTCCAGAGATTCGCGCCCGGCCGTCCCTGGCCTGCAAACACTGGATTCGTGTTTCCGGTTGGCCAATAGAGAAGGTTGAGCTCCGGATCGTATGTCCCTGGCATCCACGTCATACCGCCGCCATGGTCCGCTGCAGCCTCGTTCGGCCAAGTTTTCATCGCGGGATCGCCCTGGCGAGGCGTCGACCACCATGTCCACTGCAGGTCTCCTGTCACTGGGTCGAACGAGTGAAGAAACCCCGGCATGTCCATTGCATCTCCGCCCACTCCGACAATGACATGGTTCTTCACGATCAATGGCGCGGAGGTGGAGAAATACTGCTTCCGCGCATCGGCATAATTCTTTCTCCATCGTTCCTTCCCCGTGTTGGCATCAAGGGAAATCAGCCAGTTGTCAGGGGTCAGGAAAAATACCGTGCTATTCCAGATGCCCACGCCGCGCTGTCCCACCAGGTGTCCGCCATGATCCACCCAATCGTAGTGCCATAGCTCTTTCCCGGTCCGGGCATCGAGCGCCCAGAGGTGATCCGGGAGCGTCATGTAGAGCACACCATCTACCTGCAGGGGCGTGCATTTGATGATCGGAGTCGGGGCGCCGCGCTGCTCTCCAACCTCGGTAATCCGGTGCACCCATTGCGGCACGAGGCGGTTCAAATTGGCGGGATTAATCTGCGTAAGCGTGCTGTAGCGTTTTCCGCTGTAGTCGCCATTGAAAGTGGGCCAACTTGTCACCGGTGCTCTGCCGATTGTGTTTGGATCAACCGACACGATCTGCGCATGAACCAAGGCGAGCCCCAACCCGGCGATGGCCAGCACCGTGCAGAATGGGGAAGGCAGTTTCATTTCAGTGTCTCGAGGTAAGCGGTCACGTTGTGCATGTCATCGTTTGCCAACGTCATCACCAGGCGCTGGTGGGCCGCGAGCGGATCGTTCATCTGTACCTCAATGTCAGGACCGCGGTCGATTGTGTGCGTTTCGCCTGATTTGTCCAAGAGTGTGACCCGAAAATCGCTGATCTGCGTCACCTGTCCCGAAATCGTCCCGTCGGAGGTTTTGACGTTGGCCGTTATCTTTCGATCGCGCACCGGCCAGATCCAATTGCGTTGCAGTTGCTCGGGCGAGCGGTACTTGCTCGCGATGTGCAGGAATGTCTCCGGCCGGTGGCAAGACATGCAATGGGCCTGCACATAGGCTTTCCCCTTTGGAGCATTCCCAACAAGGATGTTCAGCACATGATAAGTTCCGCGGTTTGCCACACTCTCCACCTGCAAGTGCAGGAATTCGGTAATGTCCCTCAGCTGCTGGTTCGACATGGAGAACGCCGGCATGCCCTTTTCCGCCTTGCCTTTCTTGAGAAATGGCACTAGCTGCTCCCCATGTTCGTCTGTCAGAACTAGGTCCGACGTAATCAGGCTCGGCCCTATCCCTCCGCGGGCAGCCTGCCCGTGGCAAGCGGCGCAGTTCTGCGCGAAAAGCGGCATCCCGCGGGCAGCCGCAACTTTGTCTGGCAAGGCCCCCAATCCAAGAAATTCGCGCGTCGCGGCTGATCGCTGCGACAGGCTCGTGCTCGGATGGTCCTGCTCGACGTCTTCCTGGCTGTCCGCTCGGCTTTCCTGGCTGGTGGCATCGACCGTCGCGCTCCCGACGAGCAACGCGGCACAGATGAGTAGAGCACTGTATCTGACCCTCCTGATCTGGCAGAAGAGCCCGCCAAGGACGAAATCTTTTCTCAAATGGTGAGCGTGCGAAGATTCGAATAGCATACGGCCCCAGAGTCTTAAGCCCTTTTTTCCAGACAAAAAAGACGACCTCGACACAGCCGAAATGTTAACAAATTACACACCGTAGGCTGCGCTAAGGTCGAGCCACTTTGGCGCGGAGTCCTTTTCCGCGAGAGTGAAATGCCGCCGTTCTTCGTGCGCCAGCTGCAGCGTCCGCCGAAACAGTGCGTGACACCAGTGACATTGTGACGCCAATCACTTCTACGTCAGTAGGCTGCACTCAGGGAGTGATAATTGGTAGACTCTCGGATAAATGACAAGGCCCCCGGCTCGCGAACTCCTGAGCTATCTAGCCTCGTACGGTCCTCACGTCTCAAATCTAACCTTAGCGGTGCGCGAGGTGGTCCTGGAAGAGGCACCTCAGGCGATTGAGTCCATCTCGAAGGGCTACGCACTCGCTATCGGTTACTCGTTCACCGGCAAACCGCTGAAGGACGGCTTCTGCCACATCGTAACTTACAGCACTCACGTGAACCTCGGCTTTAACCGCGGCGCACTGCTGCCGGATCCCAAGGGAATCCTCACTGGCAAGGGCAAGTCGATTCGACACATCACGATTCGTGAAGAGAGTGAGGTGGAACGGCCATTTGTTCGTCGGTACCTTCAGGCGGCCATTGACCAGGTAGGTGGTCCTCGGACGGCGGCGGTCGTTCCCAGTCCAAGGTCGAAGCAGCAAACTCTAAAGCGACGTTGATTACCGCCCGTCAAGGCCAGCTTATTCAGCGACGCAGGCCATAGGAGACGAAGCTGAGCGATCCCTTACGTTCCGTCAGGAATAACCAATTTCGCTGGTTTCATTGTTGCTGACCTCGACGGCATAGGGTTGGATTCTCGCTCCTTGGCGGATCACGAGATGGCTCGAGCGCCCTCAACTAACTAGGTTCAACTCGCGGATGGCTTCTCCGGCGCCGCTGAGGTTCGCCAGTCGCATCTCGGAATACTTGCGAGACAGAATCACGCCTGGAGCTCCAGCCTGGAAAGCTGCCAGAACTGCTTTCTTGACGCTTTGCGGCGTGCACTTGCTGTCGTTGGCCTCGGTCGGGATGTCAATGTCAATGCCCGGCCAAATCAACGTTCTTGTGCCAGCAACCCCCTCGAGCGCACGCTTAGTTTCGCGATGTACATAGTCAGCGGAAAGCCCGGTGTGCGGAATCTGATCATATCCCCGCTCTCTGAATCCCATCAGTGCATAGTTGAGATCAATCAGGCTTGGCTTTGAGAGATCTCCATAAAGCGTCGCGCCGATGTTGTTTGCGTACAGCGCCATTCGCTCGCCTCCGCAATTGTTGTACATAACGACCTTTATAAAATCCGAATAGTTCGACAGCGCATGCAGGTCTTGTTCCGCCCGATAGATGGGATTAAAGGAATTATTGTGCCAAATGTGCCAACCCACCGGAACCGTCGGTTTCGCTGTCTTGATCGTCTTGTATATTGCGGCGTACGTCTCGCGAAGGCTGTCGGTCCATAGCATTTCCCAGGCCGCTAGTTCCGGATACCGTAACAAAAGCCGCCAAAATTGAACGTAGTAGCCGTCGACGGGGCGTATGCCGCTCCGCGCCGAGCGAACGAATTTTTCTAACTCCAGAAATCCCTGCTTGGTGCGTTCCACATTGATGCCGCGCTCCTTGGCTTTGCTCTGACAAAAACCACAGAAGCATGTAACCCTGTCAGGATCGACTGGCGGTACATCGTGGGTGGCTCCCAAAGAGTCCGAGAGCGCACCCTGACGCTCAGATCCCCACATAATTCCGTCGATATCGTAGGAACGGGCATAGTCCTCTACTAAGCCTGTCAGGAAATTCCGGTAGTCCGGATTGTTGACACATAGCGTCTCGGCATTCCGCCCATATAGATCTTGCTCTTGAAGCTTTTCAACGCTCGGCAAGTCAGTGCGAAACACGTCCTCAAGCCAGCAGATCACTTTCATGCCGCGCTTTTTTGCAGCCGGGAGCACCTCGGCGAGGATATCCAAGCCACCGTGGTCGGGCGCGCGGGTGTCTTTGAGAACCGTGTTTTTGTAGTACTGGGGATGAGGAGTGGCAAAGTTCCCGCCGTGGAAATTGAGGTCGTACTCCTGCTTGCCGTGGTCGGGCAGCGGCTGGCCCGGAATCTGTCTTCCGGCAATGCCTCGACCGTAGGTGAATACTGCAAGAAATATGGTATTCACCAGGGCACGTTCCTGAAGCACATCCAGAACCTTCTCAGTACCTTCATCCACAAACGAAACTGCTCCGGCTTGAATGCCGATCATCTTGGATGACCGGGCAGTTTGTGCGGAGGTTGGCATGGCCAAAGCAGCACCGGCTCCAGCAGTGATTTTCAGGAATTCTCGGCGATTCACGTCCGATTTCAACATGGAACGACTCCTACTTTCGCGGGATGAAATCACGCCTCAAGTATTGAAACGCAACAAAACGACATAAATAGTAACAGTTCAGATGCCCTGCCTAGGGCTAGCTTCTTGAGAGGGTGTCCCGTTTCGTGACCTGCTTCGATTCTGAATGGGCTGCCGACAGCCCGGCGATGCGGCGTCGTTGATCTCGGATGGACACACAGCCACCGTTCGCCGCCAAGGTTAAGTTCCACGGCCAAGATCTAGCAATTCAAATCCGGATTGAGTGTCGGCTTCGAAACTAATTTCTCGATCCGCTTCGGATACATCGGCGTGCAAACGGGAAACGGCATACCACGCAGCTCCTCCTAGTCCAAGAAGCAAGGCAAGTGCCACAGGGTCGAACGTCGCCCAATATTCCAGATGGGCTGTGGCGACAGCGAAAACGAAAAATCCGAGGACACACGCGATGACAACGACGATTGCCGATTCGCGAAATCGTGGGGGCGGGCAGGTGAAAGGAATCTTGCGGAAGTGAAGCAGCAATATCCGTCCAAGCAGATATGGCCAGAGCGCGAGCACGAACCCCTCTAGCAGACATGCCCGTACTCCACAAAAGTATCCGCACAAAACGACTATCACGGCGCTCCAAGGCCACACGAAACTCAGCATCACTTTGAGAGCTAGAGATACTGCTTCAGAATTGCCCGTGTCCACATTGAAACGGAAGATCCAGTTCGCGCGCAGCTCCGTCGGAATCTCAAAGGCAAATCGTACGCCGACCATAACGGCGTAGCTGGGGATTAAGGGAATCGCCAGAAGACCCGGTGCCGGCAAACGGCCGATAAGGGGATGGCGAGGGTCGAAAGACAAAAATAAGAATTGCGAGGCTAAGACGATGCCCAAACCCGAAAATCCACCCAACACCAAGCTGTGTTGCTCGCTGCGGAAAATTGTGCTCATCACAAACCTGTAGCCGGCACGCTGAAAGGGGCTGGTCAAGACCGTATGGTCGAGAACTTTGTAAAGCCAGCCCAAGCTTTGTATCGAGCTCCCTCCAGAGTTGCCGGTGGCTTCAGCGATGCGCGTAAAACATCGTCGATAGCTGATTGCGTAAATCAGTGCAGAACCGAGCGCGACCACGCTCAAGCCAGCTAACGCGGTTCGCCCCGCCATCGCAATATGGGAGCTTCCTCCCCGTCGCATCAGTTGCGCGAGCCCAAGAAACCAAACCGGTGGTAGCAACTTGACCGGGGTTGCCGGTAAGTTCCTGAGCGCGGTAGGAACTGCGAAGCTGGTAGCTAGCGCGGCCACAAGGCACCCCACCATGGCGGCCCGCCAGTAGAGCGAGACTTTTCGAAATAGCCGGTAAGGCAAGAGAAGCATGAGTAATCCCACCGTCTGGAATACGGCAAGAAAACTGAATAGGCTTGCACTCAAAACGACTCGCGCGTGCACCCAGGCGAATTGCAGGAAGAAAGCAAAAGAGTTGACCGATGCCCCTACGGCGAGAGGAAAAAGCAAAGCTGAGCCCAGGTTTACGTCGAGTGCCAGGATCAACGCCAGCGTGAGAACGGCGATCAAATTTGCAATAAAGATCGTGCTGGTTCTCAACGGAAGGTGAACGAGATTGGCGTAATCACGGCGGTCCGGGAAGATTGCGTCCCACTTCCACACGGCGACGACCCCCGTCACCACCATCGACAGCACGATAAAGAAATATTCTTCCGGCATCGCCGCTGCTGAGGGGTCGCTCACATGTTCGCCCCGCATCCACTGCAGCAGGGTGGAATATTTCTCGAAGAGAAAAACCGCGTAGAAGGCTCCCGGCAGCGGGAGAAGCGCTAGGATCAGGCCCGCGCTGAGCGTGAGTTCGCCGTCTCCAGAGCCGTCAGAGCCATGCAATATGCGGGCGAGGAACAAGCGAACGACAGATGCGAAAGGAGTCGACGACAATACCATCCAGGTCGCGCGCATGGATTGCAAGCGGGGAACCCTCATCCGTTTTCCATCGCAGCAATAATTTCCGCGCTCACCTGATCGGTGTCGACCTCTTCTACCAGGTGCATGAAGGTTTGCTCCAGGCGAGTGTGGTTTGCGCTTCCTTGAATCGATTGCGTGTTCCCGGATGCGACTACATCGCCTTTGCGCAGGATCAATAAGTGAGAACAAACCTGCTCAACCACTTCCATGACGTGCGAACAGTAAAACACTGCTCGGTTTTGCCGCCCGAGACCCTTGATCAGATTCTTTAGGATGAGCGCAGTGGTTGCGTCCAGCCCTGACATCGGCTCGTCCAGAATCAAGATGGGAGGATTGTCCATCAATGCGGCAATCAACAGAATCCGCTGGCGCATGCCTTTTGAGTATGAGCCGATGACGCTGTTGCGATGTGGATACATTGCAAATAAGTTGAGGAGCGCATCGACTCTGGCGCCCCGTGGCGGAGGTATGCCCCGCAAAGTGGCAATGATCTCGAGGTATTCGCGCCCGCTCAGATAGGGATACAAGTTCGGTTCTTCGGGAACGTAGCCCAGACACTTCCTGAATCCCGTAAGGTCCTCGCGAATGTCCTCTCCCCGAAACAGAACCTTACCTCGCGTCGGCTGCAACAGGCCGGTGAGCATTTTTACGGTAGTACTCTTTCCCGAACCGTTCGGACCAAGGCAACCCAAGACTTGTCCCGGTTCTAGTGAGAAGCTCACGTTCGTTACAGCAGGAATTGAGGCATACGATTTTGAAAGCATTCTTGCTTCGAGCATGCGGCTACATCCCTCGGCCCAGCTCATTGCTCCTCCAACCCAGGTGGACCTCGAAAAAGCTTTGTCCGCAAGAGGCTGGCTCTACAGTTCGCTTTGAGGGCCCTTGACGACCCCTATGTAGTACTGCTATACAGGGTACATCCGGATGATGGCTTCTGCCAAGCTTTCGTATACAGCTGCTCTGATCCTGCAAACAATCAGTGCCGGGTATAACTACGGATTCGACATCATGGATGTGGCCGGGCTTGCCAGCGGTACGGTGTATCCGGCACTCCGGCGCCTTGAACAACAGGGGCTGATCAAGTCGAACTGGGAACGAGGGCGCGCTGCGTCTGCCGAACAACGCCCGCCGCGGCGCTATTACGGACTGACCCCCCAAGGCAAAGACGCTTTGGCCAAGGTTCTTCCCCGTTACAGGCTGCTGGAACAGCTCTCGAACAGCGAATCCTCGCGCCCGAGTTAGGAGAATCGCAGTGCACGATCGCGCCAGAAAAAAGCTGTTGTGGAGGTGCAACGGCATTGTGCACGTGGCGAGCTTCATCGTCCCGCGGGGACAGCGAAGGCAATGGCTCGAAGAGTGGCGCTCCGAAATCTGGCATTGGCTCGCCTTTCTGATCGAATCCGGTCGCCTGAGCGCAAGCAGCGAACGCCAGCTTTTGCAGCATTGCTGGGGAGCTTTTGCCGACGCTCTGTGGTGCAGATTCAATCGCGTCACGGTTACCCAGTTTCTCCAGTCCTATCCTGCGACGCCAAGTTTTTGTTTGCTCATGACTGGAATTGGGTTGGCCGCCGTATTCACCGCCGGCCCGATCTCGGTGTTGAGATCCAGCCCGCACATCCAAGAGCCGAATTCTCTTCTCACCGTGTCCCTCAACGAGGATTCGCGATGGCTTGAACCCGAGTTGCTACGCGATGCCTCCATGGATTGGAGGCGCAGCAATAAGCTTATCGCTGAGGCGGCGGCGTATGCGTGGCGCGCAAGCGTTATTCGGGGACCCGCTGGCAGACAAGAAGTGGTGAGCGCGAGGGTCACGCCCGACATGTTCGAGGTGCTTGGCACCAAGATGATGGTTGGTTCTGGGTTCAATTCTGCATTGACCGAGGACGGGCGAAATCCCGTGGTTCTAAGTGATGCCATCTGGCGAGAACAATTTCATCGAGATGCGGCGGTGCTCGGTAAAACATTGCTTTTGAATGGAGAGGAGGCCTGCGTTGTCGGCGTTCTCCCTGCGGGATTTCTCTTTCCAGGAACTGATGCCCGTGTTTACACCGCTTTTTCCGCAGGGCCGCACCCGCGGCTACCTGGAGTGGAATGGCCCGGGATTGTGCTTCGCATTGCCCCGGGGCTTCCCATAGCCCAGACAGAGCAGCAGGTACGGACCTTGCTGAATCAGACCAGCTTCCCCGTACCGGCAGTTCTGGATGTCCTCTCGCTCAAAGACATTCAGTACCGGTCTCTTGGATCCGGCGCGCTCGTGGTGGTCTTCACGATTTTCGTCATACTAATTCTGCATTGGCGAACGATCGGCCCACTTTGCGTCATGGGTCGACACCGCACCCTCGGAAACTTGCTCCGATGGTGGCTGTTTTTCGCATTGAAGAGCGGGTTACTAGTCGCCCTTGCGTGGATGATGGCAACGAATCTTGTGGAGATGGCAATCCTCAGGTTCGGCATTATTGTGCTCCAGTATGCCAGTGGTGCAACCATGTGGTTATTCCTGGCTGGATTGACAATCGCAATGCGCTGGTCGATTCGCGACCAGGCCTCCCGCTGTCGAACTTGCCTCAAACGGCTGGGCACCGCGATTGTATTGGGCTCTTCGATCGGGCCTCTCTCTCAGCCGAGCGGCTTTGAGTTCCTCTGCGAGAGCGGCCACGGCTTACTGCATGTTCCCGCAAGCGATTTAAGTTGCTTGGACTCAGAGCGATGGACCGACCTTGACGAATCCTGGCGAGAAGTAGCCCAAAGCGCCTGATGCCGGGGCGGCGCAGCGACAGAAGGGGTTGCGGTGCACACGTATTCTGTGAGCACATTCCAGGCACATAATGGCGTCGCCAGTTGTGTTAAAGGTGTGTTGAAATCTGCTCCAGGAGGCAGGAATGAAACTGCTGGCTGGCTGGATCGTGGCATTGACTCTGACCTCTCTTCCTGCCGCGTCCCAAATCACGACTTCGCAGTACAACAACATGCGCACCGGCGCCACCCTAGACGAGAAAATACTCACCCCTGCCAATGTGAACCGCCAGCAGTTCGGTAAATTAGGCGTCTTCAAAGTGGATGGGGCTGTGTATGCTCAACCTCTCTTTGTTCCAGGCGTCGAAATCCCGGGGAAGGGCCTACACAATGTGCTTTACGTTGCGACGGAGCACGACAGTGTTTACGCTTTCGAAGCAGAGCGCCCCGGAGATCCGCCCCTGTGGCATGTCAATTTTCTAGACAAAGAACGCAAAATTACCTCGGTTTCCGCCGACCAGGTACAGTGCCCATTTATCGAGCCGGAAGTGGGCATCACCTCAACGCCCGTCATCGACATCAAGAGCGGAACTCTTTACGTCCTCGCACGCACGGAAATGAGGAGGACGTTCGGGGACGACGATTTTCTTCAGCACCTGCATGCGCTTGCGATCACCACGGGCGTAGAGAAATTTGGCGGGCCTAAGGTCATCACAGCCTCTCTCCCGGGTCGAGGCAGGGGATCGAAGAACGGCCGAATCGAGTTCGATCCACTGTTTGAAAATCCGCGCGCCTCGCTCTTGCTAACAAATAACACGCTCTATCTCACCTGGGCTTCGTCCTGCGACGTTGGCCCATATCACGGCTGGATCATGGCATACGATCCAGCGACGCTCGCCCAGAAAGCGGCCCTCAATGTGACGCCGGATGGCGGTGAGGGAGGAATTTGGGCAAGCGACACTGGACCGGCCTCGGATAAAGAGGGAAATGTTTACGTGCCTACTGGCAACGGAACGTTCGACGCGGCGACCGGCGGGCGCGATTACGGGGACTCCGAACTGAAGCTGGCACTTCAAGGTTCCGCGATCATCGTTCGCGACTACTTTACGCCGTCCAACCAGAAATATTTGAACGAAAGCGACGGCGACTTGGGTTCGAGCGGGCCGACTCTGCTACCCGATCAGCCGGGGCCGCATCGGCATTTGCTCTTGCAACCGACCAAAGGGAACGTGCTTTACGTGATTGACCGCGATCGCATGGGGCAGTACCGCGAGGACGGGGATGCCGTGGTGCAGCGAATCCGCATGGCGGGTGGCGGCTTTGGAGCGATCGCCTATTGGGATGGGCATGTCTTTTTTGCTTGCGACAATGACTTCCTGCGCGACTATGCCATGAAGAATGGCCAAATGATTCTGAATACGTACTCCCGTGTCCGATTCTTAAACCCGGGCGCAACGCCCACGATTTCAGCAAATGGCAAAGAAAATGGGATTACATGGGCCGTGGCTACTCGAGTTTGGGACGGCGCGGACCGACCAGCAGTGCTCTACGCGTTCAACGCCAAGAACCTTGAAGAACCGATCTACAACTCGGAACAAAACAGCGCTCGCGACCGCGCCGGGCTTGCGACACGATTCGTTGTTCCCGTCGTGTCCAATGGGCGCGTATATGTGGCCGCTCGCGGAGAAGTCGACGTCTATGGACTGCTCCACTGAGGGCAAGGCAGAGCTTCGCCACTGACAGTAGTTGGCTCTTGACGATAGATACGGCAGGGCACGAAAACCAATTCTTAAATGGCCAGCGCTGACGACCTTGATTCCGGCCGGGTTCCTGATTCCAGACCGAAGCGCTCTTGCAGAACGCAGGCGCTGACCAGGATCATCAGCACCTGATCGTTGGCTACTTGTGCGCCTTCATCCATCGTATTCAGGCTGTCTAGAAGAGTGACAACCTTCTTCTGGTCGAAAAAAGGAATTGAGGCGAGGGCGGGTCCTCGAAGCGTGTCGTTGACCAACGCACTCAACTTTTCCTTTGGGTTCAAAGTTGCCGGTGGGCTGAGAAACGGATGTTTCTGTCGTTTGTATACCGTTTCAGTAATCACGTCGCGAACGGCCTCGCGGAGGACGTACTTCTCGGTCATGCCATGGATTTTTTGGTGAACGGGCTGCGAACACAGGACTTCGACGACTTTATGGTCGAGGAAAGGCACGCGGCCTTCCACAGAATGTGCCATCTCCATGCGGTCGCCGAGCATATTAAGGATATAACCAGGCAGCAAGCTCTTTGACCAAAGATATAGCGACTGATGTACGGCATCGCGTCCGCTGAGCTGCCCGCGGATGTCAATTCCACTTAGCAGAGCATGATAGCTTTCTCGAGAGCCGTATTGTTCCGCAAAATCGGCATGCCACAACGGCACCATCTTGGCCGCACGGGCGGAGAAAGTTTCAATCCACGACGGAACAAATCCAAGAATCCGCTTCACATTCTCGAGCGGTTTGGAGGCGCCGTGAGGCAACAGCAATCCTCGGGACACGGGATTCGCCCTCTCGAGCTCCTCCAGAAGTTTCGTGGCCTCCGCCGGATCTTGACCATCTCGGTTGTAGAGCACCACATCGCGACGAAAGTGCGCGTAGCCGCCTAAAATCTCATCCGATCCCTCGCCGGTGATTACGACTTTGTACCCTGCATCACGAACCGCCCGGCTCAAGAGATATTTCGCTACGCCGTGTGCATTGAAGCAGAAGGTTTCAGATTGTTGAATCGCGTCGGCAAAATTATCGGCTAGGTCGTCCTGCCGAATTGGGATGGGAAAAAACTCAGCTCCTACCTTCGACGCCATCTCCCTAGCTTCTTTTTCTTCGTCGTAGTCCGGACGATCGAAGGTTAGAGTGAAGGCGCGAATTGGATCTGAGCGGTGTCTTGCCGCAAGCCCCAGCACCGAGCAAGAGTCTAGTCCACCGCTGAGATAGCAACCGACCGGTACATCGGCACGCAAGCGAAGGCGAACCGCTTCTTCTAGGACATGACGGAATTCCTCAGCATACTCTGCGCTAGATCGGTGCAATGCAGCGCTGTCTCTCGGCGGGTAGTCGAAGTCCCAATATTGGTTGAGTTCGACATGCCTTTCTGTGGCGATCAGATAATGTCCAGGTGGAATTTGAAAAATTCCTTCAAAAAGCGTTCGTACCTGGTGACTGCCGAATTCCGTCGCTTGTGCCACCGACTCAGCATCCCAGCGGGCCGGTACTCCCGCCTCAAAGAGTGCCTTTACCTCTGACGCGAGATATAGCGTTTCGCGATGAATCGCATAGAAAAGCGGCTTGATGCCGAAGCGGTCGCGAGCCGCAAACAGAGTGCGGTGGTTCTCGTCCCACAGCACGAACGCAAACTCACCGCGCAGTTCGTGCAGACACTGAACGCCGACGTCTTCATATAGATGCAGTGCGATTTCACTGTCAGATCGTGTGCGCAGATGGTGGCCCGCACGTTCGAGCTTGCGCTGAATGGCCTCGTAGTCGTAGAACTCGCCGTTGACGATAATGTGCTTTCGCCCATCCTCACTGGCAATGGGCTGGTCTCCGGTCGTGAGGTCGATAATGCTGAGTCGTGCGTGCCCCAGAGCTACTAGCCCGTCCGACGAGATCCAGTGTCGCTGTCCGTCAGGCCCGCGATGATGTAGTCGCCGCGTAGCCCTCTGTAGCACCGCCGGTGAAACCGGACCACTGCGCGAGAACATTGCCAGAATTCCGCACATAATGATCACCTCGATTCCGTCTTCACGATACGGAGATTTACCTTTAGGAGAGGTTAATCTGCTGGAGCAATTATACTTTCGGGTGATCGGCAGCTTCATCAAGCACTTGCGGCCGGCTTCAGGCGATCTGGGACAACTGTGCGCCTTCTATTTGCCTTTTTCAGCATTGATGAGTGATTAGGAGGTTTTTAACAGCTCACCGAGTTCGGGAAGGATACTCTTTGCGGTGTTCCACCGTTCCGTGGATCGCAGGCTCGCAATTTGGCACTAGATTTGCCAACAAGCATATCCGCTGCTTGCGCCAGTCCTTTCATTGGGAAATCTCGCGATATTGCAACCTTGCCTTTCCCTCGTTTTCGAAGGCTCGCACGACCTGCGCGACCGTGCGCCTATGTTCCTGCACCTGTGCAGGTTGGAAGAATTTACTTACCCGCCTGTTCCGTTCTGCATTGTTTGTCTGCCGCGCTGATGTGGCTCATGTGCGCTTCGCTCTCAACATCCAGAGCACGAATCAAGTCCTGCGCGAGTTGAAGGGTTTTGCAAGTCTCGTCGTCAGAGAAACTTAGTTCGTGTGAGACTGGCTTGTGAGTAGATGACATGATGTCGTTACGAGACATGGCTAAGCCCTCGCTTATCGACGTTATCTCGACCGATCTTTGCATATGCAAGAGCGTTGCCAAAAACAGCGTCGTTCATGCCGCCGGGGCAGTTTATGTCCGACTGGAAGGCGGGTCGTCACAGATACCAAGGCTTTCCTACCGCTTTTACATCCTCTTCCGGATTGTTTGAGAGTTCTCAACCACCTACCCTAACCCTGATTTCTTGGTGAGGAGGGTTGGTGATGTGTCCACGTCTGCGACCGATGCTTGCCGTAATGATCTCTGTGGCAATCCTTTGCGCCTACGTCACCGCTCAACAAACCAAAGAGCAGCTCTCACCTGCCGATCTTGTTAAGGCTGTGATTCACAACGAGATGAACAACCCAGAAGGGTCTCAGGCGAAGTGGAGATATGTGCTGGACAAGGAAATAGGAGGAAAACAGGAGACAAGAGACGTTGTCGAGACCAAGTCGGGTGTGCTTGACCGCCTCATCTCTCTTGCGGGCATTCCATTGAGCGACGCCCAGCAGCGCGATGAAACGAAACGAATCCTGCAGCTCTCAAACAGCCCGGAGCAGCAGCGCAAGATGGAGGCGAATCGCCGGAAAGATGCGGAACAGTGCAACGCATTCTTAGCAATGATCCCTGACGCATTTGTCTTTGAGTACGCTGGTCAACAGCCCGGCAGCGCTCTTCACAGACTGGTTTTCAAACCCAACCCCACCTATAGACCTCCTTCTTGGGAAGGAAAGATCCTGCACCAAATGACGGGTGAAATGTGGGTCGACACAGAGCAGATGCGACTTGTCAGCATCAGTGGCCAGCTCCTGAATGACATCAAATTTGCCGGGGGACTCCTCGGCCATCTTGAAAAGGGGGGCACTTTCTTTGTGAAGCGTGCTCAGGTTGAACCGGGTCAGTGGGAAACAATCGCGATGCAAGTGAATATGAAAGGCAAAGCGCTCTTGTTCAAGACTCTCTCGGTGCAACAGAAAGAGGTGCACCGGAGCTTCGAGCGCGTATCACCAGACCTCACCATAGCCGATGCTGCCGGACTTCTGCTGAAGCAGTCGTTAATCGCCGCGAACAGGTGAGAACACACTAGATCTATCAGCAGGTCTCAGTTAGCAGTTGCTTGTAGTTAAGAGTCCGCCAATTGTTGATGCTGCCCCTGTCTCGCGCTTCATGCCCCGAGATGGTCCACGATTGCCGTAGAGGTATCGGCGATTTACGCCAGTTATGGATTGTGATGCCACCACAGAAATACACGGACGCCTTCCAGAGGAATCGCCTGAGGCACTGAACATCTTGCCCGTACCAACCCTCACTGACAGCGCGCCGTGAAATATGTGTAGGTGAGGGGATAGAAGTTCGCAGTACCAGTCACGTCACCATATCCATTAAGGCCGGTAACACCCGGATAGATGGCATTGGCACAATGATCTCTTTGAATACGCCATTAATGTAGATGAACGAGTGTGCCAACGGGCCGTTGTAGTAGCTACCGACGATTGCACCCGAGCTGTTGATATCGTCCACCCTGGTACCGGAACTGGGATCTGCTTTAGGGTTGTCCAGTGTCGTATAGACGCCATTCTGAAGAACAAACCCGTGGCCGAGACCCTGCGTGTCCGAGTAGCCGCCGACAATCACGCCCGTGTCGCTGATGCTGCTTGCAGTTGTTGAAGTCGATCCCGGAAAGTGGATGCTCGTTAACACGCCATTCTTGAGTCTGAATGCGCCAGTGCTGCCCGAGGGAGTAGTGTAGTTCCCCACAACCGTGCCCCAATAGTTGATTCCCGTGAGCCAAGTTCTCTGTGCGCCGGGATAGTCCACGCTCAGGACAGCGGAGCCAGAAAGCAGGAAGCCATGATCGTGGGTGCATGTAGGACACAGTTTGACCGCGGCTGTGCTGTCCGTGTAATAACCGACGGTGTCGCCCTTGGCATTGCGCCGGTTGAACCACGTCTGTGAAGAATTCGGAACGTTGTAGGTTGTGAAGTTTCCACTGGAATCGCGGATGAACCCCTCCCAAGTGGGATGACTCGGGGAGGCGGTCACGCCGATTACCGTGCCCCACCGGTTGATGGCCGTCGAAAAGCCAGTTGAGAAGAACTGCCAATTAGTGCAAGTCGCGGTTTGGGCGCCGCAGAGCGGGGGAAGCGAACAGACACATCAGAATGGGAAACAATGACGAACGGGAAGGCATAAAGCACCTCAGCCTCAACAGAGATGCTGTCCCAAGCTGCCCCGTTGTCCCCTGCGTGAGAGTGATAAGAGCAAGCGATGACAGCGTTACCGACATCTCCGCTATGGAGTGATCTGCGGAAACGAGGGTGTGTGGCTTTGTTCGATGATGAACACACGCTTCGCTACATCAGATGCACCCGCAAATGGGACTTAATGCAGGTTCAAGTCTCCCGCACCGAGGTGCGCGCGCAGCACGTACCTACCGTTTCCTTCATGGTGAAAGGAACGGAAAAGTCCACCTTTGGAAGCTCCAAATGCGCTAGCATTTAGATCCCCGAAATTCAACGAAGCGTCCACCCGGCTGTAGTCATTCGCGTTTCCGACATAAATGTCGAGATTACCTGCATGGGAAACAACGTCTTTGTTTCCGACAATTCCTCGAATGCTCATGTCGCCAGCCGCGAGACGAATCACAAGATTGGTCTCAGCTGGGACCTCGATCACGGCATGGGAATTATTATGTGGGCCGGATGTCTCAAGTTTTGCTGCGTGGCCGACAATGTTAAGTTTGGTTTTTATCTTTGCTGAATCGTGTTCATTTTTGACCGTCCACTCAATGACAATTCTGTCGGTGCTTCCAGCGCGTACCTCATAGTCTCCGCCCCCCAATTGCATCCGGATTTGCCCACTACCCTGGAATGTCTTCTCGACGCGCCGCGGATTCTCTTGTCCCAGCGCATTGATCGTCAGTGCAATTACGGCCGAAAACAGCAGAACCGTTCTCATCTGATTCACCCCTCGGAAGATCTACGTTGACGTCGCACCTTTTGTTCCCCAAGAAATACGGACTGCTTGCCTTATCCTATCGGAGTTGCAAGAGTGACATCGAGATTTACCAACGAGTGGGAAGGCCCAACAAAAAAGGCCATTCGACTCGCGCGACTCGGAGGAGCGTTTTTCGGGTGGTCCGTCGGTTTTTCAGTGCTGAGGAGCAAAGGCGGGGCGATAGGTGTCGTTTCCCAAGACGACAACGCCACCACCTCGATCAATAGTCTGAACCGCACAGCCATCTCTGCAGATTCCCCAAAAGATGTCTACGGATTTTGGCAATCAAGAATCAATGTTCCGGCGCTACCGATGATGAGGGTAGAACTGCAGTGCGAAGCACTCAATGGTAGGAACTTGCCTGGTGCAACAGCAACAGGAAAAGCAGGGGGGCGATGCTGATTCGCACTCAGCAGAACTCTTATTAATCGGTTCTCGGTTTATGGACTCATCTCGCTTGCTCGCCTGATTGTCTGCAGTACCAACTCTTCAAAACTCGGCGCAAGCTCGGCAACGACCTTTACTCGGTAATTGCACAAAATCTTTTCGTGGTCGATCTTAACAACCCGGTAATCACCACTCTGAGTGCGCGATTTGATGTCAAAGCAGACTGGATCATAGTCGATGTCTGGACCCTGACCGAACTGCATATATCCAGTGGGCAATAGGGCCTCCCACAGGCCAGGATCCCTGGAGATTTCTGATGACAGTCCGTCCAAGTTTTCGCCCGGTGGATTGGCTAGCAGCCTGTAAACCTGCAGATCAACCTTTGCCCATCGATATGACAGGGCGAGGTGCTCGAAAAGGGGAGGGAACCGGGCGGGTAGTCTCGCATAGAGCGGGTCCAAGGCGGAGCGGGGTGTAGAGAACTTCAGTGGCCGCCATTGTTTCCAGCCGTGCTCGTCAGGGTCGCCGACGGCGAACTGCCAAGTGATGCCGTCGGGATCGCCCTTATAGGTTGTCATTTCATCAAACTTGTGAAATGTGCCAACGAACGCATCAATGATGTTGGGGATTTTCCAGGGCAGACTGGCGGCCTCTTTTCGGCGAACGCACACAAAACGTACCCAATCGCGATTCTAGCATCGCACCAATTCTTGGAAGGGACTCCGTCCGATAAATGTCGAAAGATCCCCATATCGCTCCCATCAAGACAAAAAGCGAGCAAAAGGCGCAAAGGGGTGATAACGGCTCATGGCAACGGTTGACCTGTGCTAAGGTACGCTGAAGAGCGGACTATGGGCAGCAACTCTGCGATTCGATGGACTGTAGCCGTCGCCTTTCTAGCCGCAGGTGCTGCGTTCTTCTCCATTTGGTTTTGGCTTATTCCTAAGTGGTTTGGGTTTCCCGTAGAAGAGCTGGTATACGCAGCACGTTGGCGTTGGATAGCGGCAATACTGTCCGTGCTGGGGTTCTCCGTTGCCGCACGCTGCGTCTGGGACTTCGGTAGGGTAGGACGCGGAACGCCCGCCCCTTTTGCACCGCCTAAGCGACTGGTAGTTGCGGGCTTCTACCGTCACGTGCGCAACCCGATTTACGTGGGCGGGGCCGCTGGGTGGATCGGGCTTTGGATTGTATTCGGGCACGCGAGTCTGCTGGGCGTTATGATCGCCGCGGCAGTCGCTCTCGGTGTGCATTTGTTTGTAGTCTTCTATGAAGAGCCTACTCTGAGGAGTACGTTCGGCGTGGACTACGAAGAATACTGTCGCCATGTGCGACGCTGGTGGCCTCGGGTTCGGGGGTGGGACAGGGCGCGGTTTTGAATGTAATCGCCCTGCTTTCATCAACTGACAGAATCCGTCAACTCCTTTATTCCCGTCGAAAGTAACGTGGAAACCAGCGCGGCTCGGGCCTATGCTCATTGCTGTAAACAGCAACCGATTCTAGCGTGCCGCTGCGGCGAGAAATTTCCTGGGCATCATTCCAGAATCCCCAGTCGACAATGGATGGAGCGGACTTGTTGCCGAACTCGGCTCTGATTTGGACAAGACGGTCGGGGCGAGCGTAAGGCAAGGGAGCTATCAGTACGCTCTTGATGGCCGCAAACACCACTGCGGTTGCGGCTACGCTGAGCGAGATGGACATGAGTGCGATCGTAGTTGTCGAAGAATGTCGACGCAGCAGCCGAAAGGCTAGTCGAATATCTTGAATGATTCTCATCTCACTCGTATCGCAACGCGACCATGGGATCCACCTTCGCCGCGCGAATGGCGGGGAGCAGCGCGGAGGCAAATGCGACCGCAGTGATCGCCGCGCACACCGCGAGAAGCGTGGTCAGGTCATGACTGGAAACTCTGAACAACTGATCGCGAACCGTGCGCGCGAGAATCAAAGAAAGAGGAACTCCGGCAGCTATGCCGATGCCTGCCAGCCAGAGCGCTTCCCGCACCACCATGTGCACGACATCAACTCTCGAAGCACCCACGGCAATGCGAAGGCCGATCTCTCGCGTGCGTTGTGCGGTGGCGTAGGCGAGCACACCATAGATGCCGATCCCCGCCAACAACGCCGCGAGCACGCCGAAACTCGTCGCCAACGACGCGATGACGCGTTCATCACTCAAGTTGTTCTCAACCTGTTCCTGCATGGTGCAGAAGGTATCGAGCACAAGTTTCGAATCGAGTGCATACATGGCGGCGCGAATGGTTGACTCTGCTGCTCTCGGGTCCTGCCAGGTCCGCACATAGAAAGTTAGGCCGAAGGTGTAAGCGTCTCCTGGATTGGTTTCCTGCAGGTACGGAAGGAAGACAGTGTGTAGCGGGATCTCCCGGACATTGGTGTGCCTGGCATCTTTCACAACGCCGACAATCTCTATATCAGGCGTGACTCTGCCGGCACCACCGCAGAAATAGTGCCCTAACGCGTCCTGCGGTTGACCAAAATAATGGCGTGCAAAGCTCTCGTTGACGACGGCAACTTTATGCGTCCCTATGCGGTCTGAATCCGAAATTTCGCGACCGGCCAGAAGAGGCATCCTCAAGGTTGAGAAATATCCCGGAGTGACTCGCTCCCACTCGACGTTCATATGATCGCCTTCGGCTGGTTGGTAGCCGGCGATAGTTATGTTCCTCCCCGAGTTGTTGTTGGCAAGCTCAGGATCGTTGGTAGCTGAGGCGGATTGCACGCCCGGAAGCATCGAGAGCTTGTCCAGTATGTCTCGGTATACAGTAAACGTCCGGTTGCCCTCGTATCCGGCGAGCTTCGGATCAACGGTGAATGTGATGAGATGGTCTGTCACAAATCCGACATCCAGCGTTTTGAGGTTGCGCAAGGTGCGCACAAAGAGCCCCGCGCCGACAAGAAGCAGAAGGCTGAGCGCAACTTGTGCTGCTACGGTCGCGCGTCGCAAATGAACCGATCCGCCGGCGATCACCGCCGCCTGTTGTTTGAGGGCTTGAGTCACATCAGGTCGGCGAAACTGAAATGCGGGCGCCAGGCTAAAGACGACGCTCACGATCAGAGCTAAGCCGAAATTAAATGCAAGGATACGGAAGTCGGGATTCGGGCTGAAAGCATATTGGCTCCGCCCCCAAATAGCGTGGATCAAAACAGCCGCGATCCGAGGAGCCAGAACTATTCCAATTGCCGCACCGGCAAGTCCGAGCAGCAGGCCCTCAGCCAACAACTGCTGGATCAGTCGTCTTCTCTGCGCTCCCAGCGCATAACGTAGGGAGATTTCGCGCCTGCGTTTGGCAATTCGTACGAGTAAGAGACTGGCCACGTTTGTGGATGACATCAAGGCCATCACCACGGCCATACCCATGGCGATCAGTACCGTCGTGGGCACCAGCCCCCGCACGGGCACACCTTTGGAGCAGTCGTCGATAAACAAATGGGAATAGGTGAGAAATACGTCATGGAAATGCTGCGTGGTGTTTCCGAGATGCTTTAGCTCGTCCACTCGGATTGCGTGAAAGAGCCGGTCGATCCCGGCCTGTGCCTGTTCGCGCGTAAGACCTGGCTTAAGCCTTCCGACAACGCTCAGCCATCTTGACCGCCGCTCTTCAAGGTCGTTCCAGTCGGGCGTGATCTCCGGCTTCATGGTCATGGGGACGAATAGCGCGGGAGCATCTCCGCTCACAACACTATGAAAGCCCGGCGGCGCCACGCCGACGACCGTGAACGGATGTCCGTTGATTGAAATGCTCTGATTGACGATCTTCGGATCGGAACCGAAACGGCGCTGCCAATACCCGAAGCTGATCACCACGACCGCGCTGCCGTTCTGCGTAAGATCATCGGTCGGAAGCAGCAAGCGGCCAACCGCTGAGCGCAACCCAAGTACATCGAAGTAGTTACCAGAAACCAATTCCGCATTTTCCAGATCCGGCTGGTTGTGCCATTGCACTCCGACCTGCGCCCAACTAGTGGCAATGAGTCCGCTGAAGACTGAGTTGCGATCTCGCAAATCACGGTACATCGGATACGAAAGGACGAGGTTCGCATCGCCCCGCGCGTGTGTACTCCCGGTGTCCTCGCCGGAGAAGCGCAAAACAACAAGCTTGCGCGGTTCCTTCACTGGCAGACTCCGGACCATCGCCTGATCGAGTAAGGTGTAAATCGCCGTATTCGCTCCGATTCCGAGTGAAAGCGTCACGACCGCAGCCATCGTAAACGCCGGCGAGTTGCGCAGCAGCCTCAATCCATAGCGAATATCCTCAAACACATTCCTCATCAGGAATCCCTCACTCGTATCTCAGCGCCACCATGGGATCGACTTTAGCTGCACGCCGCGCGGGTGGGAAGGGTACGTCGCATTTCGCACATTGTGCTCCGATCTGCCATAGAGAGCAAATGGGCAGCGAGGGGTTCCCAGCTCAAGTATCGAAATCAGGCGTTCTCGCAACTTTGCGCTTTTCATTCGCCCTTTCGGGGGCAAATGAGTGATATGAAGATGTATCAACAATGGGTACGCCTTGCCTATCTACCCACGAAAGCGGCGACCCATAATGGCACCATCATAAGAATCAAACCAGGCACGACTCGCAACGCAAAACCACGCCCGCCAGCAGTAAAGGACAGAACCGCCTTTGTCACCGTATTTGTAGTTAAGGCAGCGAAGATGGGAACGGTTGCGTCTTTTACAGTGATCTTCCCCGCTGTCACCAAAGAAGCGACCGAGACCGCTGCCGAGTGCGCGTCACCAAAACCGGCAATTGCCGCGGCGGCGATCAGGCCCCTCTTCCCAAAGACTGCAGTAAGAGCTGCGGAAGCGAAGACTACCGCAGTCACCGTCACAGCGAGAATAAGCGTAACTTTCAGGTTGAAAGCCGACCCGGCTGAGGCGCCGTCAGGCGAACTATGTTTCAGCGTGCGGAACGTAAAGATTGCACCATAAGCTGCGGCGACAACTCCCGTGGTAATCAACGGGAACCGGATATTCCACAACACCGTTCGATTCGTAACCCACAAAACTACCCCCAATTCAGCGATCGTAGCAATCGAGGAAAGGACTGCTCCGGCAGTAGCAGGCCACGCAACCTCCGATTGCTGGCGCACTCGCGCACCCATCGAAGCTATGGTCGCCGCGCTCGATGCAAAGCCCGACGCGAACCCCGCCAGGGGCAATCCTAACCGAAGGCCGATTGCCCTCACCGCGACGTATCCCCCCGCGCTCACCAACATCATGAGCACCACAATCTTCCAGATTGTGCGTGGATTGACCGCGCCGAACGCGCCCATGTAGCGGTTAGGCATCAGCGGCAACACCACAACGATGGCGGCTGCAAGAATCAGCGCATCGTGCAGTTCCTGCTCCGTGAGCACTGTGCGCACGAAACGATGCAAACTCGCACGCGTTGCTAACAGAATTGCGACCACCACGGCTACCGCAGAGGCTAACGCGGGCTCTCGCATGGCAAGGGCACCTAGAACCAGCGTGAGGAGCAACGCAGACTCGGTTGTCAATCCGGGGTCTTCTTGGTGGGTACGTAGGTAGGAGAGGGCTATAAATCCGGCTAAGGCCAGGATTGCCGCGGCGACCAGTCCTGCGCCGCCAAGTCGGAAACAGACTGCGCCCAGTACCCCCGCTATGGCGAATGTTCGTATGCCTGCGGCGGCGCGTTGCGGTCCGCTCCCCTTGCGCCGCTCGCGCTCTGCGCCGATCAACAAGCCAATGCCGAACGCGATCCCGAGCCTTAAGGCAGTCATGCCACTTGCAGACATATGCGAAATGTTAGCAGGAAGGTCGGGGCTTGCTCTTTATTCAGGTGCTGGCAAAAAAGTGGGTATGCGATGCTGGACGAAGGGATGTTAGCTTGGTTCCAAAGCCGCTTCGCTATTCTTCGGAAACTACTGCACCGTTCGGTTGGATTCCTCACGTCCTTTGAGGTAAAGTGATCGACCTTGACGCTCCACCATCGGTACTGATCCGCAAGTAGAACCCATAACTCACGATCGGAAAGCACGGATGAGAGCAGCTTCGCCAGGAGTGCCGCCGTCAAGAACGAAATCACGGCGAAGCGCCACATGTGCGGCCTCGAAGGTCCCAGAAAGCACCACGAATTGAATGATTCATCCGTGGACTTTTCCACGAAAAACCAAACGATCTCGCGGTCACAAATGTGATAAAAACGTGAATACACGGATCGTACCCTAGGGATCTCGAACAACTCGAGGAACCAAAATCCATTTAGCCATTTTCGCCTTGGGAGGCTGTAAATATGTGTACTATCTCACGTTTATCGCTGACTGTCCTAGTGGCAACTCTGCTGTTCGGAGTTGCGGGGTCGCAAGCACATGCCCAGACCTTTAACGCAATGTACGAGTTTCAAGGCGGCAGTGATGGTGGGGGGCCGAACGACTTGATCCGTGATTCAGCCGGTAATTTTTATGGCACTACGGTTACAGGCGGGACGACGATCTTTGGCACTGTATTCAAGTTTGATCCCTCGGGCACGAAAACGATCCTTCACAACTTCACGGGCGGAAGCGGCGGCGGAGAGCCTCACGGAAGTTTGGTCATGGACACCCAAGGCAACATTTATGGCACGGCCGAGTTCGGTGGCAACCTAAGTGTTTTGTGCGGAGGTATGCAGGGATGTGGAGTCGTTTTCAAAATCGATTCCACTGGCAATGAAACTGTGCTTTACAGTTTTACGGGAGGCGCAGATGGCGGACAGCCGCTCGCGGGATTGACGATTGATGAAGCCGGTAATCTCTACGGAACCACGCTTGGTGGTGGTCTGCCAAACTGCAACTACTTCGCATTCGGCTGTGGGGTGGTATTTAAAGTTGATACGTTTGGGCAGGAAACTGTGCTCTACAGCTTTAAAGGCGGGGCAGATGGCGGAGTTCCTGCATCTCCTGTTATTCGCGACTCATCCGGAAATCTTTACGGCGAGACCTCTGGTGTGGGTGCCGGGAGCGGGGGCACAGTTTTCAAGCTCGATGCAAATGGAAACGAAACCGTTCTACACGCATTCAGCGGAGGACAAGACGGCTCTCAACCGTATGGTGGTCTGGTTCAAGATCACAAAGGGAATCTCTATGGCACAACTTATGGTGGAGGTATCATTGATCCGAACCAATGCAATTATGGAGGTTGCGGCGTCGTTTTTCGGGTGAGTTCTGGAGGCAAGGAGGTTGTTTTGTACTCCTTCACAGGGGGAGCGAGTGGTTGGGGGCCAGTTGCAGGCCTTGCCCTGGACAAGAAAGAAAATCTGTACGGCACGGCTGCGTTGGGGGGTGCCGGAACTTACTGCTGCGGAGTCGCCTTTAAACTCAATAGGAAACATCAGGAAACTGTGTTGCACACGTTTTCTGGAGCAGCCGACGGAGGATCGCCCGAAACTGGCATGATCCGCGATGGCAACGGCGACCTATACGGCACCGCTCTGTTGGGCAGCTACGGCAACGGCGTAATTTTTAAATTGACCCCATGAATTTAGCAGTAATGGCTTGAAGGTCGTTGCCCTACAAGGCGGGCATCACTAACTTGGCGAGACCAGATTGTCTAAAACTAGTTGACACAGACCGGCCTTCTCATGGAAGGCGATAGCGCAAGCTTGCGCTGTTTGTTCGCCTTTTGGGGCATGATGAGTTCTATCAATCTGCTCAAACAGCTCTTCAAACAGCTTCGATTCCTGAAACCGTCCGTGCCGGTTCTTGGAGAACGTGGAATGGTGCGGAATCTCTTGATCGAAACCGAGACCGGTGAACCAGCGCCATGCCAGGTGCATGCGTAGTTCTTCCACCAGCCTACGTTCGCTGGTGATGCCGTACAGATACCCGATCAGCAGAATGCGCAGCAGAAGTTCTGGATCGATCGACGGCCGGCCCAT
>Ga0157374_10000900_pt1 | contig 25917 bp, 20 predicted proteins | sample M25metaG_FD_115308 | JGI IMG/M metagenome (GOLD analysis project Ga0157374, IMG submission 115308) | Miscanthus rhizosphere microbial communities from Kellogg Biological Station, Michigan, USA - M2-5 metaG | ecosystem: Host-associated > Plants > Roots > Rhizosphere > Soil | place: USA: Michigan... | reverse complement strand
CAGTCGCTATGGGCTATTGATTCGCTTCCCGGCTCATCAACACTGCCTCGGCCCTTTGCAGATCTTCTTCTGTATCCACGCCGACGGTGTCTGCCGGGGCATTTGCGACGTAGATGTTGATTCCTGCCTCGAGCAGGCGTAATTGCTCGAGCTTCTCGATATTCTCGAGCCATCCTGACGGCAGTTCGGCGAACCTCTCCAGCGCCGCCTTGCGGTAGGCATAGATTCCGAGATGCTTCCGGTATCCAGAGAAGCTGGTGATATCCCGGTCGTGCGGGATCGTCGCGCGCGAAAAGTACAGAGCCCTGCCATCGAGGGCCGCAACGACCTTGACCGCATTTGGGTTGTGTACATCCGACGCAGGGCATCGCACGGCGAGGGTTGCCACCTGAACTTCAGACCGCTCGAACAGATCCAGCAGCGGAGGGAAGAACTCCGCGGTCAGAGTGGGCTCATCTCCCTGGATGTTGACGTACACATCGCTCTCAATCTGGCGCGCCACCTCCCGCACCCTATCGGAGCCGCTGGCACAATGCGCCGAGGTCATCGCCACCGGGATCCCGCGACCCCGGCAAACTTCGGCCACCTCATCGGAGTCGGTGGCCACGACTACGGGGTCCATCAGACCGCTGCCCGCCGCTGCCCGCCAGACCCATTCCAGCATTGGCCGCCCGGCCAGGCCACGCAGCACCTTCCGCTCAAGCCGAGTCGAGGCGAGCCGGGCCGGGATCACCCCGGCAATCCTTAGCTTGCTCATGCGCACGAGTCTATAAGACTTGGCTTTACCTCTGTTACTGCCTCCCAGCACCTGCGGAGCGCGGGAATTGACCCAGCTTAAACTGCCCCGTATCATCAGAGTGGAGCGACATTACGCCCGCAGGTGTACTGTCTCGCGCCATCCGGCGGGGTAGCTCAGATGGTTAGAGCGTGGGATTCATAACCCCAAGGTCGAGAGTTCGATCCTCTCCCCCGCCACCAGAATCGTAGTGCCCGATCCTTCCCTGTTCCCGGGTCAGGATTCTGCGTGCGGGCTCGGATGCCCGCAACACGGCTCAGATCGATTCTCTCCCCGCCACCAATACCCAGTCTCTTAGAACCCCTTCATTTCGTTACCTTCGCACGTTTTGAGGACATCTGATTCCTGATCTCTGACCCCTCGAAATCACCCCTTGCGCTATCATTGCGTCTATACAAATAGCGGTCTGCTTCCGCATAAGAGGCCGCAACCGGTGGTGTGTGTGTCCCGACTTTTTCAGCGCCTGTCTCTCCTTTTAGCAGCAACCATCTTCGCCGCTCTCGGGCTGGGCTTCGCGCTCGGCGAGTTTGGCATGTTCGGTGTCCACGCCGGCAGCGAGCAGGATGGCGCCTACCGCCAGATGCATGTCTATGCGGAGGTGCTTAAGAGAGTGCAGAGCGACTACGTCACCGACCCCAACATCAACACGGTCACGACCGGTGCGCTGCATGGGCTGCTCGAGTCGCTGGATGCTGACTCCAGCTATCTGACGGCCACGGAGTACAAGATATACAAGGATCGTCCGACCTCGGGTGTTGCGCAAGTCGGCGTCACGGTATCCAAACGTTACGGCTACGCCACCATCGTCAGCGTCATTCCGAATTCACCTGCCGATCGCGAGCATCTTGGCGACGGCGACGTGATCGAGTCTATCGGCGACACCTCCACACGCGAGCTATCGCTGGCGGTTATCCGGCTGATGCTGGAAGGCAAGCCAGGCAGCACGGTTGCGCTCTCAGTGGTTCGGCCCCGCAAACCGGACCCGGACAAGATCACGCTCACGCGGACCGTTATTCCAGCGCCGGCCATGAGCGATCAGCAGTACGAAAACTCCAGCATTCTCTATATCAAGCCCGGCGCGCTTACTACGGATCGTGTCGACCAGATTGCGGCAAAGATCAAGACTGCCGGAAAGACTCGGAAGATCCTGCTCGATCTTCGCGACGTCTCCGAGGGTGAGTCCGAGCAGGGGATTCGCCTGGCGAACTTCTTCATCAACCAGGGCACCATCGCGGTTCTGCAGGGCCAGAAATACCCCAAGCAGACGTTCAGCGCCGATCCTTCAAAGTATCTGACCGGCGCCCCGGTCGCTATCCTCGTCAATCGCGGAACCTACGGGGCCGCAGAGTTGGCTGCCGACGCCATTGTGGGCGCGAAGCGCGGAGATGTGGTTGGCGAACGGACCTTCGGCGAGGGTTCCGTTCAGAAGACCATTGAGCTTCCTGACGGCTCGGCGCTTCTGCTGACCATTGCGAAGTTTGAGGGGCCTGACGGAAAGAAGATTCAGGATGAGGCGGTTGCGCCAACTGTTCTGGTCGGCCAGAACCAGGATGACGATGTAGATGAGGACACTCCTCAGCAAAACAAGGGTGACGAGACGCTGAACAAAGCGCTGGCGCTCCTGAAGGCCAAGAACAGCTGATTTGGCCCTAATTTTCCCGGAATTGCACCGCATGGTTCGCACCTTTGCGCTCATGCGGCAGCGTATTTAAACCCATGCTAGCCTTGATAGTAGGCACTCCTTCTCTTCAGCGATCGCGACCGGCTGGATCGGGTTGAACCGGGAGGATTGCCCTTGAGGCTTTTGTCTTGGCTGCCCCCTCTGCACATTCGGTGCCCCCTTCCGGCCTCGGTCGCGCTCACCGACTCCGGCCCGCGCCCGTATTGAAGAAGCAGCCGCGCGGGAAGCCTAAACTTGCCGGCAGAGCCGCCCTCATCGTCCTACTTCTGCTGGCCATCGTCACCGGCTCACTTGCCGGGCTGATGCTTGTCTTCTCAGTCAATCTGCCACAGATTAATGACCTCGAGCGCTTCCGCCCGTCCACGGTGACGGATCTCTACGACGCCAAGGGGCGCATAATCGGCTCGTTCGCGCTGGAAAAGCGGATCATCGTCAACTACAGCGATTTCGCTCCGGTGCTGCGGCAGGCCGTGATCTCCATCGAGGACAAGAATTTCGATTCGCACTGGGGTATCAATGTGTTCCGCATTGCCGGAGCTCTGGTTCACGACCTGCGCACGCATGGGCGAGGCCAGGGCGCTTCTACGCTCACCATGCAGCTTGCGCGCAACCTGTTCCTTTCTTTCGATCGCACCGCCGCACGCAAAGCGCAGGAGGCGATTTTGGCGATCCAGATCGAACGGGCATTTACGAAGGAACAGATTTTCACCCTGTACGGAAATCAAATCTACCTGGGCAGCGGCATGTACGGCTTCGAGGCCGCTTCGCAGTTCTACTTCAGCAAGCATGCAAAGGATCTTTCGTTGACCGAAGCTGCGCTTCTTGCCGGACTTCCGAAAGGGCCGGCCGCCTACTCGCCACTCATTAATCCCGAGAAGGCGCTTCGCCGCCGCAACCTGGTGATCAGCGAGATGGAGTCAGACGGAGCTATCACCCATCAGCAGGCCGATCAAGCCAGAAAATCGCCTCTCGGCCTGCACATCAATCAGCCCGAGATGTCTGTAGCACCGTGGTTTCAGGAGGAAGTTCGTCGCGAGCTGGAAAAGAAATTCGGAACCGAGCAGGTTCACGAAGCGGGGCTCCGAGTTCAGACCACACTCGATCTCGATCTGCAGAAGACCGCCAATAAAGCGCTTGCAGATGGTCTGGCAACGTATGAGCGTCGCCACGGCTGGAAGGCCAAACTCGAAAACGTGCTTGCCGGCGGCACCGCTCTCGACGACTACAAGCATCCAGACTGGGCGACGGTTTCGCGCGCCGGGGACTACGTGCATGCCCTCGTCACCCAATCGCGGCCGCTGGAAATTCATGCGCGCGTGGGAGCAGATCCGATTGTGCTTCTTCCGCAGGACTGGGCGTGGACCGGGCAACGCTCGGGCGACGCGCTGGTGAAGCCGGGGGACGTTATCTATGTTCACCTTTCGGACAACTTCGAGGGCATCGCCAGACGTGCCACGCTTGAGCAGGATTCCGGCACGCAGGGCGCTGTTCTGGCAATGGACAACACGACAGGCGACGTCCTGGCCATGATTGGCGGCCGCGACTGGGCCACCTCCGAGTTCAACCGATCCACGCAGGCCGAGCGACAGACCGGCTCCAGCTTCAAGCCGTATGTCTACACGACGGCCGTGGAACAAGGCGTGAAGCCCGACGACATCATCGTCGATGCTCCGGTGAGCTTCGGTACCTATGCGCCCCATAACTACGAGAACGACTTTAAAGGCGCGATGACCATCACCAACGCCTTTGCCGAATCGCGCAATGTTCCGGCAGTGAAGCTTGCGGCACGCGTCGGCATTCGCAAAGTGATCGAGACGGCGCACAAATTCGGCGTCACTACGGACATTCCGGCTTATCTGCCTGTGGCTCTCGGCGCGGCGGAGATCACCCTCGAAGAGCAGGTCACGTCATACTCCGTCTTCCCCAACGATGGCATCCGCGTCAAGCCGCGACTCATTCGCAAAGTCACCAACGCTGACGGCATTACGCTCTGGGAAGATGCGCCCGCGGTCGACGAGATCATCAGTCAACAGACTGCCCGCACCATGATGACGCTTTTCCGCGCTGTGACCGCGCACGGAACCGGAGCGGCGGTGGCGCAGATGAATCATCCTCTCGGCGGCAAGACCGGGACTACCAGCGACTACACCGATGCGTGGTTCCTCGGTTTCTCTCCTTCAGTGACCTGCGGTGTCTGGGTTGGCTTTGACGGCCGCCAGTCACTCGGCGAGAAGGAGACCGGAGCACGCGCAGCGCTTCCCATCTGGATGCAGATCATGAAAGTCGCCATTGCAGGCAAGGATGATGAGCAATTTCCGGGTGATGTTGAGGATTTGACGATTCAGAAAGCTTCGCTTGCTCTGCCGCCGCAGGCCCCTGGGCAATTGAGATCTCCCGCGACCAGCCGAGGACAGAGCGCAAGTCCTATTGTCTCGGCGAAACCGATCGTGGCCCAGGCATCTTCGCCCGGCAGCGTTGTGAGATCAGCCGCAGGGACCGATATAAAAGCGACTCAGCCTCGTGCGGTCCCTACCGGGGTTAAGCCCGCGCTTACTCCTTCGCCGCGCCAGACGCTGCAACAGCCTGTTACGGCACACATGCCAAGTCAATAGATTCGTGATGTCGAAAGCCTTGCCCGTCACACTCCTGTTGACATCCGACCCAAGCAGGTTGATACTTGTGTCGAATGCCGACCCAAGAAAATAACGACGACCGCATCGCCCTCCTTCAGGGAACTCTCGACCTCCTGATCCTCAAAACCCTTCTCCTCGGCCCACGCCACGGACAAGGCGTCGCGCGGTCCATCCAGCGCCAGTCCGAAGAAGTGCTCTTCGTCGATCACGGCTCCCTCTACCTCGCCTTGCAGCGCCTCGAAGACAAAGACCTTATCCAGGCAAAGTGGGGCGTCAGCGAAAACAATCGCAAGGCCCGTTTCTACTCGCTCACCGCCAAGGGCCGCTCTGAACTCCTCGACAAAACCAGCCAGTGGAAGCGCCTCACGCGAGCCATGGGCTTGATTCTCGAACCGCAGGGCGGGGAGGGCTGAGCCATGTCGAACGAGAAACGCAGTGCCGAAGATTTCGCTGAAGAAGTACGCGCTCACCTCGAGATTGAAGCCGACGAACTTCGCGCGGAGGGCTTCAGTGCCGACGAGGCTCAGCGTCGCGCACACGTTGAATTCGGAAATGTTCGTGCTGCACAAGAGCGCTTCTATCTACGCAGCCGGGTCCAGTGGCTCGATAGAATCGTGCGCGATCTCCGCTATAGTCTGCGCTCGCTTCTTCATAGCCCTGGCTTTGCGATCACGGCGGTCCTAACGCTCGCGCTCGGCATCGGCGCCAACACTGCGGTTTTCAGCGTCATGAACGCCGTCCTTCTGCGTTCGCTGCCCGTTGCAGATCCAACTCGCCTGGTCTACCTTCACCCATCGCAGGCACCGCACGGAACAGGCACGATCAATTCCAGGGAGACGATGTCGTATGCAGTCTATGAGACTCTGCGCGATCAGCATCCCGGCTTCGCGAATGTAATTGCCTACGTCCCGCTCGCCATCAACAAGGTCGCAGTTCGATACGAAGCCCAGCCTGAAGAAGCCGAAGGCGACATGGTCAGCGGCACATTCTTTTCCGGCTTGGGAGTCAAGCTTCCTCGCGGCCGCGGCTTCACCGAACAAGAAGAGAAAGACCACGCGCCGGTCGCGGTGATCAGCTACAACTACTGGACACGCCGCTTCGCGCGAAATCCCGAGGTGCTCGGCACCACGTTCTACGTCAACGGCATCGCCTTCACTATCGTGGGAATCTCCGGCGAAGGATTTGAAGGTCTCGAGGCCGGTCGCTCCACCGATTTTTGGATTCCCCTGCAGAACCGCCCAGAACTGAACGCCTGGGGAAATCCCCTTGACGACGGGAAAACTTATGCGACCAATCCCACCTGGTGGTGCATGCGTCTCATCGGCCGCCTCGCGCCGGGCGTCAACAAGCAACAGGCAACCTCCGCTCTTAATCCGCTCTTCCAGCGCGCAGCGTACATCGGACTCGGCTCTCCCGCCGCTGGCGAAAAGCCTCCGACACTCAATCTCGAAGAGGCAAAGGGTTTTCCGGGCTACAGCGAAGAATATGGCCGCCCCTTGAGCATGCTGATGGCCATGGTCGGCTTGGTCCTGCTCATTGCTCTTACCAATGTGGTCATGCTCCTCACCGCGCGCAACGCCGCGCGTCAGCGCGAGTTCAGCATGAGGCTTGCTCTCGGTGCGGGCCGCCGAGATTTGTTGCGCCAGCTCCTTGCTGAAAGCCTGCTGCTCGTCGCTACAGGCGGCGTGCTTGCCTGGATATTCGCGAAGTCAGCAACGCGCGCCCTCGCTTCATGGGCGCAGATTGAGTCGAGCCTTGCGCCCGATCGCACTGTAATGGCTTTTGCGCTCGGCATCCTCGTTCTCTCTGCTCTTATCTTCGGCCTCGCTCCGCTGCGCATCGCTCTTGCCGCCGGACCAACTCTCAGCCTGAAGACTTCTGCCGCAACCTCCAACACTGAAGTCGGTAGATCCCGTGCTGCCCGCATCATGGTTGCACTTCAGATGACGCTCTGCGTCGTTCTGCTCGTGGGAGCTGGCTTGCTTATCCGCACACTTCGTAATCTTGAGAACACCCCGCTCGGGCTGCGTGTCGATGGCCTCGTCGTCTTCGGAGTCAATCCTCATGTCACCTCGATTCCGCAGGGCAAAGCGTTCTATCGAGAACTCATCGGCAAGCTGCGTGCACTACCCGGCGTAGAGTCCGTCACTGTGATGGAGGAGCGCATCGGTTCATGGTCATCCGACAACAGTGACATGACCGTCGAAGGCCGTCTGCCCGATGTGCCCAATGGCAGTTCGAGAACAGTGCGCAGCAACGTAGCGGGGCCGGACTTCTTCACCACCCTCGGCATACCCGTGCTTGCCGGACGCGACTTTGCCGATTCCGACACGGAAACTTCGCCGCACGTAGGCATCATCAACGAGGAGTTCGCAAAGCGCTTTTTTCCCAATCGAAATCCGCTCGGCCGCACCATCGGCACCGACGATGCTCGCTTCCAGATGACCATCGTCGGCGTCGTGAAAAATCACAAGTACCGCAGCATTGACGAAGAGCCCATTCCGATGGCCTGGTATGAGTACGCCCAGATTCCGATGGCGGGCAGGATGGACGTCGAACTCCGCGTGCACGGCGACCCCCTTGCGATTCTCCCCTCGGCCCGAAAAGCACTCCAGCAGATCGATCCCAATCTCCCGCTGATCAAGCCCATGCTGCAGCGCGAGCAGTACAACCTCACCATCTCCAGCCAGACCCTCTTCGCGCGCCTCGCCGGATGCTTCGGCGTCCTCGCCGTAGTGCTCGTAGCCACGGGCCTCTATGGAACGCTTGCCTATCGAGTGAACCGCCGCACTGCGGAGATCGGTGTTCGCATGGCCATGGGTGCTGGACGCAGCCAGGTCGTCTGGATGATTCTTCGCGACAGCCTGGTGCTTACGGTAATTGGAGTGATGGCCGGAATCCCGCTCGCATTCGCAATCGGGAGGGCGCTCTCTTCGTCGCTCTATGGGGTACAGCCATTGGATGCTGTCACGTACGGACTTGCGATCGTGGGTGTCACGCTGGTGGCTTTTGTCGCCAGCGCAGTCCCCGCCAGCCGCGCAGCTAGTGTCGATCCGCTGAAGGCGCTTCGGACTGAGTGATCACGGAAGCGGTTCCTGCCGATACAGGTCGGCAGTGTGCCGCGCTGTGGTTGTTACGGCCATGACCAACATCCCGGCCGTTGCAATTACGCCGCCGAGGTCGAACAGCAGATACCTGTGACTGATTAGTGTTGCGAATGGGCTGCGTAACAGCGCGAGGTTCCCGATGATCAGCAGAATTCGAATCTCGGTGGGGCCGAACACGCCTTGCGACATCTGGAAGCATGAAAGCGTGTAGGTGGCCAGATAGCTCTCCGCCGACAGCAGCAGAAACGCCACCAGCATCGCAATCGCCACCGGCCAGTGAACAAACCCTGACAGGCGCAGCCCGCCCATCAGCGCCGTCGCGCCAAACACATCCACCATGTGGTCCACGTAGAACCCGTAGCGCGGCCGCTGCCGATTTCGCACCCGCGCCAGGGTCCCATCCATGCTGTCGCCGAACCAGTTGAGCACGATGCACGCAATCACGCCGAGAAGGGCATACTTGTTGTACCTTGCGAGGACGTAGAACGCACCTGCCCCGATCTGCGCCAGCAGCCCCAGCATTGTGAGCCCGTCGGAGGTGATCCATCGCGGTGCGCGCTGCGCCATCCACATCAGGGCTCGTCTTTCGATGGCCGCCGTCAACGAGCGGTTTACCCGCTTTGCCGTTGCAAATCCCGACGATGCTGCCGCCGCCGTACCCATGATTTCCTCCATGGCATCCGCTATTTCTTAAGTGCCTTGCACGTATTGCTCAGTGTGAATTCGAGCGACTCGCGCGGCACGCTCTCAACAAACGGGCCAATTGCCCATCCCAGACCTGGCGGGACACCGCGCGTCAGCGAGATCGACTCAATCTGCATGTATAAGCCGCCGTCGCGTTCTTCGTAGCTCCAGTAAGTGTTCAGCCGCCACAGATATCCGTGTTCCTTGTCGGGCGGCAGCGCGCGTTCCTTTTCCGTGCCTGCATCGTCAATCTCAGCGATCTTGGTGCTGCGTGAGGCGCTGTATCCATGCCGGGAGTCAAGCCTTCCGTAGGTCACGTCATAGGTCGTATCCATGACAACCGTGATGACGTGTTTCTGCTTCACGCGCATCGTGGCGATGAAGTGATCGGGAGCGGGCCCGCTTCGCGGCGGGACAATCGCAGCGCTCTCCACCTGGGGGGAGTACATCTGCGGGTATGCGCTCAGGTTCTTCATCAGTCGCTCAAAATCCGCCGCTTTGGCGCCCTTCACGAAGGCTGATCCGCGCCAATGATGGAGCATTCCGCCCGGAACGTCGCCTTTATCTGGAGACAGCTTGTCGATGACGACCTCGCCGCGCCGGAGCCGTGCCACGGCATCCGCGCCGGGTTCGGCGTCGGCCAGGAATTCGCGAGCGGATCGGTGCTGAGCCGCCAGCCTTGTCTCCACCTTGGCCTCGTAGGCTTCGAAGGCGCTTATCGCCTTTTCCGGCGCCTCAGCCCATCCGCGGGGAACTCCGATCACCCAGGGCAAAACCATCGCAATCCCGCAGAGATGAGCACGCGAGCCTCGAAAACAGGACTTCATATCTGCAAATCTGACATTAAGGGGGCCCGGTCTGCAATGCTGCGGCGGTCAAACGCGTCGCGAATAAATCTCACCGTCCAAGTGCTTGTATCCGCTCAGCTTTCGCGGAATTGTACTTCGCCTCGCGAAGCCCAAAGGAGAGCAAAGGAGAGCGCTCGATCGGGTAAACTGAGTGAGAGGAATGCCAGACCCCGCGCCACCGCCGCGCTATCGTTTTGGAGTTTTCGAAGCAGACGCGTCCACTGGAGAACTGCGCAAGCAGGGAGTCCGGATCAAGCTCAACGCTCAACCGTTTCAGGTCCTCCTCATGCTCCTCGATCGTCCCGGCGAAATTCTCGCCCGCGAAGAGATCTCAAAGACACTCTGGCCCGATGGGACGTTTGTGGATTATGAGCACGGCCTCAACTCCGCCGTGAACCGCATTCGCGAAGCCCTCGGGGACACAGCTACGAGCCCTCGTTTCGTGGAGACGCTTGCACGCCGGGGCTATCGTTTTGTTGCTCCGGTTCAGCGGGTGACGCCCCCTCCCATTCCGCGTCTCACGTCGGAAGCAGCCGAATCGACGTTCGAAGGCGGCTCAACTGCGAATTCACCTGATGGATCGAGGGACGGCTTTCTGCCGACTGCGGCGGAACTGCCGGAAGCTCCGCACAATATCGTGCGAGCGTTCTTTCTGGTTCTTCAACTGATGTACATCGGATTTTATGTAGGCGCGCTGGCCAACTTGTCGGAGCTTGAAGACCTGCTCTCGCCACTGCATTGGGCTTCGGCGGTTTTGTATCTTCTGATTGGGACGGCTGCGGTTCTCATCGCGGTTCGGGCCTACCTGATCTCGGCGATTGCTCTTCGTGTTCCGCATATGCGCGGCAAATTCCTGAAGATGTGGCCATATCTGCTCTTGGCGGATATCGTATGGGCGCTTTCGCCTTTGCTGCTGCTGCACCACATCAACACGGGCTTGGCTCTGGCATGTATGGCACTTCTCGCCTATTCGTCCTTTGCGCAGCGCTCGCTGATCCTAATGGGAGCGGCTCGCGACGGAGCCGCAACAGAATCTAGATGAAGTCGGCCTTCAGAGCTGGTCGTAAAGAGTTGTGTTTCTGTAGCCAAGCAGCGTCACGAGCGTCCAGATTGCCAGAGCCGTTCCTATCGGGATTTTCAGGATGCAGAGGAAGGCCGCCACAACGGCGACAACGCGGCCCCACGGCGCACGTTCCATTAGCCCCCATCCGGCAAGAAACGCCAGCGCAGCTCGCAGGATCACCATTACCCATGCAAAACGCAGGATCGCCGGGCCGAACTCTGGGCCGAAGCCATGCCGCCACGGACCACCCATCCACGGGCCGAATCCTCCATTGAAGAAGGAGTTCGCAAACGACAACCCAACGAGTCCGGTGATCAATATCAGTCCGCCATAGATGAACCACACGGTGCTCAACGCGCGAACACGGTTGGAATAGTTCGCCAGCTCAAATGCGATGTTCGGAATTGGCGGAGCAGGTGCAGCTGCCGGAACTGGAGCGGTGGATCGGCCGCAGTGCGTACAAACCGGCTGTCCAGGTGTAACTGGCTGACCACATCCGCTGCAAAACATCCCGTTCTCCTTCGCGCTGCCCGCTATTCTAAGCGCCGCAACGTGGCGTCGGCATCTGTTCTTGCCTTCGCGCTGGTTAATCCGGCTGATTATGACTACGCAAGGCGGACTTGATTCGTTCCCATCGCTCTTCGTGGCGGTCGTCTCGCAAAATCAGCCCGGTTACCCGTCCCTGAGGGTCGCGCTCAACCGCGATTCGCGTGATGCTGCTCCCGTTTGGATAAAACAGGGCAGCCTGCGACTCCGCCGCCAACTCCGCAATTTCTCCGTAATGGTTCTTCTGGTAGAGGGCGTCTCCCTGACGGAAAAGCGACACGACCACCAGCCCTCGCTTATCCACATAGTCGCCAACAAAGCTGTCGAGTTGGCCGGGAGTCAGTTTCATGGGGGCGGGGTGAAGGGGAACAACGGTTCGCTCGGCAAAGGGCGGCGGCACTTTGGCGTCAACATGATGGGCCAGTAGCCAACGCGGCAATTCTGGTTCAAGGTAGGTTCGCGTCCAGCAGTCATGTCTTAATCCCTGATAGAGCCAGAAACGGACATGTCCCCCCGCAGCCTTCAAAGAGGCGTAAAGCAACTCATCCTGCCGCGGCGCCACGATGTTGTCGTCAGCACCGTGGAAGAGCCATATGGGAATCCTACTGACCGCCTGTGCGTAGTCTGCGGTCAACTTTGGGGCCTGCTGCCAGCGATCGGGCGCGTAACTCCAGAAGATTCCTCCCGCGGCGATCGCCGCCGCAGCCCAGCGGGTGGGATACGCGCGAGCCAGCTCCCATGCACCATATCCGCCCATCGAGAGGCCGGAGAGATAGGTCCTCGCCGGATCGCCATGGAACTCTCCGACCTCCTGGTCGAGTTCCGCCATGGCCATGGCAAGCATGTCTTTGTCTGTCCAGTAATGGTCGATAGCACATTGCGGCATTACCACAACGAACGGCCAGCGCTCTGGATGGTCGCGCATTGCCTGTGGCAGGCCGATTTGCGTCTGCCACATTCCTTCCTGTCCGCGCTCGCCCCGGCCGTGCAAAAACAGAATCACCGGCCACAGCTTGCGATCGTCCTGTCGCCACTCCTCCGGCAGGTAGACCTGGTAGCGGTAAGTGGCACTGCCGATCTGGATTTTTCTGTTGAGGAAGCCCGTCTCCTGCGACGGATGCCTGCGCGATTCCTTTTTTCCCGTGGCACGCAACGGCGATGGAGCCAGCGCCAACAAGAGAAAAAGGCCGGCCGCGAACAATCTCAGAGAGCGGAGCATAGGTTCAGAACATCATAGAACTTCGCGACGAGACAAAGTACTGGAACGACACTCTAGCGTCCATCTTCAGTCGACTTGATAAATGCCGCCACGTCCGCGCGGAACTGCTTGAGAATCTCCTCGTTGACGTAGATCATGTGTCCGGCTTCGTAGTAGTGATAGCTGATGTTTGACTGGAGTGCCTTGGGAATCTGCAGATGATGCATTTCGTACACGCCTTCGAAGTAGGGCGTCGCCAGGTCATAGTAGCCGCCTGCGAGCATGATCTTCATCTGTGGATTCAGTTTCATGCGGAATGCGAGGTCCGGCATCACGTTTGAGCCGGTCTCTACATCGTTGGCAGGCGGACCCTCGGGCGCATGATGCCGCAGATCCCACGTGAAGTCGCCCCCAGCGCCGCCGAAGCTCCAGTAGGTGCTCTCCAGCCCATACTTCAGATCTCGGTGGAGGTAGTCATTGATGGCAGCCGTCCAGGCCGAACTGATGGCATCGCTCTGCGGATCATATTCCGCGCCTTCACTCAACGGATTGATGTCCGGCCCTTGGAACCGCGTATCGAGCCGGCCAATCGTGGTGGCTTCATCCAGCTTCAGGGCTTTGGAGAAATCGCCGCCCACTACTCGGAGGTCGGAGCGCATCAGATAGTCGACGGGCAGCCCGGTGTAGCCATGCAGCTTCTCCGCCGCCGCGTGTTTTTCTTCGTCAGATAGCTCGCTTCCTTTCAGCAGAGCCGTCATGTAGTCGCCCAGCGCATACTTCTCCACTTCGGCGAGGAAAGGCTTGAGTGCGGCGGGTTGCGTTGGGAGCTTATGGAAGTACCAGGCCGTTGCTGCATAGGTCGGCAGGGCCAGTGCATATGCCTGGTCGACTCCTGGATTCCATCTGGGATCATCGACGGAGTTGTCGAAGCTGAGAATCTGCGACAGCAGGACGATGCCATTCAAGTCAACGTCGCGGAGGTCGGCCGCCACCACCGCAGAGCGCGGTGTGCCGTAGCTTTCTCCGAACAAATATTTTGGCGAATTCCAACGGTCATACTTCGACAGGAAACGATGAATGAACCGCGCGAATGCATGTCCGTCTGCATCGATGCCGTAGAACGCCTTCGCTTTTTCCTTGCCGAATGTACGGCTCAGCCCGGTTCCCGGGGCATCGATAAACACAAGATCGCAAACGTCGAGCAGCGAATACTGGTTCTCGACGACGTTGTAAGGGGCGGCCGCCTGATGCTTAGTATCCGGCACTACAACGCGACGCGGTCCGAACGTTCCGAGGTGCAACCACATGGTTGCAGAACCCGGGCCTCCGTTATAGAGAAACATCAGCGGGCGGTGCGAGGCGACGGCGTCTTTTTTGAAGTATGCGACGTAAAACATCCGGGCGGTTGCGGGTGCTTCGTTCGGATCGGTTGGCGGTTTTACGCCCGAATCGGGCAGAATACTTCCGTTTGCCGCCAGGGTCGCGTCCTGCGCTTCGGTCGCTCCAACCGTGATGGTCCCAGCGATGGCTTTGTACGCCACTGCCTGCCCGCCGATGGTGACTGTGCCGTCGGTACTCGAATCAGGAGGCGCGACAGTCTGAGCCGCCTGGGCAACCTCTTTATCCTTCGGCTTGTCCTTGTCCTGGGCGCCTGCTGCCGCGCTGAATGCGAATGCGCAGGCCGCCAACGCGAGAGCAGTGGAATTCCTGAGCCACACAGTGGCCATTCGACGAAACCTCCGGGAAAACGATTCAGTTGAGTATAGAGTCCCGGGGCTTCTTTGCTGGTCTTGTTCGCCGCTTCCGGTCTTTTAGGCCGGCAGCCTCTTCAATGTCTTGCGGGCGCGCCGCGACCACGGCCGCTCGCGGCGACGAAGGTACCGCGGCATTGTGGGTTCTTTGTCAAGGACCTTCTGGGCCCATTCGCGCGCCTCGGCATTGCGCCCTTCAGAGGCGAGCAAGTCCGCAAAGTTCAAATAGGTCTCAGACAGCGTCGACGTAACCGTAACTCGCCGGAAGAGCGACTCAGCCTTATCCTTTTCGCCGGTCTGCGCATAGGCTTGCGCCAGCAACGCGGGAGCGCGATTGAAATCGTAGCTAGGCTCTTTCGCCACCACCTTTTCGAGATCGGGCAAAGCCCCCGATGCATCGCCGAGCAGGATCGCGCAGACTCCGCGCCGGTAAAAGCAGTCAAGCGACGTTGCCCTCGCATCAATTGCCTTGGTGAATGTGGCGCGCGCCTGCTGGAGCTTCGAATCCTCCATATAAAGCTCGCCCAGCTCTTCGAAATTGCCGACCGATGGATTGTCGCGAATCATGAGCTCAAGCGTAGAGATTCTTTTCCGTCGCGAGATGCCTTTGAAGGAGTCGTTCAACAAGCCGACATCGGGAACAACTTCCGCAACGATGTAGACGAGGGCGCCGATGCCCCCGAGGCAGATAATGATGTAGAGCCAATAAGTATTCGGACGCCGCCGAATAAAGTGCACAATGGCCGCGGCCTGTAGAAAAAGGCCCCACGGGTAGAAAAAGTGGGTCAGCATTCCCATCTGCTTTGGTCCTTGGGGCTGAGGTTGGAATCCTGCCCTAGCTTACCCCAACCCCAACCGGGCGCGCAGCAACACTTTCGTGGAATTTTGGTGCATGATCCATCACTTTGGTCAGCAAGAATTCTAGCCGGAGGCTCATTCTGGTTCGCGCGTAGTCCGCAAACCTGACTGGCTTCCCATTTCCGCATGGTTGGGGCAGATTTAACCGCGGGCTGAGCGCGATACACTTTCTTCCACCAGAATTGAATTGAGCGACACCATGCTGAAGACCTCTCCCGCCCTCATCTCACTCCTTCTTGCCGCGTCTGCCTGCCTTGCCCAGCGCATCGAAGTGACTGTTCCGTCGTCGAAGCCCCTGAATGGCCATCTCATTCTTGTCATCGCGAAGACTTCAGAACCCGAGCCGCGCCACCAGCTATCCGAAACGTACGACTCAGCACAGGGTTTTGGCGTTGATGTGGAGAACGTTCCGCCAGGCACGCCGCTGGTTATCGATGCAGCAACCTTTGGCTATCCGCGCCGCTCTCTGGCCAGCCTCGATGCGGGCGACTACTACGTGCAGGCTGTTTTCAATGTCTATGAGCAGTTCCACCTCTCCTCGGGAAAGACGGTTTGGCTTCCACCAAACAAAGGCGAAGGCCAGCATTGGAACCTGAAGCCGGGCAACCTGTACAACAAGCCTCAGAAGATTCACCTGGATCCAAAATCGCCAAATACGGTCAAGATTGCGCTCGATCAAGCCATTCCACCGATCGAAGGCACGCCTGAGGATCCGATGGTGATCGCACAACAGCAACCCACTGCAAAGTGGCTCAAATACGAGCGATTCCGCAGCGCAAAGCTGAGCGCCTTCTGGGGGCGCGATACGTATCTGGGTGCCTGGGTTCTGCTGCCTGACGGCTTCGACGATCATCCCGACGCAAAATATCCCCTGATCGTGTACCAGGACCACTATCATGCAGGTGTTGGTCCAGCACACTTCACGGCTGTGGCACCCGCCGACAGCAAAGCGCGCGACTTCCGACGGCAGCAGATCGGCTACCGCTTTTATCAGGACTGGACCTCAGGCCGCTTACCACGCGTGATTCTTATCTACGTCCAGAATGCGAATCCGTACTACGACGACTCGTATGACGTCGACTCCGCCAACGTGGGCCCATACGGTTCCGCCATCAATGAAGAACTTATCCCGATGCTTGAGAAAAAATATCGGGGCATTGGACAAGGCTGGGCGCGCGCCACATTCGGCGGGTCTACCGGCGGATGGGAAGCGCTGGCAACGCAGGTTTTCTATCCTGACTTCTACAACGGCGCATTTGTTGCCTGTCCCGATCCTGTCGACTTTCATGCGTATCAGAATGTCGACCTTTACAACGATGCGAATGCATTTGTGCGCAAGGGCGATTTCGGCCAGGTTCCCATCCCCGGCGATCGTAAAACCGATGGCTCTATCCTCGCGCTCACTGGCGACGAATACGCTTATGAGCTTGTTCTCGGCACACACGGGCGATCAACCGAGCAGTGGGATATCTGGCAGGCGGTCTACTCGCCAGCGGGAGAGGCCGGCTATCCGGCCGAGATCATCGACCCGGAAACAGGCGCGATCGACAAGAAAGTGCTGGCTTACTGGCACGATCACTATGATCTTGCCGCCATCATGAAACGAGACTGGCCCACGCTCGGTCCCAAGCTTGAGGGCAAGCTTCACATCACGGTTGGCGATGCGGATACCTATTTTTTGAACAACGCGGTGCACATGCTGGAGAAGCAGTTGCAGGCGACGCGAAATCCGCACTCAGATGCCACGTTTCAATACGGTCCCGGCATGCCGCACTGCTATACGGGCGGCCCCAGCGAGTACACCATGCAGCAGAACAACGCCGACTGGTTTCAGCGCATTCTCCCGGTGATGATCGAGCACATGATGGCGACAGCACCTGCTGGTGCGGATATGAAATCGTGGCGCTACTGAAGCGTTCTATCCACTCGCGGTGAGAACGGCGCAAAAACAGGTCGAAATTCATCCCATTTTTTGGGACAGTTGGAGCGCGCTGACGAGTGCATTCATGCACTACACGCCGCATGCGAACCAGTTTAGGTTTCAAGAGATTACAAATTGTTAAGCAGCATAAACATTTTTTCATCCCCCAACTGTTGAGAACGTTGCAGATAGGCCTTCGGCTGCTATATTGAACTTTCGGGGTCGTCCACCTTTCAGGTGGTTTTTATCCGAAATCGAAATCTGACCATATCCTGTGTGATCGCCAGCACAGCGCGCACAATCGACAGATTAACGAACAACAAGCAGGAAAGCATTCATGGCGCAGATATTTGACCGCAGCTCCAATGCTTTGGCTCGAGCAAGCCTGGTGTTGACGGGTCTTATAGTTATCGCTCTCGGTGTAACACTGGACCAATTGCAGCGCTCCCCATGGGTAACTCGCCAGGGTCAACGCCCCGAACAGCCCGTCCCTTTCAGTCACAAGCATCACGTCACGGGACTTGGTCTTCAATGTCAGTACTGTCACGTCAGCGTGGAGAAATCCAGCTATGCAGGCATTCCACCCACCAAGACCTGCATGAACTGTCACGCACAAATCTGGACCAACGCTGCGCTTTTGCAGCCGGTGCGCGACAGCTGGGCAAGCGGCCAGTCGCTGCCCTGGATCAAAGTTCACGACCTTCCCGATTACGTCTACTTCAGTCATGAAATTCACGTGAACAAGGGACTGGGCTGCGCAAGCTGCCATGGCCGCGTCGACCAGATGCCGTTGATGTACGCGCAGAACACTCTGCAGATGGAATGGTGCCTCGACTGCCACCGCAATCCAGCGAAGAACCTCCGACCCACGAGCCAGATTTACAACATGGCATGGGAAGCGCCCGCTGAAGAGCGTCCCGTGTGGTGCGCAGTGGGTGAGAGCAAGGCTGGAGTTCCGACAGCGCAGAGCGCCAACTGCACCGCGAAGGATCCAGCCGGCGCAGGCGTGCAGATGGCCGCCCTCCAGTTGCCGAACGCGGGAGCCGGCAAAACGGCGACAGATGCACCGACCGGCACGATACCTGCTTCGCTGCACTACGAGAAATTCACCAGTCAGGATCAATTGGGTCACTTCCTCCTGAAGCAGTACCACATTCGCACTCCGAACGAACTGAGCAGCTGCGAGGTTTGCCACCGATGAGTCGCGAGCCTTTGAACGGAACAAACACAACGGGGAACACCGTGGAGATGGAAAAGAGCAAGGCCATCCTTGCTGAGAACGAAGCGCCGCTGACACTCGAGCAGGTGCGCGAAAAACTGAAGGGAACGACGGGGAAGAAACTCTGGCGGTCGATCGACGAGCTCCAGAATTCGCCGGATTTCCAGGCTGCCGTCGAACGCGAGTTTGATGGCGCAGCGCAGGAATGGGTCGATCCCGTTTCGCGGCGGGGCTTCCTCAAGGTGATGGGCGCGTCGATGGCGCTGGCCGGTCTTGCCGGCTGCACCAAGCAGCCCGACGAGCCGATCTATCCCTACGTCAAGGCTCCCGAAGATCTCATTCTCGGCAAGCCGATGTATTTCGCCTCGGCGAATCCGTTGCCGACTGGCGCAGTGCCGCTGCTCGTGAAGAGCGATGAGTTCCGGCCCATCAAGGTCGATGGCAATCCGGATCACCCTTACAATCACGGATCGTCCGACCTCTTTTCGCAGGGCTCGATTCTTGACCTTTACGATCCCGATCGCTCTCAGCACGTCACCTATGAAGGGGAAAACCGCGAGTGGGCGGACTTTGCGGGAGCCTTCCGCGACAAAGTCGTGACCACCAAAGACGGCACCGGAATCTACATCCTTAGCTCGACGGTGACTTCACCTACCCTGGCGCGCCAGTGGAAGGCCGTTCAGGCCGCGTATCCCAAGGCAAAACTGATTCAGTATGACCCGGCGATCGCCGGCACCTTTCTCGCCAAGGGTTATAACGTCCAGTACGATCTGACCACGGCGGACGTCATCGTTTCTCTCGATGCCGACTTTCTCTCGGGTGCATCGTATCCCGGGTTTCACAAGCTGGTGGGCGACTACGCAAAGCGCCGTAAAAATCCTGCCGCCGGCATGAATCGCCTCTACTCGATAGAGAGCACGCCGACAACAACGGGCATGAAGGCCGAACATCGCCTCGGGCTCCGCGCCAGCGAGATCCCCGCATTCGCAGCCACTCTTGCCGCCCAGGTCGGCGCGTCCGGTACAAGCGCACCGCAATATACGTGGACAGATGAGCAGCAGAAATTCCTGGCCGCACTCGCAAAGGATCTCAAGGCCAGCAGCGGTAAGAGCGCCGTGATCCCCGGTCTGTATCAGGATGAGTCGGTCGCCGCTCTCGCGCTCGCGATGAATCAGTCTCTGGGTAATGTCGGCAAGACCGTCACGGTCTCTTCCGAGCCTGCCATCCCGCTTCCCAGTGACCAGATCGCCGATCTCAAGGGCCTCGTCGCGGACCTCAATGCCGGCAAAGTCGACTGGCTTGTTCTTCTGAACTCTAACCCTGTCTACTCAGCGCCCGCCGATCTCGCTTTCAACGACAATTTGATCAGCAAAGCCAAGGTTGTGGCGCACATCGGATCTCACTACGACGAGACCGGTCATCTCTCGCACTGGCATGTTCCAACTGCGCACTATCTCGAGTCGTGGTCCGATGCACGTGCTTACGATGGCACTGTTTCCATCGTGCAGCCGATGATAGAGCCTTTATGGGGTGGCGTAACCGCGCACCAGGTTCTTCAGACTCTTCTCGACAATCCCCAACTCAGCGCCTACGAAGCCGTCCGCACCACGCAAAAAGACAACATCAAGGGCGACTTTGAAACCGGCTGGCGTAAAGTTCTTCATGCCGGCTGGATCGAGAACACTACTTATGCGACAGGCGGCACTCCGAAGATCGAAGCCGCGAACGTGCCCGCTCCAAATTAGAAAGATCAGCTCGAAATCATCTTCCGTCCCGACCCCAACATCTACGACGGACGCTGGTCCAATGTTGGCTGGCTGCAGGAGCTGCCCAAGCCGGTAACAAACCTGAGCTGGGACAATGCCGCGATCTTCTCTGGTGCCACGCTGGCAAAGGAGCGTAAGGAAGCAAACGGATCAAAGTGGAGCTTCGAAGAAGACGATATCGCAGAGATCAGTGCCGGCGGCGGCACTGTGAAGGCGCCCGTCATCGCTGCTCCAGGACATCCGGATAACTCTGTCACCGTCTACCTCGGCTACGGCCGCGAGACGGGACGTGTCGGCGGCGGGGCAGGATTTAACGCTTACCTGGTGCGCACTTCTTCGAATCCTTTTGTTGGCACTGGCTCTGTCAGGAAGGTCGACGGCAAGTGGGGAATCGCGATCACCAAGAGCCACTTCCAGGATCATCGCGCCAAGAACCTCACCGAGCACAGTAACGAAAACTGGTCGCTTGAAGGTGTCGAAGCCCTCGGACCGCGCGGCATCATTCGCTACGCCACGCTCGAAGAGTTCAAGTCGAATCCCAACTTCGCGCACGAAGGCGAAGGCCGCGATACACCTGAGCATGAAACGACGATGTTCCCCAACTGGCAGTACAACGGCAACAAGTGGGGCATGTCGATCGACATGAACAGCTGCACAGGGTGCAACGCCTGCGTCGTGGCCTGCTATGCCGAGAACAACATTCCGGTCGTGGGCAAGCAGCAGGTGAGGATCGGCCGCAACATGCAGTGGTTGCGGATTGATGCTTACTTTGAAGGCGACCTGGCTGCTCCGCGCGCTCATTTCCAGCCGATGACCTGCCAGCACTGCGAGAACGCTCCCTGCGAACAGGTTTGCCCGGTTGGCGCAACGGTTCACACGCCCGAAGGCCTCAATGCTATGGTCTACAACCGCTGCGTGGGCACCCGTTATTGCGCCAACAACTGCCCCTACAAGGTGCGACGCTTCAACTTCCTGCTCTACTCCGATTATGAAACCGACAGCCTGAAGCTGATGCGTAATCCCGACGTCTCGGTTCGTTCCCGCGGCGTCATGGAGAAGTGCAGCTACTGCGTGCAACGCATCACCGCCGCGAAGATCGAGGCCGACAAGGAAAATCGCGAGATTCGCGACGGTGAAATTGTCACTGCGTGTCAGCAGGCATGCCCGGCGCAGGTCATCACATTTGGCAATCTCAACGACAAGAACAGCAACGTGGCAAAGCTAAACGAGGACAAGCGCATGTACCAGGTACTCGCCGACCAGAACACGCGCCCCCGCACACGCTACCTGGCAGAAGTTTTGAATTTTAATCCTGAACTCGAACAGCGCCCGGTGGAACATACACCGGAAAAGGGTTGAAGTCACGATGGCGACTGGTGAAATCAAAAGAGGCGACCCTGGCATCGATCCCGCAACCGGAGAATTCCGTGTTGTAGGGTAGGGTGAGACCTTTAAATCCGTAACGGAAAAAATCTCGCGCATTGTGCTCACTCCGCACACACCGCTTGGATGGCTGGCCATCTTCGGCATCGCAGGTGCGGGCGCGACTGTGCTGCTGGTCGCGGTCACCTGGCTCTTCCTGAAAGGTGTCGGCATCTGGGCCATTACGCAGCCTGTGGCCTGGGGCTTCGCGATCATCAATTTCGTCTGGTGGATCGGTATCGGTCATGCTGGCACGCTGATTTCCGCCATTCTTCTGCTCTTCAAGCAGACGTGGCGCAACTCCATCAGCCGCTTTGCTGAGGCCATGACGATCTTCGCCGTGGTTTGCGCTGGAATGTTCCCGCTTATCCACGTCGGGCGTCCATGGCTCGGATACTGGCTATTTCCAATTCCGCTGAGCATGAACGTGTGGCCGCAGTTTCGATCGCCGCTGCTGTGGGACGTCTTCGCGGTATCGACATACGCCACCATATCGGTCGTGTTCTGGTATATCGGCATGATTCCCGATTTTGGGACCTTCCGAGATCGCTCCCAGAGCAAGGTGGCCCAGTACTTTTACGGAATTTTCTCGTGGGGCTGGCGTGGTTCGGTCCGCCACTGGATGCGCTATGAGACGGCGTCGCTCCTTCTCGCGGGCCTGGCAACCCCTCTGGTGCTCTCGGTGCACACCGTCATCAGCTTCGACTTCGCAGTGGCCGTCCTTCCGGGCTGGCACACGACGATCTTCCCGCCTTACTTCGTCGCCGGCGCTATCTATTCCGGATTCGCCATGGTGCTTACGCTCGCCATTCCGCTGCGCAAGTTCTACCATCTCGAGTCGCTGGTTACCGAGCGTCACATCGACAACATGGGCAAGGTCATGCTCGCCACCGGCTTCATCGTCGCGTATGGCTATGGTATGGAAGCCTTCATGGCCTGGTACTCCGCTTCCCACTGGGAAGCCTTCATGTTCTGGAATCGCGCCTTCGGTCCGATGGGCTGGTCCTACTGGGTGCTGATCGCTTCCAATCTGGTCATTCCTCTAACCACCTTGTGGTCGCGCAAACTGCGCACTTCACTCAGCTACATGTTCTTTATCTCCATCGTGGTCAACACGGGTATGTGGTTTGAGCGCTTCGTCATCGTTGTAACCAGCCTCTATCGTGACTTTCTGCCCTCCTCGTGGGGCACCTATCGCGCAACCAAGTGGGATTACATGACCTTCATTGGAACGCTCGGCCTGTTCACGACGCTGTTCCTGTTGTTTGTTCGCTTCCTTCCCATGATCCCGATGAACGAAATCCGCATGATTCTGCCCTCGGCCAAGATCAAGCCGAAAGCGGCAGCCGGAGCTGATTAAGAATGCCTGCCCGTGAAGGAACCTACGGCCTGCTGGCCGAATTCGATAATCCGAGCGACCTCGTCCGCGCAGCCCGTCAGGCGCGCGAAGACGGATGGCGTCGCCTGGACTGCTACACGCCGTATCCCGTGGAAGAGGCGGCGGAGGCCATTGGCTTCCATCGCAATCGGGTTCCCCTTGTCACGCTTATCGGCGGACTCATGGGCCTTGCAGCGATGTTCTCGATGGAGACGTGGATCTCGGTGATCGCGTACCCGGTCAACATCGGCGGTCGCCCGCTTTATTCCTGGCCTGCGTTCGTCGTTCCCGCCTATGAGTGGACGATTCTCTGGTCCGGTCTCTCCGCTGCTTTCGGCATGCTCGCCCTCAACGGTCTGCCGCAGCTCTATCACCCGCTCTTCAACGCGCCCAACTTCCGCGACGGAGCGACGACCGACAAGTTCTTCCTCTGCCTGGAAGCTCTCGACCCCAAGTTTGATCTCGTCGAATCCAAGCGCTACCTAGAAGCGTTCAGCCCCGCTTCCGTTGTGGAGGTGGACTACTAATGCAGAACTGGGAACAGAGAACAGGGATCAGTGAACAGGTTCGCGTGCCAGGTCGATTTGCGATTCTAGCCGGTCTTGCTGCGATCGTGCTTATCTCTGGTTGCCGCCAGGACATGCACAACCAGCCCAAGATGATTCCGCAGCGCGGCTCCGATTTCTTCGCCGACCATCGCGGCGCCCGTCCGCAGATCGTCAACACCGTCTCTCGCGGACAACTCCAGTCAGACAGCTATTTCTACACTGGCGTCGTTCAGGGTGCGAACGGCTATCGCGAAGAGAAGGATCAGCTGCCGTTCCCGGCAAGCATGGAAGTCCTCGAGCGCGGACAGGAGCGCTTCAACGTCTACTGCACTCCCTGCCACTCGCGTGTCGGCAACGGCCTGGGTGAAATCGTGCAGCGCGGCTACAAGCCTGCAGCGAACCTTAACGATCAGGTCCGCCGCTCGCAGCCTATCTCGCACTACTTCTATGTCATGACGCACGGCTACGGCGCAATGCCCGACTACTCCGAGCAACTCACTCCTGAAGATCGCTGGGCCGTTGCCGCCTACATTCGCGCGCTTCAGCTCAGCCAGGCTGCATCATCAGCCGACGTACCTTCCGGCGCTCAGGTTCGCGATCTGAAAGACCTGGCCACGGAAACTGGTCATCCCGATTACGCCCAGCCGTGGACCTTGCCGACTGCAACGAGCGTTCAAGCTCTGCCCGCGGTCACGTCAGAAGGCAACCCCGGCAATGCTCCCGCCAACGCAAATACACCGAAGATTGTAATTCCAGCAACCAAGACGGCTCCCGCGGCCGCGAAGTAAGGATTGAGTTCAATGGCTCACGACACACACGGTTCATCACACGCTAAAGCGCTGCCGGCAGATCTCGGCGCTCCCGCGTTTGTCGACGGCTGGCGGTCTCGCGCAATCATTGTTGCTGCGATAGCCGCGGTTGTCGCCGTGATTCTCGCCATCCTTGGTCAGACTCAGGACCATCTCGGCTGGGACCACTTCATGCGCGCATGGATGCTCGGCCTCGTCTTCACCTTCGGCTGGTCCGTCGGCGGGCTCGCACTCCTTATGGTCCAGTACGTTTCTGGCGGCAAGTGGGGTCTCCTTCTCCGCCGCCCGCTTGAAGCGATGACGCGCGCACTGCCGCTGGTCTTCGCATACTGGGTCGTTTCCGTTTTCTTTATCAAGCACCTATACCAGTGGGCGATGTACACCAATGTCGTCGCCACCGCAGAGGCGCTCAAAAACGGTCTCATCAATGAAGCTCAGGCGCATGCCCTCAACTTCAAACGCCCCATGTTGAACCCCACCACCTATATCGTCGCCATGCTGATCTGCTTCGCGATCTGGGGCCTGTATACATGGCGCTTGAACAATCTAGGCCTGCGTCGCGATCACGAGTCGCCCGACACCACCCCCTTCTGGATCAAGAAACTCGAGAACATCAGCGGCCCCGGTATCGTGATCTACTCGCTCACCATGACGGCAGCTGTCATCTACTGGGTGATGTCGATGGACGTCACCTGGTTTTCCTCCGTTTACGGCCTTCTCTTCCTGGTCGGCGAAGGATACTCGGTACTCGCGCTCTCCATCCTCACATCCATCAGCCTCTCTAAGGCTGAGCCCTTCCGCACCATCCTGCGCACCACCGAGCAGCATGACCTCGGCAAGTTCTCCTTCGCCTTCGTCATGCTCAACATCTATCTCGGATTCGCGCAATTCCTCATCATCTGGTCCGGCAACCTGCCCGAAGAAATTCCCTGGTACCTAGATCGCATCCGCGGTAATTGGGGTGTCATCATCACCCTCGACTTCATCTTCCACTGGGTCATTCCGTTCTCACTCCTGCTTTCGCACGACATCAAGCGCAACAAAAAACGCATGATGCGCGTCTGCCAGTGGATGATCTTCGCCAAGGCATTCGACCTCTTCTGGCTTATTGAGCCCAACTTCAAGGACGCTACCCGCAATCTGCACTTCAGCTGGGGAATTCTCGAGTACATCGCTGTTCCCGTCGCGATGGCCTCTCTATGGGTCGCCTATTTCAGCCACAACCTGAAGACCCGCCCGTTGGTGCAGACAAACGACCCTCATGTTGCAGAGATTCTGGAGCCCGAACATGTCCACGCTTGATCACAACGAACCCGAAGATCAGAAGGTTCTGGGCTCGCACGGCCCGAAGGACATTGACGCATCTGCCGGCTACGAGCAATCCGACGTCAAGGTCACCGGCATTGTCGTCTTTCTCGTCTCGCTGTTTGTATTCGTCGGCGTTTGCGGTGTGGTGACTTACGGCATTGGCAAGCTGATCAACGCAGAACTGAATCGAGAAGACGGTCCGAATACCAAGTGGACCAGCGATGCCGACGCGCAGATCCGCACCCTGGGCAACCTGCCAACCAGCCCCGATCTTCAGAACAAGATCGCAGAGATGACCAAGAGATTCCCGACGCCTCGCGTTCAGACCGACGACGGAAACCTCGATGTCGCTGATCTCCACGCACGCGAGGATCTGCTTCT
>Ga0157374_10000898_pt1 | contig 25934 bp, 27 predicted proteins | sample M25metaG_FD_115308 | JGI IMG/M metagenome (GOLD analysis project Ga0157374, IMG submission 115308) | Miscanthus rhizosphere microbial communities from Kellogg Biological Station, Michigan, USA - M2-5 metaG | ecosystem: Host-associated > Plants > Roots > Rhizosphere > Soil | place: USA: Michigan... | reverse complement strand
GGGGCCAGTGAGCCAAACGCCGGCAACGCCGTCGTAAATTTTCAGCCGCCTGCCAGTAATGATGATCAGAATGCCCAGGACGATAAAGGCGAGGAAGACAAGGTGCAGGCGACCTGAGGTATAACTATCTTTTGCATCAAAGCTAAAATCATGCTACAATTGCAATATTGTTATTGATGAATCCGGGTTTGTGTTAAGTATTATTACTCAGATTTCATTGCCGACAATCGACAAAGTCTCAAGTAATAACTAACAACAAAGGATTCTTTTTTATGGGATATAATTCATACTCTAGCCGCCGGGGCGGCGGTTCTGCTAGTCGCGGCCAACATTTTGGCCCACCCCGCCGACCAAAAATGCGCAAGGGCGCCCAATATATTGACCCGGCCCGATTCGTAAAAGCCGCCAAGGAAGTCATTGAATCTGAGGCATTCGTGCCATTGCATGTCTTTGACGATTTTGCAGTCGAGGAAGTTATCAAACAAAACCTGGCTGGTAAGGGTTACGTTGCGCCGTCACCAATTCAAGATCAGACAATTCCGCTTGGGCTGGAAGGCAAAGACGTTATTGGCATCGCCAACACCGGTACCGGCAAAACCGCCGCCTTCGCGGTGCCGGTTTTACAGAAATTAATGAAAACCAGCGGTAGTAAGGCCCTTATTATTGCGCCGACCCGTGAACTGGCTCAGCAAATCGAGCAGGAATTCCGCTCAATCGGCAAGGGCAGTGGGTTATTTGGTACGCTGTTGATCGGCGGCGCCAATATTGTGCCGCAACTGCGCGACCTGAAGCAAAATCCGGAGATTGTTATTGGTACGCCAGGCCGGATTAAAGATCATATTGAACGCCGAACGCTTAACTTGGCTCAATTCAATGTTGTCGTGCTCGACGAAGTCGACCGCATGCTCGACATGGGTTTCATCAACGACGTCCGCGAAATCCTGAACAGTTTGGCGCCAGAACGCCAATCATTCTTCTTTTCGGCCACCATGGAGCCAAAAGTAAAAAGCCTGATCGAAACGTTCTCGCACGAGCCGGTAACGGTAACTGTCAAGACTGGCGAAACCAGTGAAAGCGTCCACCAGGATGTGGTGAGCTTCAATGGCCGCGAAGACAAGATGGCCAAATTGCATGACCTGCTGCTGCAGAGCGATATCAAAGCTATTGTCTTTGACGAAACGCAGCGCAATGTCGAAAAGCTCAGCAACGAGCTAGTGGCGCGTGGTTTCAGTGCTGATGCTATTCACGGTGGTAAAAGCCAGGGTCAACGCCAACGAGCACTTGATAAATTCAAAAAGAATCAAGTAAAAATTTTAGTTGCTACCGACGTTGCCGCCCGCGGCATCGATGTCATTGACATCACTCACGTCATTAACTATACACAGCCAAACAGTTACGAAGATTATGTGCACCGGATTGGGCGCGCCGGCCGAGCCGGCCGAGTAGGTTACGCCTTAACCTTTGTCGAACGCTAATAAACGTGCCTGCTCGGCACATTTTGGGCGAACTACTCCAGTCCGCGCTCACCGTACCTTAGAGTACGGCTCGCTTACGGGCTTCGCTTTTCATCCCAAACTGCACTCGAGCAGGCACGTTTTGATTACATGATAAGCTGTAAGTCTATGGAATACGAAGAAGAAATTGTTTTGCCGTGTGCGGACAAGCTGGCGTTTGATACCAAGAAAGCGGCTGAAGCGACTGCCAATGTCGTTGACTATCGTTATGGCAGCAAAGTACACGCTTATTTGTGTGGCCACTGTAATTTGTGGCATTTAGCCAGCGCTAGTTAAATCCTTATAGCCAAGTATCGACACCGCCGTGGTGGCTGCAGGTGCCGGACCGGCTTTGGCTGAAGCTGTAGCTACCATCGGCACATTTGGCGGTCGCGCCAGCTGGTGCATAGGGTGCCTCTTCCGGGCTGCAAACGGTGTTGCCGGCGCTATTAACGTAGCTGCCGTTCGTGCAGCTAGGTGCCGGAGCTGGCGTCGGCGTAGCTTTGGGCGGAGTTGTTACGGCTGGTGCGACGTAGCTACCGACTTTTATAATCTGACTAACTGGCTGCAGGGTAACCTTTGTGCCGGTATGCCTGCAGTTTGTTAACTTACCGTTTTTGTAGCTGGCAGTGTAGATTATAAGCCGTTTGCCGGTATGTCCAGCTTGAACAATAGTAGTTTGCCCTTTTGCCAAGGTAGAATCCTCTTGCTTGCTGGTTTGGAAGCCGATGGTTTCAGTTTTAGTAAGAGTTTTTGGTTGTTTTTGACCTTTAACTTTGACTGCACACGGCGCGAGCCGGACACTATTCGTGCTTGCAGCCGAAACAGGGCTAGGTACTAAACTGGTGCTACCCCAACAGAGTAGGACTGCCAACAGCGCGACGTTTCTAAACGTTAGGCGTAGAAGCTTGCTCATATGATTCATTCCTCTTATGGCTACAAGTATATAACTAATAACACCATAAGCAATACTGTGGGGCAAGGTGTTTACAAAAGAAAACCGCTTCTGAAATCAGAAGCGGTTAAGGTATTCAGCCTACTTCAGGCAGGCTAGCCAAGAAGGAATAATCAGCTTGCAGGTACCTCGCGTGCATTGCTGTGCATTGTCTGCCCGGTAGATTTAGGACTTGTCAATGGATTACCTCCTTTCTATTTTTATGCTGACATTTTTATTGTAACGCGCGGTGTCAGTCATGCAAGGCTTTTTGGGATAATTGTTCTAAATCGTTTCAAATCATTCTAAGGGCTTGACCACTTAGGCATGGCGGGCTAGGCTTAGTGGGAATGGGTAAATTTAATACGACCAAATCTATAGCAAGTATTGCTAACCTGACGCAAAAGTTTCTATCATTCCGGCCAGATAAAGAATTAACGCCCGATGATGTCCATGCAGCCCGGGCGTACATTAAAGAGTACTGGACGCATTTGGAGCGTTTTCACCCTAAGGATGATGAAAGCTTGCTGGGATTACCGCGGCCCTATTTAGTGCCGTCCTATACCGAGATTGCCGGCTTTGATTATGATGAGCTGTATTACTGGGACAGCTATTTTATGGTGCAGGGCATATTAGATGAAGAGCACAAAGACCTTGTCAGTGGTATTTTAGAAGATCTGTTAGCCCTGTTCGAGCGTTTCAAAATTATCCCAAATGCTTCGCGAACGTATCTGATGGGCCGTTCACAGCCGCCGTTTTTGACAACTTTCATTTTTGATGTCTACCAAGCCTATGATCCTGGCGACGAATGGCTCAAAAAAGCCATCAATATCGCCAAGCAAGAATACCAGATTGTTTGGTTGGGGCAGAAAAAGCCCAATGAGCGGCTGGCTTATAAAGGCCTAAGTCGCTATTACGATATCAATTACCTGAACGATCTAGCCGAGGCCGAAAGTGGCTGGGATATGACGCCGCGCTTTGGGCGAAAGGCCCTTAATTTCTTGCCGGTTGATTTGAACGCGCTGCTGTATAAGTATGAGACTGATTTTGCGCGGGCTGCCCGCATATTCGACGACAAACGCGAAGCCGCCAAGTGGGATCAAGCTGCCGATGCCCGCAAAAAGACTATGCATAAGCTAATGTGGGATCGCCTGCGCGGCCTGTACTACGATTATAATTACGTTAAAGAAAAGCGCGGCACTGTTAGCAGCCTGGCCGGATACTTCCCCATGTGGGCCGGCATGGTTAGCGATGACCAGGCAGCCAGTATGGTCAAGGCACTGCGGCGATTTGAAAATAAGGGTGGCCTGGCCACCACCGATGCGTTACCAGTTGGTCAGTTTGTGCTGGGCAGTATGCCTACCCAGTGGGCCTATCCCAATGGCTGGGCACCGCTGCAGTATATTGTTATTCATGCCTTAGAGCGCTACGGCTATCACGAAGATGCACGCCGGATAGCCAATAAGTGGCTCAAAACCAATCTGCACTGGTTTAATCAGCACCATGTCTTTTTGGAAAAATACAATGTCGCGGCCCCCGAAAAACCACCCGTCAAGGGAGTTTATCCTTCCCAAACCGGTTTTGGGTGGACCAATGCTGTCTTTGAGCGTTTTTGCCAAGACTACATCGACCGCCCGCTGTAAACTAGTACGATATTTAAGCCTTGGACTTGCTGGCGGTAGTAATTAGAACCGTAACAGTATCACCCACATCTTTGCCGATTGCTTTACGAATAGCTGCTTTGATGGGCAGCATGTGATTGCCATCGCCCATCGCCATAAATGAACCGTTAAACTTATATCCATCCACCGTACCGGTTATTTTTATCAACCCACGGGTGCCAAAAAATTCAGCTGATCCTGGCATAATGACGTACGTCCAGCCGCCAGGGTTAGGAGATTTAACTAGTTTGGAAGTAAACTGCGTTATCATCGATGCTGCTAATTATTCTAAACTGAATGTCGATATTCCGCCTGGACGAGCCGCTACATCTTGGTGATATTCTTGTATCCAATCTAATTCTGCGTTACCTATCCTTTTTGCTGCGAGTAAAGCTCGGGTAGCCTCCGAAAGGCCCAGAATTACTTCTATGTTATGGCCAGCGCCGCGCATTGCTTCTATGCCGCCCTCTTGATAGTCCAGCATGACGACGAATCCAGCTGTTAGTAATTCGTCAGTTTCTACTCTGTCTGACTCTAAAATTTTGGGGCCGGCAGTTGTTAATACATCATCAATTACTTTAGCCGTATCGTATGGACCAAATTTACCTTCTACTCTTTTTTTGCTCAAAAGCCTATCGTCGGAGTATTGCCCGTCCCGCCCCCATAAGTAAGAATCACCCCGCCGCAGGGCCACCATGGCTCCGAAAGCTATGCCCGCTTGCGGTAGGCCGTACAAGTGGTCATGATCATCAGGTAGTTCATCTATTGCTGAGGCGTAGGCTTGTATGGCTAACTCACGAACACGACGTTGCTGAGCTATAGAGACAGGCCTTCCTGCCACTTCTAGACCCCTCCGAAAGGATGCTAATGGAGGTTGACGGTAATCGATTGACGTTTGTCTTCCGGAGCTTAAAGTCCACCCATGGTATTGGAACTGGAGCAGGCCGGTATCAAAGAGACCGACTGCCAACTCTTCTTTTTCGTGTTCTGCTAAGGCCATTATTGAATACCTCCTGTCCCACCGCCTTAATATGGCCATAAGTATACTCTTTTTTAGAAAAGTATAAATTGTAACTGAGCAAGAATTATATGAAGCAAATTGCAAGGTTAATGGTGCGGTACAATAGTTATATGAAGACGATTTCAACCTGTCCGTTTTGTGAGGCTAAAGAGCGGGTACTAAAGCACAATGATTTGGCCCAGGTGATTCTGAGCAACCCACACAAAGTGCCTGGGCATTTTCTGGTCGTGCCCAAACGACATGTCGAACAGCCGTGGGATCTAACGAACGATGAGCTGAAAGCGATATTTGACCTTATTTTCTTCGTGGAGCAGCGACTGCTGACCGCCAAATTGGGGACTGGCGTGGATATCCGCCAAAATTACCGGCCATTTATGAAGCAAACCAACTTGAAGGTCGACCATGTCCATTTTCATGTCTACCCCCGGTCACTAGAAGATTATCTTTATAAAGTTTCTGAGAAATTTGAAACCGACCTGTTTGCCGATCTGGACGAAGCCGAAGCTGCCGCAGTAGCTAAGATATTAAAATAATTTTAGCCCAGAGGCTTGTTCAGTTTTGGGCGTAGGCTTATACTTAGCAGCATTATGCACGATAATCAGGTGGCCGTATTGTTAGAAGATATCCAAGGCAAGCTGCAAAGCTTGACTGAATCAGTAAGTATCCTGGCTCGGGATATGACTGAAGTAAAAGCGACTATACATGTTATCCCGGAAATGATCGACGACATGAGAGCTATTAAATTGGTTATACGTGACTATGAAGGGCAGCTGCAAGATCACAAACAACGGATCAATAAGCTCGAAATGCCCGCTCGGGCATAATCTCTTATCCACCGAAGTTCTCTTTTATTCGCTAAACAGGTACACTAGTTTTATGAGCAACTATTACATCGCAACCTCTATTCCCTATGTAAACGGTGAACCGCATATTGGCTTTGCCATGGAGCTGATTCAAGGTGATGTGCTGGCTCGCTATGCTCGCCAACGCGGTGATACGGTGCTATTTAGTGCCGGCAGTGATGAGCACGGCACCAAAGTGGCTGAAAAGGCCGCTGAACTGGGCAAAACTCCACAAGCCCTGGCCGACGAAATGAGCCAGAAGTTCCGCGATCTTGGCAAGCTATTGAACATTAGCAACGATCGGTTTATTCGGACTACCGACAAAGCCCACGAACAACGGGCGCAAATTATCTGGAAAAACCTCGGCGATGATATTTACAAGGATAAATACATCGGGTGGTATGACGTGCGCCAGGAAGAGTTCGTAGCCGAGGGGCAGGTGGATCCGGCCCGTACCAAGCCCGATCACCCGCAGGCCTATCAGCGACTGGAAGAAGAGAATTATTTCTTCCGTCTGTCCAAATATACCGACAAAATCTTAAAAGCCATCGAGAGTAATGATCTGGAGATTGTGCCGCTAACGCGTCGCAATGAAATATTGGCACTTTTAAAAGACGGGCTGGACGATATCAGTATTAGTCGACCCAAAGATAAGCTGAGCTGGGGTGTTCCGGTCCCGGGGGATACTTCACAAGTTATGTATGTCTGGTTCGAGGCCCTCATGAACTATATTACCGTCCTGGGGTATCCGGAACACGAGGATTTCAAAACCTTTTGGCCGGCTAATGTCCAGATTGTCGGCAAGGACATTACCCGGTTCCACGCCGCTATTTGGCCTGGAATTTTATATAGTTTAGGGCTCCCGGCCGAAAAGATGCTGTACGTACACAGCTTTATTACCGTGGAGGGCGAAAAAATGAGTAAAAGTGTCGGCAACGTCATTGCTCCGGCCACTATTGTTAATAAGTACGGTGTTGACGCCTTCCGCTACTACTTCCTCCGCCATGTCCCAGCTTACGAAGACGGTGATTATTCAGAGGCACGCTTTATTGCGGCCTATAACAACGAACTGGCTAACGAACTAGGCAATGCCGTTCAACGAACCATTGTGATGATTCAGAAATATCAGGATGGCCTGATTGGTGATATCCCACCAGCCGAGCACGACATGGCACAGTACCACACGGCAATGGGAAAATGCCAGTTTGACCGTGCACTGGATGAAATCTGGGAGCAGGTTCGTGGGCTCAACCAATATATTGACGAAGAAAAGCCCTGGGTGGTGGCCAAAGAAGGTGACGAAGAGCATTTGCGGGAAGTTTTGGCCTATCAGGCCAGCTGTTTGATAGAGATTGCCGATCTGCTGGAACCGTTTCTGTCCGATACGGCCACCAAAATTCGGAATGTCTTCGACGCCGGCATTGTCCGCCCCACCGATGGCACACTCTTTCCAAAGCACGATACAGAACCTGCCAAGGAGTAAAAGGCGACACCATGTCATTGTTTGACACCCATTGCCATATTCATGAAGCGATTCGGCGCACCACGCCAGTCTATGATAAGTGGCACGCCAAGGGCGCAAGTGATGTCGAGCAGGTGCTGAACGCTGCCCGAACCGCCGACGTGCGCTATATTACCTGTGTCGGTACTACGCTGGCGGATAGCGAGCTGGCCGTTGAATTTGTCCAGGATCGACCGGATATGTGGGCTAGCATTGGTATTCATCCGCACGAGGCCAGCGATCACTTGGCTCACGGCCGGGTGTTACCGGCCTTTGCCGCGCTGGCACACGAGACGACATCACGCAAAATTGTGGCAATTGGTGAGTGCGGGCTCGATTATTTTTATGAGTATTCCTCGAGGGCCGATCAGCTTAAAGTGCTGGAATTTCAGCTAGAACTGGCTTTGGCAGCCGATTTACCCCTTATTTTTCATGTTCGGGAGGCATTTGACGATTTCTGGGCCTTATTTGAGCGGTTTCGGGGCCTCCGCGGTGTATTGCACAGCTATACCGATAGTCAGGCTAACCTTGAGCGAGCCCTGGGGCATGGCCTATTTATAGGGGTGAACGGCATCATGACCTTTACGAAAGATCCTCAGCAGCTGGCGATGTATAAGGCAATTCCGCTGCAAAAATTACTACTAGAAACTGACGCTCCCTTCTTGACGCCTGCCCCTTATCGTGGTACAATGTGCGAGCCTAGACATGTGGCTGTAACCGCTGAGTTTGCTGCGAATCTGCGAGGAGAGACCCTCGAGCAAATAACTGCGGCTACGACCACCAATGCTTTCGAGCTGTTTGGGATCAACCAATAAGTCTAATATTATGACACCATTTAAATTACCCGGTATTAATCAAACACCCGTGGAGCACGTTACTAGTGCTGCCACCAGTGCTGAAATGGCACGCGCTGGCATGCTCGGTCGCAGGGCAGAGGTGCTGGAGGGTATTGAATCATTACGTCGAACCCGCCACATGAATTCGGTTACGGTACCAGTTGCTGGCGTTATGCACGAACAGGTTAGAATTGATACCGGTTTAACAGCTAAGAATATTGAGAACCGCCCGCAAACCCATTTCTCGGCTGCGCCGCTTGTGGCAGTTGAAACTCAATCATCTGCTGTTGCTCAACCAACTCTAGAAGCGCCGGCTGTCACCGAAGCCGCTCCTGCCTTAACTCCAGTCCAAGCAGCTCAGCAAGCAGTTGCGGAGGCATTTACCAAAAATGATGTGGAGCTGGTAGGATGAAAAGTCTATTTGCCGATCTAAAAGCTCAAAAGGAGCAGCAGAAGCGGGCCGAGCTGAACAAAGCCTTAATCCATTATGAAGCCAAAATTGGCGGCCAGTTGTTTGGTCCAGTTCCAGCTGGCACCCGACGTGAATTCTTTTGCTTAGACAAGCATACTTGGGTGTGGCACGAAGAGTGGACCGACAAACAAACCGGCAAGCAACATGTTATGACTACGCGTTATGATGTTCGACCGAACGGTGTGCTAAAAAGTCAGGGTGGCCAATCATATCAAAAAATTGGCGGCCAGGAAGCAATTAACTTCTATAACGTTGCCGAAATGTATGCCCGGCGCGTCTGCGGCGAGTACGACCGCATGCTGCAAACTGCGTAGCAAGCTGGTCCGCTATACTTAAGGCTAGGTATGAAATCCTCTATTTATCTTGATTATGCCGCGGCGACACCGCTGGATCCGGCAGTACGGATGGCCATGCAGCCGTTTTATGATGATCTGTTTTATAACCCGTCGGCTACCTATCTGGCCGCCCGCGATGTCTCAAGTAAGCTGGCCGCGGCTCGTGCCCAAATAGCTCATTGGCTCGGGGCACGTCCCAGCGAAATTATCTTTACGGCCGGCGGTACAGAAGCCAATAATCTGGCAATTCAGGGTATTATGCGTCAATTTTCAGGCGCTAACGTGGTAGTTAGCAGTATTGAACATGAGTCAGTGCTGCGGCCTGCCAAAAACTATGATTGTACAGAGGCCAGTGTGTTAGCTGATGGCACAATTGACCTAGTCAAGCTACAGTCAGCTATCAACGATCAGACGGTGCTGGTGAGTATCATGTATGCCAACAACGAAATTGGCACCATTCAGCCGGTCGGCGAGGTTGCCCGGCTGCTTAAAGTTGTTCGTGAGCAGCGCCGACGGTCGGGCAATAAGCTACCACTTTATTTGCATACTGATGCCTGCCAGGCGGCAAATTATCTCGATTTGCAGACTGCACGGTTGGGTGTGGACCTGATGACCCTTAACGGGGGTAAAATCTATGGCCCGAAGCAAAGCGGGGTGCTGTTTGTGGCTGGTCACGTTACCTTACAACCGTTGATTCTTGGCGGTGGCCAGGAGCGGGCGATTCGAAGTGGCACTGAAAATGTTGCCCAAAGCGTTGGCCTGGCAACGGCCCTGGACATGGTGCAGCAAAGTCGCCATGAAGAATTGAAGCGGCTCCAACAATTGCAACACCAGTTTATGATACTTCTTACAGAGAAAATTCCGGCCAGTGTTATTAACGGCTCCCGCAAGAAACGGCTACCTAATAATGTGCACGTGACGATTGCCGGAACCGATAACGAACGGCTGCTGATGCAGTTGGACGAAGTCGGCATTATGGCTGCCGCTGGTTCGGCCTGCAGTGCTAGCGACGAAGAGCCGTCGCATGTACTAAAAGCACTTAGACTCAGTGACGAGCAGGCCCAGGCTAGCCTGCGCTTTACCCTAGGACAACAGACAACCCTGCAAGATATCGAGCGCACCGTTGAGGTGTTACAGCGTTTCACTGCCTAAGGCGTATGCGCTATACTGAGTGCTAGCATGCGCACTCTTCAAAAACTGTGGCAATTTACTCTTCTAAGCTTGCTAGCCGGCTCCATTTTGGTCGTGCCTGTTGCTAGTGCTAACAGCTCATCAACCCAAGCGGTTACCCAAGGATACGGGACTGATACTGTGCTACAAAAAGGCATGCTGGTGCGATTGAAAGATAAGGACGCGGCTAAAGTTGTGCCCCTGACTAGCGCCACGGCCGCCGAAATGCAGGGCGTGGTGGTGGCCGCCAATGATGCCTCGGTGACGCTTTCCAGTGATAACAATTCCGGTCAGGTTTTTGTGGCTACCTACGGACATTTCGAGGCGTTAGTCAGCAATCAAAACGGCCCTATCAAGTCGGGCGATTATATCACCATATCATCACTGGATGGCGTCGGCATGAAAGCCGATAGCGTGCAATCAACCGTCCTGGGTAAAGCAGCCAGTAACTTTGATGGTACCGCTAATGTCCAAGGTTCCACCACCGTCAAAGACCAAGGTGGCCACAGCGTGAATGTATCGTTTGGTCGTATTCCGGTGGATATCAGTATTTCACACAACCCGCTGCAGCAGGATATTAATAATAATCTGCCGGGATTTTTGAAAAAGGCCAGTCAATTCGTAGCCAATAAGCCAGTTAGCAGCTCGCGGGTATACATCAGCCTGGTAGTGCTTCTTATTAGCACGGTTATCGCTGGCAGCATACTGTATGCCGGTATTCGCAGCGGGTTGGTGGCCATCGGTCGAAATCCGCTGGCCAAAACCTCAATCACTCGCAATCTGGTGCAGGTGATAATAACAGGCCTAATCATTTTCATAATTGGCCTTTTTGCCGTATATTTACTATTAAAGCTTTAGAAGTTTGCTTTAGAATTTTCTGGGGCGTACATGTAGGCAGTAGAGATATGGTGGGACAATAGCAGATGACAATTTGGTGGCTAGCGGTTATTTTGGGATTCCTAGGGGCAAACGGAATCGGTTTTGTGTGGCTTATTCTGCATGTCTCGGGTGGCGGCAGCGGTAGTAATGCCAAGAAAAATCCGACTGATTCGTTTGTAGAAGCGGCCGAACAAGATGTCGAGCACATCTTTAACGAAGATTTCCGGGAAGAGCTTCGCAATCGCGGACGGCTGCACTTCGAGAAAATCATTGGTGAAAATGCCATGTTCCTGCAACAAGATTTGCGCCTGACGACCTCGCAGCTGAACGAGTACATGAAGGGCGAAATCACCAAGAAGCTCAAAGAAGAATTCGCCAAGTACGAAGAATCAATCATGGACGCCAAGCAGCTGGCCATTGATTCAATTCAGAAAACCAATGCCGCCATTGACGAGGAACGCCAAGTTTTGGCCACCCAGCTGCAAAAGCAAGGGGCTGAAGAAAAAGCTCGCTACCTGAAGCTGTTTGAGGAAAACATGGCCGACGTTATCAATCACTACGTGCTGGCCGCCATTGGCAACCAAATTGATCTGAGCGATCAGTTAGAGTATATCCTGAGCGACCTGGAGGCCAACAAGCAAGCGATCATCGAGGACATAAGCAGTGGAGCCTAATAGCACCGGTCGGTTACCGAATTTGGCAGTTGGACCAGCCGATGTCTCGCGGCTGAAGCGCGAGCTAGCGTCACTCAATGAGTATCTGCAACAAGCTAGCCTGCGCGGTCAAGCTGACATAAAATTGCCTAAAACCAGTCGTATGCTCGATGAGCTGGCAACGATTAATAAGTTGAACTTCTTAGAAGCACCGGCCCGCCAAGCGGCTGCTAACTTTTTAGAGGCAGTTCTGAAGGCTGCGCCGGTAGTCCATATTAGCTTAGCGACTGATCCGTCGTCGGCCTTTACAGATAAAATGATCAGTTGGTTTCGCCAAAATGTGCATCCATTATTGCTGCTCCAAGTTGGGCTGCAGCCATCGATTGCCGCCGGCTGCGTGGTTCGTACGCCCAATAAGCAGTATGACTTGAGTGTCCGCAAACATTTTGCCGGGCAGCGACCGGTATTAATCGACAAGCTGAGAGAGTTAGCGGCTGCATGAGTGACAACAAACACTTTGACCGTTTAGTTGAAAGTGGCCAGCCACTCGGCGAGATTATAGCCATCGACAAATTCTTGATTAAGGTGCGGGGTTTGCAGCCGGTTAATCTGCGATCCTTAGTGATGTTCGAAGATGGCAGCAAGGGTTTTGTACATCATATCCTAGAGGAGTATGTGTTGGTACTGCACCTGGGCACCGATAATCTGGTAGTTGGCACAACAGTAGTGGTGCAACACGACGACCTGGTGTCAAAGGTCGGTAAGGATTTTATTGGCCGGGTGGTGTCAGTGACTGGTGAACCCTTGGACGGTAAAGGCCCAATTGCCGCCGATGCCGTCTGGCCAGTTTTCAATAAAGCACCGATGTTATACGAACGTGAAATGCTTGATACGCAGCTAGAAACTGGCCTAACGGTCCTGGACGAGCTATTCCCATTGGTGCGTGGCCAACGGATGGCAATTTTGGGGGATAGCAAGTCCGGTAAGAGCACCTTGACCGCACAGTTGACCATTAATCAAAAAAACACCGATGAAGTAGTGATTTATGTGCTGATTGCCAAGCGTAACAGCGATGTCAATTTGCTTTTAAACCGCCTGCAGGAAAATGATGCGCTCAAAAATGCGATTGTAGTAGTGGCCACTATGTTTGAGTCGTTGATAATGAGTTATTTGGCACCTTACGTCGGTTGCGCACTTGGCGAGTACCTCTGGCAAAAGTGCGATCAGGACGTGATTGTTGTTTACGATGATTTAACTAGCCATGCCCATATTTACCGCGAAATTTCGCTGCTGTCTGGCACCAGCCCAGGCCGTGATAGCTACCCAGGGGACATGTTTTATGCCCATTCTAGTTTGCTGGAACGTGCCGGTAAGCTGAATCGTAACCACAAAACATTGACGGCCTTGCCCTTAGTACTAGCGGCTGGCGGTGATATCACTGCTTATTTGCCGACCAACATTATGTCAATTACTGATGGCCAGTGGATTTTGGATATGAACGTCTTCCGCGATACCATGCGACCAGCGGTTAATATTGGGCTGAGTGTTACTCGTGTGGGCTCGCGCGGCCAGAACGAGCGCCAAAAGCAGCTGGCTTCGCAGACGTTAGCAGCTTTAAACTCGTTCCGGCAAGCCCAGGAATTTGCCCATTTTGGCTCCGAGCTGGCCTTAAACGCTCAAAAAGACCTACAGCGTGGCAAACGGATCTATGAATTACTTAACCAGACACCCGGCGAAACGTACTCCATTATGGCCCAGCTGCTTATGTTGGACATTGTGCTGAATTTGGAGGCCGGCCAGGTGTTGGATATTAAATCATTGAAAAGTCAGATTGCCGACTATGCGATTCAGGTCGAAAGAGACGAAGATTATGATAAAGTGCGTGCTGCTGTCCTGAAGCACAGCCTGGTGGAACTAAAGCGATGAAGCGGCCGCAAGAAATAGCCAGCGAGGAAGTTGCCATGGGCACCATACTTAATCTGACCACGGCATTCGAAGGCATATCCAGCATGCGGATTTCGCAGATCAAAAACCAGGTTTTAAAAGCCCAGGAATTTTTTGACGAACTGTGGCATATGTATAACCAGCTGCGGGTTGATCAATTGTTCCGGTTTGGTCGAGCCCACGAAGATGCTGCTATCGACAAGGAACTTTTCATCGCGATTACTGCCGAGGGCGGCTTCAGTGGTGATATCGACCAGAAGCTTATCAACTGGATGCTGGAAAGCTATGACCCTGAAAAGCAAGATATTATTATCGTTGGTCATCACGGCGCAATTCAACTGACCCAAGCCGGTGTAACCTATAAAAAATACTATAAACTGCCCGAAAAAGATCAGAATATCAATGTCGTGCCGCTGGTAAAGCAGGTTCACGACTATCGCAGTACAACGGTATATTATCAGACCTATGTGTCGCTGATGGTACAGGATATTAAACGGATTGAAGTTCGTAAGGCTGTCCAAGAGGCCGGCTCACGGGTTGATAAAAGTCAGGAAATAATTGATGAAGGCAGCTACATTTTTGAGCCTAGTACCTTTGCCGTGGTGGCGCACTTGGAGCAGTCGATGGTAGAGATTACTCTGAGTCAAGCCATTCTGGAGTCCAAGCTAGCACAGTATGCCAGCCGGTTTAGGGCAATGTCGATGGCAAAGACCAAGGCTACCCAGTCGCACGACCAGCTGCATTTGCTGTATAACCAGACCAAACGTTCGCTGGCCGACGAGCGTCTTAAAGAGATTATTAACGGCATGAAAAAGGCGCACATCTCATGAATCAGGGTGTAATTCGCTATTTGAAAGATCTGGTAATTAAGGTTGAATTTGACGAAAATATACCGGAATTGAACGAAATATTGCTAGCCGACAACGAGGCGCATACCCCCCTACTGGTGGATAGTTTGGAAGATGGCCGCACGGTAGTTTGCTTGAATATTAGCGGTGATCGCAGCCTGCAAAAAGGTGTGGTGGTGACCCGCACCGGTAAAAGTATTGAGATACCGGCTGGCGACGCTTTAATTGGCCGGGTATTGGATGCGCTGGGCCGGCCGATTGATGGCTTGCCGGCACTTGATGACCCGGCTATTCTACGCCGTGATATTTTCAAAATTCCGGCCCGCGGTAACTCATTTACTGCCACCAAGCCGGAAATCCTTGAAACCGGCATCAAAGTCATCGACTTCTTTGCACCATTTGTGAAAGGCCGCAAGATCGGCATTATTGGTGGTGCCGGCGTCGGTAAAACGGTGCTAACCATGGAGCTGATTTATAATGTGGCGAAAAGCGGATCGGGACTGAGCTTTTTTGCTGGTATCGGGGAACGTATCCGTGAAGGCCATGAGCTATATGAGACGCTAAAGGAACGGGATTTGCTTAAGAACACCTGTATGTTTTTTGGTCAGATGGACCAAAATCCGGTGCAGCGAGCTTTGGTAGCAATATCGGCGGTATCGTCGGCTGAATATTTTCGGGATGAACAGGGTAAAGACATCTTGTTCTTTGCTGATAACATGTACCGTTACGTCCAGGCTCGCAACGAAGTTTCGACTATTCTCGACCAGATTCCGGCTGAGGGCGGCTACGAGCCAACGATCTTTTCTGATGTTAAGGTTTTGCAAGACCGACTGAGTAGTAGCGACAAAGGCTCAATCACAGCCGTACAGACTATCTACGTGCCGGCCGATGATTTGTCTGACCCAGCAGTACAGATGATTCAACATGAATTGGATAGTATCATTGTGCTGTCGCGGCAGGTGGCGGAGCAGGGAATTCGGCCGGCTGTGGATTTAATTCGTACCACTTCCAGTTTACTGAGTCCGGACATTGTGGGTGATCGGCACTATGTCTTGAGCGTCCAGGTCCAGTCGTTGTTGCAAAAATATGAATCACTCAAGGGTATCATTGCCATCATCGGTGAAAACGAGCTGTCACCAACCGATCGGGCGGAGTACGCTAAGGCCAAGAAGCTTATCAAATATTTCTCGCAAAACTTAAACGTTGTTGAGGATCAGACGGCACAAAAGGGCGAGACCTACACACGCGAAGAGACGCTGAAGGGTGTGGAGGAGATAATCGTCTAATGACCGACCGTCAGGATGCCAGCACTGGACAAATCGTCGACGGTCAAGCGGCTGCTGAGGTCACGGAAATTTCTGGTCGTCCAGTCATGCACATTAAGGTCTATTCACCATACCAGGTGTTTTTTGATGAAGTCGGTTTTAGTATTTCAGCCGAAAATGATACCGGGCCGTTTGATATTTTGCCGCATCACCACAATTTTGTGACGTTACTCGATGCCTGTGAGCTGATTATCCAGACGGCTCAGGGTGAGCAAAGAATTCGAATTTCTGGTGGTCTAATGCACGTCAAAGCCGACAACGTCATTGTGTTTTTGAATGTCTAAAGTTATAACTTAATCGATAGCCACGTAGTCAAAGCCAAAGGTGCTACTGGCTGGTGGCGTATTCGTGGTGCAGACGCTGAAGTTACTGGTAGAGCGGTTAATATAATAACCCAAACCGCCAGCCGCCGAGCCAATCGGTGTGACCACGACGTGAGGCGTAGAGTTAAATTTACTGGCAAAGTTAACAGTTACCAAGCAGCCAGCCGCCGTGCCGCTGCCGGTGTTGACCGTTATGGATCCGGATGTATCGGAGCCACTGACCGATACGGTACCACCACTACCGAGTGCGCCGCCATTACTACGGCCGGGCGTGGCTCCGCCGGCAGTGATATGGTGGGTGAGCACTAGATCGCCGTTAATTTGCAAGCTATTGGCTGTTAAGGTTGTAGCCGAAACGGCCCCGTTAAAAGTGCCGCCGCCGTTGACGTTCAAGCCCTTTTGGATGGTTAATTGACCCTGCAAAGCGGTATCACCCGCTACCGATAGATTTTTATTGACTTGGACTTGGTCGAAGGCGCTGGTACCTGACACCGTAATACCGGCTAGTGACAAACTGCTGCCAATTTGCAGTTTTCCGGCAACTTCAAGATTGCTGCGAATGAGCACCTGACCACCAAACACGGCATTGCTTTGGACATTTAAGGTTTGTTTGGCGCCACCGACAGTCACATCGCCATTGGCTAGCTGATTCAGGGTACTTTGAGAGAGGCCCTGACTGGATATATTGGTGTTGGCGGCTTTGTCTCTGCTATGCAGATAGGCTATCGCCACTACAACCAAGGCAACGATGACGATTAATACTAAACACAATACATAGATGTTGACACGTCCGAATACACGCTTGAACAGGCCCTTACCACCGTGCTTTGGCGGCTTGGGGCCCAGGGTAGGACTGGAGTCACCAGCTGGTTGAGATGGGCTGGTACTATCCGGAGAGCTGGGCGTTGATTGGGTTTCAACGACATTACTCGACCCTTCTAGTGATTCCAGGTTATCATCATTATTTTCGGCGAACTGATCCATGTCTATATGATACTTCTAATGCTTTCCTCAATAATAGCACTTGCCGACCTATAACCGTAAACGGATTGCCTTTTTTAGTAATCTGCAGCACACTGGTAGTAACATGGTATCTTGGAAACGGATTATTAAGCCGCTCATCTTGGGTGTACTTACCTTGACCGGTTCGCCAGCGGTGGCGTACGCGACAGGGCAGTCATCATCACCGAACTATTCGGTTGATCAAGTCTATTTTGGCACGGGCGGCGAGTTAAACGCCTGTTCTACCAGCTATTGTTCCAAACAGTCAGCTGGTGACCTGACAGTCGGTGGTAGTAACAGCCCAAACTATCAGATCCACGCCGGCAGTAACACTGATCGCCAGCCGTACTTAGAGTTTGTGGTGAACACGGCAAATATCGATGTAGGGGTACTGACTTCTAGTACAACCGGCAGGGCCAATGCTACATTCTCGGTAAAGTCCTACCTGAGCAGCGGCTATGTAGTTCAAAGCATCGGCACCCCACCAAACATGGGAAAGCAGTCAACGGCAACATTTAACCCTACCGCGGATACCTATGTATTGAGTACCAGTGCTACTACAAATTTCGGTAGTGCTAACCCGATATTTGATTCAAATACATCCTACCGGAGCTTACTTAGGTTTGACCTAAGCAGTATACCGGCTGGTAGCAGTATAAACTCGGCTGCGTTGGTAGTGCAGCCAACTACAACCATAGCCAGTGGCGGTATGGACGTTCACCCCGAGCTGGACAGTTGGGCCGAGAACACAGTTACCTGGAACACGCAACCTACGTGGAATGCCTCGGTGCTAGCAACTTCTACCTCTCCGGTTGCGGGTACATCACTGACTATTCCGCTGCCCACCTCGGCCATTACGCCTGGCGCAAATAACGACTTTGGGCTAGGCTACAGCGTGGCAAGTTTTATATCGAGAATTGCTAGTCGAGAAGATGCTACTAATCCGCCGCAGTTAGTCGTGACGTATACTGATCCACAAGGCACGGTTATGACAGCGCCGTCTACGCCTACGGCCTCCAGTTCGGGGACAGAACAATTTGGTATTAACCTGGTTGCTAACACCAGTCCGGCAACTTTTGGATCTAATCCGGCTCAAATACCAAATAGTACCTTTAGTTTTGGCCAAGCTGCCAGCGGATATAACACGCCGAACCTCTACAAGTATGTCAATGGCGATACGGTGGCTTCTAGCAGTAGTAGCTCGGGTGAAACCGACTATACTATTAGTTACATTTTTAATATCAGCAGTACCACGCCGGGGGGTACCTATACCATGAACCACGTGCTGGTCGCCACCTCGACATTTTAGAATCTGTGGATAACTAACCACTAAAGTTGTTGCGCTCATTAGCATGAGCGTGATACTATGCAACCAGTTTCTATCTAAAACATTAAAAATATCCAGAATACCTTTAAAAAGGATCAACAAAAAATGAGCGAAGTAAGACGTCTGATTCAACAGGGAACCTTGGCACTTGCTGTGGCCATTATCGGCGTAGCAGCCGTGCTGCCCTCATTGTTTGGTAGCAGTGTAGCTTCGGCTGCTCAAGTAACCTCTCGAAAGATTACTATGAGCTCATCGGCTCCAGGCGCCACAGGTGTTACCTACACTGCCAGTTTTGTTACTCCTACCGGTGGCACCATCCAAGGGGTAGTTATTGATTTTTGTGCCAACTCACCGCTACTCGGCGACACGTGTACTACGGGTTCGGGTTCGCTAACTGGTTTTACATTAGGCGGAACTACGCCTTCTGTTTCTCAGACCGGTTTATCGGGAACGGGCAGCTGGACAGCCGCATCATCATCGCCGTTTAACACGCTTAAATATACGAATGGTAGCGCAACTAGCATTAGCGCCAGTACCACAATTACCGTTACGATTAGTGGGGTCACAAACCCAACTCCAGCCGCTTACCCGGGAAGCTTCTATGCGCGTATTGCTTTGTTTGCAACATCCGCAGCTGCTACCAGCTATACGTCTACGTCGCCAGGAGCATATGTTGATGCCGGTGGTGACGCCCTCAGTACCGCGCAGAATATTAGTATTACCGCCAAGGTGTTTGAAACGCTGAGTTTCTGTGTCTTCCAGGTCACGTGTGGTACCGCCGCCAGTCTAACACTTGGCGATCCGACTACAGGGGCGTTGAGTAGTTCGAGTGCCTATGCTAACGGCAATGCCTGGTATACGATTGCCACTAATGCCGGCAGCGGTGTATCGGTGGTAATGCGCGGTACGACACTTTGTAACACATCCGTTGCAGCTTGTCAGTCCGGTACAGCCAGTGTCAATACGATTACGCCGCTTACCACTACCCCCACGGCTGTTTCAACCGGTACCGGTACCGAACAGTTTGGTATGTGTGTTGATAAAAATGCCAGTGCACCCCTGACGACGGCAGCAGCTTACACGGATAGCCTGGCAGCTTGCCATGGTATTGCGACGGGCGTTTTGTCGACAGCTAATACGTTCGGCTTTGATAATACTGCTGTCATTAGCGCTAGTGGTAGCCAAGTTGTGTCTTCTAGTGCTGCAGTGCCTGTAGTAACCGGTAGCTTTGTTTTTGCCGCTAACATTGCCCCGACTACCGAAGCCGCCATCTACACTACGTCACTTAACATGGTCGCTACTTCTACTTTCTAGAAAGTGAATACTAGCAGTGCGTAGACCGAAGTTCGCCACTGCTTTGCCAGCCATCGTCCGTCAGGCTAGTTCTACGGTCATGCTAGTTGCAACCGCGTTGGTGCTTATGACCGGATCGGGTTTGTTTGCTCTTTTTTTAGAAGCGTCGGGCGATCAATTGTTGCCACAGCGCTCAATTCAGATTTTTAGCTCAGCTGCAAGCGCCAGCACTGACTACAAACTAAGCTTTATCATTGCTTCACCAGGGGTATTGGGGTCCATTAAGGCCGAGTTTTGCAGTAATGACCCCATAGTCGATGACGCTTGTACTGTGCCAAGCGGCTTTGATATTTCTGGAGCCACGCTGGCGTCTCAAAGTGGCGAAACCGGATTCACTATCGGTGCCGGAACTAACGCCAACAATCTTATATTGTCACGAACCCCCACAGCTTCAACGGTGCAGTCGGTCAGCTATACGCTGGCTAACGTTATAAACCCATCGACCATTGGCTCGTACTATGTTCGTTTGCAAACTTTTGCAGCCGCCGATGCCAGCGGAGCCCGGACAGATCATGGTGGTCTGGCATTTGCCATTAATGACAATATATCCATTACTAGTAAAGTGCCACCGTATTTGCTGTTTTGCAGCGGGGTTAGCATTACGAATTTTGATTGCGATAGCGCTACGGGCAGTTATATAAATTTTGGTAATTTCTCGGCTGCCAGTACCAGTTCTTCCAGTACTCAGTTGGTTATTGCTACCAATGCCACTAGTGGCTATGAAATCGGCTACCAAGGCTCAACACTCACCTCAGGTACGAATGTCATAGCCGGACTGGCCACATCTGATGTATCGCGCCCCGGGGTTAGTCAGTTTGGTATTAATCTCATGGGTAATCAAGATCCGACTGTCGGTCAGAATCCTCAGGGACCCGGCGTCGGCGGCCCAGCTAGCGGCTACAACCAAGCCAATATATACAAATTTGTATCAAACGACATTATTGCCACCGACGGGAGTACCAGTGATTATAAAAAATACACTATCAGTTATATAACTAATATTGCCAAAGACCAGTCGCCCGGCGTGTATGTCAGTACCTTGACCTATGTGGCGACGGCAAACTTCTAGGGCTGCCACACCACTTACATGTAGGGCCCTTGGAAAGGTTCTTATGGTTTGCTACTATTAAGCTAATCTTAAACGTAGTAGAAGCACGAGGGAATCACTAATTATGTTAAAACGAAGCTTTACGCCATTTTTATCACTGGTGATGTCGTTTGTAGTACTCACCGGTGTGGGACTGTCAGCGGGTGTACAGGCTGCTACTACCCCAATTACGCCGGGTAGCGGTAATGGCTATAAGATTTCACCGGTCCGTAGTGATTTAACACTGGCTGCCGGTAAAAGTCAGACGATTCCTATTTACATCCAGAACGTGTCTAATGCCGTGGAGAATCTGCAGGTTATCACTAACGACTTCCAGGCTAACAGTGACGAAAGTGGTAACCCCGCCCTATTACTCAATGGCAAAAGTGCGCCGGTGCATGGTCTAAAGCAATTTATAACTGTGCCTACCAGCACCTTAACCCTTCAGCCGAACGAGCAAAAGTCAGTTAGCGCCGTCATTGCTATTCCAACTAACGCTGTTGCCGGTGGCTACTACGGTGCAGTACGTGTGGCCCCCGTTAGTTCGACCGGAGGTGGTATTGTGAATCTGTCGGCCAGCGTTGCTTCCCTCATTTTAATTAAGGTGCCGGGGGATACAAAAGAGCAGGTTGGCATTGCCAGTATCGGTGTGGAAAGCGGCACCAAGCAGCGCAGCATTTTTACGACTGGCAAAAACTTGAATGCCGTTATCCGCTTTCAGAACAGCGGGGATGTCCAAGAGGAGCCTTTTGGTAAACTGATTCTCAAAAAGGGCAGTAGCAGCACCAGCTATGAAGTTAATAATACTGATCCACGTGGTAACGTGTTGCCCGGCAGTATTCGTAAGTTCGCAGTACCGTTGACCAAAGTTGGCTCTTTCGGCAAATACACCCTCCAAGGTAATTTCGGCTATGGCAGCAATGGCCAACTGCTTAGTGCTTCGACGACCTTCTATATTATTCCGGTGCCAGCTATCGTGGGCCTGATCGTGATTGTGGCACTTATTTTGTTCGTCATCTTCGAGGTTCCCCGACTTATTAAGCGCTACAACCGCCGTGTTCTTCGTAAAGCCGGTCGCCGTTAGGCTCTAAAGGGGTGGGTACACTATGCGCACCAGACTAAAACGACCCCATGTATTGCTCTACTTCAGATTACTTCTGCTAGCGGGTGTTTTGGGGTGTGTGGGCATGCCTGCTGGCGCAGCGGCCCTTGGTTCCCCGCAAACACCGCAATCCGGCAGCGTTGGGCTGGAAGGCACCATTGGCGCACCGGCCCCGACCCAAGCCGCAACTATTGCCTTACCAACTAACGGTCAGACATTTACCACTATGCCAATCACTATAGCCGGTTCTTGTAAAACGGGTTTGCTGGTCAAAATTTTTAGCAATAATATCTTTGTGGGCTCGGCCCAGTGCACAAACGGCAGCTATTCGCTACAGATTAGCTTGTTTAGTGGACGCAATGACATTGTAGCGCGGGTGTATGATGCCCTTGACCAGGCCGGCCCAGACTCAAACACCATTAGCGTATTCTTCAATGACGCTCAGTTTGCGCAATTCGGCAGCCGGGTCTCGCTTACCAGCACATACGCTAAGTTAGGGGCCAATCCCGGCACAGAGTTGGATTGGCCGATTGTACTGAGTGGTGGCGTGGGACCGTATGCTATCAGTACCGATTGGGGAGATGGCACCTCGGCTACGTTGCAAAGTGAGGCATTTACCGGCACCATTACCATCAAGCATACCTACAGCAGTGCCGGTATTTTCAATGTTATTGTCAAAGCCACTGACGCCAATGGCACGACGGCATTTTTGCAATTAGTGGGTGTAGCCAACGGTAAAGTCACCCAAGGTGCTACGGCTGGAGGTACAAATGGCACCTCTAATGGCGGGGGTAACGGTGGTACGACTGCCTGGTGGCTAACCTTGATTATTATCCCATTTATTATCGTGGCGTTTTGGCTTGGCCGGCGGCACGAGCTGTATTCTATACGCAAACATTTAGACCAAAGTCGTAACAATATAGAGTATTAGCAGGGGCGACAGCTTCGCATTGCACATTTCAGGCGCTAGCCTGCGCTCCGATGCTCTCGTACGCTAAAAGTACGCTGCGCTTCGGTGCTCGGCTATCATCCTGAACTGCACTAATGCGAAGCTGCCGTACTTACTTTGAGAAAGTTACAGATATTTGCTAAAATTATAATAATATGACTAAAAAAGTAAAAGTATATGTCGGTATGTCCGGCGGCGTTGATTCCTCAGTTACTGCCGCCTTGCTGAAAGAGCAGGGCTACGAGGTGACTGGCGTATATATGAAAAACTGGAGTAAGGATCTGCCAGGTATGATTTGTCCCTGGAAAGAGGATTATCAGGATGCTAAACGCGTTGCCGTGCAGCTGGATATTCCGTTCAAAATGTATGATTTCGAGACCGAATACCGCCAGAAGGTTGTTGACTATATGGTAGCTGAGTATCAGGCTGGCCGGACGCCAAACCCCGATGTTATGTGCAACCAGGAAGTCAAATTCAAGCTGTTTTTGGACACTGCCCTGTCTGATGGGGCTGATATGATTGCCACCGGTCATTATGCCCGAATTCAAGACGGCAAATTACTGACGGGCCTTGATACTAACAAGGACCAAAGTTATTTCCTCTATCGAGTGACAGGATATGCTCTTAAACGATCAGTGATGCCGATTGGTGAATATGAAAAGCCCCAGGTGCGTGAGCTGGCTAAAAAATTCGGCTTGGCCACAGCTGCTAAAAAAGATAGCCAGGGCATCTGTTTTGTGGGCAAGGTCGGTATCAAAGACTTTTTGCTCCATGAGCTTGGCCAGCAACCATATGGGGCCATTATCGATCAGCATGGCAACCACATTGGTGAACATGACGGCGCGGTATTCTACACGATTGGCCAACGTCACGGGCTGGAAGTAGGCGGTGGTCTGCCATATTACGTGGTTGGCAAGGATATGGCCAAAAATGAAGTCTACGTGACCACCCAGCTTGACGATAGTCGCTTGTGGCACAAAACGATCCGACTGGCCAATCTTCATTGGATCAACAACACGCCTAAAGCCGGTAAAGTCTACCAGGTTCGCAGTCGCTACCGCGCTCAGCTCATAAACTGCACCATTAGTCTGGACAACAATCATGCGATAATTACTCTACAAGACGAAATTCGTGCCATCACTCCTGGTCAATCCACTGTCATTTACGATGGTGACCACTGTCTGGGTGGCGGTATTGTTATCTAAGCACATCAGTGAAGGCGAGACTAGTGTGGCCAATGGTTTGTTAACACACGCACCACTGTTATACTGGGTTAAATGACCGCACAAGACATTCGTAAGGCTTATCTAAAGTTCTTTGCAGACCGGGGGCACAAAGTTATCCCGCGGGCGCTTTTAGTGCCGCAAAATGACCCAACCACGCTGTTTATCGGCTCCGGCATGCAGCCGCTGGTTCCATATCTGCTTGGTGGACCACACTATAAGGGAACCCGTTTGGTAGATAGCCAAACCTGTCTTCGGGCGATGGATATTGAAGAAGTAGGCGACAATCGCCACACAACATTTTTCGAGATGCTTGGTAACTGGAGTCTTGGCGACTACTTCAAGACTGATCAGATACCTTGGTTCTGGGAGTTCATGACTGAGATAGTGGGCCTGGAGCCGCAAAAGCTCTATGTGAGCTGCTTTATGGGAGACGATGCCCACGGCATACCTAAAGACAATGAAAGCGCCGATATTTGGGAGAAGCTCTACACGGCTAAAGGCATAAAAGCCAACCGTGTAGATGTAGGCAGTGAAGCTGAAGCGGCTGTGCGTGGCATAAAACCTGGTGAGCGCATTTTCTTTTATAGCGGCAAGCCGAACTGGTGGAGTGCCGCCGGCAAAATAGAAAATATGGCGGTTGGCGAACCTGGCGGTCCAGATACTGAAATGTTCTACGAGTTTGATTTTGTCGAACACGACCCAAAATACGGCCAACACTGCCACCCCAACTGCGACTGTGGCCGGTTCCTGGAAATTGGCAACAGCGTGTTCATGGAGTATGTTCGCCGCGAAAGCGGCTTCGAAAAGCTGCCTAAGCAGAACGTAGACTTTGGTGGCGGCCTGGAACGCATCGCAGCAGCTAAGCTGAACAGCCCAGATGTGTTCAAAATCAGCATCATGCTGCCAATTATCGAAAAATTAGAGGAAATTTCCGGCCAGAACTACGAAAGTCACACCGAAAGCATGCGCGTGATTGCCGACCACCTGCGGGCAGCAACATTTCTGGCGGTCGACGGGGTCGTTCCCAGCAACAAAGAACAGGGTTACGTTATGCGCCGCTTACTTCGCCGCGCCATTCGCTTCACGTTTGAGCTAGGTGTGGAGCAGAACTTCATGGAGCAGATCGTACCTGTGATCGCAGACTTATACGTTGACGATTTTCCCGAGGTCAAAGCTAATCGTAACAAAGTTATCGAAGTCTTAGTCAAAGAAGAGAAAGCCTTCCGTCAGACTCTGCGGAAGGGCCTACAGGAATTCAGTAAGCTCAAGGAAAGTCTGAGCGGAATGAGTACTACTGGTGTGGCGCGTCCAAGGGCAGAGCTTACAGGCGAAGAATTATTTAAACTTTATGATACGTATGGCTTCCCAACTGAGCTTGCCAAAGAAGAGGCATATAAAAGAGACATTGATGTTGCAATGAATGCAGATTCAGAGTTTATAAGATTAATGGCTGAGCAACGCGAACGGAGCCAAACTGCCGCCAAAGGCGCGTTCAAGGGCGGTCTGGGCGGTCAAACGTTGCAGCACAAGAAGTATCATACGGCGACACACCTAATGTACGAGGCTTTGCGGCAAGTACTGGGTGACCACGTTGTTCAGCACGGCAGTAATATCACCGAGGAGCGTTTGCGGTTCGATTTTAGTCATCCCG
>Ga0157374_10000895_pt1 | contig 25972 bp, 23 predicted proteins | sample M25metaG_FD_115308 | JGI IMG/M metagenome (GOLD analysis project Ga0157374, IMG submission 115308) | Miscanthus rhizosphere microbial communities from Kellogg Biological Station, Michigan, USA - M2-5 metaG | ecosystem: Host-associated > Plants > Roots > Rhizosphere > Soil | place: USA: Michigan... | reverse complement strand
GATGTGGCTGCTGAGCGGGCGATTAGGAAGTCAGCTCCTCTACCAATTCCCAAAGACGATCCGTCGCTATTCGCTAGCAAGTTCCGGGTCGGGAACTATAGTTTCCGGCCTAATGACTAAGCCAGGACTTACGCAAAACCGCCCCAGCGGCGTTGCGCCGCCTTGCCGTACTACTTTGTACTGTCTGCGTTGGCGCGCCTTGCCGGGACAATTTTGCGTAAGTCCTATAAGTCCATGCGAACCGGATTAGTGGACTAGAATAGCGGCCTTCACCCTAAGTATGTTCGGCAACTAAACTAAATAGACACGATTTTGATATGAAAGCTATTCGACTCTTCGCATTTCTGCTGGTGCTTTTAGGTCTTGGGCAAGCTCAGGCGCAACTGAATATAGAAATTATCGGCGGAGCGGGCAAGCAGTTTCCTATAGCCATAGTGCCGTTCCGTAACGAGAACACATTGCCGCTTAGTGTAAGCCAAGTCGTCAGGGATGACTTAGCGCGCAGCGGCGTGTTTCGCATGGTTGATACGACCGGTGTTTCACCTCTGCCCTCTGAGCCATCCGAAATCAATTACCCTGATTGGCGTAGTCGCGCTGCGGATGCCATTGTGATAGGCGCTGTGCGGCCGGTGGCGAATGGGCGTCTGGAGATTTCGTTCCGCGTAATGGATGCGCTGAAACAAACCCAGGTAACAGCATTGTCGGTCACTAAATCAACTGCTGAATTGCGTGCCGCCGCGCATCAGATCGCCGATGCTATTTATGAAGCGCTGACCGGCGCGAAGGGTGTGTTTTCTACGCGCATTGTCTATGTTGTAAAGCAAGGGCGCCGCTATGATTTGCAGGTGTCGGATGCTGATGGATTCGGCGCGCAGACCGTGCTTTCCTCGAATGAGCCGCTGATGTCGCCGACCTGGTCGCCTGACGGCACGCACGTGGCTTATGTGTCGTTCGAAAATAAGCGGCCAATCGTAGTTACGCAGAATCTTTCGACTGGCACTAGACGTGTTGTCGCGCAATTCCGCGGTAACAACAGCGCACCCACTTGGTCGCCGGATGGTAAGTCTTTGGCGGTTGCATTATCCAGGGACAGCATCTCTCAGCTGTATTTGTTGTCGGCAAGCGGTGGAGAGCCCGTAAGGTTGACCAATAGCGGTAGTATCGACACCGAGCCAATATTCTCGCCGGACGGTAAATGGATTGCTTTCGTTTCGGATCGAGGCGGTAGTCCGCAGATTTATCGTATACCGGTGACCGGCGGCGACGCGCAGCGACTTACGTTCAATGGGAGTTATAATGTGTCCCCCGATTGGAGTGCAGACGGCAAAAACATAACGTTCATTCAGCGCGAGTCGGGCAAGTTTCGCGTTGCCATATTGGAATTGGATACCAATCAAACTCAGGTGTTGACCGATTCCTCGTTGGACGAAAGCCCATCTTTTGCGCCCAACGGTAGACTGATTATGTATGCCACTCAAGTGGGCGGTCGTGGTGTTTTGGCTGTGGTTTCCGCTGATGGGCGATGGAAGTATCGCCTGACTAACTCGGTAACCGGAGACATCCGTGAACCCGCTTGGGGACCGCTCCCGAAAAATTGATAGCCTGTCGGCCAACCCAGGCTGAATCTGGTTTTGATTGCACATGATGAATTTAACCACAATGAAATGAGGAGAAATTAACGATGAAAAGAATCGCGCTGAGTACCTTGCTGATCGCCGTATTGGCGGCTTGTTCTAGCACGCCAATGAAAGAAGCGGCGCCGGTCAAGGTAGAGGACAAGAGTCCTAAAGCCGCTGCACCCGCGCCGACCGCGCCGCAAGCTGCACCGGCAACTCAAGCATCGGCAGGGGAAACCAATCCGCTGAAGGACCCGAAAAATATTTTGTCCAAGCGCAGCGTCTACTTTGATCTCGACGAATATGTCGTGAGGGACGAATTCAAACCGATGGTACAAGCACACGCGAGATACCTTACGCAAAACGCGTCGGCTCATATGACCGTCCAAGGTAATACCGATGAACGCGGCAGCCGCGAGTATAATTTGGCCCTCGGGCAACGTCGTGCCGATGCGGTTAAAAAAGCCATGACCATTTTAGGTGCCGGCGACAAGCAAATCGAAACCGTAAGTTTTGGGGAAGAGAAAGCTAAATGTACCCAATCCGAAGAATTTTGCTGGTCGCAAAATCGTCGTGCCGACATCGTTTATCAAGGTGACTAATGTTCCTGCGTAAATCATTGCTGATTGCATTGGCGCTCGTGGCAGCCGGCCCTGTTAGGGCCGGTGTGTTCGATGATGATCAAGCACGCCAGCGCATTCTTTCGGTGGAAACCGAAATGCGTCAGAAGCAGGCTGCGGTCGACGAACGGATCACGAAGCTGGAGGCGAGTATCAAAAACCTCGGCTTGCTCGAGTTGGTTAATCAAATCGAAGAACTGAAAACCGATATCGCTCGTTTGCGTGGGCAGATCGAAGTCTTGAATAATCAAGTTGCTACCGTCGATAAGAAGCAGCGTGATTTTTACCTCGATATCGATAGTCGATTGCGTCGCCTCGAACAACCTGGCGGTGCGCCGAAATCGGGGGCGAATGCCACCGATGCCTCTCCGGTAGCACAGTCGCCAGGACAGCAATCCTCAGCTCATGTGGATGCGAAGGATATCTCGAAGCAGAACGCCGCTGAAAAGAAGGCTTACGATGTTGCTTATGGGTTTTTCCAAAAAAAGGATTACGCCAAGGCGCTTGCCGCTTTCCAGTCGTTCGCAAACGATTATCCGAATAGTTCCCTAGTGCCTAGTGCGCAATACTGGCTCGGTCTTTCACATCAAAATCTGCGCGATCTTAAAAATTCACTGGCGGTTCAACAGAGTTTGATTAAGAACTATCCGGACTCGACAAAGGTGCCGGATGCGATGCTGGCAATAGCGGCTATTGAAGCAGAGCAAGGTAATGATGCCAACTCGCGCAACCGTCTGGAAGATATCATCGCCAGATATCCGAATTCCGATGCAGCGACAAAGGCAAGGCAACGATTGGCAACAATAGCGAGGTAATGTTTTGTCCGAGCCAGTCGTTCCTATCGTCGCGGCAAATCGCGGCAATGAAGTGCGTTTTCGCATCAACGAGATTTTTTTCTCTCTGCAAGGTGAAACGAGCCGCGTAGGGCTGCCCACTGTATTCGTGCGCTTAACAGGTTGCCCGCTGCGCTGTGGATATTGCGATACCGCCTATGCTTTTCACGAGGGCAAAAGTCTGTCATTGGAGGAAATCCTCAAAACAGTCGCCGGCTATAAAGCACATTACGTAACCGTCACCGGCGGCGAGCCCCTGGCGCAGAAAGATTCCCCGAAATTATTGAAAGCGCTTTGCGAAGCAGGGTATTCCGTATCGCTGGAAACCAGCGGCGCTATCGATATATCGCAAGTCGATTCACGTGTATCTCGAATTGTCGACATCAAAACGCCAGGATCCGGTGAAGTCGATAAAAATCGATGGGCTAACATCGATCTGCTTACTTCCCATGATGAAGTGAAATTTGTATTGTGCGACCGGGCTGATTACGACTGGGCGGTAGATGTCTTGCAACGTTATCGATTAACCGATCGTTGCCCTGTGCTCTTCTCTCCGACTCACAAAACGCTTGATGCGACAACATTGGCGGAATGGGTGTTGCATGACTGCCTTCCTGTGCGCATGCAGATTCAATTGCATAAATACCTCTGGGGTGAAGTTCCCGGGCATTAAACCTTTCTAGCCCCGCACGCCAAAGAAACCCGGCGGATACCCTTACATTAAGGCGCAATCCGCTCTAATGCGGATAGAATCCTGTTTTTATCCCTTCATCGAATTGTCCATGGCTTCTGCTGTAGTGCTTGTTTCCGGTGGCCTCGATTCCGCTACCGTATTGGCGCTTGCCCGCCGGCAAGGTTTTTCTTGTTACGCCTTGTCAGTTGATTATGGCCAGCGCCACCGCGCGGAACTGGCTGCGGCAGCCGAGGTCGCCAATAGGCTTGGCGCTGCCGAGCATCGCGTTGTAAGCCTCGACCTGACGTGCTTCGGTGGCTCGGCATTGACCGATAAAAACATTCCGGTACCCACGGCACCCACCCAGGGCATTCCAAGTACTTATGTCCCGGCGAGGAATACCATCATGCTGTCGATGGCGTTGGCATGGGCTGAAGTGTTACGTGCTAACGATATCTTCGTCGGCATTAATGCCGTCGATTACTCTGGTTATCCCGATTGCCGGCCTGAATACTTGCAGTCCTTTGAGGTCATGGCGAATTTAGCCACGAAGGCCGCTGTAGAAGGCGCACGCTTGCGTATTCATGCGCCGTTGGTGTCTTGGTCTAAGGCTGAGATTATTCGGGAAGGTAGCGCGTTAGGCGTGGATTTCGCCATGACCGTTTCCTGTTATCAGGCCGATGAGGAAGGTCGTGCTTGCGGCGTTTGCGACTCGTGCCGGTTGCGTAAAGCGGGTTTCGATGCGGCGGGACTGATCGATCCGACCCGCTATCGGCTTCGTAGCCCCATTGGTGGCAAGTGAGTGCGCGCGAATAGCAAATCCTGCTCTTCTTTGAAGAAAGGGAAATGAACAATATGAAATTGCCGCAACGATGAATACTTCATCTCTTGCTACGCAAGTCATTTATTGGTCTTTCAGCCTTGCTTTTATTTTCGGCTTCGTCGCCAATCGCACGGTTTTCTGCACGATGGGGGCGGTGTCCGACATCGTGATAATGGGAGCCTGGGGTCGAATGCGCATGTGGCTCCTGGCTATTGCTGTGGCGCTGGTCGGTGCCAGCGCGCTTCATCATCTAGGGTTGATCGATTTATCTAAGTCCTATTATCAGCGACCCAATTTACTGTGGTTCTCTCATCTTGCCGGCGGATTTTTATTCGGCATTGGCATGGTATTGGCCTCGGGCTGCGGTAGCAGGATGTTAGTTCGCATTGGTAGCGGTAGCCTCAAGGCTGTAGTGGTGTTTACGTTTTTGGGGATTTCAGCTTACATGACACTGCGTGGTTTATTCGGCATTTGGCGCAAAGAGTTTTTCGATAGCGTATCTCTCGATTTTGCAACTCAGGGAATCGGCGGCCAGGATTTACCTACGGTGTTAAGCGCTGGATTGGGCATGACTTCAAAACAGCTACTACCGATTATCGCTGGTGCGCTAGCGCTTTTTCTGCTGATCTTTGTTTTCAAAGACCGCGATTTTCGACGCAATGCCGACTATATTTTTGGCGGCATCATTGTCGGGCTTATCGTTACTTTAGGCTGGTACGTATCTGGACATATTGGCTATGGTGAAAGTCCCGAAACCTTGGAGATGGTTTTTTTTGCGACCAATTCCCACACGGCCGAATCCTTTAGTTTCGTTGCGCCTGTGGCTTATACCTTGGAATTGCTGATGTTCTGGAGCGACAAATCGCTAAAAATCAGTTACGGAATTGCCGCGGTGCTGGGCATGATCGCCGGCTCATTGAGCTATTCATTAATATCAAAAACTTTTCATTGGGAAGGTTTTGCATCGTCGGTCGATACGCGTAATCACATTGTTGGCGGCATACTGATGGGGTTCGGCGGCGTGACCGCGCTAGGATGCACCATCGGTCAAGGAATTACAGGCATATCGACGTTGGCTATCGGCGCATTCATTAGTTTTATAGCAATGGTAATCGGTGCAACATTGACGCTGAAGTATCAATATTGGCGTATAACGCAGGAAATTTAAGGCGTCATTAAATGTATTTGGTTGACAGTGTTACTTGCCGCCCGTAAAATGCGCGCTCTTTTTAGGGGGGCGTTAGCTCAGCTGGTAGAGCAGCGGACTTTTAATCCGTTGGTCGCAGGTTCGAATCCCGCACGCCCTACCAATCACTAAAGTGTTTTGGTTTCTTAGCCTGCTTGGCTACAGTCGATGTGGTTCGTTGGTTTTATCAAGTCAGTCCATTTAACGCGATTCCAATTGTTCACATATGGAGCGCAGGCTGTATGGGCTGGCTTATAAGCCTTCTGCTGTGATGTGGCAATCTTACTGCTATGGATAGGTATTATTCTCCGTTGGTTTTGCTGGGGCGAGTCATTTTGTTTCGCGAAATGATTTGTGCCTCTTTCCCATTGCAATGCCAATTTGTTACAGTGCCAACTGACAAGGGATGCTGAATATTGTCCTGTCAAAAAACGCGATACAAATCTGAAGTTCTTTTTTCAAGGGATCAACGAATATGAGTACCGCTTTTGACAAAGAGCTGGATGCCCGTGGTTTAAGCTGTCCATTGCCTATATTAAGGGCGAAAAAATCTCTGGCGGAAATGCGAAGTGGGCAAGTGCTGAAGATCGTTGCGACGGATCCGGGAACAGTGAAGGACTTTCAGGCGTTTGCCAAACAAACCGGACACAACCTGGTTGCTTCCAATTCCGCTGCCGGCGAATTTGTTTTTTTTCTTCGCCACAAATAAACACATAAAGCGCGCGGCGATGTTTGTGCAATCGGCATGCGAGTGCGCCGCGCTTTGTTTTTGAAGTCGCATTTTCGTTTTTGCTGCCAAAGTCTATTTTTTTGGATAAAGCGCTGCGGCGACAAAACTTCATTGCCGATTCTGCTGGTTAAAGCCACTTCATTTCAATATCGCTGGGTTGAGTTGCTCCTTTCATAGGAAAAGGGCCGGCGCGGTTTATAAAAAAACCGTCTCGTGGTATCCTAAAACGTTAATCTTTTTAGTTTTTCACTTGGTTACCGGAGAATTTGAAAATGGCAGTTGAACGCACCCTCTCAATTATTAAGCCCGACGCAGTAGCAAAAAATGTGATCGGCGAAATTTATTCCCGATTCGAAAAAAATGGCCTCAAAGTCATTGCCGCGAAAATGATGCAATTGTCCCGTGCAGAAGCCGAAGGCTTTTACGCAGTGCATAAAGAGCGTCCTTTCTTTAAGGACTTGGTTGCTTTCATGATTTCCGGCCCCGTCATGGTTCAAGTGCTGCAAGGCGAGGGCGCGATTGCCAAAAATCGTGAACTGATGGGTGCTACCGATCCCAAAAAAGCGGATAAAGGTACCATCCGCGCCGATTTTGCTGACAGCATCGATGCAAACGCCGTGCACGGTTCCGATGGTGTTGAGACGGCTACTGTGGAAATCGCTTACTTCTTTCCCGCATTGGCGATTCATAGCCGATAAATTGATCGTGTAAGGATGAACCGGGATTGAACGGATTTTGCCGCTGCAATTCTAATTTATAGCAACATCGTTTGATTCCGGCCTGACTTTCGCCCGATTAAAAATATGCTTACTAACCTGCTCAATTTGAATCAACCGCAACTCGCGGAGTTTCTTGCATCGATTGGCGAAAAGCCATTTCGTGCGAAGCAGCTTTTGCGTTGGATTCATCACTTCGGTGAGCGGGATTTTGCGCAGATGACGGACCTTTCAAAAGCGCTGCGCGATAAATTAACGCAACAGGCGGTCATCGAGCCGCCGAAATTGCGTGAGGAACAGATATCGAAAGACGGTACTCGCAAGTGGTTGTTGGAAGTTGGTACCGGTAATGCCATTGAGGCTGTGTTCATTCCCGAAGATGAGCGTGGCACATTATGTATTTCGTCGCAGGTGGGGTGTGCGCTGGAGTGCACGTTCTGCTCTACCGGACGTCAGGGATTCAATCGTAACTTGACCGTCGCTGAAATTATTGGCCAATTATGGTGGGCCAATAAAGCATTGGGACGCGATCCCAAAGGCGAGCGCGTTATTTCCAATGTGGTCATGATGGGCATGGGTGAGCCGCTGACGAATTTTGAGCATGTCACCACAGCAATGGATATTATGCTCGACGATTCGGCCTATGGCTTATCGCGTCGTCGCGTCACGCTTTCCACTAGCGGTGTACTGCCGGCATTGGCGCGATTGCGCGAACGTTGTCCAGTGGCGTTGGCTGTATCCTTGCATGCACCGAACGACGCTTTGCGGGACATCTTGGTGCCTATCAATCAGAAATATCCCCTTGCCGATTTGATGGCTGCTTGTAAGCACTATATCGAACGTGCTCCGCGCGATTTTGTGACATTCGAGTACGTCATGCTCGATGGTGTAAACGATACTTTGACTCATGCCCGTCAATTAGTGGAGCTTTGCCGGGATGTGCCATGCAAATTTAATTTAATACCGTTCAATCCTTTTCCCGATTCCGGATATCATCGGTCGAAAACCGAAGTCATTCACCAGTTTCGCGACGTATTAATGCAAGCCGGCTTCGTGGTTACCGTTCGTAAAACTCGAGGCGATGACATCGATGCTGCCTGCGGACAGTTAGCCGGGAAAGTGGTGGATAAGACTCGCCGTACACAGCAAATACATTTTGTGGAGGCTTCTCGTTGAAACGGCTCTTGCTTTGCCTTTTTCTATTGGGCGGTTGCGCGACCAGTTCAGGACCAGTTCCCTCTGACAACACGTCACAAATAAGTCCTGAAAAGTTAAGTAGCGCTCGCGTCCATACCGAGCTCGCGGCCAATTACTATAGCCGAGGGCAATACAGCATTGCATTGGACGAGCTTGGCATCGCCCTGCGGACATTGCCCAATTACGGACCGGCCTACAACATGCTTGGGCTGGTTTATATGGATTTAAAGGAAGATGCCAAGGCAGCGCAAAGTTTCGAGCAAGCATTAAAGTTCGATCCGAACGATTCGGATGCCAACAACAACTATGGTTGGTTTCTTTGCCAACGATCCGATCCGGCGAAATCGTTTGCTTATTTTGCTGCCGCTCAACGCAACCCCCTCTATACGACACCGGAGCGTTCGCTGGTTAATGCCGGCATTTGCTCGCGGAAAGTAAACGACCCAGTCGCCGCTGAAAAATATTTCATGCGAGCATTGGCTTTACGTCCCACTAACACGCAAGCACTTCATAATTTAGCCGAACTGAGTTTTCAGCGTGGTGAATTTGCGGAAAGCCGTAATTATTTGAGTCGTTACATGCGGCTGGATAGTAATCCTAGTGCCGAAGCCCTTTGGCTCGCGGTTCGCGTAGAGCGTCGGCTGGGTAGCCGCGGTGCGGAGGCCAATTACGCCGCGCAGATTTGTCAGCGTTTTCCGGATAGCTCTCAATGTCGCTCGGTTAGAACCGGGGCTGAGAGATGACTGCAATGGGAGAGGGATTGAATTTTTCGTCTACTCAGCACACCGCTGGCAGCATGTTGGCAGATGCGCGGCAGCGGCAGAATTTGAGTGTGGCGGAAGTCAGTAGTCGGCTGCGGCTTTCCCATTGGCAGGTGGATGCTCTGGAGAATGATGAATACGATCGCTTGCCAGGCCCGACTTTTATTCGTGGCATCATTCGTAGCTATGCTAAAGCACTGAACGTCGATCCGCAGCCGGCTCTGGACGCGTATAGTCGTGTTGCTCCCGATGGTACTCAGGTTGCTATCAACGTTCCCTCTCATAATATTCGCTTCGACCCAAGCAGTGCCGCAGGATCGAATGCCTCGTTCAAGATTGGATTGATTGCGCTTGCGTTAGCCATTGCCGCTGGAGTCTCATGGTCGTGGTATTCGGGGACGGATCAGAGAGTTAGACCCGCCGTTACATTACCAGCTGCTAAACCTGCGCCGGTCGTGCCACCCATAGAAGCCTCTTCTATCCCTCCGCAAGCGTCAACGCAGTCGGCAACGCCGCCATTGGCAAGTCAGGCTCCGGTGCAGCAGACACAATCGACCACTCAGCAACCACTGACGCCACCGCAAATTTCGGCACCTGTTTCATCGCCAGTGTCTGTTGATAAGCCTTCGCATAACGCACCGACTGCGACAGCATCGACGACTACTACGCCCGCAGCGACGCCTGTGCTGCGGCTTACCCCTCAGGCCGTATCCGTCGCAAAATCACCTGCAGCGTCGGTAAAGCCGGCACTTCGATTGATGTTTCAAGGCGATTCTTGGGTTGAGGTGAAGGATGGTACCCGCAAAGTTATTTTTAAACAGTTGAACCGAGGCGGTACCGAGCAAGTGCTGACCGGTACGCCGCCATTTAAGTTGGTTGTAGGAAATGCCACCGTTGTTCGCTTGTTCTATAACGATAAACCGATTGATATGTCTCCCCATACCCAGGTGCATGTCGCCCGGCTGACTGTGGAATAAGTAGCCCATGATTGATTCTGTTATTCGCCGGCGGTTTGCCCGCAAGGTAAAAGTTGGCCATGTATACGTGGGCGGTGATGCACCGATTATGGTGCAGTCTATGACTAACACCGATACAGCCGATGCTGAAGCAACGACGCAGCAAGTCGCGGCATTGGCTCGCGCTGGGTCTGAGGTCGTACGCATTACTGTGAACACAGCCGAGGCTGCGGCCCAGGTCGCTAATATCCGCGACAAGTTGAATAGCATGGGCGTTAATGTACCGCTGGTGGGGGACTTTCACTTCAATGGGCACAAGCTGCTAGCAGCCTATCCGGATTGTGCCGAAGCGCTGGATAAATACCGCATCAATCCCGGTAATGTGGGCCACGGCAAGAAGCGCGACGAGCAATTTGCCGTGATGATTGAGACGGCTATCAAATACGATAAGCCGGTACGTATCGGCGTCAATTGGGGTAGCCTCGATCCTGAACTCATGGCTCGTATGATGGACCAGAATGCGAAGCTGTCTACTCCGCTCGATGCGGATCATGTGATGCGAGAGGCATTGATTGTTTCTGCGTTGGATAGCGCTGCCGCGGCGGTTGCGATCGGGCTTTCTCCCGACAAGATCATTCTTTCCGCTAAAGTGAGTGCGGTGCAGGACTTGATCGCCGTATATACGGAACTAGCGGGCCGTTGCGATTACCCATTGCATCTAGGCTTGACCGAGGCTGGCATGGGATCGAAAGGTATTGTTGCCTCTAGCGCTGCGCTGGCCGTGCTGTTGCAACAAGGGATCGGCGACACTATTCGAATTTCGTTGACGCCGGAACCCGGCGGGGACCGCGCTAAAGAAGTCGTCGTAGCACAAGAAATTTTGCAGACCATGGGTTTACGGTCGTTCACGCCGATGGTTGTTGCGTGTCCCGGTTGCGGCCGTACGACAAGCACTTTTTTCCAAGAACTTGCCGACAAGATTCAAAGTTATCTACGTGCTCAAATGCCTGTGTGGCGCGACAAATATCCGGGTGTTGAGAACATGAATGTTGCGGTCATGGGATGTGTCGTCAATGGTCCAGGTGAAAGCAAATTGGCCAACATCGGTATTTCGTTACCGGGCTCTGGCGAGCGACCCGTCGCACCGGTTTATGTGGATGGCTTGAAGAATGTCACATTAAAGGGCACGACCATTGCCGAGGATTTTCAACGCTTGGTAGATGACTATGTTGCCGCTAATTATGGCGGTGATCAGGATGCCAAGACGCGCGTTGCATCAGGCTTCAAGAAGCGTGACACCGATGTTGATGCGGACTCGGCCGATGCTAGAACCATTATTCCACTTAAAACGACCAACACTTGAAATGGTGGCCGCGCGTGAAGTGCGGCCTTAGCAGATAAGCAAATACCCTATGAGCAAGACTATAAACGGGATCCGCGGGATGAACGATATCCTGCCGGATGAAGCGGCGCTTTGGATGTTTGTCGAACAAACGACACGGCAATTACTGACGAGCTACGGTTACGGCAATATCCGCATGCCGGTTGTCGAGGAAACTCGTCTGTTCAATCGCTCTATCGGCGAAGTGACCGATATCGTTGAGAAAGAAATGTATACCTTCAACGATCGCAACGGTGATAGTTTGACGTTGCGGCCGGAAGGTACGGCTGGTTGTGTGCGTGCAGTGCTTGAGCACAATCTCCTTTATGACGGCCCGAAAAAGCTTTTTTATGAAGGACCGATGTTTCGTTACGAGCGGCCGCAGAAAGGACGTTATCGGCAGTTTCATCAGTTTGGCGCCGAGGCGCTCGGTTTTGCCGGTCCGGAAATCGACGCAGAGCAAATCGTTATGCTCGGCCGGTTGTGGCGGCAGCTTGGACTGACCGAAGTGGAGTTGCAGATTAACAGCATCGGCGATAGCGAAGCGCGTGCGCAGCATCGCGCGGCATTGGTACGTTACTTCGAGTCGCATCAAGATCAACTCGATGAAGATGCTCGACGGCGTTTATATACGAATCCGTTGCGTACGCTCGATAGTAAAAATCCGGCGATGCAGGCATTGGTCGAAGATGCGCCGAAACTTGCGGACTATCTCGGCGATGAAGCGCGCGCACATTTCGAGCGATTGCAATCGTTGCTCAATGCTGCGGGACTTGCATACCGTGTCAATCCTCGTCTGGTGCGAGGATTCGATTATTACAATCGGACGGTCTTCGAGTGGGTGACAACTAAGCTTGGCGCACAAGGAACTATCGCCGGCGGCGGACGCTATGATGGCCTCGTCGAGCAACTCGGCGGTAAGCCGCAACCGGCATGTGGTTTTGCCTTCGGTACGGAGCGCTTAGTTTTATTGTTGCGCGAACACGATGTGAAAGCGCCGTCTCGGCAATTGGATGTTTACATTATTCATGCCGGGGAAAGCGCCGCCGCTTATGCGATGCAATCGGCAGAACGTTTGCGTGATGCCGGTGTTGCCGCACAAATGCATTGCGGTGTCGGTAGTTTCAAAGCGCAAATGAAAAAGGCGGATGCGAGTGGTGCTCGCTTTGCTATTATCGTCGGCGATGATGAGGTGGCTGCGGCGGAATTAAGCCTGAAGCCATTGCGCGAGCCGGGAGAACAACAACGATTGTCATTGGATGCCGTGATCGCCCGTATCGGTTCGTGAGAGTTGACGATTTTCTATAACTGGAAGCAGATTCGAGCCTTGCTCGGATAGAAGTAGAGGACACAAATGGCAACATACGATCTGGAAGAACAGGAACGCTTAGATGCGCTCAAAGATTGGTGGCGGCAGAACGGCAAGCTCGTGTATGCCGGTGTAGCAGCGTTTGCCATCGTATTTGCTGGTGTAAAAGGCTGGCAAACATATCAGGCCAAACGCGCTGACGAAATGGCGGAAGCATTCATTCAGTTCGAAAAAACCGCTGAAGCGAAGGACGCAAAGAAGACTAACGAAGCAGCGCAAAAAATCGTGGAGCAGTTCCCCGACTCTGCCTTTGCCGCTCAAGCAGCATTGGCTGCTGCCCGTCAAAGTTTTGATGCGAACGATTTGGAAAGTGCCAAGACACGGCTGCAATGGGTCATCGCAAAATCCAAATCGCAGCAATTCCAAAGTATTGCGCGTTTACGGCTAGCGTCTTTGTTTCTTGATCAAAAGAAATACGACGACGCATTGAAGTTGTTAGACGACAACAAGGACCCCGCATTTTTTGCGTTGACCTCTGACTTGAAGGGCGATATCTATGCGGCTCAAGGCAAAGTTGCCGAAGCGCGGGCCAGTTATAAATCCGCTATCGAAAAAACAGAGGTCAATTCGCCGGTCAAGCAATTGATTCAAATTAAACTGGATTCGCTCGGAGAAGGTAAATGATTCGACTCATGCGGTTTGCACTGATCAGCTGTGTGGTCATCACCGCAGTCAGTGGTTGCAGTCTGTTTTCGAGCAAAGACCCGCAAACCGAACCGGCGCCTTTGGTGGACATTAAATCGAGTGTAACGATACAGGCTGCCTGGAAGGCGTCGGTCGGCAAGTCTAATGGTTTCGTATTCGCCCCGGCAGTTGCCGATAAGCGCGTTTATGCGGTCGGCACCAATGGTGAATTGACGGCGTTCGAACTTTCCTCAGGTAAACAACTATGGAAGGTCGATGCCGGGAAATGGGTTTCTGGTGGTGTCGGCGCGGGTAATAACATTATTTTGATCGGTACTCAAAAGGGCGATTTCATCGCGCTCGACAATAATGGAAAGCAGTTGTGGAAAGTACAGCTCGGCGCAGAAGTTCTTGCGCCGGCTAATGTCGATGGCCGAACCGTGGTAGTACGTACCGCCGATGGTCGTTTATTGGGGCTGGGTGTTGATGATGGTCGACGCAAATGGAATTACCAGCGCGTCACGCCACCGCTTGCATTGCGCAGCTATGCATCGGCGACCGTAGTGAGGCGATCGGTATTCGCCGGTTTTTCCGGCGGCATTGTTTCGGCGCTTGAACTCGATACAGGACGCGTAGGTTGGGAGTCGGTTATTGCTGCTCCGCGTGGTTCGACTGAATTGGAGCGCATCGCGGATGTCGCCAGTGCGCCCTTGGTTGATGAGAATCGCGTATGTGCCGTTGCCTATCAAGGGCGAGTGGCTTGTCTCGATATAACCTCAGGCAAAATGTTATGGTCGAGAGAAGCATCGAGCAGTGCGGGTATTGCGGTGGATGATAAAAATATTTATGTATCCGAGGAATCCGGCGCAGTCATCGCTCTGGATAAGAACACCGGTGCTAGCATATGGAAGCAAGACAAGCTCACCAATCGCCGCCTCGGTACGCCTGTTGCCTATGGCAACGTCGTATTGGTCGGTGACGGATTCGGATATATTCATGCGCTTTCCAAAAGCGATGGCTCTTTTGTCGGACGTATGGCCACCGATGGTTCCGCATTGTCGGCAACTCCGCAACTGGCCGATGGGTTAGCATTGTTTCAAACGCGCGACGGCGGATTATATGCCGTGCGGCCGCAATAAGAATTAAGAATGAAGAAGGTAAAGGAATGAGAGACACCGCCGTCATGCAGCCAACTTCCGGAGTATTGTCCGGGGGCGCCTGCTTGCGTGCCGGCGCAAAAACATACTTACCGCTTTTCGTTTCCATTTCCTTTTTCCAGTATTCAAGATGAAACCTACTCTCGTTATCGTCGGTCGCCCGAATGTCGGCAAGTCGACTTTGTTTAACCGGCTTACTAAAACCCGTGATGCGCTTGTCGCAGATTTACCGGGCCTTACGCGTGATCGCCATTATGGCCATGGTCGCCTTGGTCCTAAGCCTTATTTGGTAGTCGATACGGGCGGCTTCGAGCCGGTTGTAAAAGACGGCATTTTGCACGCGATGGCGAAGCAGACCTTGCAAGCGATTGTTGAAGCCGACGTTATCGTTTTCATGACGGATGGTCGTCAGGGGCTGACTGCGCAAGATAAAATCATCGCCAATCAATTGCGGCGTGCCGCTAAGCCGGTATTTGTCGTGGTCAATAAGACCGAAGGCATGTCGGAGGCGCAAACGACAGCCGAGTTTCATGAGCTGGGATTGGGCGACCCTATCGCCATTTCGGCAGCCCATGGCGAGGGTGTCCGCGAATTAATCGAGCACGCGCTGGCCGATTTCGATGTCGAAGAGGAATCCGATTCCAAGAACGATCATCCGCGCATCACTATTGTTGGTCGTCCTAATGTCGGGAAGTCAACGTTGTTGAATAGCTTGCTCGGCGAAGAACGGGTGATTGCTTTCGATGAACCGGGCACAACCCGCGATAGCATTTATGTTGAGTTTTCGCGTAATGGTAAACCCTATACTTTGATCGATACGGCGGGTATTAGACGTCGCGGTAAAGTGTTTGAGGCGGTGGAAAAATTTTCCGTGGTGAAAACGCTACAAGCTATCGAAGATGCCAATGTGGTGATTCTCGTCCTCGATGCACGACAAGATATCTCCGAACAGGATGCACATATCGCCGGCTTTATTCTCGAAAGCGGCAGAGCATTGGTCGTGGCGGTGAATAAATGGGATAACCTGGATACATCACGCCGGGAAACGATTAAAACGGATATTTCACGCAAGCTAATGTTCTTACGCTTTGCTCGTTTTCATTACATATCAGCATTGGAAGGCACCGGCCTCAATGGCTTATTGAATTCTGCCGATGTGGCCTATGCGGCTGCCATGGTTCATTTGCCTACGCCCAAATTGACGCGCGCGCTTATCGCTGCGACGACTCAACATACACCGCCGACGCAAGGTAAAGTGCGTCCGAAATTACGCTATGCTCATCAAGGTGGACATAATCCGCCATTGGTGGTCGTTCATGGTACTGCGACATCCAAGATACCGGAGACCTATCGCCGTTATCTGGAAAATATGTTCCGTGAAACATTCAAATTGGAAGGCACACCACTGCGCGTGCAATTCAATCAAGGGCACAATCCTTACGCGGATAAAAAGCCAGGGCCGCTGACCGAGCGGCAGGAAAATCAACGGCGCCGACAACGGCGCTATTCGAAGCGAATGTATGGTGACTGATTTACCAACAGCTCGTTCATATTAGGGCTTACACAAAACCGCCCCTTACTGTACTGTCTGCGTCGGCGCGCCTTGCTGGGACAGTTTTGTGTAAGCCCTACATATGTCGAAAAAGTTGCTTGTATCTTGGTGGAAAATCCCTACAATCTAAGAGCCGGCGAACGATTTGTGAACCGGGAACCTTTTTCAACAGCAATCTGTCTGGCAATTAATCGATAGTGAAGCCCGTAAGGCTTGAGTTTGTGAAAAAAATCGTAGCGACAGTCCGCAAAGATGGACATACAGCAGTAGATTTATTCATGCACTCTACGCGCGTAAACATAGAATTCGTTGCCAACAATGATTTACGGAGAATAACATGAGCGCAAAAGGGCAATTGTTACAAGACCCCTTTCTGAATACGTTACGCAAAGAACATGTACCTGTGTCAATTTATTTGGTGAACGGCATTAAGCTGCAAGGCCAAATCGAATCTTTCGATCAATATGTTGTGCTGCTCAAAAACTCAGTAACACAAATGGTGTACAAACACGCCATCTCGACCGTTGTGCCATCTCGCGCTGTCACTATTCCGTTTGATCACGCTGTGGAAAGCTAGCCTGAGAACAGTAGGCTTGCAGTTCGCGTGTCAGCTTTTGCGGCGACGTTTTAGGTCGCGGCGTTCGATCGTCTATGTTTGAACGCCCCGACCGCGGCGAGGCTGCGATTTTGGTTTCTTTGGATTTCGGCGATTCCGATTTTCGCGAGAGTACAAACGAACTGGAACTACTGGCCCATAGTGCAGGTGTCATTGTGAATGCCGTCGTCGAAGGTAAACGGCAACGGCCCGATGCTAAGACCTATGCAGGCAGCGGCAAGGTCGAAGAGATCGCGGCAAAGGCGCAAGAGACCGGCGCGGAATTAGTTATCTTCAATCATGATTTGTCTCCAGCCCAAGAGCGTAATCTAGAGCGAGCCATAAAAGCCCGCGTGGTTGACCGGACCGGCCTCATACTCGATATATTTGCTCAACGGGCCCGCAGCCACGAAGGTAAGCTGCAAGTTGAGCTGGCGCAGCTCCAACATATGGCAACTCGCTTAGTGCGAGGCTGGACTCACTTGGAACGGCAGCGCGGTGGTATCGGTTTGCGCGGTCCTGGTGAAACTCAGCTTGAAACGGATCGCCGCTTACTTGCTAAGCGTGTCAAAGTCCTGAAAGAAAAACTTCATCGCGTGCAGCGGCAGCGTGCAACGCAGCGTAACGCTCGTAAGCGCGGCGCCGTATTTTCGGTTTCTCTAGTCGGCTATACCAATGCAGGCAAATCGACGCTTTTCAATCGTCTTACCAAAGGCGATGTGTATGCGGCCGATCAGTTATTCGCGACGTTGGATACCACGACGAATAAACTTTTTTTACCCGATGCCGGACCGGCTGTAATCTCCGACACGGTTGGATTCATTCGCCATTTGCCCCATGGATTGGTTGCCGCATTTCGTGCGACACTCGAAGAAACCGTGTTGGCGGATTTATTGCTGCACGTAGTAGATGCAGCGAGCGGTGAACGTGACCAACAGATCGAGGAGGTTAACAAAGTCCTCAAGGAAATCGGTGCCGATGGAATCCCGCAGTTGCTGGTCTACAACAAGATCGATCTGGTGCCGGAATTCGAGTCGGGTATGGTTCGAGATGAATATGGTAAAATCGCCGCGGTTCGCCTAAGCGCTCTGACAGGAGACGGCTTAGACCTAGTGGCCAAGGCGGTTGCTGAAACGATAATAAGCGCCGCGGCGCATTCGACGCCGGATGGAATGACGGCGGATGAGATGTCCGAGCAGCCCGTGGATTACCGCCCATAAAGTGGTTCTTCATCATTATTGAAGTGTAGGTGTACGCGGTAAGAATTTCGCGGTTATTTAGACTTCTTTCGAAACCGTAGCGAGCGGGTCCAGGTTGAGACAAGAAGCGCAACCGTACAAGAAGTGTACGGTGAGCTGAGCATCGCAGTATCAAGCTGGGCCCGCGTAGTAGGTTACGAAAGAAGTTTATTTAAGATTTCGTTTATTGAAGTAGTAGCGCAAGCGCTGTCTGTGATGTTGAGATCGCGCAATACAAAAATCGGATTTATTTCCGGCTTTTCCTAACCTGCGCCGAGGGCGCAACGATCGTGAGCCCGACTCGCAAATACTCAGGTAACTTCATGGCACTTAACGATCCGCAATGGGGGAAAAATCGCAACGATGGTCCTCCCGACTTAGACGAGATCTTCCAAAAGCTTAATCAAAAGCTCTCTGGCCTATTTGGTGGTGGAGGTAACGGTTCGGATTCGGGTGGACCGACTGGTAGACAATGGAGTGGTGGCATCGGCCTCATTGTCATCCTTGCGCTGTTGCTCTGGTTATTATTCGGTTTCTACATCGTTCAGGAAGGTCGTCGCGGCATCGTGCTGCGTTTCGGCAAGTATGTGGAAACAACGCTGCCTGGGCCTCACTGGCGTTTTCCTTATCCCATCGAAACGGCGGAAGTCGTCGATGTATCCTCGGTCCGAACGATAGAGGTCGGCTATCGAAACAATGGCCGCACGAAGATGCCGGCTGAAGCATTGATGTTGACCGATGACGAAAATATTATCGACTTGCAGTTTGCTGTTCAGTACACGCTGAAAAGTCCAGAAGACTTTCTATTTAACAACCAAAATTTCAGTAAAGCCGTTGACAGCACTACTATCGACAGCGCAGATAAGGAAGTTGCTCGCCAAGCAGCCGAGACCGCTATTCGTGAGATCGTCGGTAAGAACAAAATGGACTTCGTTCTTTACGAGGGGCGTGCTGAAATTGCCGTACGAGCGCAGCAGTTGATGCAAGGCATTCTCGACCGCTATAAAACCGGCATTGCCATTAGTAAGGTAACCATGCAAAACGCTCAACCGCCGGAGCAGGTGCAAGCGGCGTTCGACGATGCGGTTAAGGCCGGCCAAGACAGAGAGCGGCAGAAAAACGAAGGCCAGGCATATGCGAACGATGTTGTTCCTAGAGCGCGTGGTATGGCTTCTCGTTTGATCGAAGAGGCCAATGGATATAAGCAGCGCGTCATTGCCCAGTCGGAAGGTGATGCAAGCCGATTCAAGCAAATCGTCGTCGAATACGATAAGGCGCCCGCCGTCACTCGGGAGCGTCTCTATCTAGATATGATGCAGCAAGTACTTTCCAATACCAGCAAGATCGTCAACGACAGTAAGGGCGGTGGTAATCTGCTTTATCTGCCGCTTGATAAGCTGATGCAAATGAGCGGCTCGGCCCAAACTGCTAGCGGTACTGCCGAGTCAACGACCGCACATACTGTGCCGCTGCCTGAGCCCCAGGCCAGCGCGGATAATTCTTTACGCTCTCGTGATTTGCTCCGCAGCCGTGAAAGAGAGGGGCGCTAATGAAACATCTTAGTACCATCATAGTGGCTGTTATCGGCTTGCTAATTTTTATATCACTGTCGGTTTTCACTGTTGATCAGCGGCAAAACGCGCTTGTCTTCCAATTGGGCGAAATCGTTTCGGTGAAGACAGCGCCAGGCCTCTACTTCAAATTGCCATTGATACAGAACGTGCGTTTTTATGACATTCGTATCCAAACGGTGGATGCGAAAGAACCCGAGCGTTTCATTACATCGGAGAAAAAGCCGGTGCTGGTGGACTCATTCGTCAAATGGCGCATCGTTGATGTAAAGCAGTTTTACGTTAGCGTGGCCGGTGACGAAAAGCGGGCCGATATTCGTCTCTCGCAAACGATCAACGATGGGCTGCGCGCCGAGTTCGGTAAACGTACCGTGCATGACGTCGTTTCCGGTGAGCGGGAACGAATCATGGAGATTCTGCGCGAGAAGGCCAACGAAGACGCGAAGAAGATCGGTGTTCAGGTATTGGATGTGCGTTTGAAGCGGGTCGATTTGACGCCTGAAGTGAGTGAATCCGTTTACAAACGCATGGAAGCGGAACGTAAGCGTGTGGCTAACGAACTTCGTTCGACCGGTGCTGGCGACGCGGAGAAGATCCGCGCCGATGCCGACCGTCAGAAGGAAGTTATTTTGGCCGAAGCCTATCGTGATGCGCAGCAGACTAAGGGCGAGGGCGATGCTAAAGCAACGGGCATTTATTCTGCCGCTTTTGGACAGAATCCCGAGTTCTATGCGTTTTACCGTAGCTTGGAAACCTATCGGGCGACATTGAAAAACAAGAGCGATGTGCTGTTGCTCGATCCGAATTCGGAGTTTTTCAAGTACTTCAAGGGATCCGGTAAACCTACGCGGTAGAAAGCCCTTTGAATGCCGGATACTCTCATGATGGCCTTCGCGCTGATGTTGGTTATCGAAGGCCTATTACCGTTTTTAATGCCGGTTGTTTGGCGGGAAACGTTTCGACGGTTGATTGAGATGTCCGATGGCCAAATACGGTTCATCGGGCTCTCTTCCATGCTTGTCGGATTGTTTTTGCTTTATATCGCTTAAGGGAGTCTCTAAAAATTGATATTTCTACACAATATGGCGTTGTAGTTGTACTGTCTGCGCCGCCGCGCGTTGCCTTACATAGAAATTCAATTTTTAGAGACTCCTTACAAAGATTTATTTGATACATAAAAATCATGCGTAACTGGTTGCTGCCCGAATTTCTCGAAGACATTTTGCCCGCTGAAGCGCTACGCATCGAGCGCTTGCGCAGCGAAATTTTGCAGCTTTTCCGAGTGCATGGTTATCAGTTGGTCATGCCGCCGATGCTGGAGTATGTGGAATCACTGCTGACCGGTACGGGGCGCGATATGGATCTTGCTACGTTCCGCCTGGTTGATCAGCTTTCCGGCCGGCATATGGGGTTACGGGCTGACATTACGCCGCAAGTGGCTAGGATCGATGCCCATTTGTTGAATCTGCAAGGCGTAACGCGTCTTTGTTATGCCGGCAGCGTGTTGCATACCTTGCCATCGGGTTTGAGGCAAACTCGTGAGCCTTTGCAAGTGGGCGCCGAATTGTATGGTCACGCAGGGATTGAAAGTGATGTAGAGGTGCAGCGCTTGATGTTGGCTGCGCTTTCCACCGCGGGTGTTGCGCATATTCATCTCGATTTAGGGCACGTTGGTATTTATCGTTCTTTAGCTAATGAGGGCGGGTTGACGCCGCCGCTCGAACAAAGTGTTTTCGAGGCGTTGCAAGGAAAAGATATCCCTGCGCTCGCGGAATTGACGTCTGCATTGAAACCGTCGGTACGTGATGCTTTGTTAAAGCTGCCGGAGTTATATGGCGGTTCGGAAGTATTGCAGAGAGCGCAGGCTTTATTGCCGCCGTTGCCGGGGATCGCATCGGCCCTTACGGACTTACAGCGGATTACCGAATCGCTCGGTGGAGAAGTGACAGAGATTAGCTTCGATCTTGCCGAATTGACCGGTTATCACTACCACACTGGTGTAGTCTTCGCCGCATACGCGAGCGGTTCCGCCGATGCCATTGCGCGCGGCGGGCGATACGACGGTATCGGGCGAGCTTTTGGCAGGGCGCGGCCGGCAACTGGATTCAGCATTGTCGATTTGCGCCAGCTCGTTGCCTTGTTGCCTGCGGCATCTTTGCCGGCTGGCATTCTGGCACCGTTTAATGAAGATGCGGCCTTGCAGACTGAAATCCGTAAATTACGTACGACTGGAGAAGTCGTCATCATTGATTTGCCTGGACATGCGGCTCAGCATGCGGAGCTCAATTGCGATAGGCAGTTGGTTTTACAAAACGGGCAATGGCGAGTGCAGCCACTGTAAAAGTGGGCGATATTTAAAACTACCGCTATTCGATCCGTTAAATATGCGGAAGACTTTATGATCTTTGCGGTTCTTCAGACATCTTTCAAAACCGTAACGAGCGGGTCCAGGTTGAGGCGAGAAGCGCAACTGTACAAGTAAGTACGGTGAGCATCGCAGCCTCAACCTGGACCCGCGCAGTAGGTTACGAAAGATGTCTTTTCTTGGATCGCGTTTTTTTGGGAATATAGCAGCATGGCAAAAAATGTCGTAGTCATCGGCACTCAATGGGGTGATGAGGGAAAAGGAAAGGTCGTCGATTGGCTGACCGAGTCGGTTCGCGGGGTCGTTCGTTTCCAAGGTGGCCACAATGCCGGACATACCTTAGTGATCGGTGATCGCAAAACGGTATTGCGTTTGATTCCTTCAGGCATCTTGCGGCCTCATGTCGAATGTTTCATTGGCAACGGTGTTGTCGTTTCGCCGACCGCACTACTCGATGAAATCCAGCAGCTCGAACAAGCTGGTGTCGATGTGCGCAGCCGATTAAGGATTTCCGAGGCATGCCCGGCTATTCTTGCTTATCACGTAGCCATCGATAAGGCGCGAGAAGCGGCCAAAGGCGAAGGGAAAATCGGAACCACTGGACGTGGTATCGGTCCCGCTTACGAGGACAAGGTTGCCCGGCGCGCCATTCGTTTGCAGGATCTATTGAATGCGGAACGCTTTGCCGACAAGCTGCGCGATGTTCTCGATTATCACAACTTCGTTTTGCAGAACTACTTCAAAGCCGATCCGGTCGATTTCCAACAAACATTGGATAGCACGTTATCAATTGTGGACGCTATTCGACCGATGATTGCGGATGTGCCGCGACTGTTATTCGATGCGAACAAAGCAGGGAACAATCTGTTGTTCGAAGGCGCTCAAGGTACATTGCTCGATATTGATCACGGTACTTATCCGTACGTGACATCCAGCAATTGTGTTGCCGGTGCCGCCGCGGCCGGTGCTGGCGTAGGGCCGCAGATGTTGAGTTATGTGCTCGGGCTCACCAAAGCCTATACGACGCGAGTCGGGTCTGGCCCATTCCCCACTGAGTTGGAAAATGAGCTAGGCAAGCATTTGGCTACGCGTGGTAACGAGTTTGGTTCCGTCACGGGGCGGCCGCGCCGCTGCGGTTGGTTCGATGCGGCAGCATTGAAACGCTCCATTCAGATCAATGGCGTGACCGGTCTTTGCGTTACTAAGCTGGATGTATTGGACGGTATGGAAAGCGTACAAATCTGCGTGGGCTATCGTTTCGAGGGGAAGGAAATCGATATTCTTCCATTCGGCGCAGAAAATATTGCCTCTTGCGAACCGATATATGAGCAAATGCCGGGTTGGAGCGAAAACACAGTGGGGATCGACAATTGGGACGACCTACCTGCCGCAGCGCAAAGATATCTAACGAGGTTGGAAACGGTGTGTGGTGTGCCGATCGATATTATTTCAACCGGACCGGAACGGGACCAAACCATTGTCCTGCGCCATCCGTTTCAGTAGACTTCTTTCATAACCTACTGCGCGGGCGCGAGATTGAGATTTCGGTGCTCGATGTACTTATTTGTACCCTTGCAGGGCGCGTTTGCGCTTCCACGCGCAAACCGTTCCGCAGGCGGGGAGCATGCTCCCCGAAATCCCTGCGACACCCTCCGCTCCTCATTTCAACCTCGCCCCGCTCGCTACGGTTCCGAAAGAAGTCTAGTGATGAAATGTATGGTAAAAAAACAAAACCCCGGTTGGAGCCGGGGTTTTATCTTTAAACTAATGAACTGGTGCCCAGAAGAGGACTCGAACCTCCACAGTGTTGCCACCGCTAGGACCTGAACCTAGTGCGTCTACCAATTCCGCCATCTGGGCGCTGCGACCGCCAAGGCGGTCCAGTCAAGGACGCGAATTCTAAAGGATTGAACCGATTTGTCAACCAAGAAAAAATCTCTGCGAAGCCAGGACCCGAATCTAGCTAGGGAAAAGAAGACCTACGAGAACCCTTTGCCTAGCAGGGAATTCATCTTGCAAATATTGCTGGACGAAGGCGTGCCTGTACCTGAATCCCGCCTGGCGCAGATTCTCGACATTACTTCGCGTGAGTTGGAGACTTTCGGGCGGCGATTGCAGGCAATGGAGCGCGATGGCCAGATTATGCGCAACCGGCGCGGTGCGATTTGCTTGGTCGAAAAACTGGATTTGATTAAAGGGCGGGTACAAGGACATCCCGATGGCTTCGGTTTTCTTATTCCCGATGAGGATGGCCCCGATCTTTTCCTGAATCCTAAGGAAATGCACAAGGTTTTCCACGGCGATCGCGTGATGGGTCGGGAAGTCGGTGTTGACCGTCGTGGCCGCCATGAGGGCGTGATCGTCGAAGTACTGGAGCATAAACAACGCAGCGTCGTCGGGCGATTATTGGAAGAGCGCGGCGTGTTTTTTGTGGTTGCCGAAGAAAAGCGCATTTCTCAAGACATTGTGATAGCGCCGGGTGATGTCAACGGTGCCAAGGCCGGCCAAGTGGTCGTTGCCGAAATTATTTTGCAGCCGTCCAAGCACGCCGAGCCTATGGGTAAGGTTATCGAGGTGCTGGGCGATTATGCTGATCCCGGAATGGAGATCGAGATCGCATTGCGTAAACATGACTTGCCCCATGTGTTTTCGCCGGCGGTGGAGAAACTGGCCAAGAAGTTTCCGAAGGGCGTGCGCAAAACGGACTTGAAGGGACGCGAAGATATTCGCGATTTGCCCTTGGTGACGATCGATGGCGAAACGGCGAAAGACTTTGACGATGCGGTGTACTGTGAAGTGCAGGGCAAAGGATTCCGTCTTGTTGTAGCGATCGCCGACGTTAGTCATTACGTGAAGCCGAAAGACGCGCTGGATGAAGAGGCGCTCGACCGTGGTAATTCGGTTTATTTTCCGCGCCGTGTTATTCCGATGTTGCCGGAAGAGTTGTCGAACGGATTGTGTTCCCTTAATCCGAATGTCGATAGACTTTGCATGGTATGCGATATGGCCATATCGAATAAGGGCGAAATTAAACAATATCGTTTTTATCCGGCGGTGATGCATTCCCATGCGCGGCTAACTTATACGGAAGTTGCTGCGATACTTTATGAGAAAGATCCTGCAGCCACAGAGGCCCGTTCGGAACTGCTGCCGCATTTACGTAGCCTGGATAAGGTCTTCCGAGTATTGCTCAAGTCGCGAGAATTACGTGGCGCCATCGATTTCGATTCGATGGAAACGCAGATGATCTTTAACGACAACGGCAAGATCGAGCGCATTCTGCCGGTCAAGCGCAATGATGCTCACCGATTGATCGAAGAATGTATGTTGGCGGCGAACGTGTGCTCCGCCAATTATCTTATCGAGCAAAACCATAAATCACTCTTCCTTATTCACGAAGGACCGACGCCCGAGAAGCTCGAGAATCTGCGCGCATTTCTCCGCCAAGTGGGTTTAGAGCTTACCGGCGGGGAGCAGCCCAAACCTAAAGATTATTCCAAGTTGCGGGAGCGCATCGATACGCGTCCCGACGCTGCTTTATTGCAAACCATTTTGCTGCGATCCATGCAGCAGGCGGTTTATAGCCCAGACAATGTTGGACATTTCGGTTTGGCATATGAAGCGTATACACATTTCACCTCACCGATTCGGCGCTATCCGGATTTATTGGTTCACCGCGCCATCAAGTTTGCCCTGCGCGGTGAAGAGTATTCTCCAGGCAACTGGGATGAAATTGGTGCCCATTGCTCTCAAACTGAACGCCGCGCAGACGAAGCGACTCGCGATGTGCAAGCATGGCTTAAGTGTTACTACATGCAAGACAAGGTCGGCGACACATATCGCGGTACCGTTTCTGCGGTTACCAGCTTCGGCGTGTTTGTTGTGCTCGACGAGATTTTCACCGAGGGCTTGGTGCATATCTCTGAATTGGGCAGCGACTACTTTCATTACGACGGTGCGCGACATGAACTGACCGGTGAACGCACAGGGCAGCATTACCGTCTCGGTG
>Ga0157374_10000892_pt1 | contig 26061 bp, 32 predicted proteins | sample M25metaG_FD_115308 | JGI IMG/M metagenome (GOLD analysis project Ga0157374, IMG submission 115308) | Miscanthus rhizosphere microbial communities from Kellogg Biological Station, Michigan, USA - M2-5 metaG | ecosystem: Host-associated > Plants > Roots > Rhizosphere > Soil | place: USA: Michigan... | reverse complement strand
CGGTATCGCGTATTTTATCTATCGCTTCAACCACGGTGTTAGTGGCTGTATCAAAGCCTAAAGTATAGGTCGAACCGTATAAATCGTTATCAATAGTGCCCGGAACACCCATTACGCGGATATCGGGATATTTTTTGGAGAAACGGAGCGCACCGGTAAACGTACCGTCGCCACCTATAACTACTAAAGCGTCGATACCCTGTTTTTTCAGGTTCTGGTAGGCAGCTTCCATCCCTTCATCCGTACGGAAGGGGAGGCAACGGGCGGTTTTTAATATCGTTCCGCCTAAATTTAAAATGTTGCTTACCGAGCGCGGCGTCATGTCGTACATGTCGTTCTCGATAAGCCCCTGGTAGCCCTTCCTGATACCCACAAGATTCAGCCCGCTATAGATGCCGGTACGTACCACCGCACGGATGCAGGGGTTCATGCCCGGGGCATCGCCACCGGAAGTAAGCACACCTAACTTTGAAATTTTATGCATTTTTTGCAGTAATTTTTTCGGTACGAATATAGTGTGTGTAAATTACACCATTGAATTTTATTTTTATTTTTTTATATTAGAACTTTTACACCATATCTTTAGAGCGTAAACCTAAATAATATAACTTTTGGAAGTAAAGTTACCCACATTTAATTCAGTATTCTCGATCGACTGTGTGATTTTCGGTTTTGAGGCTGGGGAGTTAAAGATATTACTGATCGAGCGCAACGAGGAGCCGTATAAGGATTGGCTTGCGCTGCCCGGATATATTGTAGAACAAGACGAGAGCATTGACGATGCAGCCGAACGTATCCTGTACGAGCTTACCGGCCTGCGCGACCTGCACATGCAGCAATTCCATACCTTTGGCGAAGTGAACCGTCACCCCCAGGGGCGCGTGATAACGGTAGCCTACTACGCTCTGATCCGCATCAACGGCCAAAAGGACCTGAGGCCGATCACCCAATACGCTAAAAAAGCTTTCTGGCACCCTGTGAATGAACTGCCAAAACTGGCGTTCGACCATAGCGATATTTTCAAAACCGGCTTTAACAAGCTGCGCCGCAGACTGAATTATCAGCCTATAGCTTTTGAGTTATTGCCTGAGAAATTCACATTAACCCAACTGCAGTCACTATACGAAGCCGTGCTGAATAAAAAGCTGGATAAACGAAACTTCCGCAAAAAGATGCTGAGCTACGGTTTCCTGAAGGAATTGGATGAGAAACAAAAAGGGGTTTCGTACCGCGCAGCTAAATTATACAAGTTCGACCGCCGTAAATACTCCAAGATATTTCAGAACGAACTGAACCTGGAAATAGGGTAGAGGTTAAGTTTGAAGATAAAAGAAAAAGCCTTAAGTCTGCGGTTCATTGAACTTTGGACTTAAGGCTTTCGCTTTATAGCTGTTTGGCTTATATCTGGCTTGGTGACAGTTCCAAATGGTATTTCACCAGGTTGTCTATCGGGGAGCGGATGATGTTTCCGATAACCATGCCGTTCTCGGTCACTACTTCTTCCAGAACATTCCTGAAGTTATAGCCTACCGAACCAATGCAGTTGAAAGTGTATTTCTGGTAGTCGGGATAATGTGTTACCAGGTTACGGAAGAAATCTTCAAAAGAAGTGCGCACCAGGTTGCGTGAGTATTCGATATTTACAGGATTGTCGTAAACAAACTTGCTGAAGCTTGCGCAGAAACGGTTGGCGCGCGGCTGGGTGTAAACTTGCTCGTTCACGTCATCCGGGGTTAGTTTAAAGGTTTCCCAGAACAGCTTGCGTACGGCTTCAGGCATATAACCGCGCAGGTAATCCACCAGCAGTTTTTTGCCGATATAGCAACCGCTGCCCTCGTCGCCTAAAATGTATGCGCCTGAATCGATATTGTGCGTTACTTCCTTACCGTTGTAGATACAGGTATTGGTGCCTGTGCCCAGTATGGCAGCGAAGCCTTCGGTATTACCCAGCAATGCGCGGGCAGCGGCCAGCAGATCGTGACCAATATATACCTTTGCTTTGGTAAAAACAGCCTTCATGGCTTCGGCCACTATATTGCGCATATCATCGGTGGAGCAGCCTGCACCGTAGTAATTCACCTCGGTTATTTCGTTTTTTTCAAGGTCGGTCGGCAGGTTTTCCATCAGCGACTGAACGATATAAGCTGTGCTTGAAAAATATGGGTTATAACCTTCGGTATTGAAGTATACTTTTTTACCTTCCTCGGTAACTAAACACCAATTGGTTTTGGTCGAGCCACCGTCAGCAATAATGATCATAAATTAAGTTTATCTAAAAAATTGGTTAAAAGTATGATTTTACTAATTGTAAAAGAAACACTTTGCCCCGGTAAAAATGCAAAAATAATACTAAACTGCTATAATATTCTGTTTCAGTGCGTAAAAAGGCCTATTACAAGTTAGCAAATATTCCCCACAAAGCTAAATGCAAAGTTTTTTTCAACCAATTTTTTGCATCTTTGCAGCGAAATTCATGGTCTCGCAACAGACAGGACCGGGATAATCCAATAAATTGGGGTCCTGGGTTCGAGTCCCAGCGGGTTCACTTTAATACGGTCCCATAGCTCAGCTGGATAGAGCAACAGATTTCTAATCTGTCGGTCTCAGGTTCGAATCCTGATGGGATCACTGATTTGGACAAATCGTTAAAAAAAACGGTTTGTCCATTTTTATTTGGAGGTAAATTGTTGTTAATCAGGTATATTAACTTGGCCGCCTCGTTTACCCTACCGGTTCGAAGTAATCGGCTCTCAATTGTTAAATTTTCGGGGAACATGGTTTTGATGATCAGCCTTTGTTCTTCGGTATTGGAGGCCGAAAAAGCATAATCCAACTTGAGTAGATTATTCAACCCTAAACTCAATAGCGTATTGATATCAGTCCGTTCAGCCCTTAGAGCTTGGAGGTCACTTTGAAGTTTAATGGTTTTAATATCTAGGTTTTCTTTCATAACGCGATATTCCTCCGGCTGGATCTGTCTTGACATCAATAACTCGTGTATATAGGTCACCTGTTCATCGCAAGTCTTTAGCTTATACTCTAACTCTACTTTCTGTTTTTGACTATAACCGGTTCTGTTTTTCCATGTATCTTCCAATGCAATCTTATAGACGTCTAGTATTTCCTCTCTTGGAAAAAAATCAGTCAGGGTATTAAACAGCTGATTATTGAGCTCTTCAGCCTTCATACGGTAGCTACAGCCACCAAAGCAATGATAATAGGCGTAATATTGCGAGCGGCCTTTGGAAAAGCTTCCGCTTAGCGCTTTACCGCAATCCGGGCGAGTCACCAGACCGCGTAAGAGGAGCGTAGGCTTGGCTTTTACTCCTGTTAGATAAAGACCCCGCTTCCGACCATCGAGCACGTCCTGCGCCTGATAAAAGGTGTATTCGGAAATGATAGGCTCGTGTTGGCCCTTGACGTAAGTGCTTTCCTCGTCTTTATATTTGGCAACATAGACCTTTCCGCAGTAAAGAGGGTTTCTGATCACATACCAAAATGCACTTTTCCCGCTGGCAAAACCCTTCGTTCTTGCGGCCGCATATATTTGCTCGGTATGCATTTGACCGCTGATAATATCAGCAAATGCTTCCCGGACGATCTTTGCTGCAGGTTCGTCGATGGCAATGTATTTTTTGCCGTCGTCAGTTATTTTGTTTTTATAGCCGAATGGTGTTTTTCCAAGGTAACGACCTTCCTTACGAGCTCTCCGCATACCATGTATGACATTCAAAGCCCTACGGTCATTCTCTACTTCGGGAGCAGCTAAGTAGAATGCGAGCATCATTTTGTTTTCGGGTACAGTAAGGTCGAGTGGTTGCTCAATGGCCTGAGGTTCCACGCCCATTTTGCGTAGCACGCTGATCATGTAATAAGCATCACCTGCGTTACGACTGAAACGATCCCATTTGAGGAAAAGTACCAGGTCTATCCGGCGTTTGTTTCTTTTGATAGATTGCAGAAGCTGGTTCCATTTCGGCCGGTTGAATGTTTTGGAGGAGTGGTACCCAAAACTCTTACAGGGGGCGTGTTTTTAAGACGTTACATCTTAAAAGCTAAAGCAATGTTAGAATTATTTATCGAGTTAACCAACCAAATTTTTTGGGAGGGTTACGCGCAGCAATTAGCCATAGAAAACCCCGCGGTTTTTCAAATGGAACTCAATGAATTCATGAACGATTATAACTCATAAAGCAATGAAAGACCGGATTTATTTAATCGTGAAATTAATCGTGCGCACGAAGCACCAAGATATTCACGAAGCTATCCGGGAACTGGAAGAACAAACCGTCCTGACCATTCCCGGTACGTCAAAGACACAGGTGCTGGAATGCAGCATCTTAAAAACACAAAGTTTACACGACAAAAAAATCAAATGAAATGGCTTTTTTTTTCAATTACACGGCGACCACCGAGAAGCACAGTTTCTTTTCGGTGAAGGAAAAAGCCTGGCACGGGCTCGGGCAAATCATCAGCGATTACCCGACCAGCGCGGAAGCTATTAAACACGCGGGATTGGATTACACGGTGGAAAAACGCAACCTTTTTACCTATGGCGATGATACTGACCCGGAAACAGAAGATAACGATGTGGTGATGGAATGGCGGATAGATGTTCCCAATCACTATGCAACAGTACGCATAGATACGGACGAGGTTTTGGGTGTAGTCGGCAAGGACTACGAAATCGTTCAGAATGTAGACGCCTTTGAGTTCTTTGATAGTATCGTGGGTGGGAAGGAGGGCATCCTGTACGAAACCGCCGGGGCGTTAGGCAAGGGGGAAAGGGTCTTTATTACTGCCAAACTGCCCGATTATATCCGGGTGGGACGGAATGACCTGATTGAGCAATATCTTTTCCTGACCACTTCGCACGATGGCTTCGGCAGTATTACCGCAGCTTTTACGCCTATACGTATTGTTTGCGCCAATACTTTAAATGCTGCCTTGCGTAACCACAGCAACTGCATTAAACTAAGGCATACCGCCAGCGCCAACGACCGCCTGAAACAGGCGCACCAATTAATGGGCATCACCAACCAGTTAGCGCAGGAAATGGAGCAAATATTTAACCATTGGTCGAGGGTGCAGATTTCGGACGCCAGCGTCAAACGTTTGATACAATTGGCGATGGCGCCGAACAAAGAAGTATTGCAAAATTTGCAGGAGGGTAAACAAGACGAACTATCCGCCACCTTTAATAATATCGTGAGCGGGGTGATGGAATACGCCTTATCCAGTCCGACACAACAAGAGGAAACCACGAAAGGGACGGTATTCGGCGCGTATAACGCTATCACCGGGTATTTTCAGAATGTGCGGAATTACAAAGACGATGAAGCCAAGTTCAAAAGTATCATGTACGGAACAGGCTTACAGCGAAGCCAAAAGGCTTTCGACCTATGCGCAGATTTTGCCAAAAACGGTTATTCGGCACAATTGAATTAATGGGAAGGGGGGGCAATCCCCCTTTTGTCAAACCTTAAATTTAGATCATGAGTTACATCATCATAGAAACACACGGAGGCCCGGAATACGCCATTATCGTTATGGATGCAGAGGGCAATAATTTGGTATTTGAAGATTTGGCGGAAGCGGAACGGGAAGCTGCGGATTGCCAGGACGGAATTGTAGTTCCGCTTTAAATCCTTTTCCGGCGACCATTTTGAGAATGGACGGCCGGAATTTTTTGCCGCTCGTTAAGAACCTGATAAGGGTCTGTTAAGTGACTGAAGGGGAGATTCAAAAGTGGTGACGTGGATTTAAATACATTTAGTAGTCGTATGGGAGGCTTTCGTAACCCCCTTTTTACAAAAAATTACTGCTTTTGCAGCTTACTTTCCGTTTATCCTTTCAATCGCACCGGCTAACGGTTTCATTGCCTGGGTTTAAGTTCCAGCAGCACCAGATGGTTGCCGTAGAGATCGGTTAGCTCCGCTTGCCGGCCCCAGGGCTTGACTACTACTTCCGTCAGGAAATGAACGTTTTTGTCTTTGTATTGCTGGTACTGTTCCTCAAATCTGGTGGTTTCCAGTACTAGGAAGGTGCGGTCTCCGGCTTGCTTGCCAGTGGCGCGCAGGTCTTCTGGTGTTTCTGCTTTGACCAGGACGAGTTCGGCACCTTTCTGTCCGGGTGGCGCAATAGTAACCCAACGTTCTTTGCCTACCGTCATATCCGCGGTTTTGACAAAACCCAAATTGGTTGTATAGAATTTCAAAGTTTCCTCATAATCTTTGACCAGCAAGCTGACCTGTGACATTTTGAATTCCTGCGCGCTCACTTTCAGACCTGACAGGCTTAGCGCGACCAGGGCGCATATCGTGACCTTTTTCATAAATTTTTAGTGATATAGTTTTCTAAATTGTTTAATTTCTCTGCCCAGAAGTTTTCGTAAAATTTAAGCCAGTCTTGCAATTCCCGGAAACCCTGATGTTCTAAAGCGCAATAACGTTCCCTGCCCTGGTCGGTTACTTTGACCAGGTTGTTTTCTTCCAGTACCTTGATATGTTTGGAAATAGCCGGGCGGCTGACCTCAAATTTCTCCACCAATGCGGTGATGGTAAGCATACCTGCCGACAAAAGCAGAAGGATCTGCCGCCGGTTAGGGTCTGCCAGCGCGCCGAAAATGTCTGTGTTTTTCTTTTTCATGATAATTGCTCTAGTCGCTGATCAAACAGTTTGTAGATATTTTTCTTCCAGCCCCGGGCCAGCAGGAAGCTGATCGCCACCGGCGCTAAGCCCTCGAAACCCGTATGTTCGAAAAGCAGGTGGGTGCCCTGTTCTGTCGCTGTAAGCGTCCAAGCCACTTTGGAATTTTTGACTGGCCCGCCGGTCCACGAATACACCAGACTTTTGGGCGGAACCGCCTCGAGAATCTCACAATATACGATCCCGTCAAAGCCCGGCCCCGGTTTGGTGGTGAATCGAAATTTATGTCCGACTATCGGCTCCAGATCGTTAGGCATGAGCCATTCTGACAAAATATGCCTGTCCGAGATCAGCTGCCATAATTTCTCCGGCGGATGCGGGAAGGTTTTTTCGTAACGGATGCTCCTTTTCATAAAGAGTAACTATTTGGTTACTAAAATAAGCGTAACTATTTAATTACGCAAATAATTTATCAAATAATTTTAAGCTATCGGATTAACAGTTACGGATGAATAAGATATTAGCCAAATTCCTATAAATAAAATAAAACCTACAAAAAAATTTGTAGGTACAAAATATTTTGTAGGTTTGTGCCGTTATATCATTTTATGGAACACGATATCAAGAAAGAACCAACTAAATCCGAGCTGGAGATCCTACAGGTCTTATGGAAGAACGGGCCGTCAGCTGTGCGTTTCGTCATGGAGGAGTTGAATAAGATCAGGGAGCTGAATTATACGGCAACGTTAAAGCTGATGCAGCTGATGGTAGATAAGGGAATATTAAAACGCGATGAAAGTAAGATGCAGCATATTTATTATGCTGCACAGGACGAGCAGCAAGTCAAAGCGCATTTGCTGGATAAGTTCCTGGAGAATGTATATGATGGTTCGACAGCGACGCTGATGATGCAGCTGGCCGGTAACAAACGCACCAAGCCTGACGAACTGCGCCAGATGCGGGAACTATTGGAAAAGCTGGAGAAAACGGGTAAACAAAAAGACAAGGAATGAACCTGATAGGAGCAATCGTTTATACGTTGGTCGACTCGCTTTTGCTCGGCTGTGTTTTCGCGGTGATCACCGGTGCTGTGCTGGCGATGACACGAAAAAGCGGTGCAGTGACCCGTTATAATTCCTTGCTCTTGATGTTGATCGCTTTCCTGATCAGCTTGACGTTTTGTTTCTTTTATAACTGGACCACCGGCGACGCAGTTGCACCGGGTAATAACCCGCTTCACTGGTTGAAAGTCATCAATGAACAGGCAGGTGCGATCTTCAGCTTATGGTTTATAATGGTAGGGCTGCAACTGGTTAACCTAACCTTTGAGCTGTACACGCTGAACCGATTAGCGAAGACGGAAACAATTCAAGCAGGGTCTGTCTGGACGCAAAAGATCGCGGAATTTTCGTTGCTGCTTGATATTCATAAAGCCGTAAAGCTGGGGTTTTCTGCTAAGGTAAGCTCGCCGCTGGTAATTGGTTTTTTCAAGCCGCTCATCCTGTTGCCGATAGGACTTGTCAATGAACTTTCGGCTGAAGAGGTCGAAATGATCCTGCTGCATGAACTCTCCCATATTAAGCGCGGGGATTTCCTGGTCAATATCCTGTTCCGGCTGGTTCGTATTTTATTATTCTTTAACCCGCTGGTCTGGTGGCTATGCAAACTGATCGATGCCGAACGGGAACATTGCTGCGATGACCGGGTGATTGAAATCACAGGGGACAAGATCAGTTATGTCCGGACTTTAGTCCGTTTCGCTGAAAATCAAATGCCATCACCCAACCTGGCGATGACCCTGACGCAAGGTATGCTGGGCCGGGTGGAACGGCTGGTGGTGGGGCGCAACAGGACGCTGGCGCGCCTGGAGGTCATTTGCCTAAGCATTATCTTGCTACTTGGATTGCTCCTGGTCAATCCGTATAACCGGTCTTCCATCGTTTCGCTGGCCAAGCCCCCGGCACAGGGACGGAATACAGGCAAATCACCGGACGCAGCGGCACGGGATAAGCAAAAAGCGGAACAGTCGGCCTTGAAAAAGGACGAACCGGGCTCTCCTTAATACCATACCAAATTTCTTGTTTTTTTACATATTAAACCGGCCATTTTTGGGCCGAATAGCCATTCTCTTACCCTAAAAAATTGAATATGTTCAGACATTATATTCGCATCGCGATCAGAAACCTGACCCGGCACCCGGCGCTGGCCGTGATCAATATCGGCGGATTAGGCATGGGCCTGGCCTGCTGCCTGCTGATCTTGCTTTACCTGAAAAACGAATTAAGCTTTGACGGCTTTCACGAAAAAAAGGCAGACCTCTACCAATTAGTTTGTAACCGGACGGAACAGGATGGTAAAAGCGAACGCTTTGGCATCGCCGCGCTGGTCCAGGGCCCCGCGTTCAAACAAGAGATCCCGGAAATCAAGGAATATGTCCGGGTCTATCCAAGGGACCTGGTAATAAAGAACCAGGGTAACCTTTTCAACGAACAGGTTACCTGGGTGGACCCTGCCTTTTTTAGGGTCTTCAGCTTCTGCTCGCTGCACGGCGATCCCCGGCAAATGCTAAAGGATACGCACGGCCTGGTGTTGAGCCGGGACGCCGCGATCAAATATTTTGGTACCCCGGACGCTACCGGTAAGCAGTTACAGGTTGAGATCAACGGGAAATTCGAACCCTTCATTGTTGACGGGGTACTGGAAAATGCGCCGGATAATTCCAGTATCCGGTTTAATATGCTTTTATCGTTTACCTACTATGAATCCATCAGCCCCGACAACGGCTGGATGTGGGTGTCTTTCCCAACCTATTTCCTGCTGGCACCCGGCGCAAAAGCGGAAGCTGTCGGCCGGAAAATGCAGCAGGTTTACGAAACTCGCGCCAAGGATGAGATCGATCTGAACAGCCTGGCCGGCTATCAAAACAAATTTGAATGGGGTATCAAACCCTTCACGGAAATGCACCTGCAAACCGATTACCAGGGCACGCCCTACGCCAGTGATAAGATCTATGCTTATATCCTGAGCGGCATCGCTTTATTCATCTTGCTGATCGCCAGTATTAATTTTGTCAACCTGAGTATTGCAAGGTCTGTGCGCCGAAGCCGGGAGATCGGTGTTAGGAAGGCCGCCGGCAGCAAACGCGGGCAATTAGCCTTTCAATTCCTGTGCGAGTCGATGATGATGTGCCTAATGGCTTTTCTATTAGCGATTGTATTAGCCGTGCTCGCCTTGCGGGAATTCAATAACCTGGCCAATACGCATTTGAGCCTGTCCTATTTATTTGATTATCGTTTATTCCTGGAAATGGCCGGCCTGTTTTTACTAACGGGTTTGGCTGCCGGGTTTTACCCGGCGGTATTGCTATCCGGGTTTAACCCGGTGGAGGCTCTACAGGGTAATGCCGCCGTAAAGGGTAAAGCAGGCTTTACCAAAACACTGGTGGTGATCCAGTTTACTTGCGCCACGGTGCTGATCATCGCTACGCTGTTCATCTACGCACAATTCAACTTATTGACCCAAACCGATATGGGTTACGATGACCAGGGCCTGCTATCCTTTACCGTTAGCCAGGGTTTAAAAAACAAACCGCTGATGGATTATTACAAATCGTCTCTCAGTAAGATCCAGGGCGTGGGCTCGGTTACTTATCAAAATATTGGACGTTTTGGCGGCAAGACGATCATCAATAACCGCGAGCTGACGGCGACTTACGTCCGGATGGACGAGGATTATCCGGCAACACTGCGTTTAAAACTGGTTGCGGGTCGAACCTTGTCGAAGTCATTCCCCTCTGATTCGGTTTCCGCAGCCGTGGTCAACGAAACACTGGTTAAAGAAGCCGGGTTAAATGATGCCGTTGGTAAGACGCTGGATTACCTGAATATACCGGGCTGGGGCGCCAGGAAATTACTCATTGTGGGCGTGGTTAAAGATTACCACTACGAATCCCTGAAGGAAAAAATAGCATCGATGGTGTTCCTGCAGGATAATTCGCTGCCTTTAGGCAAAATATGGATCAGGTTGAACAAAGGAACGGTGCCGCAAGCGTTGGTAAACATCGATAAAGCTTACCGGCAGCTCAACCCCGACAGGCCGTTCCTGTATGAATTTGCGGAAGATGCCAATAAACGTGCCTATGAACCGGAAAACCGCTGGAAAAGCATCATCGCTTTTGGCGCGATCATCACGGTGATCGTTGCCCTGACGGGTTTATTCGGGCTGGCGATGCTTGCCGTCAGGAAACGGAAAAAGGAGATCGGCATACGCAAGGTATTAGGGGCCTCGGTCGCCAACCTCGCCCTGTTGGTGAGCCGCGACTTCGGCCGGCTCGTTGCTATCGCTTTTACGATAGCGGTGCCCTTGTCGTTTTGGGGCTTGGCTCGCTGGTTACAGGGTTATCCTTACCGCGTTGACCTGGCCTGGTGGCGGTTCTTGCTGGCCGGCTTGATCATCTTTATCATCGCCATGCTGACGGTCGGTTATCATGTGTTGAAGATAGCCTTGTCCAAACCTGCGGAATCTTTAAAAAATGAATAATTTAAAATCAGAACAATATGAAAAAAACAATTTTAATCAGTTTGATGGTGATGGGTATAGCGACCATCAGCGCACATGCGCAAACGGCAACCGAAAATAAGCTGCCGGAGAAAAAAGGCGATGAATGGCAGATGCCGAAAGAGCTCCTCCTGCGCTCACAAGCCTTTTCCCAAAAGGTAAAAAAATCGCTCAACCTCGACAGCGCCGTCACCAAAAAAGTGTTCGACCTTTACCTGGGCAACACCAAAACCGTTGACGAGATACGCGTTGGCAACGGATCAGACGCAGATAAGAAAGATGCGTTGGCGGCAAACCAAAGTGATTTCGATCAAAAAATGAAAGAAGTGGTCAGTGCAAAACAATTTGATTTGTATATGCAGGAACGAAAATCGGGCAAAATAAAGCTTTGATGTCACGTTAAATCTCCGGCCTTGTTCCTTACCAGCCGAAGACTTTTCCAAGTGGGGGTAATCAATTATTTTTAGGTTCGTCTTTGGTGGGTTATAGGAATTAAATTAATTACACGGATATGGGCCGGTTCGAAGTAAAATCTTAATTTTTGATTTTTGCTGGACTTTTTGTCCTAAAATCGGGCATTTTAGATTTTTGGATTTGGTGATGGGTTTTCAAAATTTCAATTAAAATATGCCTCTGAAGCTAATTTAGGGTGTTTTTTGTGGAAGAATCAATTTAGTAAGTTGTTCTAAATCATGCAGGAAATGGTTCGAAAATTGTACAGTTGCGATCACAAATGATTAACAATCCTTATGGTGATTGTCAACGAAATATCTCCAAATTAATTATGCAATTCGGTGGGAAGATTTCTGGTATTAAGTTAAGGATGAGATTCCCAAACAGCTAACAGTTGGTAGGTCGTCGGGCTCATAACCCGAAGGTCGTAGGTTCGAGTCCTGCTCCCGCTACAGGATTTATCAGAAAATGAGGCAGTTGCAATAAAAAGTAGCTGCCTTTTTCTTTTTTCTCCTCCGAAAAAATGTTTAAACAAGGCTAATCATCACCTAATAAAATCAAGCATTTGTATAATATAATATTCTAACGAATTGATTTTGTGTATATTAGAACGCAAGGAAAGGGACTCCAATTACTGTTAATGATCCGAAGGTCATTTTTGGATTCCGCGTTCACTACAAGTTGGAGAATATGGAGCCCTCGACCGTCTAATTCCGAAATGTCCTACAGGCAATTCCGTTACACAATCACCATATTAACCTATTGACGATCAATTTAATTTTTTTAGGGAACTGGAGGCCACAGTCATGTCAATTCCTCCAGGTTTTTCAGCCGGAATATCTCCCGTGCGATTAGCTTGCAGTTATAACCCAGTTCATCCAGGGTACAGCAAATGGTCTTGATTTTTACCGGCAGATCGTCAACAGTTTCCATCAGGTCAATATGCAGCAGGCCTTTTGCGCCAATTTTTTCGCTGCCTTTTAACTGACCGAACAAGCCATAAGCAGCTTCCCGGTCGTTTCCAAAAAAATATTGCCCGTAATCCGCAAAGCCTTGCCGTGTTTTCAGGCTCAACAAAATATAAAACTGCGTATTCATCACGATAAATTAAAAGAGCCCCTGCAATCATGCAGAAGCTCTTTGGTTCAAACTATTTGTGCACTTATTTGATCTCGATTTGTCTGCGAATGGTTTTAGCTTCTTCGCGTTTGGCAATATCGATACGTAATACGCCATGAGTATAGTTGGCGTCGATGTTGCTGTCGTCGGCGCTTTCAGGCAATGTGAAAGAACGCACGAATGAACTGTAGCTGTATTCGCGTTTGCTATAGTTCTTGCGGTTATCCTCGTGATCCGTACTTTGTTCCACCGAAATGGTTAGCTGGTTACCCTCGAGGTTCAGTTTGAAGTCGTCCTTTTTCAGTCCCGGTGCTGCCAATTCCACATGGTAGCTGTTTTCCGTCTCACTGATGTTCACCGCCGGCACCCGGGTCACCATCCGGTCGTTGAAAAAAGTATCATTGAAGATCGATTCGAAAACGTCATTAAAGCCTGGCATTAATGCGTTGTTACGTTTGTTGTTGAATTTAACTAAGGTCATGACCTTTTCTCCTTTAAATTTTACTTTAAAAAATAAACGAACAATAATTAATTAAACTAAACAGTTGATGGCAAGGTTTATGCCAATGATCTCCAGCTGCAAAAATTGCAGTTTATAGTGAAAAATTTTCAGCGCTTGTGCCAGATTTGCAGCAGCCCTTTAAATAGCCTGGGTCTCGTTGAAACCATCCCGTGTTTTAGGCGTTCTCCATTATATAATGCTTGATTATGGGGAAACAGCACGAAACCATGCCGAACGAACCGCAAGAAACGCCGGTTCAGCCGGATAAGCCGGAAATACCTCGACCCAGCGATCCCAATGGACCGTCTGTGCCACAGGAAGCGCCGCAAAATGAGCCACAGGAAATGCCGCAGCCTACTCCGCGACCGGAAGTCAAGCCTGATCAAACCGGTTCCGAGCTTAACCAAACAGAAGTTTAACTAAAATGATCTGAAATGCCCTGGTATAACGGAGACTACCCGCCATCCTATAAAAATCAACCTAAATACCTGCGTGATAAGGCGACAGAAATCGCAAACGAGGTGCTGAAATCTACCGGAAACGAAGGTGAAGCGATAGCGACAGGTTTGAAGCATGCCCGTCAGCATTTTGAAGAGCATCCAGAAGAGGTGCCGCCAGGTGAAAAGGAGGAATAGGTTATGCCATCGACGGTCATCAGCGAAATGAATTATGATACGAAAGCACAGACTTTAACGATCAGTTATGTCTCCGGCCAAACCTATTTATATAAGAACGTACCTGAAAACATATATAAAGAATTGAAGGCGTCGCGCGTGAAAGGCCGTTATTTGCAGTTCTTTGTCAAGGATAAATATCCATTTGAAAGGTTGCCCGTTCCCGGTTAATTATACGACATGACGCAAGCCCTACCAGACGTATGCCTATCATAAACCAATCGGAATGATATTTCTCCCGCAATAATTAACTATTAAAGCAGGTCATAATATCTTATTAATTAACTCTGGCCTTAATCATTGGTTTTCTGGCCTTTATTTGTTTAAACAGCAAACAAAAGAGAGAATAGATTATTAATGCTTTACAGTTTGCTTTTATTATAAACCGTCACCATTTCGTTTTTACTTCACAGCAATGAAACAATTTAAAGGCAAGCGAGCGCTAAATCTCGTTTTCAATAAAGAGAATTATGCGGCGTACCGTAGACGCGTAAAATTTACTAATCAGTATTTTCTTCCATTCACTTTATTAGCCCTGTGCCTGAGTGTATTTATGTTTCAAAATCGCGACAAAATTGATTCATCATCTGTTCTCGCATTTATAACGTTTATGGCTTTGAGCATTTCCGGGGTATTGTATTTCAAATTATCAAAGGAAAAGGAAGCACGCCGGGCTGCGGACAAAAATTCGAAGATTAACGCTATCCGGCTTGATCATATCTACAATGCTGGTATAATCGGTATACTTTACACCCGCTTTGATGGTGTTATAACAGACGCCAATAATGGGTTCCTCGACATGATAGGCTACAATCGCGCAGATCTTGAAGCAGGTGGCATTAGCTGGGTAGATATGACACCGCCCGAATATAACGATATCAGTCAATCGGCTTTAGGTCAGTTGAAGGCAAAAGGGGTTTGCGAGCCTTTCACCAAGGAATACTGGCGAAAAGACGGTACCAGGGTTTCTGTTTTATTGGGCTCATCGCTCTTGAATGACGGTGACGATGCGCAGATCCTGACTTATGCCATCGATATCACTAATTTAAAAGATGCAGAAAGGCGGGAGAGCGAACTCGGTGCGAAAATGCGTCATCAACAGGAAGAAATGTTCCGCATCCTGAATGAGGCCCCTGTCGCCATCGTGATCAGAAAAGGGCCGAAGCTCGAGACCGAGTATGTTAACCAAACCGCTTTAAATTATACACCTTTTAACCAGGGACAAGTTTCAGGGATTACTGCCGAAGATTTTCATAAAAAGTTAAAAACTAATTATGATACGACCGCGCTCTTGAATATTTATCGCACGGGTAATACCATTAGGGGAAAAGCGCAAAAAGTCACCTATGACCGCGATGGAAGCGGCGAGTTGGCTGAAGGCTGGTTTGACTATGTGTGGCAGCCAGTTTATGACGAAGAGGGTAAAATTAGCGGCGTAGCGACGTTCACTTTTGAAGTTACAGAACTTGTGCAGGCCAACCAGCAGCTTAAAGAAAATGAAGGGCATTTCAGGTTTATTGCTGATGCAATCCCGCATAAAATGTGGACTTCCGGACCTGACGGAGAGGCTACCTATTACAACAGGGATTGGATGGAGTATCTAAACGAACGGGATATTCAAAAGTTGAGGATTAAAGCATGGGAGTCGATACACCCGGAAGAGTTGGAAACGGTCAAAATCGCCTGGGAAAATGCGATCACCAAAGGTGAAGACCTGGAAATTGAACAAAGGCTCAGAAGACATGACGGTGTGTATCATTGGCATTTAACAAGGGTGTGCGCATGCAAAGATGATAAAGGCAGAATCACGATGTACGTCGGATCCAGTACAAATATCCATGAGCAGAAAACGGCAAATATCGCTTTGCGCCTGGCAAGCGATAAAAAAGACGAATTCCTGGGAATAGCGAGCCATGAGCTCAGGACGCCGATCACCAGTATGAAAGCTGCGTTGCAGAGTCTTGAGAAAGGATTGGTTCCCGGGTTTGATGCGGGCAAATTGCAATCATTAGTTGCCATGGCCAACCGCCAGGTAAATAAATTAACATTTATTGTAAATGATCTGGTCGACGTTAACAAGATACAGGCCGGCAAGTTGCAGTTAAATAAATGTGAATATCTGCTCAGCGACTCAATAAAAGAGTTGGTAAGCGGAATTGAAATTCAACACCCGGATTGCCGGTTCGTGGTGGATATACGAAGCGAGTCACTGGTCCATGCCGATAAGATACGAATAGAACAGGTTCTTACTAATCTGTTCACCAATGCGGTTAAATACTCTCCACCTGACGGAACGATCCGGATCGTAATCGAACAGCAACCCGCTGGCATGAAATGCATTATAACAGATGAAGGTATAGGGATACCGTACGATATCCAGCCTTATATTTTTGACCGGTTCTTTCGTGTTCATGGTTCTTCGCAAAATTTTCCCGGGCTTGGTCTTGGCCTGTATATCTCCGCCGAAATCATCAAACAGCATCAAGGCAGTATGGGCGTGGAGAGCACCGAAGGGAAGGGTTCACAATTCTGGTTTATTTTGCCATATAAGGGATAATTTTAATCTTGCCGTTAATAACCCGATTGAGGACCGCAAGAGATTCCGGTTCAGCGGGCCAGCGACTCCAATGGGCCGTTCGGACGCGCTGTTTAGCTCAAGCTTCGCCTAAATACATATGGGGCGAAACAACAATTGAACTTTGTAGTTCCATAATTATGAAGACAGCGTTTGAATTATTACCACCTCAGGAAGCCGGGCGGCAGACCGATTTTGTTCACGAACAAAAATACGATATACTGGAAGCGGCACACAAGGCCTTCCGGGCTGCAGCGGGACGGATGCTTTCAGTAAATAACTGGCATGAATATTCCGGCGAGGCCTCGGCGAGATTTACGTTATGCAACAACCAGGGAACTGAAGTTCAGGTTATGGCGGAAGAGGGCTTTTTTATCAGCGTTGATCTGCCTGGGCCGGGACCGCATGCCGGTGACGGGCTGGAATGGGTGATGATTGAAAAGCTGGTTTCCGAAGGCAGCGCGCATACTGCGGAAGAGTACGTACTGATGACCGTTCGCCCGGTGCCTGATCCGCGCAAAGTTGCAACCGGGATTGCTCACTTTTACAAAGAGGCGTCGACGAGTACTTTTATAGTTCGCCGGGACGGCATGAATTTGAGCGCCGGTGCTCATGGCCGGAATGAGACGCCAAATAATGACGAAGTAGCTTTGTATGATAAGGTTAGAAATACTGCCATTCCGTTGATGGCGAGGGTGGGAGTATCCGGTATGCAGTGGCAAAAACTGGTCAACGGATTAATTGACTATAAGGAAGCTGAGCACAAAAAAACAACATGATATTTTTTCGAACAAAAATATGAAATAACGATTGCTGCCGAAAATACCCTGAAATGAAACAACCGGCGGATCCCAAACACTGGAATCTCCGCATGGTCAACCGGATGAAATTTGATCGATAGCATGCTTAAGAAAAATCAGGTTTGCCAACGCTGCGCCGGCAGTATTGTTAAAATAGGCGTATACCGTCCGCCCTTCCTGTAGCCAATCGTGAATGTAATAGGCATATTCATACAAAAAATCATCGCTGTAACTTCCTTTGTAATTTCCTTGCGGGCCATGGAATCGAAGATAAATATGGCTGTCCGAAGTTAGTGCAAATGGCGCCGGCGCTTTTGGCATGTCTTGAATAACCATTGCGGCCTGGTGCTGATTTAACAGATCAAATATTGACTCTCTGTACCACGAAGGGTGACGAAACTCCACGGCGACAGGCCAGGTATAGCCATCCAATGCCCGCAAAAGCTCATCGAGTTGTGATTTCGCTGTTACCTGCAGGCTGGGTGGAAATTGCACGAGTAAGCAGCCTTTATGCTCATCAGGCAAATCGATCACACACATAAATTGATCTAAAGTTTCTGAGCTAAAAAGCAAATTCTTTTGATGGGTGATTTCCTTAAAAAGTTTAAAAGTAAAACGGAAATGACGGGAAACCTGTGAGCTCCACGATGTTATTGTTTTCGCTTGCGGTATTTTGTAAAACGTGCTATTGATTTCTATGCTGTTTTCATGCAGGGCGTAAAATGCGAGCCTGGATTTTTGCTGATGTTCCAGTGGGAAATCACGTTTCGGCATGGCAATCTGAAGACCGCTGGTTCCCCCGTAGAAGCACGCTGCCATTAGTCAAGAATAATAAACCAATGGCCCGACTCATCCAATGCATACGTTAGTCCGTCACTCATTTCGTAAACGTCGCGGCCATATTTTTCACTAAAATAACTGTTCTCATCGCGAATGGCGGTACCGTTATTTTCTACGCGCAGGAAGAAAAGCAGGGCACCGAGATTTGGCGCCACATCCTTGAGATGCCCGGTCTCCCCTTCTTTTACAAATGCAGAACTCATATCAGGCTTGTTTCAGTTTAGCTTCCATACTCTGCGTAGTATGCGGTACCGCCCGCAGCCTTTCGGCGGGAATTAATTTACCCGTTGAACGGCAGATGCCATAAGTTTTATTTTGGATGCGGGTTAATGCAGCTTCCAACTGCTCAATAAATTTCTTCTGACGTGCCGCGAGCTGATTGATTTGCTCTTTCTCAAAAGTTGCCGAACCATCTTCCAATGTCTTGCCTGCAATCGCAGCGTCGTCTCCGTTACTGTTGGCGGAACTAAGTGTACCTGCTAAGTCGTTGAGTTCCTCACGCGCGATACGGATCTTTTCTTCAATTAGTGATTTGAATTCTGCTAATTCCATATCACTGTATTTTGTTTTCTGTATGTCTTGGATCATTATGGAAATAAACACACAAAAACCTTTACAGTTTTAATCTTGACAAGCTACCCGCGGTAATTCCGGAGCCCTCATGTACCCGGAAACAGGAATAAACTCAATCATGCATATCAAACAAAAGCAGGATTGCACAACCCACCCAACCCCGCCCTGCTTAATTAACTATCAACTGACAGTGATCTAACCTGTTAGTTTCAAACCCTTTAACGGTTTATTTCTGAATAAATTATTTTCATAATAATTAATTTCAGCATAAAACCTTGTGGATGAATGAATGTTTTTATGATCAGTTTCAATTCTATTTCCTTACTCCTATGAATATATACTCGCCGTGGTGGTTCAACATGCATTCTGCCCTGGCAGAAAAAGATCGTGTTCCGCTGTATAAAGCTGAATCCGGTGGTTACCATTTTGAAATATTTGATCTGACCGGCAGTTGCTGGCTGGTAGTGACTTGGCCTGATTCCGGCCGGATTGCTTTCCGGCTTGCGTATTCGCCGGGGGGTGAACTACGAATTAAAGCACAGGGAAATGAGAACGGCCTGCAGCTTCATATTGATTCACAGATCGGCAACTATAAAGTTATATTAGTATTTCCTTCGGCACAGCAACCTGTGTTGCGTTATACCACTATTCTGACGCCCGCTACTCCATTGATATTTCCTTTCTGGCCCCGCGATATCATTCCTTTGGGACCTGCCGAAGATCGATTAGCTAAGGGAACGGTGTATGTTAAGCAAGTCGGGGCACGCTCCGGACAGCTATATTTCAGCCAGGCCAACGCCGGTTCCGTATTCTATTTGCAGAACCTGACGGCTCTGGCTGATTATAACCAGGAGACAGAAACCTCCGCTTCGGAAACGGTTGGGGGCGAATGGCCTGAGATCGGTTTTGCCTTGCCGGCGACCAACAAAAACAAACCGCTCGAAGCCGGCAAAAAATATGTAATATCAGATGCGCTGATCACTTTTTCTGAAGATATCCCCAGGGATGAAAAGGCTATGGTCAGGCAATACCTGGATTTGCTGGCAAAGCTTTACTTAGCTTTACCAAAACCACTTACCAATTATACCCCCTGGCCTCGCATTCTCGACCAGGGTTTGAAAGACCTGATCAGCAGTCCCGGTTGCTGGTCGCAACTCGATGGGCACCATTACTTCAATGCCTATGTGTCTGATTATATTACCCCGCCGGAGATCATGGTACAATTGGCGGTACTTTTACCCTTATTGGATTATGTGGAGTGGAGCGACGCCAGGCTGGAAGTGATGAAAAAAATCAAGGAGGGACTGCCGGCCTTCTTTGATGCCAAATACAAGACCATTATGCGGTGGCATCCTGAGGCTGCGGACAAACTGGAAGGAGAAGAGGAGCAAAAGCACCCATTGGTGATGGATTCCTGGTATCTGCATCATCCCCTTCTCAACTTGTCGAGGTTGGCGTTAAAAGGCGACCTCGTCGCAAAGAAATTATTCCTGGATTCGCTGGGCTTTTCGATCAAAGTCGCGCATCATTTCAATTACCAATGGCCGGTGTTTTATAAGGTCGACACACTGGAAGTTGTAAAGGCTGAAACCCAGCCGGGCCGTGGGGGCGAAAAAGATGTGCCTGGGCTTTACGCACATGTAATGCTGCAGGCCTGGGAACTAACGGGCGAAAAACGCTACCTAAACGAGGCGGAAAAGTCGGCCAAACATTTGCAGGGTCTTGGCTTTGAGTTGTTTTACCAGGCCAATAACACTGCATTTTCCTCGGGGGCCATGCTACGCTTGTATAAGGCTACTAAAAAAGAAATCTATCTGCAATTGAGCTATCTCTGCCTGGCGAACGTTTTCAAGAATGTGAAACTGTGGGACTGCAACTATGGTTATGGCAGGAATTTCCCATCCTTTTTCGCATTATTCCCGCTGAGCGATGCGCCTTACACGGCAGTATATGAAGAACAGGAAATGTTTTGTGCATTGCATGACTATCTGCACCATGCCGAGGGCACTTCAATCCTTCCCTCGGTACGTTTGCTGATAGCAGAGTACATCCGCTACCTGGTTGATCGCGCAGCCTATTACTACCCGCCTATGCTGCCTGAAGATATGCTGCAGGAAAAGCCCAAGATAGGCGAAGTTGACCGGGATCTCTGGATCGCGCTGGAAGACTTGCATGATGGCTGGGAACAGTCGGGCCAGGTAGGCCAGGAAGTTTACGGAGCAGGGAATGCCTTTGGTATTCTGCCCCGTCACTTCATCCGCGTTCCCGGCCAGCCGTTCATGATCTTTACAGATTATCCGAGGTATGGGCTTTCAGCCAAAAAGCATAGCCCGGTGCAGATCAAACTGGCAGGCGATGGTCGTATCACTTGTCGCGTGATGGTGATCAAGACCGGGCAGGATCGGATACCTGATCTCAAAGTAACGGTCAATTCAGAAACGATGACGGGTAAAAGGGTAAAGGATGGGAACTTTGAATACGAAGTACCGGGGGATGCAGTTATCAGGATCAGTTGGAAACAATAAAACGAAACTAAATGAAAGTAACAGGTTTAAGTGACAGATTGAAAGCGTTCAACAAAGGGTTGTTGCCGGAGATGGTGCAACTGAAATATGAGGCGATGGCTGAGAACGCCTTCCGATTTTTTCGCGGAACCTGTCATTTATTTTATGAGGACCTGGCAGCCGCCGAACCCTTGCCTTTGTCGCCACTAGCCTGGATCTGCGGGGATTTGCATATTGAGAATTTCGGCACTTACAAAGGCGACAATAAGCTGGTCTACTTAGATCTGAACGATTTTGACGAAGCCCTGCTCGCGCCTTGCTGTTATGAAGTGGTACGAATGGTTACCAGCATCTTTATTGCCTTTGACAACCTGGACTTTGAACCCGCCAAAGCGCTTAACATGTCGAGATTGTTCGTCAGGACCTATTCAGTGACTTTGGCCAAAGGCAAGGCAATCAGTATCGATCCGCGAACCGCCAAAGGGATCCTTTGCGACTTTCTTAGTTCGGCGGCAAAAACCAGTTATAAAGAACTGCTGAAGAAACGAACGGTCAGCAAGAAAAAAAGTATTATGCTTTCGCTGGAGGACGAGCGGCATTTCAGGCTGGAGAAAAAACTGCGGAAAGAATTAAAGTCACACATCAGTGATTGGCTCGAGACTAGCAGCGATGGGCCTTATAACTATAGTGTGATAAGCACCGTATTTCGCCTGGCTGGAACCGGCAGTCTTGGTGTAAAACGTTATCTTTTCCTGCTAAAGAGTACAAATACAAAAGATCATTACCTCTTGCTGGACATGAAACAGGCGCGGGCCTCCTCTGTCGCGCCCTACGTTCCGGTTCAGCAATTGCAATGGGAAACCGAAGCGGCACGGGTGATTGGCATTCAACACCGTATGCAGAACGTGACTGCAGCATTGCTTAGTACGACCGTTTTCCGAGGAGAATCTTTTATGATCCAGGAATTACAACCCGTCAAAGACTCAATCAAATTCAAACAATTGCATAATTACAGGGATATGTACCAGGTCGTAGATGATATGGCGGCGCTTACTGCATCTGCGCAGTTACGCAGCGGTGGCATGCAGGGCTCGGGGACCATCGACGAATTAATGGCTTTCGGCACCGACCAGGGCTGGCAGGAAGCAGTGATAGCGTATGCGCAAAAGTATGCTGCTACCCTCAAAAAATATTATAAAGAATACCTTAAGGATTATAACAACGGAACATACGGGCAGGCTGACAGTCCGGACAAAATTATGGAAGCAAAAATCAATGAATGAAATAATTTGATGACAGTTTGAGTTTCGTTCATCCGGCTTTTATTAATTCTTGTTCATTGATCTTTTGAAGTATCCTGTTAGGCTATTCAGTAGTTGTCGTTTGGTTTAACTTTATCTTTAAAATGGATTCAATATGGATACACTGATTCAGATTTTCGGGCAGGGGAAAGATCTTAGTGCCTGGCAAATGAGTTGCCGCGGTATAGTAGTTTTTGTAATCGCATTACTTTTAATAAGGATCTCCGGTCGCCGCTCTTTTGGCATCCGCACGCCACTCGATAATATTATCTTAATTTTACTTGGGGCAATTTTAAGCCGTGCAGTAGTCGGCGCTTCTGCATTTATACCGGTAATTGTCGCCTGTTTTGTCATCGTCACGCTTCATCGCTGTGTGGGATGGCTTATCGCAAATTCAAAGTTTTTTGCAAGGCTAGTGGAAAGCGATAAGATCATGTTATATGAAAACGGAAAGTATCTTCATCACAATCTAAAACGGGTACAGCTCACCGAAGAAGATATAATGCAAGGTGTACGAAAGTCAGCACTTACGGAAAACCTGGAAGATATAAACCATATTTATATTGAACGCAACGGCGAAATAAGCGCGATTAAAAAATAACAATAAACTATTAGCTACCTTTTTTAATAGCTTTTTTGATCATTTTTCTTGCTTCTTTAGCATCGATTGTTCCTGAGATTTTAAATTCCTTTTCTTCAATTCGATTATAATTGATGAAAAAATCTTTCAATTCGGTTACCAGGAGTTTCGGCAAATCAGCGATATTTTTGACTTCGCTATACACTAACGAGAGTTCTGGAATAGCAATAAACCTGTCATTACGGATCATACCTTTCTTAGACTCCTGTTCAGCTAATATCCCGCCAATCAGACGGCATTCCATAATACAACCGGGAAAACTATGAAATTCTGAGATGACAATTACATCGAGCGGATCGCCGTCACTGCCTTCTGTATCCGGAATAAATCCGAAGTCATAAGGGAATGTCATTCCCGTCGGCATTATTTTGCCTAAACAATATCCGTGCATTTTGGCAACATAATCATATTTCTGAGTGGACCCTTTCGGCGTTTCGACGACAACTGTAGCTGTTTTCATATAAAGTTCACATTCTCTTTGAAACAGCAAATCCCCGGAAGATCCGGGGATTTGTCATATCTGAAATTTAGTTTATCAGGAAAAAAATCCTTTTTCTTCTTTTGGTTCCGTGCTTGCCTGGTAATTAATGTTATTCTCGGCGATTTGCGTCAGCAATTCGTCTGCGTTCTTTTCTTCCTGCAATGTCTGGCTCAGCAGCTCAGCAGCTTCGTTATAGCCTAAGGTTTTGGCAAGGGTAACCATGCCTCCATAGGTGGCGATCTCATAATGTTCGGCTTTCTGGCCAGCGAAGATGAGGCCTACGTCCCTTTGCGCGGTACCCTCATCAGTATCGTCAATTATATCTTCGCCTTCGTCTACGATGCCCGCCATCGCAGCACATTTCGTCGTATCTACATCTTCGCCGATTATCCCGAATATCTGTTCCAGGCGGCTGACGTGATTTTCGGTCTCGGTGAGGTGGTTGCCGAAGGCTTCTTTTAACTCTGCGGAAGTTGCGGCATCCTGCATTTTTGGCAATGTTTTAACAAGCTTTTTTTCGGCCCAAAGCAGGTCTTCCAGTTGGTCGGTAAAAAACTCCTTGAGTTTTGAATCGGTAGTCTGTGCTGTTTGTGTTTCCATAAGTGTATTATTTAATGATAATTTAATTTCTCGTCGATAGCCTTAATGGCTGCAAGGTGTGCTTTGAGCGTTGGCAGCAGTTGTTTTGCGAACGCTTTCACGTCCGGATCCTTGCCGTTTGTCGCATAGGTTTCAAACATTTGGACCGCGCCGTTATGGCCGCTGACCATGGCATGCACGTATAAACGGTCGAAGTCTGAACCGGCTTTTTTCAGATCAAGGTCCGGTTGGATACCGCTTGTCGCAGCGTCCGGTAGCTCGATTTTTTTGGATTTCGCCAGTTGTAACAACTGTTGCTCGGCCTGGCCGTGATCTTTTTCCATCATTTGCCCGAAAGACCTTACCTCGCCGTCAGTAGCTTTTGCAGATGCCAACTTGCCGGCATTGATCTCCTGTAGATTATCGATGCTGGCGACGATCAGAAAATGCCTTGAGGTAGTGTCCGGGTCAGGTTGCGGAATTTGCGCACTGGCGGCAAAGCAAGCCAGAACCAATAAAATAATTAGCATTGTTTTCATATGTTGACATTAAGGTTGTCCAACACCGCCGGATGAGCCATATACCTGGCCATTAGCGAAACTCGCGTCGGCGGCAGCTAACTGCACATAGATCGATGCCAGCTCTGCCGGTTGCCCTGGCCTGCCCAAAGGTGTCCAACTGCCGAACATTTGTTGTTTTTCTGGCTGTGCGCCGCCGCTTATCTGTAATGCTGTCCAAACTGGGCCTGGGGCCACACCGTTGACACGGATACCTTTCGGCCCAAGCTGTTTGGCCAGCGATTTAACGTAATTCATTGTGGCGGCTTTTGTTTGCGCGTAATCATAGAGGTCCGGGCTTGGATCGTACGCTTGTTCCGATGTTGTGCCAATAATTGCCGAGCCCGGCGGCAAGTGGGGCAAGGCCTCACGAATGATCCAGAATGGGGCGTAGATATTCGTTTTCATGGTAGCATCGAAAGCTTCGCTGGTGATGTCCAGGATCGAATTCTGCGATTGCTGCCGTCCTGCATTATTAACAATAATATCAAGCCCGCCCAGTTCATCGAGCGCTTTATGAACCAATTGCTTGCAGAATGTTTCCTCCCGAAGGTCGCCGGGAATCGCCACAGCTTTACGGCCTTCTTTTTTGATCAGGGCGATTACTTCCTGGGCATCCGGTTCTTCAGTCGGATAGTAATTAATAGCGACATCGGCTCCCTCCCGAGCAAAAGCAATTGCTGCCGCACGGCCCATCCCTGAATCTCCTCCGGTGATCAGCGCCTTACGCCCCAACAGCCGGCCTGAACCTTTATAGGTATTCTCGCCGCAATCAGGCACCGGGTCCATTTTACTTTGCAGTCCCGGCCAGGGTTGAGGCTGACTTCTAAAAGGCGGCTTAGGGTGCAGTTTTGTCGGATCGCTGATCTTGGTCGTATTATCAATTGGCTTTGTCATTGTTGTATTTGCTAAAACGGGGGACACCGCTACAGCTGCCAGCGTAGTACCTAACCCGGCAATTACCTGGCGCCTTGTTATTTTTTCATTCGTATTCATATTAATCTTATTTCTTGGGCGCTTTAGCTCCTTCCTTGCGGGCTTCTGATAAACCGATGGCGATGGCCTGTTTTCTGCTGGTTACTTTTTTGCCGCTGCGGCCGCTTTTTAGTGTACCTTCTTTTTCCTCGTGTAAAGCCTTATGAACCTTGTCATGGGCTTTTTCTGAATACTTTGTCATAGGATATTGTTGATTATTGTTTTGATATTATTTTTTTCTTTATCCATTTACCACTTCGCCGCCATTTACATGGATCACCTG
>Ga0157374_10000889_pt1 | contig 26089 bp, 21 predicted proteins | sample M25metaG_FD_115308 | JGI IMG/M metagenome (GOLD analysis project Ga0157374, IMG submission 115308) | Miscanthus rhizosphere microbial communities from Kellogg Biological Station, Michigan, USA - M2-5 metaG | ecosystem: Host-associated > Plants > Roots > Rhizosphere > Soil | place: USA: Michigan... | reverse complement strand
CGATCCATGGAGTAAGTTGTCAATTACTGACCAGTCACTTACCGCGAAAGCCAAGTAGAAGATCATAGCATCGAGTTTCATGAGGCTGGAACCGAGCCGTGTGAGTCTCTCTCCCGAGTGCAGGATCATGCATCTTAGCCACAAGCGGTTCTTGTATGCGAACTGTTGCCGAGCTTCTGCAAACGATTCCGGGGGCAGCGAAGGCTAAGCGGATCCGCTACTTAGCGATTGTTCTACAAACGTTTGCTGCGAAGGTGGAACGGCAGGTCGCCGGATCGCGCGTCAGTTATTTCGCTGAGAGCAACGGAATAAAACATCGGGGCATCACAGGAAGCGTCTGGCGTGCCACAAGAATGCACCATCTACCATCCCAAGGAGCATGAAAATGACTGTCGATTCAATTGAGAAGCTGCTGGTAGAAGAGCTGAAAGACCTGCATTCAGCAGAGACTCAGATCACAAAAACGTTGCCGAAACTGATTAAGGCCGCTTCTTCGCAGGAACTGAAGAAGGCATTCGAAACCCATCTGAAGGAAACTGAAGGCCAGATCGAACGGCTCGATCAAATATTCGAGATTCTTGGAAAGAAGGCCGTCAACAAGACTTGCGTTGGAATGAAGGGCCTGATAACGGAAGGCTCCGAAATGATGCAGGAAACTGAGTCGGGGGATGTTCGGGACGCAGCCCTCATTTCGGCGGCTCAGCGGGTTGAGCATTACGAGATTTCGGCGTATGGCACAGTGCGCGCGTACGCAGAGCAGATCGACCAATCTGAAGTCGTTGACCTGCTCGAGGAAACACTCGAAGAAGAGAAAGCAACTGACGAGAAATTGACACAGATCGCGAAGAAGATTAACAGTGCTGCAAAACGTGCAGCCTAACTGGAATCCACTAAAGAACTGGCCATCAGCAGGGCGGGGAATAGAAAGACCCCGCCCGTTCACCGCACTCGAGTCGAACGTTTGCTCACGGAGAATCGAAATGAAATTAGTTTATGAGAAGATCCGAGATCTCGAGTCACTCTACGTCCGGCACCTGCGCATGCTCTTGTCGGCCGAGGAATTGATTGCAATCAAGACGCCGTTTCTGGCGGACAATACCACTGATAGCGACCTTCGACGGAGTTTCCAGCAATACGCATTGCGCAGCAGAGAGCAGTCTCCTGTAATCAGAGCACTATTGGAGCGGGCTAGCACCGACTCAGAGCCGTTGAAATGCCGAGTTGTATACGCGCTCTTTGAGGAAGCTGAAGAGCTCATTAACGACGCGCTACACGATGAAGTAAGAAACGTCATTGTGATCGCAGCTGCCCAGCGGATCAAGCACTACCAGCTTGCGATGTACGGAACGACCACTGAGTTTGCGCGAGTCCTCGGGCGTGATGAAGACGCGCGCAAGTTAGAGCAAATCACTGAAGAAGAACGGGCTGAAGATAAACAGTTGAGCAACATAGCAGAAAGAATTAACCCAAGCGCGAAAAAGGCGGCATAAATTGCAGACGGGCGAGCGAAACCCACTAAAAAATCGTTCAGAATCTCTTGCAGGAATATTCACAAGACCACCCGAATTGATGGCTGATTTACTTTCTTCCGAGGAGTTCTTCGCCGGCGGACCTGCTGCTGGATTGCGAGTGCTGACAGTGTATATGGCATACGCGGCCAAGCGGTTGACGCCAGCACAGAAGCAAAGCCTCAAGCAGGCGAAAGATCTGCTCCTTGATCGCGCGCGGCGCGCAGCTACCTTAACCCGATAGTGTTTCACCAAGCATGAGGGGAACTGGACATGAATGCTTCTGATGTGCTCGTGCAGAGATTGATCGAATGGGGCGTTGACACGATCTTCGGCTTGCCCGGAGACGGCATCAACGGTGTGTTTGAGGCACTCCGAAAGAATCAGGACCGCATTCGGTTTATCCATGTCAGGCATGAAGAATCAGCGGCATTTATGGCCTGCGCGTACGCAAAATACACTGGGCGGCTCGGTGTTTGCATCGCGACCTCGGGTCCTGGCGGAATTCATTTGCTTAATGGCTTGTACGATGCCAAGATGGACGGGGCGCCAGTGCTGGCGATCACGGGCATGCAGCACAGTGACCTGATCGGAACATTCACTCAGCAAGACGTGGCTCTGGATAAGTTGTTCATCGACGTTGCCGTGTACAACGAGCGCGTGATGAATGGGGCTCACATTGAAAGCGTCACTGATCTTGCCATTCGGTCTGCAATCTCGAAGCGTGGCGTCGCGCATCTCACTTTGCCCGTCGATGTGCAGGTTCAAGAGATGAAGAAGGGCCGGTCGCCGCGGAATCCCGTGCACCACACCAGTACTTCGCCCGCATTCCCTGAGCATTTACCAGCGCAAGTCGATCTCGAACATGCGGCAGACATATTGAACCGCGGCAAGAAGATCGCAATTCTTGCCGGTCAAGGTGCGCTGCACGCATCTGCAGAGTTGGAGAAGACTGCAGAAGTTCTGGGTGCACCAATTGTCAAGGCTCTGTTGGGGAAAGCCGCAGTGCCGGACGACAGCCCATATACAACAGGCGGTATCGGACTGCTGGGCACTGAGCCATCACAGGACGCATTAGATGACTGCGACACGCTATTCATCGTTGGATCGTCGTTTCCATACATCGAGTTTCTCCCTTCGCCGGGTTCAGTGAAATGTGTGCAGATCGAGATCGATCCGCAGCGTGTGAGCCTGCGTCATCCGGCGGATGTTGCGCTGGTAGCTGACACTAAGGTATGCCTACGCGCCTTGCTGCCACTACTGAAGAAGCATGACTCAGGCTTTTTGAACAAAGCGCAGCGCAGCAAGGCCAAGTGGCAGAAGTTGATGGAGGAGCGCGGCACACGGCCTGACAAACCGATGAAGCCCGACGTTGTCGGATGGGAACTCGGGAAGAGAATTCCATCCAACGCGATCATATCGTCTGATTCCGGTACGATCACGACCTGGTGGGCACGCTATGTCCCTGCGCTTCGAGGACAGAAACATAGCTGCTCTGGCAATCTTGCCACAATGGCTTGCGGCTTGCCCTATGCAATTGCGGCTGCCGTTGCTTACCCGGATCGCCCAGTGTATTGCATCATTGGTGATGGTGGTTTAAGCATGCTGATGGGTGAACTCATCACTATCGCGGCTTACAAACTCAACATCAAGATCATAGTCATCAAGAACAATACGCTCGGACAGATTAAGTGGGAACAGATGGTATTCCTGGGTAATCCTGAATACGCATGCGATCTATACCCAGCCGACTTTGTGGCAATTGCACGCGGGGCTGGAATTGACGCCATTCGCATTGAAGACGCCGCAAACTGCGGTGCGCAACTCGATTCCGCCGTCAGATCATCGATGCCGATGCTGGTTGAAGCAGTTGTAGACGAGTTCACACCCCCGATGCCAGCGAAGATCAAGGCAACGCAGGCAATAAAGCTTGCCGAGGCTCTGATGCGCGGTGAACCGAATCGATCGAAAATTCTATTGACGAACCTCCACGACTCTGTACGCGAGATCATCTAGCACAGATCAAGACGACCACCACCTTGGTGGATCGTGCCCGCGGTGACGGTATTCAAAGGCAGTACATTCAACGCTGGTCTGTGCGAAACTGCGCGGCATTGAATGCGTATACGAACCCCGTGGGCTTCAATTGCGGAGCATTCTGCATGCCATCGATTGATGGCGTTTTCATCGCATCGAGCACCGCTGGCACATAATTCCGAGTTTCATCGGGAATGAAGCGAAGAAAACTGAGCGTGGCAAATTCCTTGCTACCGGCGCGGTCGATGGCGCGCTGCAGATTCTGCTCACCCGTATTGTATGCAGCGAGTGCCAGCGGCCACGAGCCGAATTGGGTGTAAAGATCACGTAAATACTGCGCCGCTGCGGTTGTGGACTTTGTCACATCCGTTCGATCGTCGGTGCGCGTCTCGACTTTTAGGCCATAGCGGCGCGCCGTCTCGGGCATAAGTTGCCAGAGACCTCGTGCTCCCTTTGGAGAAAGCGCAAATGGATTTCCACCGCTCTCGACAGCGATAACCGCGGCGAGATCCTTTGGGACACCCTCTCGCGCCAGAATCGGTTCGATCAGTGATCGTAGCGCGTCGAAGCGCCCGCGAACTGCCTGAGGCTCGTGCTTCGGCTTGGAATATGTGACTGCGACCATCTCAGGCGCATCGTTGCGCGAAAGCGCAGCGGGTACTTCCACCTCAGCGCTGTTCAGCGCAGAATCCGCTGCCAGCGCAAGCGAGTTCTGAATCGTGGTGAACGGCTGAACCACGCTGGTCGACGACGTGCCGCCTGTACTTTGAGCTGCGGCGATTCCTGACAATAGGATGAATTCGCCAATCACAATACAGAAGCTTGTTCTCAGACTACGCATTGATCGTTTCCCTCAGTTCTTTTCCCCGCTTGAGTGCAGGCTTTACTTCCCAGTTCCATTTCCAAATTGCGAAGATTGGCGGATATACGACAAGTTCCATAAGGAACGAAGTCAGGATTCCGCCAAGCATTGGCGCGGCAATGCGTTTCATCACGTCAGCTCCCGAACCAGCGGACCACATGATTGGCAGCAGGCCGAAAAGCATGCAACAAACAGTCATAACCTTGGGGCGCAATCGTTTTACAGCGCCGTTCACAATGGCTTCCCGCAGATCGTCCCATGAGCGAATACCGCCGTTTCTCATAGCTTCATGGTACGCGAGATCGAGATAAAGCAGCATGAACACTGCAGTTTCGGCATCGACGCCAAGCAAAGCTATGAGCCCAACCCATACGGCGATGCTCATGTTGTAATGCAGAAGGTACAGCAGCCAGACTGCGCCAATCGCTGAGAACGGAACGGCGAGAAGGATGATCATGGTCTTGATCGCTGAACCTGTATTGAAATAGAGCAAAAGAAATACGATGAACAGCGTAATCGGCACTACGATCTTCAAACGCTGCGCAACACGTTCCATGAACTCGTATTGCCCACTCCATATGAGTTGGTATCCGGCAGGCACTTTCACGTTCTCGGCCACTACGCGTTTTGCGTCATCCACGTAACTGCCGATGTCGCGCCCGGATACATCTACGTAAACATAGCCACTCAGGCGGCCGTTTTCGTCGCGAATCATACCCGGGCCGGTTTTCATGTGAATGTCTGCAATTTGCCCAAGCGGAATTTGCGCGCCTGATGGGGTTGCGACTAGAACACGTTCCAGCGATCCGATATCGCTGCGATAATCGCGAAGGTAGCGAACGTTAACCGGGTAGCGCTCGCGGCCTTCTACCGTCGTCGAAACCGAATCGCCACCCACGGCAGACATGAGTACGTTCTCGGCATCGTCAATGGTTAGTCCATAGCGCGCTAGCTCGTCTCGTTTCAAGTCGAAATCCAGGAAGTATCCGCCGCTGGTGCGTTCAGCGAAGACGCTTGTTGTTCCCGGAACGTTCTTCAGTGCCGCTTCGACTTGCTTCCCGACCCGTTCTATCTCACCGAGATCCGAGCCCAGTACTTTGATTCCAAGCGGCGTTCGAATGCCCGTGGTGAGCATGTCTGTTCGCGCCTTGATGGGCATCGTCCATGCATTCGAGAGTCCCGGTATCTGCAGCGCTTCGTTCATTCCAGCCGGGCCGTAGACCAGATCTTGCGTGCTGATGTGATCAGGCCAGATACGCCTGAGATAGGGCCATGTCCATTGCGGCATCTTCTTTGAGTACCACTGCTCTTTCTTCGGCCACTGATCCTGCGGCTTCAAGATGATCGTGGTCTCCATCATGGAGTAGGGCGCCGGATCCGTTGCGCTTTCAGCGCGGCCGGCTTTGCCAAACACTCTTTCGACTTCAGGAAAGCTGCGAATAATCTTGTCCTGCGTTTGCAAAACCCGCGTGGCTTCGGCGACTGACATGCCCGGTAGCGTTGATGGCATGTAAAGCAGCGTTCCTTCATCAAGCGGCGGCATGAATTCCGCACCCAACTTGAAGTAGACTGGCACCGTAAACACCATCGCGACGATGGCAAGACCAATGGTCAGCCATTTGTAATTAAGTACGAATTCGACCACCGGATGATATAGCTTCATCATGGGCCGGCTGATCGGGTGATCCTCTTCGCTATGAATTTTGCCGACAAGGATTGCGTTGACGATCTTTGCTAACCAGCGTGGGCGGAATTTGAAGTCCTCAATGTGTGAGAAGAGCAGCCGCATCGCCGCCGGCGCTAGTGTTATCGACAGTAGCGCCGCTATTGCCATGGAGAAGTTTTTGGTGAATGCGAGCGGCTTGAACAGCCGGCCTTCCTGGCCTTCCAATGTGAATACAGGAAGAAAGCCAACAGCGATCACAAGCAGCGCAAAGAAGCTGGGGCCGCCCACTTCCTTTACCGCCGCGATCACGACGGAGTGCGAAGAGCCTGGCCGGCCAGCAGCCTCCCAGTGCTCAAGCTTCTTATGTGTCTGCTCGACGACGACTACCGAGGCATCAACGAGCGCGCCAATCGCGACAGCAATTCCGCCGAGGGACATGATGTTGGCAGTCATTCCGGACAGCTGCATAGGAATGAACGCGAGTATCACGGTGACTGGAATGACAATGATGGGGACTATAGCGCTTCGCAAATGCCAGAGAAAGATGAGAATGACGATGCTGACGATGATCAACTCTTCGATCAAAGTATGCTTCAGATTGTCTACAGCGCTATCAATAAGCTGCGAGCGATCATATGTGGTGACAAGCTTGACGCCTGCAGGAAGCGTCGGTTCAAGTTCTTTCAATTTCTCTTTCGTTCTCTCAATGACCTTCTCGGCATTTTCGCCGTAGCGCATGATCACCACCCCACCAACGGCTTCGCCTTTGCCATCGAGATCCGCAACGCCACGCCGCATGTCCGGGCCAAAGGTAATGGTGGCAACGTCGCGCACCAGCACGGGTGTCCCAGTCTGCGGATTACTGGTGATTACCGTTTTTCCAATATCATCGAGCGAGCGGATGTACCCGCGCCCACGCACCATATATTCTCGGCCGCTGAACTCAACCAGGCGGCCACCTACATCATTGTTCGATTTCCGCACGGCTTCGCTGACCATGTTGATCGGAATCTTGTAGGCCAGCAGTTTGTTCGGGTCCACATTCACCTGGTACTGCCGCACGAATCCGCCGACTGGCGCAACCTCAGCCACACCCGGCACGGTCTGAAGTGCATAGCGCAAATACCAATCCTGATAGGTACGAAGTTCTTCACTGCTGTATTTGCCCGTCGTATCAACCAGAGCGTATTGATAGACCCAACCCACGGAAGTTATGTCCTTGGCAAGTTCAACGTTCACACCTTTAGGCAGACGCTGCGTCACGGAATTGAGATATTCCAACGTGCGAGAGCGGGCCCAGTAGATATCTGTACCCTCGTCGAAAATGATGTAGATGTACGAAACGCCGAAATCCGAGAAGGCACGAATGTCTTTTACCTTTGGAAGTCCCAGCAGTGCCGAAGCAATTGGGTATGAGACCTGGTCCTCCATAATGTCAGGGCTGCGATCCCACTTTGCATAAACAATCACCTGCGTATCCGATAGATCCGGAATCGCATCCAGCTTGGTGTTCCGCATCGAGATCCATCCCAGCCCGATGCTGGCAGCAACAAAAAGGAAAACAAGAAAGCGATTCTTGTCGCTGAAATCGATGATCTTGTTGATCATTTGAATTGAACCTCCCGCATAAGCTGTGCAAACGACAAGACCACTCCACCGTTCTGTGCTACGAATGCATCTGCATTTGCTTTGTTCGCAAAGGTGAACGTGCCGGGAGAGCACCGGTCGAATGCCAGGTCCTGCGTCTCCTTCATTTCGTTCATGTGCATTCCTTCGCGATCGCAAGCATTGACGCGGCTTCCTTCGACGTACCATGCGCTCTCGGGCTTTATTGCTTCGCCTGTTGGATAGTCGTGCACCGTGATCAGCTTCAATTGCTTGTGTTGTTGATTAGCCTCAGTCACGGCACAATGGGGACAGCAGACCTCCGCTCGTTTTCCGTCGATCTCCGCAGTGACGCGCAGATTCTCGTGCAACGGACGCAGGCAATACCCGCATTCCTTCGCCTGGGGATGAAGCACATAATGCATCCATGCATAGCCGGACACGCTCACCACGAAAAGAGCCACCGCTGCCACAATCAATGATTTGATATTCAAGTTCATTCTCCTCACTGTCCGCCTGCGGAGCTCCTCATGCGACTCTCAGAGTCGAGAAGGAAGTTACCGGAAGTCACGATTGTCTCGCCCGGCTTTAAGCCGGAGAGTACTGCCACGTTGCCATCGATAACAGGGCCGAGCGTAACCTTGCGCGGCTCAAAGGCGCCACCCTCGCGGACAACGAACACTTGTTGCTCTTTGCCCGAATCAAGCACTGCCTCCTGCGGCACCACAATCTGCACGCCGTAATTCACTTTCAGTTCCGCATCCGCAAACATCTGCGGCTTCAGCACGAAGTTTGGGTTCGGTATATCGACGCGAACTTTCACGGTACGCGTCTGCGGGTCAACAGTGGGGTAGATGTATGAGATGGTTCCGAAGTAGCTCTTGCCGGGATAGTAGCTGAGAGAAAATCGTACATGTTGTCCCACATGCACGTAAGGAACTTCGTATTCATAGATGTCTGCAGTGGCCCACACCGAAGAGAGGTCCGAAACCGTATAGAGCTCTGTTTCCGGCGTGACAGACGTTTGTGGAAAGGCCTTTCGATCCGTTATGAATCCTGTTACAGGCGAGTAAAAGGTGATGTCCCGTTCCACCTTACCTGTCTCGTCGAGCTTTCTGATTTGTTCATCCGTAATGTCCCACAGTTTCAGCCTTTGCCGCGTTGACTCGAGCAACGACTGCGCGCCCTGCGCCACATCTTTGAACGGAGCAGCGCCTAGCGTTGCGTTACCACGTTTGGCAATCAGATACTCTTCCTGCGTTGACACTAGGTCGGGACTATAGAGCGTAAACAGTGGATCGCCCTTCTTGATGAGTTGTCCCACGTAATCGACGAATACGTGATCGATATAACCGCCGATCTTTACATGGACATGAGAAATACGCGACTCGTCTGCAACAATCTGCGCCGTCGTACGAACGGCGCGTGTCAGAGATTTGCGTTCGACAACAGCAGTTCGAATACCTGCAAGCACCTGTCTGTCCCGCGGAATGATGACCGTGCCCTGGGGCAAGTTAGCCATCCCCTCGTCGGCATATTTCGGAACCAGCGTCATGCCGCAGTCCGGCGCGACTCCTGCTTTATCCGACCTGTAAGCGGGATGCATCGGGTCATACCAGTAGAGAACTCTTCGAGTTTGATTCGAAGGCCCAGCCATGTTCATCGTATCCTGCGCTTCACTTGCAGCAGGAGAAGCCTGATCCGCATAAGCGGGCACCAGGTCCATGCCGTCAGGTGCTTTGCCGGGCTTGTCATAGTGATGCTGCGGATCCATCGCGTCGTACCAGTAAAGAATCTTCTTTCCACTGGCGTCGTTCTGCTGCCCACTCGGAAGTGCCAGGATGCGGGGATGTGTAGCAATCAAATAAACGGCTCCAATTGCGCTTAGCAAAAGCGCCAGAGTAATCGCCCGTTTAACTGTTCTTGCCTGCTTATTCACGCTCATGATTAAAATCCCTTTCTGGCTACAGTTCCGTCGGTTACTGGAGTGGTGATGTCGGTTCCTGTAAGGCTCTCCATCCTTGCAATCGCCGTGAGGTAGTCGGCAAGCTGACGGTAGTAGTCGGTTTCGTAATTCAGCACTGTGCTGAAATTCGCGAGCATTGACAGGAAATCGACTTTGCCAACCTGGTAGCCGGCCATCGACGACTCCAATGCCAGCGAGGACTGCGGCACGATGCCCTTGGAGTAAAGATTAATCAGGCGATCCGCTGCTTTCGCAGCAAGATAGTTTTGCTTCAGTTCGAACCGCACTTCGTTCAATCTGTTCTCACGCATCTTTTCGGCGCTCAGCACATCCTGCATTGCTTCCGTTACTGCCTGCCGCTGTTTGCTCCTATAAAAAACCGGAATGTTTACGCTGAACGTCACGCCATTCATGTCTTGCTGGTCGGTGCGCTGCTGGTACATGTAGCTCACGCTCACGTCGGGCCGGTATTGTTTCTGCGCGAGCGTTACGCCGATCTGGCTGCGTTCAATCATCTTCTGAGCGCGATTAGCCGCAGTATCGTTCGCCACTGAGAGGTCATAAAGCTCCTCGAGGGAATAGCGGATCAAAGCCGGCTCAATTTCAGCGGCCGGAGCCAGCGGAGTTTCCAGCGATTGCTGCAGGTATGCGTTGATGCGTGCCTGCGCAGTCGCTTTCTGTTGTTCCAGCTCAGTCAGCTTCTCCGTCAACATTGAGATTTCTACCTGAGAACGAAGCACATCCTGCTGCATGGCTTTGCCCACACGGTATTGCGCTTCTGCGATCTTCGAGAGTTTCTCAAGCAGGTCCTTATTTTGATTTGTGGCCTGGATCGCCTTGTCGTAGTAGAAGTAATCGTAATAGGCAGCTTTCACCTCCGCCGCAATGCGACGGCGAATCGCTTCATAATCGGTCTGTGCCGCTTCAACATCCCTTTGGGCCATCGCGCCCTGCAGCTTGAGTTTTCCCGCAACAGGGAACTGTTGCGTTACCGTAACACCGCGATAGCTGGACGCATCTCCGGGCATTGTCTTGAATGGAATCGGGCTGCCGGCCCATCCTACGGCAATGGTTGGATCGGGCTGAGCCTGTACCTGTGGAACGCGATGCGTAAGCGCCTGCACGGTGTGTTCCACGCTCTGCGCTTCAGGATTTTTCGCCAGAGCTTGCTTCACCAGTTCATCTAGTTGCAGCGTTGGTTGATTCGCCTGCGAAGCCGCAGTATCTGGTGTTTCAGATACTTGCGCGCCCAGATGCAACCCGGTCATCAAGATGGAGACAGGCAGGAGCACCTTTGCCGCAAAATGCGGGAGAGCGTTCATGGAATTCCTCACAAAAATTTTCGAGACAATAGCCGAGCGGACCTGAAACGGCCCGCCAGAATCTACGGATGGAGGATTTCTAGATGAGGAAGGTGCAAAGCAACGCCGCTGCGCTTGGATTTCTTCGGAGATCGTTCGTTCTTATCTTCGCCACCATAGTTGGTGCGAAGGGAATCACTGCTGCTTCGCGCTCATTTGCAACGAGCGCAACTGGGGCGAGCCGCTCAGGCATGGTCTGAACTGGCGCTGGGGTCGTCGGCTGACTGGAGATCTCACAGCAGGATGCCCCGTCCAAGCTCGCTTTCGATTGCTCCATAGCCTGATGCATCATGGCCATCATCGGGCAATCGGTCCCGCAGCCCATTGTCTTCTTATGCTTGGCCTGGCACGGGATCGCAGCAACTGCAGTCCCGGTTGCAATCACCAGGAGGAGCACCGAAGCCGCGAATTTGAAAGCTGCTTTCATACCGCGTAATTAGACTAGCTTACCAACAACTCAAAGAATGTGATTTGGGTCACGAAGTGGAGAGGGCGCTAAAAAGGCTCCAAAGGGGCCAACGAAGGGAATAACCATATCGGTTTACAACGACTTACGGTAAAGTTGTTGCGTCCGGGCTGTTGTTCCGATCATTCGCCGATCGAGCCGCAAAATCACCTGTTGAATTTGATGGTCGAACTGAGCTACTCGTCCTGATCTTTTGATTAAGGGCTGCAGGCGTCACGCCTCAGATATTTCTTCTACTGCATTCTTTGTGACGAATGGCGTAGTTCGAGTGGCGAAGTGCATTAACTCCCTCCGCAATGACGCCTCTCGGGGATGGAATGGCCTGCAGCGCGCGAAAGCTCTTGATAACGTTCAACCAGGTGGCGAATCCACCTATCAGATTGCAGCCCCCCGCCCTTCCCGAGTAAGCCACATGAACGTAAAAACTCCTCAATCAAGGAGACGCCATGAAACGTTCAAGTTCGATTTGTCTTCGCAGATCTTTGCTCCGCGCATGCGGTGCGCTTGGCTCTGCTCTCACTCTGGCATCCGTGTTCCCCACAGCAGCGATACCCGCATTTGCAGCGGAACCCGACATTCCGCGCGTTCCAGTGGACACTGAGCGGCTTTCATCGAAACAGGAGATAAAACTTGGCGCGGCTTATCTGGCCGGTCGCGGAGTTCAACAGGACTACTCTCAGGCGGCCTTCTGGTATGAACGCGCAGCAAACGCCGGCGATCCACTTGCTCAAAATGAAATCGGCTATCTGTACCAGGCGGGGATCGGAGTTGCGCGCGACCCTGCCCGCGCAGTGCAGTGGTACCAGCGTGCGGCTGATGGCGGATACCTCGAGGCCAAGGTGAATCTCGGCACTGCCTATTTGTGGGGAGTCGGAGTTAAGAAGGACCCGCAACTCGGATACGAACTGATCCATCAGGCCGCCGTGAAGAACTGCGGATTGGCGGACGCCTACCTCGGCGAAATGTACTACTTCGGACTCGGCGTGCCGGTAGATCGCGAAGCGGCGCGGGGCTGGTACGAACGAGGAACGCATGCCAAAGACAGCATTGCCGAAAGTCGGCTTGCTGAGATGCTGGTTGCTGGAAACCCGTCAGAGAGAGATTTGGTTAGAGCAACAAAGTTGTTCCGGCAGTCAATCAAGGGCGGTTATGTCCAGGCACAACACTCGCTCGGTCTGATTCTTATCAATCATCCCGAACTGCCCGCCGAGCCTAACGAAGCTATCGGCTACTTCCAAAACGCTTCAGAATCAGGAGTCTGGAAATCTTCAGCAATTCTCGGGTCGCTCTATCGAGACGGCAATGGCGTTCCGAAGGACCAGGAGAAAGCTTTCTACTACTTCAAATTAGCGCAGTTCCAAGGCGGAGAAGCCGCGCGCCAAACCGTTGCGAACGACCTTTTGCTGCTGTCGCGCAAACTGACCTCAGATCAGGCGGCATTGATAACCGATCAGACAAACGATTGGGTAAAAAGACATCCATTGACACTTCAATTCGTCTACAAAGATACTGGCAGTTCGAGCGAATTCCCCGTCTTCGCCATCTCTGCTGCGAAAGACGACACTCACACCGGACGGCTCATTGCCGCTCCACCGGCGAAATCTGAACCATAGCTCGACTGTTGAACGCTTCAACGCGCTCACAATGCAAGTCAAGAAAGAAGAGAAATCTAATGAACGGCAAGAATGGCCGAGTGTTCCATGCCCTCATGCATCCGGCCGTGTTCATCAGCTTATCGGTATTGGTTGGCCTGCTGTTTGCACTGCAGGAGTGGGTAAGTAGTCTTCGCATGGGCACGCACATACCCATGTCCGTTTTGGTGCTCGCCTGGGCTTTCCACTACTACCTTTGGGGTTCGATCCTGTGGTGCGTCTGGGCGCTCCTCCAGAGACAAATTCAAGACGGAAATCTTAAAACAATTCTCATCGGGTTTCTACCCTTGAGCATGATCTTGAGTGTTCTCGAAGAGATGGGATTCCTGCTTGTCTTTGTGAATCTGCCCATCAACCATCCGGGAATGGGTTATTGGCGACGCGTAACTGCCTACCTGTACAGCGAATTCCTCAGCAACATGGTCATTTTCTGGTGCGGGTTTTTGCTGTTCAAGGGAGTCAGCTACTATCAGAGGTTTCGCGAGAACGAGCAGGTCGCGGCCCAACTGGAGACCCAACTCGCCAACGCGCGCCTGTCTGCATTGCGCATGCAATTGAATCCGCACTTTCTGTTCAACACCATGAACGGCATATCCAGCCTTATGCGGATTGACGTTGACGCTGCGGACCGGATGCTGGAACAACTCAGTTTCCTAATGCGTATCACAATCGAGCGGGGTGAGGCGCAATTAATTCCTTTGCGCGATGAGATGGAGTTTATCGAAACCTATCTTGCGATGCAGGATCTCCGTTACTCCGGCAGAGTCGAACAGGCGGTGCATGTGGCTCCAGGCTTGCACGAAGCTCTGGTTCCAACCATGCTTTTGCAGCCTGTTGTCGAAAATGCATTCAAACATGGTCTCTCAAAAGTAATCGCACACGGCAAGCTATCTATCAATATCGATCGGAAGGCAGAGCGCTTGGAGATTACGGTAAGAAACAACGGGGCAAGTCTCAAGCAGAAGCCCGATCGTGAAACGAACAGGCAGGGTGTTGGCCTGATTAACGTACAAAGCAGGCTTCACTTGCACTATGGCGACGGATGTACGTTCCTCATAGAAGAACCGGAGAGGGAGGTTGTTCAAGTGACGATTAGTCTGCCGCTTCAGTTCTCAGAGATCGGCCGATCTTCAGAAGTGCTCGAAGGTGTTCAATGATCCGGGTGGTAATTGCAGACGACGAAGTGCTGGCGCGGCAGAAGCTCAGGCAACTCCTGCGCAGCGAGCCGGATGTCGAGATTGTTGGCGAGTGTGCGACTGCTTGCGAAACCATCGAGTTGGTTCGTGCGGCCAATCCAGATCTGCTCTTTCTGGATATCCGCATGCCAGATATGGATGGGTTTGATGTTCTCGGTGCGTTGACCAGCGAACGGCCGAAATTACTTCCGCAAATCATTTTCACCACTGCGTACGACCAATATGCCGTACGCGCCTTTGAATACAACGCGGCAGATTACCTGCTGAAACCCTTTACGCAAGATCGTCTCTGCTCTTCAGTCCAGCGCGTGCGGGCGCGAATGGCCGATGCTGATCAAGGCACGAACGAACGCGTCACGGATGCCGCAGGAGCTAATTACAAGACTCGAATCGTCTTCAAATCGCGTGGGCGCATTGTCTTTCTACCGGTTGAAGATATTCGCTGGATCGGCGCGGAGGAGAACTATGTTCGCATTAGCACTGGCAATGAGTCGCATCTGTTGAGGGAAACAATGGCGCGCCTGGAAACAACGCTCGATCCGGAAGTGTTTTTGCGAGTTCACCGATCGTCGATCGTTAATCTTCATTACGTGAAGGAAGTAAAGAACGATGCTGATGGGGAATCGATGGTGGTATTGACCGGAGGAGAGAAGATTGCTATGAGCCGCGGCTACAGAATCCGAATCCAAAAACTGCTCCATCGATAAGATCGGCCTTCCATTTTTTGTAGAAGACACTAATGTAATCGGTTTCTTCGAGGGCGTAGAAATTCGCTTTATCAGCGGATGCGACATTTCATCCCCTGTTCACAACAACTCGTCACAACCTTCAAAAATTTGAAACGTTTTGGCTTGAACTTCACCTATATTGGTTGATGGATCCCTCTCTTCCCTTAAGAGCTATTGCTAGTGGCTCTGCACGTCACGTTAGGAAAACTGGTGCCGGTCACCCATGCAAGTCGTCCGTCACAAATACAAACTGCGAGCCTTCAAAGGGCAAGTGATTTGCTTAAGTAGCTATCAGAGGTCGAGCACCGATGACAACATTGTTTGCGCAACCTGATGAAGTACTGCTCCGCGCTGAACAAAGAAAACAGCGGCAAGTCAACCCAGACTCTTCTCTTTCGTTCACGATCAGTCTCAATGCTGATCGGCGACGGATTCTTCATGTACTTACCATCTCTGAGTACATGGAGACCTGGCTCGAAATCCCCGAGCGCAAGAAGAGCAGCCCAATTCACGTAATTAGCGATCCCTCTGGTTTTCATGTTCAATATGTCGATGGGAAAGGACATCCGACAGCCTTGGTTGGAGCCTTTCAAACCTACAGAACGTCGAAAACAAATATTCTCTGGCGCAAGGCAGGAACGTGTGAATCTGACCTGAGCTATGTGAAGATTCGCTTAAACGGCGATTTCGAACGGACAACTCTCAACCTGACGCACAGCGGTCTCAATTCGGCCGAAGAGATTCACTGGCACTGGCAATTGTGGAAGCGTTCGCTTGAGAAGTTGAGTTCGATATTCGAGCTTCAATAGCGCACGACTGGCCCTGACTTGAAAGTCAGCGGCGGTCATTCGCTGCAAGAACCATGTAGATGATCGCGCTCAGAATGTCCGCCGGAGACGGCGGACAGCCTGCCACGGTGTGGTGTACAGGTATCACGTTCGAGATTGCGCCTCTACTTGCGTAGTTCTCACCGAACACACCGCCGCATGCTCCGCAATCTCCGATGGCGATGACCAGTTTGGGCTCGGGTATTGCATCGTACGTGCGCTTCAGTGCTTCTTCCATGTTGACGGAAACCGGACCGGTAACCAATAGCATGTCTGCATGCCGCGGGCTCGCTACAAACTTGATTCCGGTGCCTTCAAGGTTGTAGTACGGATTATTCAACGCGTGAATCTCCAGTTCGCATCCGTTGCACGACCCCGCATCCACATGACGGATACAAAGCGCGCGCCCAACAATCTTCAAAATTTCTGATTGCAGTTCTTCCGGCGCAACGGCGCTCTGCGATGGCGCAGGTGTGGGCTCCGTCAGTATTCCCGTGCGAATTAGGCGTGAAAGCACGTCAAACATAACTACCTCACCCGTCCTGTCCGCTGTAAGAGAGATTGAAGGACTTGTTGATCAACGGAAAGTCCGGAACGATGTTTTCGAGAATTGCGTATTCGAGAATCGGCCAGTTTTGCCAGGAGGGATCATGAGCGTGGCAACGCCTTATCGATCCAGCCGAACCCGTCTCAAGTGCAATCACGACTGGCCCGCGCCAACCTTCTATCAAACCAAGCCCAAGGCGGTCTGGAGCGGCGACGGGCACAGGGATCTGGATTGCTCCAACAGTTAGTTCCGCAAGCAGATTTCTGCAGAGTCGCAACGATTCGCCGGCTTCATCGAAGCGCACCTGCACTCGAGCCGCCACGTCACCGGTGGTTTGCGTCATCATCTGCGTTTCAAGTTGGTCGTAAGGCGTCCATGGGTGATCGACGCGAAGATCGCATGCGGCACCCGATGCGCGTCCCACCAATCCAATTGCTCCAAGTCTTTCTGCCAACTCCGGAGTCAGGCGACCCGCATCGCGGAATCGATCCTGTAATCCCGCGTGCTCGTCATAAATGGAACGCAGTTCAGCGAGCGCCTTCTCAAGATACGCATAAAGATCGAGCAGCTTGTCGCGGCCATCGGCAGGCAGGTCGGCGCCGACTCCGCCGGGCACCACGTAGTCAAACAGGTACCGAGCGCCGAAGATGCTCGCATTCGCGCGCAATAGGTCTTCTTTCAAGCGCAGGAAGTGCGTCAACCCAAAGGCGAAGCCTGCATCATTTCCAATTGCGCCCAGATCGCCCAGGTGATTTGCGATACGCTCATGCTCCAGGGCAAGTGCTCGCAAACTGGCGCCGCGTGGTGTGCAGGTGATCTGTGCAACGGCCTCCAGCGCTGCGCAATAGGCCCACGAGAAGGCAACAGCCGAGTCGCCTGAGATACGGGCCGCGAGCTTGTGCCCCTCGCATTGGCGCATCTCTTCAAAGCGCTTCGCAATCCCTTTATGCTTGTAGCCCAAGCGTTCTTCAAGCCGCAGCACTTTTTCACCCACCACTGAAAAGCGGAAATGACCCGGCTCAATAGTGCCCGCATGAACAGGGCCCACCGCGATCTCGTGAACGCCGTTACCCTCCACCTGCACAAACGGATAAGGCCGCGAAATCGATTCATACTGTTCTCTACCGTCCACATCGCGCCGCAGCGGGAATACCGTCTCGGGCCATCCGCCATGTCGCAACCAGCCGCGCTTGTCTAGCTCGCTGCTTGCAATGCCCAGCAAATCGTATGTCGCACGCTGCATGCGGTGGGCAGCAGGGAACAGATCAGCAATGCTAGGGTAAGTCGGCTGCATCCAGGTCGGCATCGCGTGTTCAAGCACCATCACTTGAGCTTCACGGAGCAGATAGAGCGCGTAAACTCTGAAGCAGTTATCTCGATCTCGATCGTCTGCGCCCCAGAGCGTGAGTAACCGGCCGCCGACAGAACGAAGCTCCTCGCTCGTGTGCCTCCATTGCAACGCGCCAACCTGCACCTGCTCGCAGTTCAGGTTCGACGGAATCACTTTCGATATTTGCTCGACAAATTCTTCGCTCATATCTGTTTCACCCGATCAACAACGCGGCCGCGCGGTACCAGGCCGCAAGCGCCGGCGGAATGTAAATCCCAAGCATTAGCACAATCGCCAAATGAGCGAATACCGGGATGAGTGCAGGAGAATGTGGAAATGGAGGTACGTTGCTATCTCCGAACACCATCGGTTGAACCCGGCTGAAAACTGCCGCAAAAGCAACACCAAGTGCAATCAGCAACAATGGCGTCGTCCACGGGTTCTCACGCATGGCCGTCGTAAGTATCAGAAACTCACTTGCAAATACACCGAAGGGTGGCATGCCGAGAATCGCGAACGATCCCAGCGCGAGGCCCCAACCAATAGTCGGGCTGATTCCGAGCATTCCGCGGATTCCGTCCATCTGTTGCGTTCCGGAAGTCTGTGATGCGTGGCCCGCGGTGAAGAAGATTGACGACTTCGTAAGCGAGTGAACAGTCATATGGAGCAGGGCTGCAAAGTTCGCCACCGGGCCGCCCAGTCCAAATGCAAACGTGATGATGCCCATGTGCTCAATGGACGAATACGCAAACAGTCGCTTGATATCGCGCTGCCGCCACAGGAAGAATGCCGCGAGAATCGCAGAGAACAGCCCGAACCCCATCAGCATGCGATCGGGAAAGTAGCCGCCGATCGAGCCTTCCGCCAGAATCTTGCAGCGAATCACTGCGTATAACGCCACATTCAGTAGCAAGCCGGAAAGTACCGCGGATACTGGTGTAGGTCCTTCGGCATGCGCATCCGGAAGCCAGTTGTGCAGTGGCGCCAATCCAACCTTTGTTCCGTAACCCACCAGCAGAAATACAAACGCTAACGCCATCACGCGTGGTTCCAGTTGACTCTTCACCGCGTTCAGGTGCGTCCAAAGCAGGGCGGTCATGCCTTCGCGGCCTAATGCGTGTTCCGCAGCAAAGTACAACAGGATGGTTCCGAACAATGCTTGCGCAATGCCGACACCGCAAAGGATGAAATACTTCCACGCTGCCTCAAGGCTCGCTCGCGTGCGATAGAGAGAAACCAGTAGCACTGTCGAGAGCGTCGCGGCCTCCATCGCCACCCATAGCAGTCCAAGGTTGTTGGTGAGCAGTGCGAGCAGCATGGCCGCCATGAACAACTGATACATGCTGTGGTATATGCGCAGTCTAAGGTGCGTTACTCTGCCGTGAAGCTCTTCAATGCGCATGTATGGCCCGGAAAACAGCGCCGTCGTAAAGCCGACGAACGCTGTCAGCGCCACAAGAAACACATTGAACGAATCAACAAAGAACTGCTCGCGGCCGGCAAGAATAGATCCATACCTGATTACGTGAGCTACCAAAAAGCATGACGCGATAAGGGTGGCCAGACTCGCTGCTGCATTAATCAGAGACGCGTAACGTCGTGCGCCAACGATGGCAAGCAGAATCGACCCCAGCACCGGCAATCCAAGAACGAAGAAAATCTCCACCTAATCCTCCTTGAGTGATTCCAGGTGATGCAGGTCGAGACTGTCGAATTGTTCTCGAATCTGGAAGAAGAATACGCCGAGAATAAATACGCCTACCAGCAGATCGAGTGCGATACCAAGCTCAATCACCATGGGCATGCCGTACGTAGCGCTGGTTGCGGCGAAGAACAAACCATTCTCCATGGCTAGAAATCCAATGACTTGCGAAACTGCTTTGCGCCGCGTAATCATCATCAAGAACGCCAGCAAAATCACGCTGAGTGCGATTCCGATATTGTGGCGAGTGACCGTCCAGGCCAGCATGGTGATTGGCTGTGCCAGCCCGAACGCGAAAATCACAAGCACTAATCCGGCCAGCATTGTCGTGGGAATATTCACCAGCGGCTCGTTGTCCCATTGCGCACCGAGCTTGTGGATAAGCCTGTGGAGGATCAGTGGCAGCAGGATGACTTTCAACATCAGTGTGAGTGCCGCGGAGTAATACGGCTCCTTCAAACCGGAACTATACGCAACCAGGAAAGTTGAAAGAAATAGAATTGCACCCTGCCACGCAAACAGAATGATCAAACGCTGCGTACGCCGCGCGGAGAGCATCGCAAACGAAATTAGCAGCAGCCCTGCGGCCAGCACTTTAAGCAACTGCGCGATGATTGGCGATGAATGCATTTCGCTATGCTCCCTGTAACAGATGAACCAGCAGCCCGAGTACCGCCAGCAAAAAAGCCATACCCAAATATTCTGGGGCGCGGAAGATGCGCAGTTTGGCAGATAGTGTTTCGATGAGCGCGAGCACTGCCCCCGCAATTGCGAGCTTAGCCAGCAATGCCAGCAGAGCGATTAACAGTGCGCCAGCCTGATCCGATCCGTGCGTCGCAATACCCCATGGAATAAATAGCGCAAATCCCATGCAGGAATAATTGAAGAGCTTGAGGCTTGCCGCCCATTCCACAAGCGCCAGATGGCGTGCCGAGTACTCGAGGATCATCGCCTCGTGTATCATCGTCAACTCAAGATGCGTTGCAGGATTATCAATCGGGATGCGCGCGTTCTCCGCCAGCAGCACCATCAAGAATGCAATCGCCGCAAACAGCACGCTTGGATCGACAACCGAACTCGGAGATTTTGAACCCTCTACAAGGCTCGGCAATGCCGTGCTGCCAAACAATAAGAAGGCATTGAACAGTACCATCAACAATGCCGGTTCGGCCAGGAAACCAATCATCATTTCGCGGCGCGCACCAAGTGTTCCAAACGCCGTGCCAATGTCCATTGCTGCGAGCGAAAGGAAAACGCGTGCTGTAGCAAACAGGCCGATCAAGGCAATCGAATCAGCAATGCGCGCAAAGGGCAGATCCGTTACGAGTGAAGGAATAATGGCGGCGGCCAGCACCATGGTTCCGAAAAGCACGTAAGGCGTTGCTCGGAATAGCGGGGAAGCGGCATTGGCCAACGCCACATCTTTGTTAAAAAGCTTGCGCAGCATTCGATACGGTTGCCACAGCGGCGGAGCCGTGCGGTTTTGCAGCCATGCACGACACTGCGCAATCCATCCAGTAAATAGAGGAGCAATCGCAATCGCCACAGCGATCTCGACGAATTGTCGAAACATGCTGATCGCGCTCATAGCACAAACACCAGTAAACCGATCAGAGTTAGAAAACTGTAGAGCAGATAAATGGCAAGCCGCCCGCCTTGAAGAATGCCAATGATCTCCGCAAGCCACTGCACCACGCGAACAATGGGTCTGTAGACCCAGCCCCAGATTCGATCTTCAACGGTAACCTGGTAACGCGGCGCGGCATCGTCTGGCGATGGCAAATGCCGTTCTAGGCGAAAGAACACGTCGAACATGTGCCGGATCGGCTGACCAAATCCTTCTGCTGTGTCCTGCATGCGCGGCGTTTGCCACGGGTATCCGCAATCCCACGGTGCTGTGCGGCGGCTGCGCCCGTGCGCCATGACACGTACCAGCACAAAAGCCACTCCGACCACTGCAACAATTCCGGCCAGTAGGATAAGCCCGCTGTAACTAGCCTGCTCCGGTGCTATCGGGGCAATCCACCACATTGTCGAGCCTGGCCTGACTGCCTGGCTGAGCAAGTGTTGTGTCACAGCTCCGGCTGCCCCGATTGCGAACTGCGGCAGAATGCCAATCAGAATGCACCCGAGCGCCAGCCATCCCAAGCCAAGACGTTCAAGCCAGTTTGCATCGTGTGCATCTACCAGTTCAGCTTCGCGCGGCTGGCCAAGAAAAATGACGCCATAGAATTTCACCATAACGTAGGCTGCCAGCGCTGCGGTCAATGCAAGTGCCGCGGCGCCCAGCGGAATAAGCATGTTGATGAATGAGCTTGGAATTTGCGGAGTGAACAGGAACGATTGCAGCAACAACCATTCCGATACGAAGCCGTTGAACGGCGGCAAACCCGCGATCGATAGCGTGCCAACTAACGCCAGCGTTGCCACCCATGGCATGCGCCGAATGAGCCCGCCAAGCTTGCCCAGGTTACGCGTTCTGGTCGCGTGCAGAACGGAACCAGTGACCAGAAACAACAGGCTCTTGAAAAACGCGTGGTTCAATGCGTGAACGAGTGCAGCCGTCAACGCCAGGGCGGCGAACAGGTGCAGGTTGTGCGTCTCAAACAGAATGGATAGTCCGATGCCGGTGAAGATCAGGCCCACATTTTCAATCGACGAATACGCAAGCAGGCGTTTCATGTCAGACTGAACCGCGGCGAAAATTGCGCCGAACATGGCGGAGAACAATCCCATCACCAGCATCAGCACGCCCCACCACCAGAGCTTCAGATGGAGTAGGTCGAAGCTGATGCGCAGCATTCCATAGATCGCCGTCTTCAGCATCAAGCCGCTCATCATGGCGGAGACAGGCGAAGGCGCTGCAGGATGAGCCTCAGGCAACCACACGTGCATTGGCACCAAGCCGGCTTTTGCGCCAAAGCCCAGCAGCGCAAGCAGAAACGCGGTAGTGGCCAAAAAAGGTGTGAGCGAAGCACCGCGCATGGCGTCGAACGTAAAATGCCAACTGCCGCCTTGCAGCACGCCAAAGCTCAGCAGAATGCAAATTGCACCAACGTGAGCCATGATCAGGTAAAGGAATCCAGCGCTGCGAATCTCAGGAATGCGATGATGCGACGTGACCAGGAAGTATGAGCTCAGCGCCATCGTCTCCCAGGCCACCATAAACATGTACGCATCGTCGGCCAGAATTACCAAGGCCATTGCGGCAAGAAAGACGTGGTAGTGCAGTCCCAGCAGAGCCGGCGCAGTGCCTTCACCGGTGCGGAAATATCCGGCTGCGAACGTCGAGATTCCTGTTCCCGCCAATCCCAGAACCAGCAGAAAGAACGCTGACAGCGGATCAAGGCGAGTGTGGAAGGGAAGGTCGGGCAATCCCAGCGGAAGAACAATCGATTGCGGCACCTGTCCGGTCGATAGAAAAATTCCAGCGACAACAGCGATCGCAAGACAGATCAGCGCTCCGATTGGGAAGAGGGCTCGCGCGACAAACCGAATACTGCGCGGCCGAATCCATCCCATCAGCGCCACTACAAGCCACCCGCATGTCAGCATCAAAATGCTCGGTAGCGCGTTCGCGCTAAGCACGGCTGTCACAATCGAAATCGAATTGCGTAAATCCACTTACACTTTCCTGACTGTGGTTCGCCCAGCAGGGGACATATTTATCTAGCGAATCCGAAACCCGGCCGGTTCAGAGCCCTTCAAATTACTGCCCACTCGATGAAAGGCTCTTATCCATTTCTGTCAACAACCCTTGCGCCTCTTTCAACTGCTTTTGAAAGTACTGGCGCATAAGCGCGAGCACTTCCACAATGATGGGATCACGCACTGAATAAAAAACCTGGTTTCCGGCCTTGCGATTCACGAGAATCAGCTTTCCGCGGAGTATCGCCAGATGCTGTGAGACATTGGCCTGTTCCATGCCCAGCTTTGCCATCAGTTCGCCCGCGGAGAGCTCTCCGTCCTGCAGCAACTCGATAATGGCAATCCGGGTTGGATGTCCCAACGCCTGGAAGATGTCAGCCTTAAACCTGCGCAACGAGTCGGGCATAGCTCACTTTCAAAGGAAAACAATTGAATATTCGAAGTTTCGAATATGATTATACTCTCAAAATAGCGATATGGCCCAAGATCTTGTTCCCGGCCCCCTTGATTTACCTTTATAGGGTTATGAAAGTAGCCATTATTACTGGAGCTGCGCAGGGGATTGGCCGGCGCTCAGCCGAGGTGCTTGCCGCAGCCGGATACGCGCTCGCCCTCCTCGATCTCATGGCGTGTGAAGCAACTCTGGCTGCCGTGCGCGCTGCGGGACCCCAAGCGATCGAGCTGCTCGGCGATGTTTCCGATGAAGCTTTTGTTTCGAGCGCCGTGGATGCGGTGCGCACCCGCTGGGGCAGGGCTGACGTGCTCGTCAACAACGCCGGCATCAGTTTCATTGCGCCTGCCGAAGCAGTCGGCGGCAACGCCTTCCTGCGGGTGCTTCAGGTGAACTTGCTTGCCCCGTTTCTGCTGGCCAAGGGATTCGGCGCGATGATGCTTGAGCAACGCAGCGGCAGCATCGTCAACATTGCGTCCATTGCGGGGCTTGTCGGTATCGGCGACCGTTCCGCTTACAACGCGTCGAAGCACGGACTCATCGGCCTCACGCGTACCCTCGCGGCAGAGTGGGGCGGGCGCGGTGTTCGCGTCAACGCAGTTTGTCCCGGATGGGTGAAGACCGAGATGGACGTTGCCGATCAGGCTGGCGGCGGCTACAACGATGCCGATATCGAAGGCGTCAATCCGATGGGCCGCTTTGCTTCGCCTGGCGATATTGCGAACGCCATTCTGTTCCTTGCAGACCCCGAAAAGAGCGGGTTCGTAAACGGCCACGCACTCGCGGTCGATGGCGGATGGACAATCGACGGTAGCTGGCAGAGCTTGAGAATGCGCAAGCGCTAATCTGAATTCGAAATCGAATCGCAACTGCTGTTAATCGTGCAGCACGCGGTCAATCGTTTCAATGTCAACCAGACCATTACACCCATATATCGCCGGAAGCACCCGCTCCGGTGCGAATTTCCGTCGTAACTCAGCCACCTTGTCAGTGCCACATCGATAAGCGGGCAGATACATGCGGCCCAGAAGTGGATGTCGTCCCCACGCGCCGGATAGTTTGTCAGCGCGTTCTGTGCTTACCAGGAAGTCGTTTCGCAGTGCAGCCGCAACTTCAGCCTGCTGGCGGCCTTCACCCCAGGTCATATAAGACGACTGATTTTTTGCGTCGTCCTGCAGCAGCGCCAGCAGCACGCCGATCTGCAAGTCTTCATCCGGCAACTGCTCTACTTCGGTCACGCCGTGCGCAATCAAGATCGCGTTATTGGCAATACCTTCAAACAACGTCGCGGCGCGTGTATTCATCGTCAGAACCGTCGCTTCAAATCCCGTCTTACCGCGCACGTAGAGATTCTGCAGATATGCAAACGTCGTCACATGGCCCGGGACGACTTCGTGACTCACCAACTGCTCGAATTCAGGAAATGACATCTGCAGAGACGCATTGATCTCGTAACTTGCTTCGTATTGCGGCGAGCCGTCGCTATTGCGTGCGCGCCCAATGTAATTCATCGATCCTGAAAACCATGCATCCTTGATCGGCAGAAAATCAATGTTCGCCATCGGAACCGGCGCGAGTTCCGCAGGCAAATAGGGCAGCAGGTTCTTTCTGCTGAGGTTTTCAAAATTGGCAATCACCGCCGCCCCAAGCCCGCGCACAGACGCCATCGGAATCACGCGGCTCTTTCGCCAGGCATCAACCGCATCAAGCAGCTCAACAGCATTGGACGAGGCAAATCCGGCGTTGCCCAGCAACTCCGCAACGCGCTCTCGCTTCACTCCAGGTGTCGAGGGTTCCGGCTCCCTTCCTGTCGAAGCAATAACTGCGCGAGCGTACGGTACGGGATCGCCCTTTCCCGCCACTTCCATTGCAAGATCGAACATTGTGGCAATGCAATCAGCCAATCCCGTCAGGTATGCTTCGCGCAAGCCGCCAATATTCGTGCCTTCGGCGCGCATGTTTGCGATGGCTCGTGGAAGATCGATTGCGGCCAGGTATTCGTCAAGCGTGGCTGCAATATCCTTGCCGCTCACCCCTCCGGCCTGGCGCAATTGCGCCGCTGCGGGATGATCGTAGGCCGCGGGTAATGCTTCATCTGAGAACCACGAATCGGCAATGAACCGGCCTGTGCCTGAAGCGCACATCACGTCTCCGCCCCAAAGCGTGTCGATGCCCAGTATCGCGTCGGCTATGTATCGTTCTGCCTGGCCCATCAGACCTCCTTATTCCTCTTCATGGAAATGATCCAAACATATGCGCATAACCCGACGAACATCACAATCGACACAGGTTGCGAAATCACTTCGTTATCGTAGAACGGTGTGCTCACCAGAGTCTCGGGGAATCCCGGTATCAACCGCAGCGAAGCTCCAAGAACACCCCCCAGCGCACCTCCGGCCATCAGCCCAGATGCAACGATCACTCCGCGTTCGCGAATGCCTTTGCCCTGTTCACCGCCGGTCGCATCCGCCTTTTTGTTGACGAAATGCGACAGAAAACCTCCAGCCAATATGGGTGACGTCAGTCCGAGCGGCAGG
>Ga0157374_10000888_pt1 | contig 26115 bp, 18 predicted proteins | sample M25metaG_FD_115308 | JGI IMG/M metagenome (GOLD analysis project Ga0157374, IMG submission 115308) | Miscanthus rhizosphere microbial communities from Kellogg Biological Station, Michigan, USA - M2-5 metaG | ecosystem: Host-associated > Plants > Roots > Rhizosphere > Soil | place: USA: Michigan... | reverse complement strand
TCCTAGCAAGGTTCACGCTTGAGACAGCAGTCGCGAATACCGGCGCTTGTCTGATAACAATGCCTATCTAGAAATAAGCGACATTATTTAATGAGATAGACCATATGGATTCTTCGTCCAATCAACAAGGAAGCATTAATGCTAAATCTGGCCATTCCATGGTGGGAAATTATCCTTCGTAGTTTTATCGTATATGCATTTCTTCTTATCCTGCTTCGCATGACCGGCAAACGTCAGGTGGGCCAACTGGCGCCATTTGATTTAGTGCTTTTACTGGTGCTGTCAAATGCAGTGCAGAACTCAATGAATGGCGGCGATAATTCATTGGTTGGCGGTCTGCTTTCCGCAGCGACTCTGGTAGCGCTGAATTATGGGATCGGTATGATGACTTATCGAAACAAACGGCTTGAGGCAATCATCGAAGGCCGCCCCGTTATACTCATTCACAACGGGGAACTATTTGACGATGCAATGGCGCAAGCAACGCTGACACACCATGAGCTGCAAGCCGCGTTACGACAGGCGGGATGTGTCGCGATTGAAGAAGTGCATTCTGCGATTCTTGAAAACAATGGCTCAATCAGTGTCGTACCTCGCAAAAGAGGTACTGACAATAACAATGCTATATAAAAGAGAACGGCATGCCTGGTTGATCGCTTACCAGATCATGCCGGTCCCAATGAAGAGAAATATCAATGGCGCTCGTCCCGCCTACAACACCCTCAATCCAATCTAACCGTTGTATTTAATTTGACGGTTCGCGGCAGGAAGGAGGGAGTTGTGTCGGCTTTAACCCCTTACCGTTCGTACAGCTCCAGATAATGCGGCCTTGAGCGTCGGTGCCGGGTATGAAGATAAGTTCGCCCTGATGGGTAGCGATGGTTAACACCATTTGCTTCGGATCGAGGGACAACGGAGTACCATCGGGCAATTGCGACGGAACGCCGGCAGCGCTTAACGATTCGGGAATCTTATGGTTTTGCTGATAGTAATTCCCCAGCGCATCGCGCGCATATTGTGAGCTATTCGCAACTACGCTGAGTTTAGTTTTTACGGTGTAGTCGTGATAAGCCGGTATAGCGATAGCAGCCATCACGCCCACAATGTATACCAAAATCAGGAATCCGAAGCCTGCGCCTAAACGCCCGGCGTAAGGAATGAACATTGCCAAAAGATAAGCAAAGCCATTGCGTTTAGGCAGCGGCGCTGTGGTATCCATTACGCGGGCTACGCGCTTAGTTAGCCATGGGTAGCCGGCAATCAGTTCATGGAACGACATCCAGAAGCCCGATGAATGATTTGCCTGACGGAGAAACGCCGCGATATCGAGCCGCTTCCAGCGCTCTACCCCGGCCGACAACGCTGCCAAGGCACGCGCCGCGCCTTCCGGTGATCCACTGCAAGCGAGTCCATGGCGATCGCAGGTACTCTCGCGCGCACGGGAATAAGCAGCACCGAGCAGCGGTAACCATAGCGCAGGCCAACGCAGCAGATGCCCATTCAGGTGCTTCATTCGCAAATGTCCAAGCTCATGGCCAATGTAAAAGCGAACGCCGTCGGCATGCTTATCCATTGCATCAACCACATCCGACATCAATACAACAAACTGATTACCAAGAAACTTGGTAGCGAATGCATTGAGCCCTCCATTGCCGTTCACAATATAGGCCTGTGGAATTTTTGTTATTTGTAGACGAGTACAACAGTCGATGAATTGCGCATGCAAATCGGGAAATTGATCTTTCGATAGTTCAACGCCATTCCCTTTGATGTAGGCAATTAACGCAGACTGGGCGAATAGGTAAAGCACGAAGCCAGCCATTAGTCCAATCAGTGCGCCACCGAAGGTACCGACGATTAGCCCTAGCCAGATGACTAAACCAATAACCAGAGTAATCGCGCCAAGCGTTCGCTCACGTGGATAAACAAGGTCATCCATAGCAAGCTGATGGTTGGATGCTACTGGAATAACCTTCGGGCTCGTTGCATCACAGTTCCCACAAAGGGAACTGGTTGCAGGCACCGTAGCACCGCATTGGTGACAGAACGACATATCGACTCCGATCGTTTAATTTATTTGTTAAAGGGGGGGTGCCGACTGCCTTACCGGCGAGAGCATCACATCAGCCCGCGAACTGTATCACAGCCATAGAAAAAGACACTAGGCCAATCGGTTGCCTTTGCCATTAATAGAGAAATAATGGACATTGATGCAATAGTCGATAGTAGCTATATAGGTTAGATTGGCCGATTGATATCGACCAGCACCAAAAACAGGAAACATGCAAACGTTCAAAAAGAGCCGATTCGATAATCTTTAATTGCATAGCTAACTAAAGGAGACTCATCATGCCCATCCTCAACGTCAAGATCGCCGCTCAGGAATCCCGCGAACTCTCCGCAGCAATATCGTCCTCTCTCGTCGAATTAACGACTCGCATTCTGAAGAAGAAGCCGGAGGTCACATCGATTGCCATCACATACATCAATCCGGAACACTGGATCATCGGCGGGATACCGCTATCGGAGCAAGGAAAGAGCAGTTTTTACTTCGATATTAAGATCACAGACGAGACGAACACGAAAGCCGAGAAGGAGCAGTATATTCGCGAGGCATATGCCATGTTCACCAAACTCCTGGGGAACGTGCATGAAGTAAGTTACATCTATGTTGAAGATGTGCGTGCGACGGCTTATGGTTATGGCGGGCTAACTCAGGAATACAGATATCAGCACTAAGCTCGTTCCATTATCCCCATGGTTTTAATTTACCGTATGGAATATGCAACAGTCCGCATCCAGTTCGTGCGATAGTTGCGCCGTTCAGTACCCAAGGAAATCGGTCAATGGATGATGTGCAGGCTTTTAACCTACTTCGACCGCGATTGCAGAAAATTGCCTATCGAATGTTAGGGTCCGTGGCCGAAGCCGAAGATATCGTACAGGACGTCTGGCTACGTTGGCATGCAGCAACCCGGAAAAGCATCGACAACGCAGAAGCGTGGCTCGTCGCGGTCACGACGCGGATGTCCATCGACCGTCTGCGGGCGGCGAAGATTCAACGGGAACACTACATAGGCATATGGCTGCCCGAACCCCAGATGACCGATTCACCGGCTACGCCCGAGGAGGTGACGGAGCGTGCCGGCGAAGTGTCCGTGGCTTTTCTCATTCTGCTCGAACGGTTGACACCGGAAGCACGGGCCGCATTCCTTCTACGCGAAATTTTCGATGCGGACTATGGCGAAGTCGCAAAAGCTATCGGCAAAACCGAAGCAGCGTGCCGTCAACTAGTGAGCCGTGCTAAAGCGCAGCTACGCGATGAGCGCCCTCGCTATTCGGTGCCACGCGAGACCCATCTTCGCCTTCTGCAGTCCTTCGCACAGGCGGTCGAGCGCGGCGACTTCGCGGCAATCAATGCGTTGCTGGCAGAGGATGCGATACTCATCGGCGACGGCGGCGGCAAGGTACCTAGCTTCCCGCAACCGATGACGGGCGGCCGGCGCATCGCACAGCTTTTCTTCGCCCCATCGCTTCGTTACGGAAGCAAACTCCGCGTCAAACTCGTGCTGCTCAACAATCAGTGGGGACTATTGCGCTTTATCGAAGGCAAGCTCGAATCGGCGCAGTCATTCGAAACAGACGGCGAGCACATCGTCCGTATCCATGTTCAACGCAACCCGGACAAGCTGGCGCGCATCGCTGCAGCATGCGGCAATTACTAGCAGTAATCAGTCCTCATGCGTGCGTGTAGCCGATAACCAAGCGGCGCTATATTCGCTGAGTTAATTTGGAAACAAATAATCCGTTACGCTCAGATTTGGATAAAGTTTTAGCGCTCCAAGTGATGCAGACATTACATCCCCGGCGTTTTTCCTGCTGCGGGCCCCCTTACTTTAGCGCGGGATGTTCCAACGGTGGTGGCATCCATCGGCGAAACTTTTAGTGGATTCCTCTCTTGATATGTTCCCGCTCTTTTCGCTGCAAGCACGTTATCGCGAGTTCTGTTCTCCTCGGATTTTATCTGCGCGAGGATAACTTCTTCGGGTGTTCCAGATTTCTGCAATTGCGGCAATCCGGCTAGCATGAGTCGGGGCCCGCTAGTGCTTTCGTAATGATAGAAAACCAGGTTACTTTGCGGGTCGTGGAAGAATGGATCGCCCCTTACCTTATCCTTGGCGTTTCGGAGATCAGTAATGGGAACTCCGCTTTCTTGAATATCTTTCATGCTCATCGCGAGCCGCTTACAAATTGCATACCTGCATACTTCCGGGAGGTCGCTGAGATTTCGTGATTGAGGTCCCGTGGGCTGGGAAGGAGATAAATTCTCTGGCGGAACAATCGGTATGTTTAGATAACCGCTCAAATTAACAACGCGTTGTTCCTCTTGTTTCAATCGCGCAGTGAGCTCTTCTCGATCGAAATCAAATTTTGATTCCAAGTCTTTCTTGTTTTGTTCGGTCGCGGGCATGGAGCCGAACCGCTTGTTGCATGCTTCAATCCATTCGATTAAGCGCTGCATCTCCTTTAACTCCGTGCGCGTCGCGTCGATTGCATGCTGTTGTAGTCTTTCTACTTCGGAACTTTGCTTTGTGCTTGATGCCGCCGTCTGTGCGAATCGCCCTTGTATCGATTCGCGCGTGAGCAAGGTGGCTTTGAATTTTTCCGTCCATTCTTTTAGCCAAGTTACCTGCTGCTCATAAACGTCACCAAGTTGCATATTTTTTTGTTTTTGCTTCGGCAATAATGAGTTTGTTTTTCTCTTCAGCGTGCTGACGGTCACTTTCAGTCGGTCCCCGGAGCTTGACAGTTTAGGTTGCAGTTCCGGGGGTTCGCCCAATCGTAGCTGATTCACCAGAATCTTCGCGCGTTCATGTCGCAAGCTTGAGCGAAGCGCCGCGAGAGGCGCTGCATCTTGTGGATCGTTACCGAGATTTCCTTGAACGATATGCCGCGTCATAGTTTCAATTTGGTCGAGCATCGTTCGTAACTTTGTAAAGTTTGCCATTGCGTCTGCGGCGCTGGATTTTTGCATTCGTTGAATTTGCTTTCGCTGCTGTCTTACTTGCTCCAAGCAAGCGTCTGCTGTCTCTACATAAAGATTGACGCATGAAGCTGCTAACGTTTGTAACGCCTCCATGGACCTTTGCGCTCCGGGAGCCTGTACGACAGGTGATATTTGAATCAACGTATTCCATCCCGAAGATGCACGAAGCTGCTTTTCGCGGTGGATTTCCGTGATGGTTTCTTCCATCACAGCGAATGCCGCGTTTTGCAGTTCGCTATGCGCCTGCAAGGTGATTTCCGAGCTAATGGCTTTTTGGAATCGTTTAGAAAACTCTTGTAGTTTCGTAAGCGCGTCAATCAAATGTTGCGGGCGCTGTCTCGCCCAGTCGGAGTCTTGGAAAACTTCAATTTCTACCCGCCCCATCTTCCGCCATGGCTCTCTCTCGTCGTTGGAGATATCCGACCTCGTGAGTATTTCAGCATTAAGGTTGAACATCTGCTCTGTTCCATTAATGACGGTGAGCTCTAACTTTCGCAATTCAGACAGGAGGTCGCGTCTGTTTTTGGCGCCCTTATTCGCCCATTGGACCAATTCTCCCGTATCGGCCGAGGCTCCGTTTCGACGTTCTACGAGGCGTTCACGCAAAATCGGAATCTCTCATCGCCCATATTTCAATAGTGCGCGCAGATGCATCATGCGCCCTAAAAATATTTCTTTGGATACGATGGCGACTTGCGGCGAGTCTTCTCGTAATCGACTTGCAAACGCTTCCTTGTGGGCTACTCGCGCTTGCAGTTCACTCGCGCGTTCCTTGAGCAATATGCTCTTTAGCCTTTTTGTTTCATCAATACGCGCATGCCACTGCGATTTTTCTTGCGAGCTTTGTGCTTGCAATGCTCGATCGTTGAAGTCCGCCATCATGTACTCTATTGTGCCGAGTAGATTATTCGTCGCTTGGTCAAGCGTCGCCTCGCATTGTCGTATGCGGCCACCCGGGGACTGAGGGGTTCCAATTTCAAGCTCTGCTAAACGTCTTATCGCGGCTGTGCGTTCTTCCGGCGGGACGTTGCTATTCTGGAGCGTTTTAGATTCCTCGCGTATGACTGCAGCGTCGTTGCTCTTATCTGTTATCACCGATTCCAGCCACTCAACCTTCCACGCGCCTTTGCGTTCCAATCGCCAAGTTGCTTCAACGTCCTTGTCCCACTCCCGCTCATATGCAGTCAATAGCCTTGCGTCGTCTCTGCTACTTCTATCGAATAAGTTCCACTTTATTTTCTCTAGCTTTTCTAACGCCATGTCGAGCGCTCTAAATTCGGCATTAGGCTGTACGGCTTCCGCGACTGAAGTTTCGATATCGGCAACGCCGCTTTGCATTTTCTCCTGCATTTTTGTGCTCAACGCGTATTCGTCCTGAACTTCACGGTTGAGCTCGATATAAGCAAATACAAGTTCGTTAAAGCGCTCTTGTGACTGCAACTGCTCACGCTCTAGGCCAAGCGCAGCAATGTTGGTTAGTTGTTCGTTGGCTTGTTCCAGTAGCGGATATGACGGCAGGTCCGGCGACGGCGTGCTGGCGGTTCGTCCCGATGTTTGGTTGCCTTCGTTCATGCCGTCTCCCTTTATGAGATTCGATGCTAGCGCCTGCTATGGCAATCTACGGTTTTCTTGATACACGGAAAGCCCAAACATCGTCATTAAATCGAATTTCTTGAGCTTCCGAAGCGGTCCGTTACAAATAAGCAAAATACTTGCAATAGCGTCATGTGGTTGTCGCTTGCGCGTGCGTATACCCGTAGCTAATTGTTGCAGAACGGTCAACACCATGAGCCCGTTTGCATGCCTAGCGGCACGTGCCGCATAAGCTTACGATTACCTCCTGCAGTTCATCGTTGCTAATAGCAACCGCAAAATACAGATGTTTTCCTTATCGTGGCCAGGAGAAATCATGACTCAACGCATCAATTACATCCAACAATCGCCGGAGCTGTTCAAGAAGTTCCTCGAATTCAGCAATCAGTTGAAGGACAGTGCGATCGAAGAATCGATCCGCGACCTCGTCTCGATCCGCGCGTCCCAAATCAATGGATGTGCATTTTGCCTCGACATGCACGTGAAGGAAGCGCGCATACACGGAGAACGGGAACTACGCATTCATCATCTCGCAACGTGGCGCGAGTCAACGCTCTTCGCGCCGCGCGAACGTGCCGCACTCACGTGGACGGAGGCGTTGACGAAACTGTCCGAGGAAGGCGTGCCTGACGAAATTTATGAGCGCGTTCGCAGCCAGTTTTCCGAGAAGGAATTGTCTGACCTCACGTTCAAAGTAATGGCCATCAATGGATGGAACCGCGCGAGCATCGCATTCAAAGCCGTGCCGGGTTCGTCCGACAAGGCGTTCGGCCTCGACAAGGCGAACCTCACCTGAGAACGTTCTCTACCTTTATTCATCTTCGGCCCGCGCATGCGGGCTGCGTCTTCGGAGAAACCTCCATGTATTACTTAAGAAAAACCGCATTGGCGATGCTCGTCGCCGCTGTAGCGTTGATGAGTGAAGCCTTCGCAGCGCCCACAGCGGTCGTCACGCCACTGATGGAGAAGCCGCTCGACGAATACCCGGACAAGGAGGCTTTGATGATTACTGTCGAATATCCGCCCGGCAGCAAAGATCCTGCGCATCGACATTACGCGCACGCTTTCATCTATGTGCTGGAAGGTTCCATCGTGATGCAGGTGAAAGGAGGCAAGGAAGTCATACTGACGCCCGGGCAAACTTTCTATGAAGGCCCGAACGATGTACACACGGTTGGACGCAACGCAAGCGATACTCAGCCGGCAAAGTTCCTTGTGGTGCTGCTAAAGCGCAAGGACGCGGCTGTTCTCGTGCCGGAGAAATAAGCACATCGATTCCTCTCGCCCATAGCGAAAAAACTGCGGGTAGTGTCACAAACAGCAACGCTCATTCGTCTAGTCACGTATAGACTTCACGACTTACGCTTCTATGTCAGACTACCCAATATGCCAATCCATCCCCGGAACCGACGACCCATTTGCAAGCAGTTTCGCGACTAGCTACGCGGGCGTCATATCTTTTCTAGCCGTTGCCAATGAAGGCAGCTTTGCACGCGCGGGCGATCGCCTCGGCATCGGCCGTTCCGCAGTTAGCCGCAACGTGCAGAAGCTCGAAGCCCAACTCGGCACGCGCCTTTTTCTACGCACGACACGGAGCACATCGCTGACACGCGAGGGAGAACTGTTCTACGAGAACTGTCAGCCCGGCGTAGAACGCATTGCTCAAGCGCTGGAAGATATGCGTGAACTGCGCAGCGGGCCGCCGCGAGGCCATCTGCGCATCAGTTCGATACCCGATTTCGGACGCAGAATCGTCGCGCCGCTGCTGCGCGGCTTTCGCGCACAATATCCTGACATCATGCTGGAGTTGTTACTGAACGAGCATCCCGCCGACTTCATCACCGATCGCGTCGATGTCTCGTTTCGTGCCGGACGCATGGAAGACAGCGACATCGTGGCGCGGCAACTGACACCGATGCAGATGATCGTATGCGCATCGCCCGCGTATGCCCGAGCTCATGGTTTACCGCGCCACGTCGATGATCTGGCGGCTCACCGTTGCATCACATTCCGGACGGTATCGGGCCGAGTCAAGGCATGGGAGTTCAAGGTGGATGGTTTTGCGCAGCGCCGGCAGCCGGCCGCTTTGCACACATTCAACGACTCGGATCTGATCCTGCAAGCAGTGCTTGATGGACAGGGCATCGCGCAGTTGCCGGCATACCAGGTCTGCGATTTTCTTGGCGACGGACAGTTGGTCAGTTGTCTCGCACAATATGCGCCTGACGATGGCAGTCATTACATTTGCTATCTCAGCCGCAAACATCTTCCCGCCAGAATTCGCGTGTTCATCGATTACGTGACCAAGCACATGAAGGCGCTCGACCTGCACTGTCCAACAACAATAACGAGGTTGTCGGCAATTGATTGACGCTTATCCGCTAATTATTAATGGGTACACATCGATAATGAAAGCGCTGTCCGCAAAATCTGACCGTCGCCCTCCCCTAAAGAACCATCCAATTCCAACATGTTTTTCTTTCTACTTCTGTCTGTTTTTATAAGATCCGCAATAACGCGGTCATCCCTTCACACACACAATCTGCTTCAAAGTATGCACTACCTCAACCAAGTCCAACTGAGCGTGCATCACAGCATCGATATCTTTATAAGCCATTGGGATTTCATCGATAACGTCCGCATCCTTTCTACACTCAATGCCTGCCGTCGCCCTCAATTGATCGTCGATAGTGAAACGACGCTTCGCTTCAGTACGCGACATAGTACGGCCAGCGCCATGACTACAAGAGCAGAACGATTCTTCGTTTCCTTTACCGCGAACGATATAAGAACGCGTTCCCATGGACCCAGGAATGATACCGAGCTCTCCTTGCTTGGCTGACACGGCACCTTTACGCGTTATCAACACATCTTTACCAAAGTGATGCTCGCGCTGCACATAGTTGTGGTGGCAATTCACCGCTTCGATATGGGACTCGAATGGCTTCGCAATTACATTACGCGCGGCCGCAACAACATTCGCCATCATCACTTCACGATTCAAACGTGCATACTTCTGCGCCCATTCAACCGCCTCTACGTAATCATCGAAGTGCTCGGTTCCTTCCGGAAAGTATGCGAGATCTTGGTCCGGCAAATTAATGAAATGCTTTCGCATATCCGCTTTCGCCAGTTCGATAAACGTATTGCCGATCGCATTCCCCACGCCGCGCGATCCCGAATGCAACATAAACCACACGGCGTTTGTTTCATCGAGGCAAACCTCGATGAAGTGATTTCCGGTTCCTAGCGTTCCCAAATGATTATGGTTATTCGTCTTGGCAAGCTTCGGATATTTTTCCGTAATGCGTTTAAAAGACGGCAGCAATTCTCTCCAAGCAGCATCAACCGGAGCAGGCGGCTTAGCCCAAGCCCCTTTATCGCGATTACCAGGCGTACGACCATGTGGTACGGCTTTCTCAATGGCGGAACGCAACGGCCCAAGGTTGTCAGGCAGATCCGAAGCGCTCAACGTGGTCTTCGCAGCAATCATTCCACAACCAATATCCACTCCGACCGCAGCCGGAATAATCGCCCCCAGCGTTGGGATTACGCTCCCGATAGTCGAGCCTTTACCCAAGTGCACGTCGGGCATAACTGCCAAGTGGCGGTAAATAAACGGCAACGAGGCAATGTTACGCAACTGTTGCTTGGCATCGTCTTCGACCGGTACACCTTTGGTCCACATCTTGATCGGACGTGATCCCTCCATATGCATTACTTCGTAATTTTCATTCTTCACAACTTACTCCTAAATAAAAAGCGCATTCGCTATTTCTCAATCGTCTTCTTTTTGCTTTCGCCATTATCCTATTGCAATGGGTATGCCAACTTTAAATCGAATAAGAAAACGATTGTTTATCAATATGACAGGTTATATAAGTCGAAATCCGCTCTAAGGAATTGGCTGTGAAACGGGTAGCAGAGGGAGAGCCTATTCCGAAGGTAGCGAAAGATCGCGGCGTACGTGATCAAACATTACGCAATTGGTGAAGGCTGCAGCGGCAGGGAAACTCGATGGGGCGGGCAGTAAGATGGTCACACCGGAAGCGATGGAATTGTCCCGCTTGCGTGCTGAGAATACTCGACTGAAGCGGGAGAACGAAATCATAAAAAAGGCTGCGGCGTACTTCACCAAGGATGCGCTGTGAAGTACGCTTGGATTGATGCGCAGAGGAGAGCGTTTGCGCTAAACGAACTGCGCTCGATGCTCGATGTGAGCATCAGCGGTTACCGTGCCTGGAACCTCGCGCCAATGCATGCCTCGGCTCTTCAGCTCACATCGGCGGGCTCTCCACAATTCGTCAGCGGTTTCCTAGTGTCGTACTAATTTATCCGACAATATCTTTTCCCAATTCCAAGCATGAGAAACGATCGTGCGCAAGTCAGGATAAACGGGAGACCATCCAAGTTCCCGGCGAGCTAATGCCGAGTCTGAAACCAGGCATGCTGGATCGCCCGGGCGGCGCGGGCTGTCGACAATCTGGATTTTTCTTCCTATAACTTCTTGCACAGTGTCGATTACCTGCTGCACCGAGAAACCCTTGCCGTTGCCCAAGTTATAGGCCGCACTTCTTCCGTTACGCATGAGTTGCATCAGCGCCAATTCATGTGCTGCGCACAAGTCGACGATATGGATGTAATCACGAATACAAGTGCCGTCGGAAGTTGGGTAATCTCTTCCATATACTTGCACACACTCTCGCTTGCCCGAACCAACTTGCAATAACAGTGGAATTAAATGCGACTCCGGTTCGTGACATTCGCCAATGCGCGCCTCAGGATCAGCGCCCGCCGCATTGAAGTAGCGCAGACAGATTGACTTCAAATCATACGCACGATCGTAATCCTGTAGTACTTGTTCAACCATCCATTTCGAAACGCCGTATGGACTAGTAGGTCGCTTAGGATGAGACTCATTGATTGGTGTGTAATCGGGCTCGCCAAAAATGGCCGCAGTCGAAGAAAAAATGAAACGCTTCACGCCATGACGGAGCATTGCATCGAGTAAGTTAATGCTATTGATTAAATTGTTATGATAATACTTCGCAGGCTCTTTCATTGATTCGCCGACTTGAATAAATGATGCGAAATGCATTACCGCATCAAACTTGTGCTGGCTAAAGACATTGTCGAGCAATGCACTATCTCCTATGCTGCCTTTAATGAATTCTCCACTTAATATCGCTTCCTTATGGCCAGAAGACAAATCATCGAGAATGACAACTTGATATCCTTTGTTACCAAGCATAAGCGCCATGTGTGAACCAATATATCCTGCACCACCAACGACAAGTATTTTCACGCGTCTCTCACTTTCCACAAGATTTTTTTCGTAGCCTACCTTTGGCTTCCTCGCTTTGCAATATGCGTCATTGCATTAATCGCTCGTGTCCCATCGGTGAATGTGAGATAACCACGCTTGTCATTGCGATTCGTTCGCCTTCATGTCAGCGTGTGGACGAGTATCCGTTTTGTTTCGGTAGATCTGACTTAATCGTTATCCAGCAAGGAATAAACGAATTTGAATGCACGGCAAGGCCGCTTTGTTCTTACCGTGCATTCGAGATATTTTATTTGCGATATTTAATATAAATTGGTCCGTCCGATTCATGTAGCGTAAACGATACACGACTGCCCGTCGTCGTCCCGGTGATTATTGCCCCTATATGGTTCGCTACCGTTGTTAATCCGGCGCTCGGCACATCCACGCTCACATTGGTGCCCGGACTGCTATTCCAAGCGACAAACAAGATGTCCACGGCATCTTCCAATTTCATAATGTGCAATCCGGAAGGTACATCGGCAACAAGCCCTTTGTTGGTTTTACTTTGTGCCGCCGTAGTGAACGTCCGTAGCGACCGCAGCCCCGGCTTTTCTGCGTAGCTTGCGTCTAATAATCCAGAATTTTGTGCCGAATTATTAGGGTCGATGCCACCATCCACGAGATTAAATATTACAGCGACCGGAACATTCAGCGCCCACTGCGCGAGCAATTGGCGCACGACTAGTATGGCTTGTTGTTGACGGAAAGTGTCCGAGTGTCCGTCTCCCGAAATTCTGTCGGTGGAATAACCCCACTCGGTATTCCAAACGGGAATATTTTTATTAAGGATGTTTTTAATTCGCCAGTTTGCTGAAATAAGGTCGCTTACGATAGATTCCGGACCGCCGTTGCGATAGCCATGAATGCCGATTGCGGTCGCATTTTCCGCGATTCCGGATGCCAATGCTTTCGAGAGGTAATCGAAGTTGAACCAACTCAATCCGCCGGTACTAATGAGTGCGGAAGGGTTAGCTAATCGAATGCTGGCAATGGCGGCTTTGCAGAGCGCCGCATATTGTTGTACCGGATCTAACGCTGGTCCCCAGTATGAAACGCCGTCAGGCTCATTCCAAATTTCGAAGCGAACGTTACGGCCAGCATAATGCGCTGCGGCTGCTTGAGCAAAGTTCGCATACGCCGTAATACCGCTTGATGTCTTTATGTCATAAAGCGGATTACCGTATGCTAGGACCAACAACACACCTAAGTTGCGCGCTTCGGCGGCATTGACTAATTGATCGAAGACGGAAAAATCGTATACGTTTTTCGTCAATTCCACCCAATTCCAAAATAGATCCATTCGAATAAACGCAACACCTGCATCGCGTGCAGCATCCAGCGATGCAACGGCATTGGTTGGATCGAATGCAACACCAATTCGAGGGCCAATTTTTTCCGCACCAACAGCAACCGGCAACAACGCCGTTGTTGTGACGTTCAAGGAATACGTGTCATCGATGGTGGACAATGCCGTTACGTTATCGATCGCAAGCGTTCCCACGGCCGGATATATTTGCGGACTACCCGCAATAAGCCATATAGATGTTATTTGCCCTTGAACAGTACCGTTGTTTGCCCCCCCCCAATAAGCCGCGGGTGCATTCAACTTGACCAACGCTTGATACCACTGAGTAGTGTCACTGCCTTCGAGCGGTCGTTCAATTCTATATTGCAACGTTTGACCGGTTTGGTCGATGACTCGCAATGACGGTTGTATGTCAGGAGAGGAGCGCAGCTTCAAACTAATCGCTGCAGATGACGACACCGGTAGCGGCAACTTCAATGTTGCGGCGACATATTGACCGCAATTTGTTCCAGGACCTGTCGCACAAGTGAGATTGTAGTTAAGCGCTAGTCCTCGACTGCCCGCATAGCCAGTTATGGATGTGACCGTTCCCGTTGCGCCGGTTCCACCTTCGGACCAGGTGCTCCAAGGCGCAATGACGGAGCGATTTTCGAAGTCATCTATGGTGGCCACACCGTTTACAACAGGAATCTGTGTGGGTGCGTTCCACTGGTTTAGCATCGTGAGATTATCTATCACCACAGTACCACTGGACGGTTTTCCCATCGGGTTATCGGCAATGACCCATACCGAATTGACTTGCCCTTGCACGATGCCGTTATTGGCGCCGCCCCAATAAGACTCTGGCTTGTCGAGCGCGACGACTGCTCTATACCACAGGCTCGCATCGTATCCTTCCATAGGACGCACCGAGCGATATTGCAGCGTTTGTCCGCTTTGATCGATCACACGCAAGACTAGCTCAATATTGGAAGGAGACTTCGTCATGAGACTGATTGCTTTTCCAATAAAGACCGGCTGCGGCAATGTGAGAATCGCAGCAGCGCTTTTGCCGCATGACGTCGCAGTAACGCATGTAAAGGCATAATTAAGCGCCAAACCTCGCGCGCTGCCATAGCCTGCAGTTGAGTTGATCGAGCCATTGCCACCGGTGTTACTCGTGTTCCAGAAGCTCCATGGTGCGACGATAGATCGGTTTTGGAAATCATCGATTGACACTGCGCCTGGGATCGAACCAGCCGGTGGCAGATCGGTTAGATTGGGAAGCATGACAATATTGTCGACATTCAATGTGCCCGTCGCAGGGTAACTAAGCGGGTCGGCAGCAAGTATCCATATCTCTTTAATATTCCCTTGCAAAACACCGTTTTTCGCGCCACTCCAATAAGACTCGGGCTTGCCAAGATTGATAATCATCTGCACCCAATTGTTCGAGTTTGACGCGTCCGTCGGACGAGCGGGGCGGTACTGCAAGGTTTGACCGCTTTCATCGATTACGCGAACAACTAATTGAATATTACTTGGCCATCGAGTCATGAAACTGAGCGCAGCACCGGCTGTGATGGCGTTAGTCGGTCGGAAAATGGCGGTGGCGTATTGACCACACTTTTTACCTGAAGCGAGCGTAACGCAACTAAGATCGTAGCTCAGCGCTAAGCCGCCAGTCGTCTCGTATCCTTCCTGTAAGCTCACAGAGCCTTTGGCACCAGCGCCGCCTTCTCCCCAGAAGCTCCACGGTGACACCGATGTGCGATTATTGAAATCATCGATTGGTATGACGCCCGTCGCCGGACTTAATGCACCGGGAGGCGTCCATCCGCTGATCATCTCGATTTCATCGATAGAGATGGTGCCCAATGACGGATAGCTTTTAGGCTTATCTGAAATGATCCAAATCGATTTTATCTGACCTTGAATAATGCCGTTATTGGCGCCGCCCCAATACGTTTGCGGATCATTAAGCAACATGATTGCGCGGTACCACGTGTCTGGATCGTATCCTTCTAAGGGGCGTACAGGACGGTATTGGAATACTTGTCCACTTTGGTCTATGACGCGCACTACTAGTTGGGCGGCGGCGGGCGATTTAGTGAGAAACGTGAGAGCGGTTCCCGCGTTTATTGGATTAGCTAGATTGATAAGTGTTGCAACGTATTGACCGCACGATTGGCCAGTCGCGGTAGCGATACAAGCGAAGTTGTAGTTAAGAGATAAGCCGTGACTTTGTGAGTAACCGCTTCCCGATGAAATGGAGCCTGTGGCACCAGTTCCGCTGCTCCAGAAAGACCATGGTGTTACCGTCGATCGATCGTCAAAGTTGTCGATGGAAACTCGAGAACTGGCTGATAGGGTAACGCTGCGGGAAATTGTTTGCGCTTTTGCCGAGAGGCCGACTTCGCTGTTTGCCAGATCTGCTGTCTGGCCGCCACCTCCGCCGCCACAGGCGGATAGCACAACCATCGAAAATAAAGCGAGTGCGCCGCGCTTCAGTTGTTTCAATAATTGATCGTGATACATAGAAAACTTAATGTTCATTCTTTCCCCCACCCAATAATTTCCATGAATGGCGCTATTCCTACCTCCTTATTTTTTTAGTTAGTTGGTCCGTCGAGATGCTGAAGTAGGTCGCCGCGTCGCCTCCGTTTTTTACAGCAGGTTCGTAGTCATTGCTTAACTGCATAGTGGTGTAAGCGTGACAATGTCACACCGGCTTACAAATTCGCCGGAGCATTACTAGAGAACCAATAGGATCCCAATGCGGCTTACCTACAACTAGGTAATTTGAGAGGGTGTAACGACGCGACTATGAGGGAGAACTACTCATCGATGGGTTGCGAGCACTCGCTTCATTCGCTCGAACCTTAACGAAGTAATTCGGCAATCCCGCTGCCTTGGAGATATGTCTCTTTAGGCCGGTGATTTTGCGTCCTCATCTTTCGATGAAGTTGCCCTTAACAAATTACGATAAGGATTATAACTATAATTTTCGATGTATTGAAAATTTGATTTATTGCAATCGAGCTACTATCAATTAAATGATAGGTTGCGCTTTGCGGACACTTAGTTTTTTCGCCTATATGCATATTGAACTAATTCATAGTCGCTTATTTGCGACATCTACGATACGCATTGAGCACAAATAATAAGTTCGGCTTTTCTTGATGCGAACATTACCTTTACTTTAACGAGTGTGTCGTTTGGAAACGACACTTTAACGTAATGTGGTCTTTAAGTAGCAACAACCTAACGAGTTGTCGTTGTTACTTGCGCGTAGACATTGTAATGATTCGCATGCACCGTCGTTCTTTATAAATATCTATGCTGGAACGGAAGGTTCGCGCTGTCGAACCGGGCCTGTAGGTTTTACAAAAATCTTTCGCATCTTTACATATTCATTGAGTTTTTTAGAAACGGTCGCATTCGTCTTAGTGGTCCTCTTCGACATTTCTAGAACTCAGCGCTTTGTGCCTAAATTGCTGTAACAAAATTACCTTTTGTCATTTATTGCTAAAGACAACGTTCTCGATTGTTTCGAACGAAAAAGGACTGGCAAGCTAATTGCTTTGCTGTGATGAGCATATTTTTTGTAATGGATTAACCTGGTTTACTAAGTTATGAACCAATGAACGCACCCGCATATTCACGTGTAACTCAGCGTTGTCATAACGTTTTTTTGCTGATCTGCTGCGCAGCTTGGTTCGCAACTGGAGTAGCTAACATAGTTCATTTACTACTTCGGCAAAAACCAAGATTTACTCAACTCATATAGCAATGGACCACGTAGAAACTCGGATCTACCTTTTATCACTAATCTGATTGTGGATATGTAGAAGTGTCGGTGGCATACGTTGTTCGAGAGTTAACAAGCGAATTGTAAGAAAGATGTTTTTATTTGGGGAAGCTTTGAATAATTAGGTGTGACGGCAATTATATTGCGTAGCGCGCTATCTCGCCCGTTCGCCAGGGTCGCTCGCATTGCGGTCTGCATTGTCGCGCCTGGTTTTATTCGAAAGCTTCCTTAGTCATCGAATCCGTATGGATTTATTTTTGGGGAAGGGCACATTCCATGCCATCAAGCGGCCAACGTCTCGACACCATCACAAGTGGTTTAACAGAAAAAGTTGTAGTGCCGATAGTCAGTGAGCAACGACATTCGTATGCCGGCAGATCTCCGAATTATTCACTTAGCATGCGTGGTCATCGACCGTCGAGCGATGACCCTCCCGGCATCGCATTAGTTAAAACGGTCTTGAATCCAACAGTTGTCGTACTTACCTTGCTGGGAAGCAGCATCGTTCATCAAGAGTTGTTATCCGGCTATTACTTGGTTCTAGCTGTATTAACTTTTTTTATCACTTCTCAAGTTTTCGATGACGTTGATTTATACCGGTCGTGGCGCAAACCGTTGCTGTGGAAAGACGTGAGTGGAATTCTTCTAAACTGGTTGATGGTTGTCGCCGTTCTTATGTTTTTTGGCTGGGCGACAAACTTCAATCAATATTTTTCAGAAAATGTAGTACTCACATGGTTTATCGCGGTTCCCGGTGCCTTAGTGATTTCTCATATTGCGGTAAGGGCGCTGGTTCATCGAACGAGCCATATCTTGACACGCAGTATGGTGATTGTTGGTGCCGGTGAGTTAGGTCAAGAATTGGCAAAGAAAGCACAACAAGATCCTTACTTGTGTGTCAATGTCAAAGGCTTCTTCGATGATCGTGTGGTATCTCGAAGTAACAGCGCTGGATCATTACCGTTATTGGGCGATATACAAAGTGTGCCTGATTATATTCGCGCACATGGAATCAATCGGATTTACATTGCGTTACCCATGACTGCACAGCCGCGCATCGCCAAGTTGCTATCCGATCTGCGGGACACCACCGCATCGATTTATTTTGTGCCTGATATCTTTGTTGCTGAGTTGATTCAAGCGCGATTCGATTACCTGAACGGCATGCCAGTCATGGCTATTTGCGAGTCACCATTTTATGGACTCAATGCCGTATTAAAGCGTATGTCCGATGTATTGATCGCTAGTGTTGTCGTCTCCGTAATCTGGCCTTTACTTCTATTCATCGCGGCCGGCATTCGGTTAACTTCTTCCGGTCCTATCGTTTTCAAACAACGCCGTTATGGTCTTAACGGCGAAGAAATTACTGTTTACAAATTTCGCACGATGACGGTATGTGAAGACGGAGATAGCACTTATAAACAAGTAACGAAGAACGACAGCCGCGTCACACGATTCGGTGCGTTTTTGCGTGCAACATCGCTGGACGAGCTGCCGCAAATTGTTAACGTATTGGCGGGGCAGATGAGCCTCGTTGGGCCACGTCCGCACGCCGTTGCGGTCAATGAAACTTATAGAAAGCTGATTAGCGGATACATGATTCGGCACAAGGTTAAACCAGGCATTACCGGATGGGCACAGATCAATGGATATCGTGGGGGAGATAGTCTTGAAGAAATGCAAGGCCGCGTTAAACATGACCTCGAGTACTTGCGCAATTGGTCGCTCGGTTTGGATTTGTGGATTATTTTGAAGACCGCGTTATTGGTCATTCGTGATCCGAATGCTTATTAGATAACGGATTAGATAACGGAGGACAAATGCTTTTACCTTATTTAAATACGAAAATTCGACTCAAACGGCCTGTCATCAATAGTCAATTGTCGAAAAGCACCGCAGCAATACGTTATAGCGCTGTAACCCTACTCTCTCTAACCGCCATAGCGGGTTGCGGGCATCGAGACGCAGCATCAACTCGGCAAGTCGTTGCACGCGTGAATGGGCAAGAGATCACCATTCATCAGTTGAAAAATGAAGCTGCGGGATTTTCCGCCAATAGCGCGATACCGAACGCAACGCCGACTCGCGAAACACTCGACACGCTCATCAATGAGCAATTGCTAATGGAACAAGGCAAAGAACGTAAAATCGATCGCGATCCGCAAGTGATTCAAGCAGAAGAAAAAGCACATCGCCAGATTAGGCTTCAGGTGTTGCAGAATCAATTGGTTGCGTCGTTACCACAACCTACGCAGTCTGAAATTCGCAGCTTTTACGATGCAAACGAAGGGCTTTTTGCAAATCGAAAAATATATACTTTCAGACAGTTCACGGTAGACGGCAATGCGCTAAACGACAATCTTAAATCCAAACTTGAACGCTCAAAAACCGAACAAGCAATTGTCGCCGCTTTAAAGAGTGACAATCTTAATTATCACGAGATTATTACCGTCCGTACGGCAGAGCAGTTGCCGATGCAAGCACTGCCGTCTATCACGAACATGAACCGTGGCGATGTCGCTGTCTTCAAAAGCGGTGACAGGACTGATGTACTGCAGATAGTGGACTTTATTGCGCAACCGGCAACACTTGAGCAAGCGACACCGGTTATTCGCGAATATTTACTGAGTTCGAAGAAAAAAACGAAAGTCGATGATTTATTGAAGACACTTCGAGCTACGGCGAAGATCGAGTATTTCGGCCCATTCGGTAAGGACGCAACGGCAACCGCGCAAGCTAATCCTCATACACAGCCGTCTTCGCCGACTTCGGCGGCAACATCCAACATTACACCCGCGGAAAATAAGGAACAGCCACCGTCGAAGCCTAATGGGGACGTAAGTGTGGTGAGCGCGGACAATAAGTCACCGCCAGCTCAAAGCGTAATGCCTGCCGGAAAAATTTAAAGCGGTGATGTGTCAATGATTGACGAAGCGCATTGCTACATCGCACGGTGCTTGTTCTGTTGTATGTCGGTGGTATATGCGCCGTATTCAATCCGCTCCACTACCTAGCGTCTATTAATAGAACCGTTTCCTCATGCAAAAAAAATCCACTTTCATTTTCATTGCGCAGTTACTGTTTATTTTCGTTTCTCTATTGTCATTGCCTTCGAAAGCGGTGGGGGCATATCTGCTTGGGCCACGAGATGTGGTGAGGATTACGGTATATAACCAACCCGATTTATCGATAGAAGCACAGATCACTGATCGTGGAACAATTACCTTTCCACTTATTGGCGAAGTGCAAATCGGTAATCTAGAAAAAGGAGCGGCGGAAGTGTTACTGGCCGACAAGTTGCGTGATGGCGGCTTTATCAAGCAACCACAAGTGAATCTATTGATTACGCAATACCGTAGTCAGCAAGTGTCGGTATTAGGTTTTATAAATAAGCCGGGGAAATATTCCATCGATAGCGTCAGCTATATCACGGATTTATTGTCGCAAGCAGGCGGTATTGCGCCTGATGGTGCAGATGTCGCTACGCTTGTTAGAAAAGATCGTGATGGAAAAGTCACGAAGTACAGTATTGATCTCGTTAAGTTGTTCGACGCAAGTGATGTTACGCAGAATTACGAAGTCTCCGACGGAGACATTATTTATGTCGGTCGAGCACCCGTCTTCTATATTTACGGAGAAGTGCAAAAGCCAGGCGGCTATCGCCTTCAGCGAGGAATGAACATCATGCAAGCTATCTCTGTCGGCGGAGGGCTCACTCCCAAAGGCACCGAGCGTGGCATGTACCTTAATCGCTCCGATGACGGCGGAAAAGTAGAGGCGCTTGCCGTGAATGCGGCCACTCCTCTTAAAGAGAACGATGTGGTTTATATAAAGCAGCGCTTGTTCTAAACATCGATTGAACAGCAGCATGCAGAAGGAGTTTATCGAATGGGCAACTTAACTTTCTCGCAAATCGCGAGAACGTTGCGTGGCAGATGGAAGTTATGTCTAACGACATTCGCGTTATTTGTCTGCGCCGGTATTGCACTCACGCTCATCATGCCCAAGAAATACACAGCCACGGCCAGTGTGCTGGTCGATTTTCGCGGCACCGATCCCGTGTCTGGTTCTATATTGCCAGGCCAATTGTTTCCCGGTTATCTCGCGACGCAATTGGACTTAATTAGAAGTCACAACGTGGCGCTAAAAGTAGTCGATGCGTTGAATCTCGATAAAGTACCCGAGGTCCATCAACAGTTTATGGACGACACCGAAGGCCGCGGCGTTCTCCGAGATTGGATCGCTGATCGCCTGCTAAAGTACATAAAGCTTGAAATCGCTCGTGATAGTAGCCTTATTCACATTAGCTATATTTCTGGCGATGCTCGTTTTTCTGCCGCAGTGGCCAATGCATTTGCGCAAGGCTACACGAAGGCCAATTTGGAGCTGCGAGTTGATCCTGCGAAAGAAAATTCCGTTTGGTTCGATGATCAGCTAAAGACGCTAAAAACCAATTTGGAAAAGGCGCAGACCAAACTCGCGGCCTATCAGCAGGACCATGGCATTGTTTCTAGCGACGAGCGTCTCGATGCCGAAAATGCGCGTCTTCAAAGCTTAATGGCCCAATTGGTGTTGTCGCAAACGCAAACCTATGAGGGAGTATCGAAGCAGCGACAGATCGATGCGTCACAGTCGAGAGGTGGAACGAGTGCAGCACCTGACGTATTGGCTAACCCGGTTATTCAGCGCTTAAAAAACGATATCTCGCAAGTGCAGGCGAAGCTCAGCACACTTTCTTCGACGGTAGGCGTTAACCATCCGCAATATCAAAGCACGCAAGAACAGTTAGATAGTTTGAACCAGCGGCTTAACGATGAAATGAAAACCATCTCTGCCGGGGTGCGCAACGTGACCGGTGTAGCGCAGCAGCGGGAAAGTTCGTTGCGCGCAGAGTTGGAATCGCAGAAGACTAGGCTATTAAATTTGAAGAAGCAGAGATCTGATCTGATCGTATTGCAAGGTGAAGCCGATAGCGCGCAAAGGGCTTACGATGCGGCATTACAGCGGCTGACACAGACTCGATTAGAAAGCAAATTAAGTCAGACCAATGTGGCGATAGTTAACCCCGCAATCGAACCAACCGATCCTTCTCGTCCGATATGGCTTCTCAATATTGCATTGGCCATTGTTCTTGGCGGCAATGCGGCGATAGGACTTGCGCTAATGCGGGAGTTGTCGGATCGAAGAGTACGTCATAGCTCGGATTTGATCGACATTATTCAGGCGCCGTTGCTTGTTGAATTAGTACCGGTGATGAGACCGGTTAGGCGACTTGCCTTGCCCTTTAGGAAATAAGACAGGACCGCGATGAAACGATTATCGTCCCATATTGGATTGTCACCCGCCCATATCGAGAGCAGCGCCACGACGCGTATCATCGGTAAGTTGTTGATCGACATCGGCCGACTGACGCCGGAAGAGACCGAAAGAATTGCGGCTGCTCAAAAGACGATGGGCAAGCGATTTGGCGAAACGGGTATTAAGCTCGGTCTACTTACCGAGACCGAAGTGCAACAAGCATTGTCTTCGCAATATGGATATAGTGTTTTGCAGCCGGGGCAGAGTAGGTTTAGCAATGAATTGGCTGTCGCTTATCAGCCGTTTAGTCGGCAAGCGGATATCGTGCGCAAGTTGCGAACCGAACTGCTCCTGCGATGGTTTAATTCCGAGCGAAAAACATTGGCCTTAGTGAGCCCTGGTATTGGCGAGGGGCGTAGTTATCTCGTCGCTAACCTCGCGGTATCTTTTGCGCAGCTAGGACATAAAACGCTTTTAATAGATGCAGACATGCGCTCGCCCCGTTTGCATAAGGTCTTTGACTGCGATGACTGCATTGGTCTTTCTACCGTTCTCGGCGGACGCGCTACATCTTACTTCGAAGGCATAGAGCAAGTGGTTGCGCTGCCGGGACTACACGTTCTTCCGGCAGGTCCTACTCCTCCGAATCCTTTAGAGTTATTAGGCCAACGAACTTTTGACGCGCTGCTTACATTTCTTTCGCAAAACTACGAAATTATTCTCATCGACACCCCTAGCGGTGCCTTGTATGCCGATGCACAAGTAATCGCTGCGCGGGCCGGGGGCGCACTGATATTAGCGCGCAAGAACGCTACGCGAATGGCCGAGTTAAAACAAATGACCGACACATTAGCAGCCTCTCGCACACCGGTCGTCGGCACCGTTATGAATTACCACTAATCTATGCCGATATCCATACCACGAAATGTCGCGATTGCTTGGCTGGGCGAAAGTTGGCCCGTTCTCGCCGGCTTGTGCGCCCTTTACGTGCCAACCTACTTACGGCTTTTTACCGAAGTATGGCAAGTTAGCGCTACATTTCATGGCGCAGTGTTTTTTGCATTGACGTTATGGATGGTATGGCGGAACCGCGTCGTCCTTTTTATTTCCGCTCGAAAAACCAAACCATTGGCAGGAGCGATTTTTCTATTTTTCGGTTTGGGCTTATTTATCATAGGGCGGTCGCAGAATGTGTTGCTGGTGGAGACGGCATCTCAAATCCCCTTGTTGATCGGCGTACTGTTAATCGTCAAAGGCACGCCCGCTTTGCGTGCATTATGGTTTCCCATCGTTTTCTTGGTATTTGTGGTGCCGCTTCCCGGATCATTGTTAGACGAATTATTGTTGCCGCTTAAACAGTTCGTCTCGGCGGTCGTTGACCAAGGCTTATTTACACTGGGTTATCCAATTGCGCGTAATGGCGTCGTACTGATGATTGGCGGCTATCAATTATTAATTGCCGACGCTTGCGCAGGACTTAATTCTATTATCGCGTTGTCGGGTATCGGCTTAGCCTTTATTTATCTCGCCAACTACACCAATCGCTTACATATTGCGTTGCTCGTTGCCAGCATTCTGCCGATTGCCTTGTTGGCGAATATCATACGAGTGACTTGTTTAACCTTGATTACTTACCATCTTGGCGACGACATGGGACAGCGATTCCACGATATTGCAGGTGTGGTCGAAGTCTTCTTCGCACTGGGTATGTTCTTCGTGTTGGATTCTCTTCTGACACTTAATCGACGTGTACCAAGCAATACAAATGTTAATACGTCAACCTACGCCGCAGTGAAGTGCGAACCCCTGTTTTCTTCCGCGATTGAAAACAAGCGAATGCTGCTGAACTGTGGGCTTGGCGTTGCGATGTTTATGGCCATCGGCATTCCGATTGTTTTTATGCCTCAAGCAAGAGATTTATATACAAGCGAGGTTAATTTAGAACAAGCGTTGCCTCAACAATTCGGCAACTGGAAGGCAGTTCCATCTGCTTTTTCTCTCGCTGATCTCACACTTGGCCAAAATGACCTAACTGCTCAGTTTTATGATCAATCGGTCATGCGCGCATATCGAGGTCCTGGCGGTGTAGAAGTGATGCTGGCTGTAGCATGGGGACGTCGGCAACATCAAGAGGTAAAGGTCCATCGCCCCGAACTTTGTTATACGGCGCAAGGATTTCAAATACTCGATAAAAAGAAAGTCGATGTGCGAATAGACGGATTAAATATTCCGGTCACACAGCTGGTTGCGCGTAACTCGCAGCGGCTGGAGCCAGTCAGTTACTGGATTAGATTGGGCGATAGTTTTTCGAGTGGCCCCGTGGAAACTCGTCTTACGCTTCTTAAGCAAGGATTACTTGGGAATGTACCCGATGGCATTCTCGTGCGCGCGTCGACGGTCTCGAGAGGCGATCGAGAGTTACAGTCCGAGTTCGAAACGCACCAGGCGTTTTTAACAGATCTGCTAACCCACATGGACGGTGTAGGTAGGCAATTAATGGTCGGTAATCCGCCGGTTTCTCAAATGGCGGTGAGATGATGTCTTTCGGACGATCACTTTTCAGAACCGTAAAAACAAAAGCATCTGACATTCGCGCAAATGTGAAAGTTGTCGGCAGCAATCTCACCGATGGAAAAAGGCCGCTAGGCAAAGCCACGCAAACATTGATTACAAGCGTGCTTATGACGGGACTAACGTTAGCCATTTCCACGTTTACGGCTCGCACTTTAGGCGCTGAGGGGCGAGGCATCGTTGCAGCACTGCTGCTTTGGCCGCAATTGCTGGGAAGCTTTGCAGGGCTTGGATTATCGAATTCGTTTGTTTACTACGCTCGTAAACATCCTGATCATATTTCGGATCTACTTGGCTGGACATTCGTTATCGTACTGATATCCACTGCAGTTATTACGGTACTTGGATGGTTCTTTATACAGCACGCGGCCACCGAACCGAATTTGCGGATCTTAGGGAACATGGCGTCAGGCTTATCGCCGAGCTTAATCGATTTCACGCTGAAATTTTTATGGGTGGCGATTCCGGTATCGGCTTTAGCGCCGTTCACCGCTATGTTGGCCCAAGGTCTTTCGGATTTCACGGTTTTCAATGGCGCGCGCCTCTTGCTTCCCATTGCGCAGTTGATGTTAATGATGATGGCATGGGGTATCGCTTCGTTCGATGCGACTGTTGCGGCATTGTGCTATGGCGTTGCAGGCGCCGTTGCGATTGTTTGGGCCCTATGGCGCTTTTGGAAACATCATCGTCCTCGATTTTTCGGGCGAGCGACGCATCTCGGTCGTTATTTGCAATATGGCCTAGGTACATATGGCATTGAGGTGCTCGCGGTTTTCTCCGCACAGATCGATAAAGTATTTATTTTGGCAATACTGAATTTGCGCGAGCTAGGTATTTATTCGGTTGCTTTCGGTTTGTCCCGTGTATTGGGATTACTGCAAAACTCCGTTGCAAGCGTTATTTTCCCGACGACGGCGAATTTGCCGCCAGCGACAGTCGTCGCGTCTGTATCGCAAGCGGCGCGCATTTCATTAGCGCTTTCGGTTATCGGCGGTCTTCCGCTTCTATTGTTTGGTGGCTACCTATTGCAGTGGGTGTTCGGTCACGAGTTCACACAAGGCAGTATGGTTTTACGAGTGTTGACTATCGAAGTCATTGTCTCCGGTACGGCATGGGTTTTGGCTCAAGCCTTTAATTCCACCGGCCGTCCATGGCTGGTTGCTATGCGACAAAGTTCCGGCCTC
>Ga0157374_10000885_pt1 | contig 26177 bp, 21 predicted proteins | sample M25metaG_FD_115308 | JGI IMG/M metagenome (GOLD analysis project Ga0157374, IMG submission 115308) | Miscanthus rhizosphere microbial communities from Kellogg Biological Station, Michigan, USA - M2-5 metaG | ecosystem: Host-associated > Plants > Roots > Rhizosphere > Soil | place: USA: Michigan... | reverse complement strand
TTTCATTTTGGAAAAATTAGTGCTGTGGCGGCATTGCCATACGGAATCGTGCGAGGCTCATGAGGTAGCTCCAGCTCACGGCCATGATCATGGCCGTAGCGGCATGATGATTATGGTCGGCGATACGATTCATAATCTGGTGGACGGCGTGATTATCGCGGCTGCTTTTCTTGCCGATACGCAATTGGGTATCGTGACTTCGGTTGCAATCGTTGCGCACGAAATCCCTCAGGAAGTAGGGGATTTCTTGATATTGCGTCACTCTGGTTTTAGCAAGACGCAAGCTTTTACTTTCAATTTAGTTTCTACGATGGCAACTGCAATCGGCGGCGCGGTGGCTTATTTCGCGTTGTCCTCGATGCAACGCTGGATTCCGTCGCTTTTAGGCATTGCCGCCGCTAGTATGTTGTATGTGGCAGTGGCGGATTTGATTCCGGGTTTGCATAAACGTCCTGAGCTGAAAGCCACGTTTCAGCAGGTATTGCTGATTATGTTCGGTGTTGCTTCTATTTATCTAACACATATTTTTCTCGGCCGCGAAATATAGCTCGCCTGCGGGAGCCGCAAAGCATGTGTTGTTTTGGGTGAGGCTATAATGAATATTTTAGTGCGCTTGTTGTCCAACTTTTCAAGCAATGCCGTTATTTAGCGTTGGAACTAGTGCGGTAGATGGAGACGTAAATGGAAGGCGAATCCAGCAAGATCGACATGGATCAGCTCTTTTCGAGCATTCAGAAATCTAGTCAGGAACTCACGTATCATTTCAGTGAAAAAATGGCCGGCAGCCCGATGCGCAATTACGCGGACTTGTATCTGCTCCTAGCGAAGGAGTTCGGCCAAAACCAAGAAATGTGGGTCAAGTTGCAGAACCGCTATCTGCAAGAACAGATGGCTATATGGATGAATGTCTTCGCATCCCACAGCGGTTCTGAGACGACGGACGCACAGCATCCACCACACGAAGATAAGCGTTTTTCAGCCCCCGAATGGAAAGCTTATCCGTTATTCGATTACATCACGCAATCGTATCTCCTTACATCGAGAATGTTGCTCGAGGCGGTCGAGGGCGCCAATCTGGACGCTAAAACAAAAAAGAAAATGGTGTTCTATACCAAGCAATTTATCGATGCGATGGCGCCGTCCAATTACGTCGTCACTAATCCTGAAGTATTAAAGACGGCGGTTGAAACCAAAGGCGAAAGCTTAGCGGCGGGATTTAAAAATCTATTACAGGATTTGGAGAAAGGCCGCATTTCGATGACCGATGAATCGGCTTTCGAGGTTGGTCAAAACATCGCGGTCACGCCTGGTGCCATTATCTTTGAGAATGAACTGATCCAATTGATTCAATATTCGCCGATGACGAATAAGGTACACGAACAACCGTTGCTTTTCGTACCGCCGTGCATCAATAAGTTCTACATCATGGATTTGCAACCGCAAAATTCGCTGGTGCGATATGCGGTGGAGCAGGGCAATACCGTATTTCTTATTTCGTGGAAAAACATCACGAAAAAAGAGCAGCATTTCACGTGGGATGATTACCTCAATAAAGGCGTGATTCGCGCGATGGAGGTCATCCGTGAAGTAACAGGCGTGCCGAATATGAATGTATTCGGTTTTTGCATCGGCGGTACTTTGTTGGTTTGTGCGTTGGCTGTGTTGGCTGCGCAGAAGAAAAAGTGGGCTGCGAGTCTTACATTGATGACGGCGCTATTAGAGTTCACCGATGTTGGAGATATCGGCGTATATGTCGATCGTCATTTCGTGGAAATTCGCGAACAGATGTTCAAAAACGGCGGAGTGGTGCCGGGCGATGAATTAGCCATGTCTTTTTCTCGTTTGCGCGCCAACGATCTTATTTGGGCTTATGTCGTGAACAATTACCTGAAAGGCAAAGTGCCCGATGCCTTCGATTTGCTTTACTGGAATGGCGACTCCACCAATTTGCCCGGACCGATGTTTGCCTATTATCTGCGTAATACTTATCTCGAAAATAACATCGTAAAACCTAATGTATTGACGATGTGTGATATGCCGGTAGACATCACTAAGATCAATGTTCCGGTTTACGTATTCGGCGCATCGGACGATCATATCGTCCCATGGCGAGGGGCATATCAAAGCGCTAGGCTGCTAAATGCCACACCAAGATTTGTGTTAGGCGCAAGCGGACATATTGCCGGTTCGATTAATCCTGCATCCAAAAATCGCCGCAATTATTGGATCGGCGAAACCAAAAATCTACCTGAAGATCCCGATACATGGTTCGAGCAAGCACGCTCCATTGACGGTAGTTGGTGGAACGATTGGACCGCCTGGAGCAAGCCTTATGTTGGTAAAGAAATTCCCGCGCCTAAACTACTCGGCTCAGCTGATTATGAAGTTATTGAACCGGCGCCGGGTCGCTATGCTAAGGAGCGAGTGGAAAAGGAACTATAAGATTTGAACCGGGAATAATTCAGTTTGCTTAGGAAATAAAAAAAGCCCTCCGAGTGATCGGAGGGCTGTAGCCTCTATCCAAAGAGGAACTTTGAGATAAAGGAGGAGGAGACTAAAAATCGGGAGCCGACAGATTACTTTTTGTTTTTATCGTTTTTGGTTGCAGCAACGGTCGCCCGTTGTGCGTTTCTGACGGCGTTGTCGGTTAATTCGGCAGCTTGCTTCGCGGCACGTTTGAAAGAATCAACGCCCGCCGCTGTGGTCGCGAAAGACGATTTAAATGCTGCGACAGCAGCTTCAGCACCAACCGGTGCGCTTCTAGCAACGTTTTCAACGACAGCGACGACGTTTTGATTGAACATGTTGAACTGCTCTTCGACCATTTCGACGACTTTCGCTTGCGTTTCATTAGCGAGTTCGTAAAGACCGCGAGAATAGGCCAATGCTTTTTCGAGCGATGCTTCTGCGGCTTTAGCGCGCAGGGCGGCCAGTTCTTGGACATCCTTAACTTCTGCCAGCGCTTTAGCTTGCTCAGCGGATTCCTCGATAGTGGACTTCGCTGATTCCAAGGTCATGTAAATGAAGCGTTCGGTGTTCTCTACAGAAAGGTTGGCAAAACTAACAAAGGCCTGAAAGGCCGACTGATTTAATTCAGCAATTTGCGTCTGGACGTTCGTCATTGAAAGCTCCCAATTTGTAAGTAATATGGACACACTGCGAGACCAACTTCAGTTATGCTGGTTGACCATTGTTTCCAGTATTCATTTTGCTGCTTCATAACAGAGCATGGTTTGCAAACTGTTTGTGCGATGCAACATAACAAGGGCATTCTACGTGCAGGGTCAACCTGTTGTCAATATTTTTTTGTGCGTCGCCGCATATTTAATTCTAGTCACAAACGCTAATAAAGATTATAATAATCAATTAACTACGAATTGTTATTAATCGTGGTTTTAACTTGAAGTAAAGATTGCTGATGAAAGCGTCGCGTATCGTCATATTTACATTTTTTAAGGAGGCGCTGTGAGCGCAACCCGCATTATTAAAAAATACCCGAACCGCCGTCTGTACGATACCGAAACCAGCAATTACATCACGCTGGCGGAAGTGAAAACATTAGTACTGGGAAATATCGATTTTCGCGTGGTTGATGCTAAAAGCAGCGAAGATCTGACACGCAGCATTTTGCTGCAGATCATTCTTGACGAAGAATCTGCGCAAGGTGTTCCCATGTTTACCAGTGAAGTACTAGCGCAAATTATTCGTTTTTACGGCAATGCGATGCAGAGCGTAATGGGTGCTTATTTGGAAAAAAGCATTCATTCCTTCATCGGTATTCAGCAAAAAATGCAAGAGCAGGCCCGCACACTGTATGGCGAAGCGCCGAAAATCAATACGGAAATGTGGACGCAATTTTTCAAAAGTCAGCCGGGCGATGTTCCCAATTTAATGGGGAATTACTTGGAACAAAGCACTAATATATTCCTCGAAGCGCAAGAGCAAATGCGCAAGCAGGCTCTGTCGTTCTTCAGTGCGTTTCCATATCAGCCCGATGCAGGAAACAATCAATCCGCTCCGACCGATGAACCGGCGAAGTCGGAACCCACAGGTGGTTCGAAATAATCGGGCCGATAGTTAAGCGTTCTTCATAAAGAGATTTGGTTTTGCGTAATTCCTCGAATAATTCCTCTACCGGTAGTGCCGGTAATAGTAGTAAAGAGATTCGTTCCGATTCACCGAAAGTCGGATTCGTGTCCCTCGGATGCCCTAAAGCATTGGTGGATTCCGAGCAAATTCTTACCCAGTTACGTGCTGAAGGTTATGGCATCGCGCCTACCTATGAAGGTGCGGATTTGGTCATCGTCAACACTTGCGGTTTTATCGATTCCGCCGTGGAAGAGTCGCTGGATGCTATCGGCGAAGCCTTGCACGAAAACGGTAAAGTGATCGTAACCGGTTGTCTCGGCGCCAAAGGCGACATCGTGCGCGAAGTGCATCCTAAAGTGTTAGCGGTAACCGGTCCCCACGCCAAGGACGAAGTCATGTCCGCTGTGCATGCGCATCTGCCGCAACCGCACGATCCCTTTACAAGCCTCATTCCGCCGCAAGGCATCAAACTGACGCCGAAGCACTATGCCTATCTGAAAATTTCAGAAGGTTGCAATCATCGCTGCACGTTCTGCATCATTCCGTCCATGCGCGGCGATCTGGTCAGTCGGCCGATTGGTGAAGTAATGCAAGAAGCGGAAAATCTCGTTAAAGCAGGCGTTAAGGAACTATTAGTAATCTCTCAAGATACCAGTGCTTATGGCGTTGATATCAAGTATCGCACTGGATTCTGGAATGGACGTCCAGTGAAAACTCGGATGAACGATTTAGTGTCGGCGTTGGGTGAATTAGGTGCATGGGTGAGACTGCATTATGTTTATCCTTATCCTCACGTGGACGACGTTATTCCGTTGATGGCAGAAGGCAAATTGTTACCTTATCTGGATGTGCCTTTTCAACATGCAAGCCCTCGCATTCTTAAAGCGATGAAGCGGCCGGCATCGAGTGAAAATAATCTGACCCGCATTCGCGCTTGGCGAGAAGCATGTCCGGATATCACCATTCGCAGCACGTTCATTGCCGGCTTTCCGGGCGAAACGGATTCGGACTTCGAGCAATTACTCGATTTCCTTCGAGAGGCGCAATTGGATCGCGTCGGATGTTTCGCTTATTCCCCGGTAGATGGCGCAAAAGCCAATGAGTTGGAAGATCAAGTGCCGGAAGAAGTGAAAGAAGAGCGACGCGCCCGTTTTATGGCTGTGCAAGAAGAAATCAGCAGGGAAAAACTGCAACGAAAGATTGGCAAAACGATGCAAGTGCTAATCGATGAAGTCGATGTCGAAGGCGCAATCGCTCGCTCTTCTGCCGATGCGCCGGAGATCGATGGCATCGTGTCCATTGTCGATGGAAAACGCCTTAAACCTGGTGAGTTTGCAACGGTACGCATCACGGATGCGGACACTCATGATTTAACCGCTGTACTTGTCGAAGACTGACAAAGTATGCGCGGTTTTCGGATATAACCTCAATACCCGTGGTCTACACTTAGAGTATCGATTCGGCCCGGTTGTCTCTATTTGAGACGCCGAGTGCCGGTATTCGAATTCATTCAAAGCCGTCTCCGAGAAAACGACATTTTCTCGGGCGGCTTAGTCTACTTTAACGGCGGATTCATTCGTCGAGTCACAGTACCAGGAGACAGCAATGGCAACGCAACGAGAAGTTGTAGTATTGAGCGGCGTAAGAACGCCGATCGGATCGTTCGGCGGCAGTCTGAAAGATATTCCTCCCACCGAGCTTGGTGCGATGGTTGTGCGTGAAGCGGTGTCGCGTGCCAATGTGGCGCCGGAAGATGTTCAGCATGTGGTGTTCGGCAATGTCATTCACACCGAACAAAAAGATATGTATCTATCGCGTGTCGCTGCGGTGAATGGCGGTATTCCTCATTCGACGCCGGCGCTGACATTGAATCGCCTTTGCGGCAGCGGTTTTCAATCCATTGTTTCCGCCGCCCAGTATATTCAATTGGGCGATGTCGATTGTGCGCTCGCCGGCGGTGTGGAATCCATGAGTCGTGGCGGATATTTGTTGCCGGCACTGCGTTGGGGACAACGCATGGGCGAAGGCAAATACTTGGATATGATGGTCGGCGCATTGACCGATCCATTCGATACAGTGCATATGGGCATTACCGCAGAGAACGTCGCTGCCAAGTGGGAAATTTCTCGTGAGCAGCAAGATGCCTATGCGCTTCAAAGTCAACAGCGGGCTGCTCGTGCGCAGTCCGAGGGACGCTTCAAGAATCAAATCATGGCGGTCGAAATCAAAACCCGCAAAGGTACGGTAACGTTCGATATGGACGAATACATAAAAACCGATGCAACCGCTGATGCAATAGCAAAACTCAAGCCGGCATTTCAAAAAGACGGATCGGTGACGGCAGCTAATTCCTCCGGCATCAACGATGCTGCTGCAGCCATCATTATGATGGAAGCCAATGCGGCTGCTAAGCGCGGCCTGAAGCCGATTGCTCGCTTGGTCGCGTATGGGCATGCCGGCGTTGATCCGAAGCACATGGGTATAGGGCCGGTGCCAGCCGTGAAGAAAGCGCTGGATCGGGCCGGTTTGAAGGTCGATGATATGGATGTAATCGAATCCAACGAAGCCTTCGCCGCACAAGCTTGCGCGGTTGCAAAGGATTTGGATTTCGATCCTGCCAAGGTTAACCCCAATGGCGGCGCTATTGCCCTTGGTCATCCGATCGGCGCCACCGGCACGATTCTGACCATTAAAGCCATTAACGAATTGCACCGAATCAATGGCCGTTATGCGCTGGTCACCATGTGTATCGGCGGTGGGCAGGGCATCGCCGGTATTTTCGAGCGACTGTAATTCTTAGCGAGTTAGCTTCCTCATAACCGCGATCACTTCGGCGATCGCGGTTTCTCCGTTGCCTTCATGCACGGCCTTTTGCACACAACCGGCCAAATGCGATTCGAGCATTCGAATCGATAACGCATCCAGTGCCGATTGAATGGCGCTGATTTGAGTAAGCACGTCGATGCAATAACGATCTTCTTCGATCATTTTGCCGATGCCGCGTACTTGTCCTTCAATGCGATTGATCCGATGCGCCAAGGTCTCTTTATCAGCGCGTTCGACCGTTTGATGAGAATGAGCCGATGACTTAGCCGACGACTTCATAACCGGCATCTTCAATAGCGTCTTTAAACATTGCCGCATCGGTTTTTTGCGCATCGTAATCGATACGAGCATTGGCATTCTCTAAAGATACTTGTACTTGTTGAACACCGCTAACCGCGCGCAACACGTTTTCGACGCTTTTGACGCAACCGCCGCATGTCATTCCTTGCACTTTCAATACGATTGTTTCCATATGATGTCCTTTTAGTAAGTCGCTTATATCAGCGTTTCTTTGCACATAAAAATCATTGATTGACTTTCCATCGTTTCAGTAATAAAGAATTGCCGATAACAGAAACCGAACTCATCGCCATAGCCGCGCCGGCGATTACGGGGTTGAGCATTCCCAATGCGGCAAGGGGAATGCCCAATATGTTGTAGATGAACGCGAAGAAAAGGTTTTGCCGGATTTTGTTTAATGTCGCTCGCGACAGCGCAATCGCGTCAGCCACATTATTGAGGTCGCTTTTCATCAAGGTGACATCGGCCGCTTCGATAGCGACATCCGCACCTGCGCCTATAGCGAAACCGATGTCGGCGGCGGCTAATGCCGGTGCATCGTTAATGCCATCCCCTACCATGCCGACGATTTTTCCTTGTCTCTTTAATGTTTGTACGGTGTCTGCTTTGTGCTGCGGTAATACTTCGGCCAAATAATCGTTAATGCCCGCAGCGGTAGCGACGGCGCGGGTGGTAGCAGTGTTATCGCCCGATAACATCATTACATGGATGCCTAATGACTGTAGTCTTGCGACAGCCGCAACGGAGCTCGTTCGTAATTGGTCGGTGAGTGCGAGATAACCTACGATGCCGTTCGCATCGGCAACGCCAATCACTGTTTTCCCGCTTTCTAGTAATGGTGTTAGGGATGCGTCGTCTATGTCGAATCCAGCCCCATGCAAGTAATTCGGCGAACCGAATCGAATGATTCTTTCCGATGCCGGCATGTTTTCAATATCACGTTGTGCTTCAATGCCTTTACCGGGAATCTCCGTAACTTGTGCAAGTTTCTCGGGGATGAAGCCGCGGGTTTTCGTATAGGCAAACACTGCTTGCGAGAGCGGGTGATTGGATGCGTGCGCTAATGTTGCTGCTAGTTGTAGGAGGTCCATATCGCTATGTTTCGGTGCGGGAATAACATCGCTCACCGTTGGTTTTCCTTCCGTCAACGTGCCGGTCTTATCAAGAATGATGACCTGAATTTTTTCCGCTCGTTCCAGCGCCTCGGCATTGCGGATGAGAATGCCGTTGACGGCCCCTTGACCTGTACCGACCATGATCGCAGTGGGCGTAGCGAGGCCGAGTGCGCATGGGCAAGCAATGACCAGCACCGATACGGCATTGATCAATGCGTGCGTCGCATCACCCGTTATCGCCCAATAGGCAATAAAAGCGAGGATGCTAATGCCGACGACAATAGGCACAAAGATACCGGAGATTTTATCGGCCAATCGCTGGATCGGTGCTTTAGAGCCTTGCGCCTCGTTGACGAGACGGATGATGCCGGCCAGGGCCGTATCTTTACCGATGCGAGTGGTTGTGCAGATAAGCAATCCTTGTCGATTCAATGTGCCCGCGAATACCTGTGTGCCGGCCGCTTTTTCCACGGGGCTGCTTTCGCCGGTCAACATGCTTTCGTCGACGCTGCTATAGCCTTCTATCACTTGACCATCTAGCGGAAGGCTATCGCCGGGACGAACGACGAAACGATCACCGATTTTTACCTGCTCGACCGGCATGTCGATAACATTGCCGTTGATATCGATGTGAGCTGTTTTCGGTTGTAGCCGAAGCAATGCTTCGATGCTTGCCATTGCGCGATGTTTCGCTCTTGCTTCGAGAAGTTTTCCCATCAAGATTAACGTGATGATGGCAGTGCTTGCTTCGAAGTAAACGGGCTGTCCAACTAAACCGAATAGCGTTACCACCAGACTGAAACCATAGGCCACGCTTGTACCTAATGCGACAAGCACATCCATGTTGGCGCTGCCGCCGCGAAGCGAATGCCATGCACCTACATAGAAGCGTCTTCCAACCCAAAATTGGACCGGTGTGGCGAGCGCTAATTGAAACCAGCGCGGCAGCATGAGCGTGTGGAAGCCGGTTAGCATAGAGACCATTTCAAGCAGCAACGGTGCGGTAAGCGTAGCCGAAATCCAAAACGAACGAAGTTCACTTTGATAGTTGGCTGCGCGTTGTTGCTGCCGTTCGTTTATTTCTGTGTCTTTTCTAACGGTAGCGTCATAGCCGGCTTTGCGGACCGCGGCAATAACCGCATCCGGATTTGCTGTTGCCGGGTTATAACGGACCCTCGCTGTTTCCGACGCAAAATTGACGTTGGCATCGACATCGGGAAGTTTGCCGAGAACTTTTTCAATTCGCGCGGCACAGGCGGCACAGGTCATGCCCTCTAAATCGAGTTCGAGGGTTGCGGAGATGTTCTGCTGCCCCGTGTAATGGGTTTCCATCCGGTGTGTTTCTGAAAATTTGTGTAAAGATAAATATATACCCCTGGCAGGTATGTATCAACAGTTCAAATTGGAATAGGCGATCGTCTTTTCAGATGCGACAACAATTTTGGCAATGAATTCAGGTGAGTGGCCCAAACCGATAAGCGCAATGGCAAGAAGGGCAACGTGAGATCTGGGCGTACATCTCATCTCAATGCCCATATTAATCGCGTTGTTAAGTACTCCCGGCGATATCCGCTTAAGGAAATCATGCGAAATGCCGACATACATATAGTAGCCCCGAATGTTACGTGGGCGAGGGTATATTCGCAGTTTTGAAAAGGGGCGCCAAACCTGACGACAGCGGCTGTTAGGTCACGGGATGGGGCGCGATAAAGTATTGTACGTTTTGCTTGTGGCCTACTTAACTGTATAACGCGCCGTTTTACGGCCTAATCAAGCAATTCGTTTCTGGATCAATTACATGTCAGTCCAGCAAGTTGATCGCTACGAAATTATCGAAGAAGTCGGACGCGGCGCAATGGGCGTCGTTTATAAAGCCCGCGATCCGCTTATCGAACGGATGGTTGCCATCAAGACCATCCACATCGGCGCTGCTCGTTCGTCATTCGAACAAGATTTCTACCGAGAAGCTAAGTCAGCCGGTAACCTCAATCATTCCAATATCGTCATCATCCATGATGTGGGTAAAAGCCGCGACTTCGCCTACATCGCCATGGAGTTTCTTCACGGCCAATCATTAAAAGACATCATTGAATCAGGGGTAGTGCTTTCGGTCGATAGGATTACCGGCATTGTGGCGCAAATCGCCGATGGGTTGGCATTTGCGCATCAACACAGCATCGTGCATCGCGATATCAAACCGGCCAATATCATGGTGCTCGAAAATGGCGTGGCAAAAATTACCGACTTTGGAATCGCGCTTCTTCCCACAGGGGACGAGACTCCGCTTCAGAGCCAGAGCGTTTACGGTTCACCTCAATATGTATCTCCCGAGCAGGTTTTAGGGGAGGACATCGATGGGCGTTCGGACATCTTCTCTTTAGGGGCGATCTTATACGAGCTCCTGACAGGATTGCCCCCATTTTCGGGAGGTGACCTCGATAGCATGCTCCATCAAGTCATCAACCAAATGCCGCCTGCGCCGAGCAGCCGCAATCGGAGAATTCCAACCGGCTTGGACTTGATCGTTGCCAGAGCAATGGCAAAGAACCCGAGAGAACGATATCCGAATGCACAGCAATTGGCTTTTGACTTACGCAATTTGGAACGACTAGCAAAGCGGCAACAATCTACCGGCAACACCACATACGCTGCTGAAAAAAGAGTTGCTCCGAGAAAGCCATTGCGTACGACCGCGATACTGACGATGCCGGGATCGGAGTCGGACAAAGTCCGAACTATCGATCTGTCAACAGGAGGCCTGTGCATCGGAATTCCTCATGCGTTAGACATAGGACAAAAATGTATGGTGGCCTTTGACATGATGCATTGTGGCAAAAAAAGAAAGGTCAACGCCGTTACACGCGTGACTCACTGCATTTTCAATAGTTCCGAAGGTTGTTTCAAAGTAGGACTGCAGTTTGTGGACATCGACAGCGACAGCGCTATTGCTGTTACGGACTTTATGAAGGTTTAAATGCCCAAAACATTGGATTCGACGTTAGTTAATGATCCGCGCAAAGCCAATCGGGCTGCATTGATCATTGATCCCAATGCGGCGATGCGTAAAATCTTGCAGGAAATTCTTGTCCAGTGCGGCATCACGAAGATCGATCATGCGACTAATTCGACCGGTGCCATGCGTTTTCTTAAAGAGAATGTATACCACCTCATCTTAAGCGAGCACACGTTAGGCGATGGTCAGGACGGTCAACAGCTTTTGGAAGATCTGCGCCAAAATAAGATCATGCCGTTATGGACCTTATTTATTATGGTCGCCGCGGAACGTAATGTTTCAAGAGTGGTTAGCACGACGGAACTAGCCCCTAACGACTATATTTTGAAGCCGTTTTCCGCCGATGTGCTACTCGATCGAATTATGGCGGCATTTGAAAAACAGGACGCCATTCTTCCCGTTCATCAATTGATAGAGCAGGGTAGGCTGCGCGACGCAATTGCGGCTTGCTCTTTCGGCGAGATTGAAAACTACCGGTATACCGTTGACTACATGCGCCTGCGAGCTGAGCTGCATATGACCTTGGGCGAGCCGGGCGAAGCCGAGGTGATTTATACGCAAGTGCTCGAAGAAAAGGCTTACGCATGGGCAAAGCTCGGTTTGGCGAAGTCGCTATCTATGCAACACTGCTTCGATGAGGCGAAGGAACTGCTCATCAATTTGATTACCGAAAATGATCGATTCATGGAAGCTTACGACTGTCTCGCTAAGACCTATGAAGCGAGCGGCGAACTGTCTCAAGCGAAAGTCGTGTTGGAAGATGCGGTAAATATTTCACCGCATGCCATTCGCCGATTGCGCAAACTGGGCGAGGTGGCGTTGGAAGCCGGCGATATGGAAATGGCTGAACAAGCCTTTCACCAAGTTGTGACCAATGCTAAGCATTCCGAGTTTCGTGATCCGGAGGATCATGTCCGGTTGGTAAAAACCTTAGTGAAAAAAGACGATCCTGAGCAAGCCATGATAGTAATAGATGATCTTGAAAAGTCGTGGGCCGGCTCGAAAAAAGCATCTGCTTGTCGCGCGTTATCAACCGCGCTAGTGCATGCATCTACGGGAGACAACGCGCGTGCATCAGAAGAGCTTGCCGCGGCGGTTGAAGCATGTCGCGATAGCGCTAATCTATCGAACGATATGAAGATGGAATTGGCAAAAAATTGCCTTCAACATGATTTAGAAAAGGATGCATCGGAAGTTATGTTGAGCGTAATTAGCAATGGAGCTAATGATGCCTTGCTCGTTAAAGCCAAAAATGTGCTGGAAGCCGCAGGCCGCAAAGGACTTGCCGAGCGTTTGGCAAATGAAAGCCGTCAGCAAGTCAACGCATTAATCTTGTCCGGCGCAGAAAAAGCAAAAGAGGGTGATCATGAAGGCGCGGTGACATTAATGACCGAAGCCGCACGCAGACTCCCCAATAATTCGCAGGTGATTTACAACGCCGCATTGGCAATTCTTAAATATCTTGAAAACGTAAAATGGGACGACGGTCTGAACAAAGACATTTACTCGCATCTAAGAACCATACGGCATCTAGATCCTACTAATTCACGACTTGCGCTGCTTTCCGATTTGCATAAGAAAATAATGAAGAAATACCGGTAATACCGTATGTGTGCAAGCGTTTCATACCAGGCCTCCATTTGATCGGTTTAAGACAGAGCGATATGTTAAATATCGCTGCATAAGTAAACAAGAATGAAGTCTACATTGATTAGACAGGACTGTTAGTCGAAAGGAGGCCTAAAATGCCGATGGACAATATTTTCGAACGCCCCCTCGCCTCTGACGACGCCGAGCTTTTTTAATGAGCAGATTTACATCATTCAGGATGTGGTTAACGGTGGATATTACAACCTAAAGAAACGCATTGATTCCTTATTAAATAAGGCTAATGCGGCAAACACTGAAGAAGTGAAGGCCTGGTGTGTCAATGTAAGTCGGTTACTCGCGCTACTTCAGAAGGATCCTTTAGCAGACGATTTTATTGGAAAGTGCTTTAAACATCTTTTTGAATATGAACCTAAAGATATTGAAACTTCCGTTAATCGGTATATCGACCATGTAGAAGAACTTTACAAGCCGCTTCGGGAAGAGATGGATAAGTTTATCGATGACTATGAGGCAATGGTCATTAGGAAAGGAAAATCTAAATTAACGTTTAGACTCGCTGTTATCAGGGTTGGAAGATAGAGACGTCAGCGATGATGAAGATGAAGAAGACCGCTCAAATTCCACGAAAGCTGAGACTAAAAGCAACTGGCTTTTTATGGCAAGAAAAATGGCGTCCGAAATAGCTCTGTATGTTAGAGAGGCGCGCATCAGTGACTTCGAAAAGAAAAAAAGGAAATAATAAAAGATTGCTTTAAGCGTAGATATGCGACTGCGTCGTCCAATCTTGTCGTTTTGAAGTCCTTAGTAAATACATTAGAGGAACCGGACCATTCTCGGGAAAGAGAGTGGATTGAAAGAATAGAAAAATTTATTCATGGCTTATCGAAGATTCCTACTAAGAAAGAAATAGGTAACGATTCCACATATAAGAAAATTGATGGCGGTGAATCGATAAAGGATGATGATCAAGTGATCTCATTCAAGCAACAGTTACGTAATATCGTAGAGGAATCTACACGCTCTTGTATCGGATGTTGCGCGGCCATTTTTGAATCACGGTTACAGAATTACAGCTAGCGATAGACTCCTAATCGCACATAAATTTCTTGCTATTCTTGGCCAAAGAACAGATGACGATATCTCTGAAATTAACTATTTACGTTCCGTAATACCGCGCTTTCGCCGTGCAGATGTTGAAAAAGCTATTAAGGAAGTAAACGAGCTCCTTAATTGCGGTTAGCAAAAGAAAGAATATCGAAACGCTCGACTTGGACCTAACGGATAGTCATATCACCTTGCCAATGGTAGAAAAACTGCGCGGGAGCAAGACACTTTCTACTTTAACGGTAGCGGTTGATGGCCCTTCTTTAACAGAAGATGTACATCAAGAATTGAGAGCCCTTGCGAGCACTCACGCGGTCATGGAATTAAAGTATGCCAAAACTAAATACATGAGCAACGAATCTGCGCACGCAGCAGCTATTCAAAAAGGCAAAAGCAAAAGAAAAGGAAAACGCCGAAAACAACCGTTAAGATGAGTAACCCAATACTCACGTTCCAAGACTCACAATTGATTATTAACAGGCATTATATTGGACGTTGGTCCAATCGGCGGCTTGTCTACAGTCATTTATACTGAATGCCAAAATATAGCGCGGCGCATGATGATCCATTGTGAGGTTTTATAACGTAGCGGTAAGCATGTTCATGAACAGTGTTGCGGATTACCCGCTGCTTGTTTTCCTACTCTCATTTTTCGCAATGTCGTTCTCGACATGGGTAGGCGGTCTTTTTATCCAACGACTGTGGGCGCTGAGGCAAGACATCCGTGACGACTTCACTGTTATTCTGACGCCGACCCTGACGTTGCTCGGGCTCCTGATTGCGTTCAGTTTTTCGATGGCCATAAGCCGCTACGATCAACGCAAGAATTACGAGGCGGAGGAAGCCAATGCGATCGGCACCGAATATGTCAGAGCGGACCTATTGCCGGCTGCGGATGCGGCGAAAGTACGCGCGTTGCTGCGAGACTATATCGATCAACGCATCTTGCGCTATTCAACCCGCGATGTGGTGCATGTTGGGCAGATCAATGCGCGCACCGCGCAATTACAGACCGAGTTGTGGGCCGCTGTCTTGACGCCGGCGATGGCGCAGCCGACGCCGATGAGTGCCCTTGCCGTATCGGGTATGAACGATGTATTGAACTCGCAGGGATACACGCAGGCCGCTCGGTGGAATCGGATCCCGATTGCAGCATGGATGCTGATGATTGTGGTCGCAATGTGCTGCAACATGTTGATCGGCTACGGCACGCGAAACTTCAAGGCGGAAAGCGGCCTGGTTCTGATTCTGCCGTTTGTCGTATCCATTTCGTTTTTTCTTATCGCGGATATCGACAGCCCGCGCGGCGGCGTCATTCATGTGAATCCGCAAAATCTGGAGAGTCTTGCGGATTCTTTGCGCCCGCGCTGATTCCATTTCGCATTAGAAATTCGAACATAGTAAATCCGCTCTAGGGAACATCTTTTGCGGCTGCAACGAGTTTTGCCATCATCGAGGCTTCTTCTGTTCCGCTCGCTTGCAGCCCTTCAATGACCGTTGTCCGATTTTTTGCCGGTTGGTTTTGGCTTACCTTCCATTTGCCGTAAAGTTTGGTAATAACGATCTCGATCCCTACAATGGACCCGATTATCTTCTCGATATATTCGTGAGGAGCGTCCGCTACTTTCCATGGTTGCGGGAAGGAGGCCTCATTGTGGGTCGTTAGCGCTTCAAGTTGAGCCAGTAACCATGTGGCGTCATCGACTATGCGCAACGAACCATAAGCATGGACTACCGCGTAGTTCCAAGTTGGTACGACCTTTCCCGTTTCCTTCTTCGTGGCATACCACGAGGGGGTTATGTAGGCATCCGGACCATGGAACACAGCCAGCACTTCAATGTCTTTCGCAAAGTCGGTCCACATCGGATTCGATCGGGCTACGTGGCCTAGCAACGTGCCATGGGGCGCGGGTTCTTTCGATAACAGCAGTGGGATGTGGTTTGCGTTAATCCCGTTGGATGAAAGTGTGACTAAAGTGGCAAGAGGGCAAGCACGGATCAGCTCGTGCATTACTTCGACGTCGAGTTCTTCGAACTGTTTTGGTATATACATGGTCGATGATAGTTAAGTTGCGTTGCTTCGGAATAAATACGACGTGATATTTGATATTTACAATCCTATCTCGTAAATTGCGTCGAGACTCGCTTTAACCGCTACTGGGCATTGTCCGGATGAAGATAAAGCAAACGCCCAGCTTACTCGTTTTAAGCCGATGTTCCGAGAACTGAGCTCTGTTTTATGATGCTCGCTGATTCAGGAACGTTTGAGCAAATCTGGTGGACATTCGTTGTGTCTTTAATCGGGCATATTTGGTTTCAATTTTTTCTTTCCGGGCTTTCTCTATTCAATGAAGAATACCAATTCCTACCCGCTGGAATCGCTTTTCGGGCGCGTACTTTCTCCCTTCGAGAATTTCCTGCGGCAAACCACCGCCGGCGGCATGGTGTTGATCGGTGCGACGGTCATAGCATTAGTATTGGCAACGTGGTTAGGCGGCGAGGTCATTCATCATTTCTGGGATCAGTCATTAGCGATATCTATTAGCGAACAATTTGAACTGAAGCTCTCTTGGCATTACTGGGTTAACGATGGGCTAATGGTTTTGTTCTTCTTGTTGGTCGGGCTGGAGCTCAAACGAGAAATGCTAGTGGGAGAATTGGCGTCATTGAAAAACGCCGCGTTGCCTGTTGTCGCCGCGTTCGGCGGCATGGTGGCGCCGGCAAGTATTTATGCGGCGCTCAATGCGGGAACGCCCACTACCTCCGGCTGGGGGATTCCCATGGCGACGGATATTGCTTTTGCCATAGGCATTCTCATTTTGTTGGGTTCGCGAGTGCCGAAGAACTTGATTGTTTTTCTCACGGCATTGGCCATCGCCGATGATCTCGGCGCGGTATTGGCCATCGCGGTTTTCTATACGTCCAACCTCAATATTTACGCGCTGGGCATCGCAGCCATTCTCTTCGCCGTTTTACTCATATTTAATAGGGCCGGCATTCGACACCCGCTTCCTTATGCGTTAATCGGGGTGTTTCTCTGGTACGCGGTTTTCACTTCGGGCATCCATGCCACTATCGCCGGCATCTTACTCGCCATTGCGATTCCCGCAAGACCTGCTTATGCACCAACGCACTTCGAACAACGCATTAAAGAGCTGCTTGCTTCATTTCGCGAAGTGCGAAGCAACGATGTTCACAGTGACCCATTGAGTAACGATCGCATGGCATGGATTGCGGCCAGTGTAGAGCGCACTGCTTGCGCTGCGCAAAGCCCGCTTCAACGAATCGAGCATGAGCTAAGCCCGTGGGTGACATTTATCGTCATTCCGGTGTTTGCGCTTTGCAATGCGGGCATCGACCTTGGCGATATTCAGTGGAGCAGTGCGTTATCGCAGAAGGTTACTTTAGGGGTTATGTTTGGTTTGGTTGCCGGAAAATTCATCGGCATTAGCGCATTCAGTTGGCTCGCGGTTCGCCTTGGTTTCGGACAATTACCGGCAGGCGTCAATTGGAAACACTTGCTCGGCGCCGCGTGGCTCGGCGGCATCGGATTCACCATGTCGTTATTTATCGGCCAACTTGCTTTTAAAGACCCCGCTTTTGTGGAGCAAGCAAAACTGGGCGTTTTGTTAGCTTCCGTTGTGTCGGCTATCGTTGGCTTGGTGTGGTTATATAGCGTTACCAGCAAAAAATCTCATTAGACTTCTTTCTAAACCTACTGCGCGCTCCGAGGTTGAGGCTCCGGTGCTCAATGTACTTGTTTGTACCCTTGCAGGGCGCGTTTGCGCTTGCACGCGCAAACCGTTCCGCAGGCAGGGAGCATGCTCCCCGAAATCCCTGCTACACCCTCCGCTCCTCGCCTCAACCTCGGAGCGCTCGCTACGGTTTTGAAAGAAGTCTATCCATAAAAAAGCCCGCCTATAAAGCGGGCTTTTACAATTGCAGTCGGCGATTACGCCAAATCCGATGGCCGCATATGTGGGAATAAAATCACATCGCGAATCGATGGGCTATCGGTTAGCAACATAATCAAGCGATCGATACAGATGCCTTCTCCAGCCGTCGGCGGCAAGCCGTATTCCAAGGCGCGAATATAGTCGGCGTCATAGTGCATGGCTTCGTGATCGCCGGCTTCTTTTTGTTTAACTTGTTCCATGAAGCGAGCGGCTTGATCCTCCGGATCGTTTAACTCGGAGAAGCCATTGGCGATTTCGCGGCCGACAATGAAAAGCTCGAAGCGGTCGGTAATATCGGCGTTGTCATTATTGCGACGGGCGAGGGGAGAGACTTCAGCCGGATAATCGATGATGAAAGTCGGCTCGAACAACAAGTGTTCCGTGTTTTCTTCGAAAAGCTTAAGTTGTAAGGTGCCGAGTCCGTCGCTAGCTTTTGCTTCGGCTTTCAGTTCGGTCAATGTCGTGCGCAAAAACGCCGCATCGTTCAACTGCGCATCGGTGAATTGAGGATTGTACTTTTGAATTGCCTGCGTAATCGTCAGTCGCGCAAATGGTTTGCCGAGATCGAGTTCGCGGCCTTGATAGGTAACGGTTGTGGTGCCCAGTACGCTTTGCGCAACTTCACGGAACATGGATTCCGTGAGATCCATTAAGTAACGATAATCGCGGTATGCCTCGTAAAACTCCAGCATGGTGAATTCCGGATTGTGGCGCGTGGAAATACCTTCGTTGCGGAAGTTGCGATTGATCTCGAATACTTTTTCCAAGCCGCCGACGACGAGGCGTTTCAAGTACAGTTCCGGTGCGATGCGGAGGAACAACTCCATATCCAGCGCATTGTGATGAGTCTTGAACGGACGCGCTGCGGCACCGCCGGGAATGGGATGCATCATCGGTGTTTCCACTTCCAGATAACCGCGCTTGACCAAGAATTCGCGAATACCTTGGATGACTTTAGAGCGGACCATGAAGACTTTGCGGGTCGCTTCATTGGTAATCAAATCCACATAGCGCTGACGATATTTTTGTTCCATATCGGTAAGGCCGTGAAATTTTTCCGGCAGTGGCCGCAGCGATTTGGTTAAGAGTTTTAATTCTTTCGCTTGTACGGTGAGTTCGCCGGTGCGTGTGCGGAAGAGGGTGCCTTTGACGCCGAGAATATCGCCCAGGTCGTAATGTTTGAATGCGTCGTGAGTCGCTTCGCCGGTGATGTCGTTGGCGATGTAAATTTGAATGCGGCCGGACAAGTCTTGCAATGTGGCGAAGCTCGCTTTACCCATGACCCGCTTCAACATCATGCGGCCTGCGACTGAAACTTCGATTGGCTCGGCTTCGAGCGCTTCCTTGTTCTTCTCGCTATGGGCTGCGTGCAAATCGGCAGCGATGTCGTCGCGGGAGAAGTCGTTGGGGAATGCGTTGCCTTGTTCGCGCAATGCCGCCAATTTTTGGCGCCGCTCCGCGACGATAGCGTTTGTGTCCAGCGGTTGATTTTCTTGCTCGCTCATGTGTCTACCTAAATGTAACCCGGCGTAATCCGGGTTTTAATTGATTAATCAGATTTTAAAATTTGCCGGATTACGCTTCGACGATCCGGGCAATATCTTTTTACACGCCCTGTTTCAAACTGGCGGTAATGAACTCGTCCAAGTCGCCATCCAAGATGCTTTGCGTATTGCCCACTTCCACATTGGTCCGCAAATCTTTAATGCGCGATTGATCGAGCACATAAGAACGGATTTGATGGCCCCAGCCGATATCCGTCTTGCTGTCTTCCAGCTTCTGTTGCTCCGCTTGGCGTTTGCGCAGTTCCAATTCGTAGAGCCGCGATTTCAACATGGCCATGGCTTCGGCACGGTTGCGGTGCTGCGAGCGATCGTTTTGGCACTGCACGACGATGCCCGATGGGATGTGGGTCAAGCGCACGGCCGAATCGGTTTTGTTGATGTGCTGACCACCGGCACCGCTGGCGCGATATGTATCGACGCGCAGATCGGCCGGATTGATATCGACTTCGATGGAGTCGTCCACCTCGGGATAAACGAAGACGCTGGCGAATGACGTATGCCGCCGCGCGTTCGAATCGAAGGGGGATTTACGCACTAAACGATGAACACCGGTTTCGGTCCTGAGAAAGCCATAGGCATATTCGCCGCTGATTTTCAGTGCCGCGCTTTTAATGCCGGCCACTTCGCCATCAGATTCTTCCAGGATTTCGACTTTGAAGCCTTTGCGTTCGCAGTAGCGCAAATACATGCGCAGCAGCATCGATGCCCAGTCTTGCGCTTCCGTGCCGCCCGAGCCCGATTGAATATCGATAAAGGCGCTATTGGGATCGAGGGGATTGGAGAACATCCGGCGAAATTCCATTTCGTCGACTTTTTTCTCCAGTACCGATACATCGTCGGCAACCGCATGCAGTGTGTCGTCGTCTTCTTCAGCCCGAGCTAATTCGAATAACTCGTTGGTATCGGCAAGACGCCGCTCTAAGTCCTCCATATTGAGGACGATGCCTTCGAGGCTCTTTTTTTCTTTGCCGAGGTCTTGCGCGCGTTTGGCATCGTCCCAAACGGCAGGATCTTCCAGTTCTTTGCTTAGGGTCGACAGGCGTTCCGCTTTGGTGTCGTAGTCAAAGATACCTCCGGAGTTCGGTAGTGCGGGTGCGTAGATCGATGAGGGTATTGGTGACGAGGTTGAGCTGTTCTGCTTCCATGGGCCTGCTTCTGAATTCAGAGAAAACCGCGATTATAAACGCTTTCGGGAGGTAACCTGAATCTGTTGCCGGTATGCGGCCGAATTGAGTTTATGAACAACTCCTTCCCTTCAGTCTACACAAATCAAAGAAAGCCCCTCTCCCGTAGGCGGGAGAGGGGTTGGGGTGAGGGGGCTTGCGGACGAGGGGCTTTTCGTGACTTGTGTAGATACTCATGCCTTGAAAGGGAAGGAATCTCGTATCCAGGTCATCGATTTGGATCTTTACTGTAACGGTTCCCAATGTTCGATGATCAATTGCAGTCGGCTCGTGCCGTTGTATTCGTTAACATCGGGACGATAAACGGCGCGGATTCTAGGTGGCGGTGAGCGCTCTTCAAAGAACGAGATCGCGTCATAGCGCTGGCTTTGATAGCGCAGGGTCAATTTGAGATGCTTTTCTCCAACGATGCGTTGGCTCTCGATGTCGAAGATGCCTTCGAAGCGCGGTGCGGGAAAGCCTTGGCCCCACACGATTTGCTGAATGGCGACCGCTAAATCCAGATTGAGTTGATCCGTGCTCAATTCACCATCGGTTTCGATGACTTCCGTCAAATCGGCAGGGGACAGCATAGAACGGCTGACTTCCTCGAACGCAGCGACAAAGATAGGAAAATCAGTCTCTGCAATGGTTAACCCCGCAGCGGCAGCATGACCGCCGAACTTAGCAATCAATTGAGGATGCCGTTTGCTGACGAGATCGAGGGCATCGCGCAAATGCAAGGGCGGAATGGATCGGCCGGAGCCTTTCAATAAACCATCAGCCCCACGCGCAAAAGCAATGACCGGGCGATGAAATTTATCCTTCAAGCGGGACGCGAGAATGCCGATGACACCTTGATGCCAATCGGGTTCGAATACAGCCAAGGTAAAGTTTTCACGCGGATCGATGTTTTCCAGTTTGATCAAAGCCGCTTCCTGCATGCCTGCTTCGATATCCCGTCGTTCACGGTTTAACGCATCCAGTTGCGCGGCCATCGTAGCCGCGCGGCTTTCATCGTCGGTGATTAAGCATTCGATGCCGAGCGACATATCGGTCAATCTTCCCGCCGCATTCAAACGTGGCCCTAAGATGAAGCCCATTTCATAGGTGCTGACGCTGGCCAATGATCGGCCCGACACAGAGAGCAGAGCGCGAATGCCAGGACAGGCGCGTCCGGCGCGAATGCGGGCCAGCCCTTGTGCCACCAAGCGGCGATTGTTGTCGTCCAGTTTGACGACATCGGCAACGGTGCCGAGCGCAACGATATCGAGCAAATCGGCGAGGTTCGGCTCACCGTCTGTGGGCTTGTCCATTCCCGCAGTCCGATAGAGCGGCAGGCGAGGCGATGCGGTGTTATATCTGCCGCGTCGGCGGAACTCGCTGCGCAATGCAAGTAGCACATAAAAAATGACACCGACGCCGGCTAAATTTTTACTGGGAAACCGGCAATCGGGCTGATTCGGATTAACGATGGCAGCCGCTTCGGGCAGTGTATCTCCGGGCAAATGATGATCGGTGACGACCACCTGCATGCCCAGGCGATTAGCCTCCGCGACCCCATCGATGCTGGCGATGCCGTTGTCGACGGTGATTAACATATCGGGCCGCTTTTCGTAGGCAAGACGAACGATTTCCGGCGTCAGGCCATAGCCGAATTCGAACCGGTTGGGCACCAGATAATCCACTTTCGCGCCCATTGCCCGTAAGGCGCGGATGGCAACGGCGCATGCGGTGGCGCCATCGGCATCGTAGTCTGCGATGATCAGCAGCTTGCGCTTTTCGGTAATGGCATCGGCTAAAAGACGAGTCGCGGTTTCGATGCCTCGCATGGCGTCCAGGCCGACGAGGTGGGCGAGTTCGGTGGATAGTTGAACCGGCGCATCGATATTGCGTGCGGCAAAGAGACGAGCCATTACCGGATGAATATTGGCCGATAACAAATTGCGATAACGTTCGTCGGAATGGGGACGGGCGATTATTTGGGGCATTATTGAATTACGTTTCCTAAAACATCCGTCAAGCTGCGGGTACGCCGCCATAATTTCCAGCTATCGTTTCGGGCCACATCGATTTTGATGGCGCGATCATCGCCGAAGCCGGTGATCGAGAGCTGGGTGATTTTTCCTTTTTGCAGCGCAGCCGACAGGGGGGCGAACCAGTCCTGTTCCAATTGATTCAGTGTTTGTTGCCAGGCATAGGCATCGCCATATTGCTGGGGGGATAACAATGTATCGATGACGATGAGATGCTCGCCTTCGTCTTTCTGCTGCGACAGCCACGTGTCGGCGTCATTGGGCAAATCGACGGACCAAATGGAACTGGTCTTTGCCAAGCTCTTAGCCAAAGGCTCGTTTGCCCATAGGCCGGAAAGGACGGGGCGTCGCCAAGCGGGCTTTTTGCCCCCGCCCCAAAACCAGATGCTATTGATCGGCAAGCGGCCCTCAGTCTCACGCGCTTCGTTCAGCGGGTGGGAAAATAACAACATTTGTGCTTCATTGAATAAAGAGCGGAAACGGCGGGCATCGTTCCCGGTCGGGAGGAGTGTGTCGATATTTTTGCCGGTGGCCAAATGAAGCGGCGTACAGCACAAATCGATGGGTTCCGGCGAACGCAAATACCAGCGAGTCGGATTATAAGGTTCGAAGACGAAGCCGTCCGAGCCGAAGTGTTGATTTAACGCTTTGCTGAACGCTGCGGATTCGTGCTGAGTAATGTCGAACACGCTGCTATCGGCCAGCACGAGCTGATCGCGATTGACTCTAAGATGAACCGGATCGGCCCGTAGCCAATAGGCGTCTTCGGCATTGCCGCCGTCGGCTAAGAGGGTGATCGGCGCGAAGGGCCAGTCGTTTTGCTTGTCGATGTCGAACAAACGGCATAACCATGCGTCGTAGCTTTCAGCCGGCATGGCGACGGGACGGCCACGGGAAAACAGGCGGGCCAAGGCCGGCGCGGAGAGATCGGCGGTGAATTCGTCCGCGATATTTGACGACGGTACGAGTCCGGGAATAACAAGCGTGCAGCGCATAGGGGAGATACCAAAATGACCGGCGAGTGTACCACTACGGCGTCCTGTGGCACACTGCAGCCTCTTAGGACTTACACAAAACTGCCCCAGCGGCGTTGTGGCTCCTTGCCGCCCTTGCAGGGCGCGTCTGCGTTTGCACACGTAGACCGCTTCGCAGGCGGGAAGCATGCTTCCCGAAACCCCTGCTACGCCCACTTGTACTGTCTGCGTCGGCGCACCTTGCTGGGGCAGTTTTGCGTAAGTCCTGCCCTCTTTATCAATGGTTATTCGAGAGAATAGATTACCTTGCAGCCCTTTGAGCTTTTTGTTGGCCTGCGTTATACACGCGCCAAACGCCGCAATCATTTCATTTCGTTCATTTCGCTGATTTCCATGCTGGGTATTGTTCTGGGCATGACGGCGTTAATCACTGTGCTTTCCGTGATGAACGGTTTTCAACACGAAGTGCGCAGCCGTATTTTGAGCGTTGCCTCTCATATCCAGATCAGCGGGGATGAGAACATCTTGCATGATTGGCAATCGGTCGAGTCGCAAGCGATGAAGCATCCGGAGGTGCAAGCCGCCGCACCCTATGTGCAAGCGCAGGGCTTGCTGAGTTATTCGGGTGTCGTGCGCGGCGCGGTGATACGCGGCGTATTGCCGGAAGAAGAAGATAAAGTCGCCGATATCGGCAAGCACATGCGAGCGGGCAAATTCACTGCTTTAAAGCCCGGTGAATTCGGCATTGTGTTAGGCATCGACCTAGCGCGTGCCTTGCGCGTCACGCAAGGCGACAAAGTGGTATTGATTGCGCCCCAAGGGCAGGTGACGCCAGCGGGCATTGTGCCTCGATTAAAGCAATTCACGGTAATCGGCGTTTTCGAAGTAGGGCATTTTGAATTCGATTCGGGCCTCGCGGTCGTTCACCTTAACGACGCGCAAAAACTCTTTCAATTGGACAATGCGGTTTCCGGTGTGCGGCTAAAGCTCAAGGACCTCATGATGGCGCCGCAGGTGGCCTTCGAGTTATCGCGCAGCCTCATAACCGAGCCCAATACCTACATCAGCGATTGGACACGGCAAAACGCCAATTACTTTCGCGCTATCGAAATCGAGAAGCGCATGATGTTTATTATTCTCACGCTCATCATCGCCGTTGCCGCATTCAACATCGTGTCGGCGTTGGTAATGGTCGTTACCGATAAACAATCGGATATCGCTATTTTGCGCACGCTCGGCGCTACGCCGGGCAGCATTATGAAGATCTTCATAGTGCAGGGTATGGTCATCGGCGTTGTCGGTACGATGCTTGGCTTGATTTGCGGTGTCGCACTCGCGCTCAACGTCGATACGGTCGTCAAATTTATCGAGCATGTATTTGCTGTTCAAATATTGTCGCGGGAGGTGTATTACATCAGCGATCTGCCGACCGATTTGCATGTGCATGACGTAGTGATCATCGCCATAACGGCATTTACATTGACGCTCTTGGCCACGCTCTATCCGAGTTTCCGGGCTTCGCGCACAAAACCGGCGGAGCCGCTGCGTTATGAGTAATGTTCTTCAAGCATCAAACATCGAGATAAAGACGCAGGTCAAAAATACCGGATCAGCGTTGTCGTGCACCGATCTATACAAAACGTATCGGCAAGGCGCTTTGAGAGTCGATGTATTGCAGGGCATCAGTCTTGAAGTCGCAGCCGGAGAACGTGTTGCTATCGTCGGCGCTTCGGGTTCGGGCAAAAGTACGTTATTGCATTTGCTTGGCGGTCTGGACAGCGCAACGAGCGGCAGTATTTCTATACTGAGTCAAGACATCCGGCAATTGAACGAGGTCGACTTAGGCGCTTTGCGCAATCGAGCGCTTGGATTCGTTTATCAGTTCCATCATTTGCTTCCTGAGTTCACCGCGCTGGAAAACGTAGCGATGCCGTTGCTGATTAGGCGGATGGCCGCGAAAGAGGCCGTACATGAAGCCGAGGCCATGTTGACGAGAGTCGGCCTCGGCGCCCGGCTCCATCATAAACCGGGAGAATTGTCGGGCGGCGAACGGCAACGAGCGGCGGTTGCGCGCGCGTTAGTGACGCGGCCTGCATGCGTATTGGCCGATGAGCCCACCGGGAATTTGGATCGGCATACGGCGGCGGGTGTCTTTGATTTGATGTTAGAGCTGAATACGCAGATGGGTACCAGCTTTGTTATCGTGACACACGATCCGGATTTGGCGGCGAGAACGGAGCGGGTGCTCCGACTGGCCGACGGGCGATTAGAGCGGATTTCGGCTTAATGTACGGTATCGTTGCCCCCAAATGAGGATGCCCGCTAGGCGTCGCGACGCGGCTAATGGTTACTCCCTTAGCAAGGAGCGCAACGACGCGGGGGCCGCATTTGGGGGCAACCCTTCGGGCTGAATTTCTTTGGGGCG
>Ga0157374_10000884_pt1 | contig 26187 bp, 20 predicted proteins | sample M25metaG_FD_115308 | JGI IMG/M metagenome (GOLD analysis project Ga0157374, IMG submission 115308) | Miscanthus rhizosphere microbial communities from Kellogg Biological Station, Michigan, USA - M2-5 metaG | ecosystem: Host-associated > Plants > Roots > Rhizosphere > Soil | place: USA: Michigan... | reverse complement strand
ATTGGATCGAATTCGAAAAGTCAGGAAAATGCCTGGGTTTCTGGCTCGGCTGAAAGCCATTCTCTGCGCCTACAACCTCGTCACCGTCTTGCAGATCCCTATCTAGCCATTCGAGTTAAATATAGTGGTATTCTAAACCCATGGAAACACCAGGACCTGAGCATTTCCTATAAAATTGGGCTTGCAGCAAGTGATATGTCCGATCTATTTTCAACAGATGTAAATCACGCTTGGAATACCGTGAAATTTCCGAGCGGAAGAAAATATATACTAGACTCAATTAATGATATCCACCTACCCTATACGCAAAAAAATTCAATAGCCATAGTGCGCCAAGGCTCAGACACGGCGTATTATATTAGCTGGAATCGACTGCTCAAAGTTGAGAATCCCAATTATAAAGCCTCCAACGCAACACCGTGAATTAATGGGTAAAACGCTCCGCATCGTAAGGCGTAATGATGGGGAGTTCAGAGACAATGCGGCGTTTGAAAGCGACGAAACGATCAATGATCGTTTCGGGGGAATCCCTGACCACCAGCTTTTCACCGTTGGTCAGGGTAATGATGGTATCCGGCGTTGCTTCCATCGATAAGATCATGTCCGGATTCAGAAAGAAAATGGAGCCGTTCAAGCGGGTGACTTCAATCATTAAAAGCCCGCCTTTATGTGCTGTTGCCCTTCAGTCACGTTGACGCCGCTTTCAATCCGCTCAAAGCTGAGTTGCTCCGGATTGTTCGGCTCAACGCCCACCAGAATGTGATCGCCTTCTTTAAAGCTGCCTTTCAGGAGCATGGTCGCTAGCGGGTTTTCCACATATTTACGGATTACCCGCTTGAGCGGGCGCGCCCCATAAACCGGATCGTAACCTAGCGAACCCAGCATCTCCTTGGCGTCTTCCGTCAAATCCAGCATGATGTGGCGCTCGCTCAGCATCCGACGCAGGCGTTCCAGTTGAATATCCACAATCTGTCGCAAGTCTTCGGGACGCAACGCCTCGAAGAATACGATGTCATCCAGGCGGTTGATAAATTCGGGCCGGAAGTGGCCGCGCACTTCATCCATCACCCGTTCCTGCACTGCCGTTTCGTTAATGGGCTCGCCCAGGCTGCTTTTCATCCGGGCTTCCAAAATAATCGGGCTGCCGATGTTGCTGGTCAGGATGATTAAGGTATTTTTGAAATCCACGGTGCGCCCTTTGGCATCGGTTAACCGGCCATCGTCCATCACTTGCAACAGCACATTAAATACGTCCGGGTGCGCTTTCTCGATTTCATCAAACAGAATAACGCTGTAGGGTTTTCGACGCACCGCTTCGGTCAGTTGGCCGCCTTCCTCGTAACCGACGTAACCGGGAGGGGCGCCAATTAAACGGGCCACGGCATGTTTTTCCATGTATTCGCTCATATCAATGCGAACCACGTTGTTCTCATCGTTGAACAGATACTCGGCCAACGCCTTGGTCAATTCGGTCTTACCCACGCCGGTCGGCCCTAAAAACATGAAAGCGCCAATGGGTCGGTTGGGATCTTTCAGACCGGCCCGCGCGCGACGCACAGCCTCGGACACCACTTCCACGGCGCGTTCCTGACCCACCACCCGGCGGCGCAAAAACTCTTCCATGCGCAGCAGTTTATCCACTTCGCTTTCCACCAGCCGGGTCACGGAAATACCCGTCCACCGACTGATCACTTCCGCGATATCCGCTTCGTCAATCTCTTCCTGCAAAAGCATGCCTTCGCCTTCGGCGCGATCATCACCCAGTTTGGCTTCTTCCGCCTGCAACTGGCGCAACAGTTCCGGCAAACGCCCATACTTCAGCTCGGCGGCGCGACCCAAATCGGTATCCCGCTCCGCCTGATCGATTTCCGTTTTGGTGCGCTCAATGTCTTCCTTGATGCGCTGCACCACTTGGATTTCTTCCTTCTCGCGTTTCCACCGCGCCTCAAACGCTTCTTTCTCTCGGCGCAATTCGCCGATTTCAAACATCAGTTTTTCCAGGCGTTCGCGGGAGGCTTCGTCATGCTCTTTCTTCAGCGCTTCCTGCTCGATTTCCAGTTGGATCAGTTGCCGGTTAATTTCATCCAGCTCCTGCGGCATGCTGTCAATTTCCATGCGGATTTTGGAGGCCGCCTCGTCAATCAGATCGATGGCCTTATCCGGCAAAAACCGATCGCTAATGTACCGCTGGGATAAAGTCGCGGCGGCAATAATGGCGGAATCCTTGATGCGTACCCCGTGATGAACTTCGTACCGTTCTTTCAATCCCCGCAGGATACTGATGGTTTCCTCCACGGTCGGCTCATTCACCATGACCGGCTGAAACCGGCGTTCCAACGCAGCGTCTTTCTCAATGTACTTGCGATACTCGTTCAAGGTGGTTGCACCAATGCAGTGCAACTCCCCACGGGCCAACATGGGCTTTAACAAGTTGCTCGCATCCATCGAACCCTCGGAAGCGCCAGCGCCTACCACGGTATGCAACTCATCGATGAACAGGATAATCTCGCCTTCCGCAGATTGCACTTCTTTCAGAACGGCTTTCAACCGTTCTTCAAACTCACCCCGGAATTTCGCGCCGGCAATGAGCGCGCCCATATCCAGGGAAATTAAGCGCCGATTTTTCAAGCTTTCCGGCACATCGCCGTTGACAATCCGCAAGGCCAAGCCTTCCACGATGGCCGTTTTACCCACGCCCGGCTCCCCGATCAGCACCGGGTTGTTTTTGGTGCGACGGCTCAACACCTGAATCACCCGGCGGATTTCCTCCTGCCGTCCGATGACGGGATCCAGCTTACCGCTGCGGGCCACCTCAGTCAGATCGCGGCCATACTTCTGCAAGGCTTGATAAGTGTCTTCCGCGTTGGGATTGTCCACGCTCCGGCCTCCCCGTATCTCTTTCAAAATCGCGTAAATATTATTTTTGCTTATATTCTGACGACGCAGCATATCGCTGACTTCGCCGCCGGTTTCCACCATCGCCAGCAACAAATGCTCGGTGCTGATGTACTGATCCTTCAGGCGTTCGGCTTCACCGGCCGCCTCGTCCATCAACTTTTTCAGGCGGGGCGTAATGTAGACCTGTCCGGATTCCAGCGATGAAACCGTGGCACGGGAACGCTTGGCCAAAGCGGACTCCAACTCGCTGCGCAGACTGCGGGCATCCACGTTGAGCTGGGTCAGGATTCTAACCACCAGACCCTTTTCGTTTTCCAGCAGAGCCAGCAAGATATGCTCATCGTCCAACTGGTTCTGTTCGTAGCGCCTGAGAATGTTTTGCGCGTCGACAAAAGCGTCCTGCGCCTGACTGGTAAAGCGGTTCAGATCAATCATCATTTAACCCCCGGAATTAACGATCATTAGCGAGGCAAGATACAGACAGAATCCGTTTGCCTTAGCCCGGCTAACTTGTCTAAATTGATTATCCCATTCCACAGCTTCCTTTGGGGAGAAATTTATGATGATTTAAGATTTGAATTGGGATAAAACATCCCTTAGGGCCTGTTAACAATTAGCAGATACCAGACGCAAGGCCAAAAAGTATAAAGACCAGGGACTGAGGCACGTACAAGAGTACGTAACGAAGGCTGAAAGACGCGGCACTAGTCTATAAGTTAGGGGTAGATGCAATTGGTAACAGGCCCTAATAGCGCCCCAGGGTACAATAACCCTAGGGCGCATCCTCTTGCAGGTTGGAGGAGTAGTGGACCTATTTACCGCACATCAGATCCCCTAATTGGGACTGGAACTCATGCAGCGCTTTCTTTTTTTCCAGCTTGGCATGGAATTTTTTAACCTTGGTTTCCGCGATCAGTTTGGCTAGGCGGTTCAATTTTTCCCCTTCCATCCGTTCCATTTCCGCCTTGATTTTTTCAACCATCAGTTTCTTCCAGGCTTTTTTGGCCAGGCAGAAGAACACTTCCATCTCACATCCGGATTCCTCGCCGTCATGTTCATGCTCGCAGCACGAATGGCCGTGATGGTTGCCGTGACAGCACTCGCCATGATCATGATCACACTCTGATTCCTCATGACTACAATGATGGTGATGCATCCCTCCACCTCCATTTTTTGCTATTGTCTGCGATGCAGAATTTCAAAAACGCAGGATAACAAGAGCATTTTTCACAGACAATGGTCCGATTGGGTAATGTCCGAAACGCCCTCAGAATATAGGTTTTAAACCATTGCTTCTGTAAGAGCAAGCAAAAACGACTCAATGCAAATTGCCAAAGCGTCGCATATCCAATCGCCCTATTTTTTCAATCGTATGGGTTACAATGGGTGAATTCATAAAATCCATCGCGTACTTGACCCGGCAATCATTTCAGGAACCCTTTCAAGGAGCGCCAATGCATCGCAGATTTTCCTTTTACCGTCAATTTCCAACCCGTTTTAAACTTCCTTTTCAAACTTCATTCTTGCATCGATTGATTACGCTCGGACTGGCCTCTACCGTCATGATCGGCCTTTGCGCCATGCCGTTCCAGGCCAGCGCTCAACCCGCCGGGAATCCCGATTCCGGACCCAGTATCCTCAATCCTAGCCACACGGCAAACTTAGAGTATCGTTACCCCATCAATTTCGTGGATCCGCCCGCCAGCGCCGAAACTACCAAAACCGCAACCAACGGCGAACCACAGCTCGTCATTTACACTCCCGCGTTTGGAAGCACTACCGGCACGAATAACGCCACCTTGGAACTGGTGGTGGACAATGGCGTGATTACCCAGGTCCGAGATACGGACAACACGCCGATCCCCGCAAACGGATTCGTAATTAGCGGACACGGCTCGGCGGCAAACTGGCTAAGCCGCTTTGGGCAAACCGGTGCGGCAGCCGCACTGGAAAGCGCGCCCGGGCAAATCCAGATCAGCCCAGGCCAGGCCAGCCAACTTATGATTCGGATGACCCCGCAGGTCTTTCATAACCAAGTCCAGGAAGCGATGGACAGGGCTCAATCCCGACCGGCCGTCAATGGACCTCGCTATCAACAGATCTTGCAAGAAGCGAAAAGCTGCCAGGCCCAATTGCTCAGTGATACCAATCCCATCCCCACACCGGAGATGATTAATCTGTCCCACCATTGCGTGGATCTGGCCAACGTGGCCTTTTACAATACCATTGCTTCCAAGCCCGGTGAGTTCCGTGGCGCATGGCTGCGTCCCAGCAGCACCGATCCGGAATCCGTGAGAAAAGTGATCGCCAGCCTGAAGCAAAACCATATCAATCAGATTTTTTTAGAAACGTACTATCAAGGCAAAACCAGTTATCCCAGCGCGGTCATGGCTGAATACGGCCTGCAGCAGCATCCCCAATTCCAGGGTGGCGATCCGGTGAAGGTTTGGGTCGCCGAAGCACATCAGGCTGGCATTAAAATCAATCTGTGGGCGCAGATCTTTTTCGCGGGAAATAAAAACGAAAATGTGGAGCAGTATGGGCCGATTCTCACCCGCTACCCCCAATGGCGAAACATCCAGCGCATGAATCTGAACGCGTCCGGCCCGATGCCTTCCCAAATTGAACCCGGACATTTCTTCGTGGACCCGGCCAACCCGGAAGTGCGCGCTTACCTGGACAAATTGTTGTTGGAGATGGTCAACACCTATGACATTGACGGCTTGAATCTGGATTATATCCGTTACCCGGCCAGCGCACCCGCCAACCGGGGCAATTACCTGGAAACCACCTGGGGTTATACGCCGGCGGCCCGTGAGCAGTTTCGCGCCATAATCGAGCAGGAGCGACAGGCCGCTCAAAAAGTCGCCAATGAAACCAGCGCCTCGGACAGAATTTCTCTCGAAGAAGATGAAAAAGTACAGGCCGTGGCTTTGCCGATGGTGGACAGCGTTCCTGAAAAATCAGCTCTGGAGACGCCTATTCCGGAGAAAGCCATTCCGGAGAAAAAAGAAACTAAGTCGGAGAAAAACGTCCAAATCAGCCATGCGGGCAAGCCAAGCACCCTAAAAAAACCGGCGCCATTGCCCAGTGCCGACCCCGTCGATTTGACGCCGAACAATCCGCTATGGCCGCGTTGGGTGACCTGGAGAAAAGCGCAGGTGACCAGTTTCGTGAAAGACATCTCGGAAAAAGCGCACGCCATCAAACCCAACCTCCTGGTTAGCGCGGTGGTGTTTCCCAGCCTGAACCCCATTTATGCCCAGAAGTTACAGGATTATCCGCGCTGGGCCGAGGAAGGGTACATCCAGGCGCTCACCCCCATCGGTTTTTCCACCGTCCCGTCGTCACTGGAAGATCAGGCCACCAAATTGCGGGCGCAAATCCATGATAAAGTACCCGTCTATGCGGGAATTTTCGGCATGTACAACCGCAATCAGCCCGTTGAACTGGTTCGTCAGATTGATGCCGCCCATCAGGCGGGTCTGCCGGGCGTGGTCCTGTTTGATTGGTCCCGTCTCACCCCGGAATATAACACGGCCTTACAGGAAGGGCCATTCCGCGAGTAAGGTCTATCTTTAAAAAGAGGGCCGAGCATTATGCTTGGCCCTCTTTTTTTGTGGGAATCAGAATACGGCAAGCAGACTGAATCGTAGCGATTAGCGTTGCAAAATAGTCTCTTTCTCCGGAATTTCAAAACGACCGTCCTGGCTGCGATGAATGCGCTGCACCTCCGTCGTGGCGTCCAAATTCAGGATGCCATAGATGTGCGGATAGACATCACCGGTGCTTGGAGACTCCTCCCAGCGGATGGGCGGCTGAACCTTAGCCGGATCGACCGCCACAATGACCAGCTCATTCGCATCCGAAAAATACGCATTAGCCACTCGGTCCAGTTGGCGCCAATGACAAGCGTGGATAAACCCTTCGTTGGCCAGGCTGCGCTCAAAAAACTGGTGGGTTTTTCCGGCCAGTTCCCAGGTATCGGGGCGCACCAGAATATAGATGGTATCCATTAGCGTTTCCGTCCTTCTATAATGCAAATCCGGCTATTGGTGGGGATGATTTGCGTCAGTTCAAAACCCGCCTGCTGATAGAGTGCTCGATATTCCGCACTGGTGCGCTCGCGTCCGCCTTCGGTCATCAGCAGCATATTGATATCCAGAAATTTACCAAAGTGCGGTTGATTGTCCGCCTCCACCACATTCTCCACCAGCAGCAGGGTGCCGTTGTCCGACATGGCGGTATGAATATTTTTCAGGATCTTGAGCGACAACTCATCGGACCAGTCATGAATCATCGTGGATAAAATATAGGCATCGGCACCAGGCAGGCTCGGCAGGAAGAAATCCCCGCTCATCGTCTGCAAACGCCCAGCCAAATCGGTCGCGATGGGGGCGTTCTCCACCACATGCGGCAGGTCGAACAATATCCCTTTCAGGTTCGGGAAGCGATGCAGGATGTTCGTGAGCAACGCGCCATGACCGCCGCCCACATCCACTAACGTCTGGAACCGGGAGAAGTCATAAACATTAACTACGGCGCTATGCATACCGGAAGCGAAGCCCGTCATGGCGTTGTTGAAAATTTCGCCCGATTCCGGATTCTTTTGGAAGTATTCGAACACCGGCATGCCGTATACGGTTTCAAAAGCCCGATCGCCGGTCTTCAGGCTGGTCAGCAAATTGCCCCAAACCTGGTAATGTTCCTCACCCATCATGATGGCCATGTAACGGACCGAACCGGGAATATCGGAAACCAGCAAGGCCGAAAACGGGGTTTGCTCAAAACGTTTCTGCGGAAGTTCGTGAAAGACACCCACGCTGCTTAAAGCCCACATCACCCGATACAGGGCGTCCGAATCCGTTTGCGTGCGTTGCGCCAAATCCTCAATCGGCAAAGCCCCCAAAGACAATAGGTCCGCAATGCCCAGCTTGGCCACGGCATAAATGCAGGCGGATACCCAGTAGCCGGTAATCATTTGCATCATGCTGACAAAATTGTGGGCCTGCTTGTTGGCTTGCTCGGGATTTTCCTGCGCGCAACTTTCAGTAGAATGGCCAGTGGCAGGGGGCGGGGTTGGAAACGTCGTTGTCACAATAAACCTCTACTCCTTTTCAGATGCATCTTAGCAATACTTGCAACAGCACGCGCTCAAATGCATCAGCCAATAAAATCATCATATTCTTACTGGAAACGGCTTAGATTGCAATCAAGCGACATGGAATCTCAGCCTGAAAAAACGTGAAGTTTTCGTTATCCCCATAAAAGCCTGCTATCCTGATTTTCAATCAGCCTCACTTGTGAATTTTAATGTAAACCGCAGGTTTTTCCTTGCCTGATTGGGAATATTACACTATTTTGTTGCTTAGCAAAAACGCTTGAGTTTTTGCATTATGCATTGACTGTGGGGAGGGTCAGCACCATGTCTCAACTTCAGGATTTAAAAACATCGGAGCGGGATACCACGATAACACCACACCAGCTTCGCACCGCAGGTTACATACCGGCAACCGTTTACGGTCAAGGACAGCAAAGTCAGAGTATCCAGGTTCGTACGCATGAGTTTTACCATGCATTTCTCCAGGGGAAACGGGAATTTCAGCTAAGCGGCTATGTTTCCGGCCCCGCCACGGTGAAGAACATGCTGCGGAACCCTGTCACCCAGGACCCGATTTCTATTGAGTTTCATTTTGCCGGAAGCGCCGAAAAAAAAGCCTCCAAAAAGTCCGGTAAAACCAAAGAGAAAGCCAAAGTTTAAGCTGAGACCCAGGTTTAAGACTTAGTAGCCCGAAGTGAATTGCAAGCCTGCAGTTTCGGTAATGCCATTGCTGCTTGGGGTTTGTCCACCGAAATAGTTATCCATAATGCCGCTAAATAGACCTGAGGTCCAATTCTGGCTCTGTCCGGACGGCTGAGGCTTACTTGCGGCAGTCATCATAGAAACCAACATCGGGTTGACAGGCTGAGGCATCACCATAGGTTTACGGGCTACCGGAAGTTGAGGAGCCGAATTCATCATAAAGGGATTTAGCCTGGGAACCTCAGGTTGCGGCTGTTCCGGCAAGACTGGCTGGAATCTGGGCACTTCCTGATGACGCACCACGGGTGGCAGTTTCGGTTGGGGCAATTCAGGTTGGGAAAGCTGCGGTATTTCCTGCCGCTGTGGTATATCCAAGCGTTGTGGGATTTCCGGCCGTTGCGGTATTTCAAAGCGTTGTGGGATTTCTTGCCGCTGTGGGATTTCCAGCCGCTGTGGTACTTCAGGCCGCTGCGGTATTTCCGGCCTGGACTCTTGTTTGCTAAAGTGCGGAATAACCCTCGGTGGAAGAACCGGAGGGTTATTATCATACAGGTCTGCATTTTTATACGGTTGGTACTGGATATTATGGCGAGTATATCCCCGAGATTGGTTATAACGTGGGAAATACTGACTTTGGGACGGGTAATAATTGGGAGATGAGTAAAGATATTGATTCGTTCCTGACTGATCGGTCGAGGTAGACGAAGAAGAATCGGTCGTTGTATCTGACGAATCAGACGAGCCTGAGGAATCAGTCGGCGCCGGTATCGGTGGAGGCGCCATATGCTCGACTGATCCAGTCGAACCGTAAGTGACTGAATTAGATGTAGCATATGTTATGGGACTAGGCGACCCAACGCTTAATGCCATTAAAATAACCTCATGCTACTTAACACGTAAACTCCATACGTTCTCTCTACTGATAAATGCAACAGCCTATATCTGTAGGATTTAATCTAACCTTCTCTCATAGCTCTCGATGAACAGGATCGTTTGCCTATGTGATTCCAAATACATAAAAACAATCATTTAGTCTTTGATGCTATATTTTTAAATTTTGTAACGGCACCGTGATTCGCTCAAATTCTCTCATTCCGAGAGTGAAAACAGAAAAGCGACCAATAAAAAACCCGGAAACTGGAGAAATTTCCGGGCGCAAGCAACGCTTGCGTATCAGTCGCAGTAAAGAAGATTTGCTCGACAAAGACCGGTCAGGGTACAGAACCTGTCGGTAACTAACCACCAAGGATATCGACTCGCGAAAAACCGATTACGGTATCAATGTCGGTACTTTCATCACACTGAACAACTTGGTCAGCATGGGTGCTAAAGGTTTCAATGGCAATAGGGTGAATGCGGCCAAGGGAGCCACCACGGCAGTCAATCCACTCGCCATCTTCAACGGCAAATTGCGGGCTGTCTGCAGGCTGGGTATATTCAGCCTCGTTGCGGCTTGCTGTACAATGGTTGGGTTTTTTGTCACCTGCATCATATGGTCCATATGCGGATTGAATAACATATTTTCCGCAGTCATGAACGGATTCACAGGACGCACTTGATTTTCTTTGATCGCAGCGCCCAACTCATTCGGCCTCGTTAAGTTGGATACCAAGGAATTTTTCGCCGTATGTAAACCCGAATGAATTGCCGAGGAAACGCCACTAAAATTCACGCCTTTCCCATGAGCCGCTTTGGAAGAATCCGCACTGGCCTGAAACGGATTTAAAGCGCCCGCCGGTTTGGCCATACCTTGAAAGGACAGCGTCTTGTTTTCCAGATTCCGTCTCTGAAACGTGTCTGGCTTTTGGGCAGCAAAGTGATTCTGCCCGCTATTTTGTCCACTAAATAATGGAGGGGAGGATACGCGCATGGCTGTTGGCCGAAAAATCTGCGCTCTTCCTGGTTTTAAAGCGTTCAAAGCGTCAATCATGGCGCTCAATCCCTCTTTTAATTACTTCCGCTCCATTGGAATAATGCTATTCTAGCGGAACGAGAGCCATTTGAAAAATGGTAAAAAAAACAAATATAAAACAATCGACTGTTATACGCCTGCTGGCAATTACACCCTCCCTATTTACATTTTGTAATCATTGCTTGTTGTCTGATTGACAAAAAGCATTTAGGCTGAACTTTAGGCCCTTTGTGTACAAAAGCCCCTTAGGGGTCAAAACTATCATGCCGCAGAAATTCGGATAAAAAATGATGGCTGGTTCGGATATTGCGCCCAATCGGCAGATCTTCCTACCTCCAACGCCTCAAAAACTTTGCAAAAAGAAAAGCCGCCCGGAAGCCCCTTCCCTTCCAAACGACCTTTCGAGATGCACTCATCAGCAAATAGCGGACAAATTACGTCGCTTTGCCATGAGGCTTCAGCGGGCTTGAGAGATGCTCCCCGCGTGAAATCAGCCCATGTAATCCATTTCCCTCCTTATTGTGTCCGATCAGACAAAATCTGATGGCACCGCAGGATCGATGATTAATCCAATTGATCAATTGGAAAACTAAACCCGCCGGGTTGAGTCGAAACCGCCGAAGAGTGACCAGGCCACGGATAAAATCCCAATTGGACAGTGGTCGCCTGGACTTAAGGCGGGAGGTATGACTCGCCCTTTTCAGGGATATTGGACACGCAAGGGCATCCCAAGATTTCATCTCAATCTCCTTCTGAACTCACACGGGGCGGTTTGGCATGCTGAAATATTTGCGGTTAAGCAATTCCAAGTTCAATATCCTGAAAGCCGCCGTTATCAGGCTGCCTCCGTTTATAAAGGCATCAAGCCGCCAATCATCAAGACACATCCTGAAAACGATGTGTCGCTCTCACTGTACATGTTTCTATATATAATAAAAACAATAAGTTAAAGAAATTGCTTCAGTAGCTTAAAAAATCTGCACCTTGCGATCCGCCGGGTTCAGGAAGCGGGTCAACGCATTGCGGAAGAGCAGGGAAATTTCTCCAACCGGGCCGTTACGCTGTTTGGCGATAATGATATCGGCGGTGCCGGGCCGTTCGGAATCCTTGTTGTAGTATTCATCCCGGTAAATAAACATTACCAGGTCAGCATCCTGCTCGATGGAGCCGGATTCCCGCAAGTCGCTCAGCATCGGCTTTTTATCCTGTCGGCTTTCCACCGCCCGAGACAACTGGGAAAGCGCCATCACCGGCACTTTCAATTCCCGCGCCAGCCCTTTCAGGCCACGGGAAATGGCTGAAATTTCCTGGTTCCGGTTGGCCTCATTGCCACCGCCACCGGGACCAGTCATCAACTGCAAGTAGTCAATTACGATCAAACCCAGATCGCCGCCGGCTTCCATCTGGACCTTGCGGGCCTTGGCGCGCATTTCCATAACCGACATGCCGGGCGTGTCATCAATATAAATCGGCGCTTCACCCAATTTCCCCATCGCCTGGGTCAGTTTGGGAAAATCATGCTCGGCGATCTCGCCGGTCCGAATTTTCTGGGCGTCAATCTCACCTTCGGAACAAAGCATCCTTAGGACAAGCTGCTCCTTACCCATCTCCAAACTGAACACCAACACGGGCTTTTTCTCGCGTAACGCCACATGGGTGACAATGTTCAAACAAAAAGCGGTTTTCCCCATGGAAGGACGCGCCGCCAGGATGATCAGATCCGATTTGCACAGGCCGGAGGTGTAGTTATCCAGATCGTAAAAGCCGGTAGAAACCCCCATCAGTTGACCTTTGTTATTGCAGCGCTCCTCAATCTGATCCCAGGATTCCGGCAGAATGTCCTTGATGTGAGTTAAATCGCTGGGGGTGCCATGTTGTGCGATATCAAAAACCCGCTGCTGCGCCAGATCAATGGCCTGCTCGGGATCAATGGCGGGCTGGTAGCAGATCCCCGCAATGTCATTTCCGGCGGTAATCAATTGTCTTAGTACGGCTTTACTATGGACAATCTTGGCATAGTAGGCGATGTTTTCCGCCGTGGCCACGGACATGGCCAGATCCATCAGGTAAGGACGGCCTCCGGCGGCCTCCAATGATTCCTGATCATTCAGCATTTCCGAGACGGTAATGATGTCGATCGGCTCACTCTTGTTATAGAGTTCCGTCATCGCCACAAAAATATGCTTGTGAGGCCCTCGATAAAAATCATCGGGACGCAGCAGTTCCACCACCTTGTTAAAGGAATCAGGGGAAAATAAAATCCCACCCAGGACGGCCTGTTCCGCTTCCACGCTATGGGGCGGCAGAAGGCTTTCCACCAGCGATAAACCGGAGTCTCCACTCAAGCTGGCAGCATCGCTACCTGAAAAACCTCGTTTGGGTGGCATAAACGCTAACTCTCTATACTCTATTCAGACTTACGTAAGGAAAAGACTAGTTAAGGATAAGTATCTGAAGTATCTCAGGCTGATTCACCGCTTTACCCGAGCGGAAACGCTGCAAGGAAATTGCTAACCGTTATGATGTAGCGATCATAGCAGGAGCATCGTCCCAATTTCCCTATTACACAAATAGTTTTTACATATGGGTTTCCCAGGGACATGACTGAGCTTCCGATTTATAATGCCTGCCATAAAGTACCCTCATCATGAATTCAAGAGAGATTCTAGCTTGGAAAGGAAAACGCTGATGCCCGGCCTAACCGTTGAACGTGTCTATTGGTTGCCCTATTGCAGTACTTGCGTCAAGGCGGATCAATACCTCAAGGACAAGGGGGCTTCAATCGCGCGTTATATCAATGTAAAAGAGGAAAAAGTCTCCCGCGAGGAATTGCAGGAACTCTGCCAGGCTTTGGGAGGCGTGGATAAGCTGTTCTCCAAGCGGGCCATGAAGTACAGGGCCTGGGGGTTGAATGAAAAAGAACTGAGCGATGAAGACATGCTGAACTACATGCAGGAAGAGTATACCTTCATCAAGCGCCCGGTGGTCGTCACCCAAAAGGGACAGGTTCTCGCCGGTTTTTCCGCCAAGCAATACGATGCGCTGTTTAAGTAAAATCAGGCGATCACCTGCAAATTATAACCAACCGAAACGTGCTAAAAAGGACTGGACTTACTGTCCAGTCCTTTAATTATGTTAAGTCATCATTCCTTATGCCTTTACACGGCCCCCTAAGGAAAAAATCTGATTAAAATTCCACTTGTTGAATTCCTCGCCACTGATGAGGCCATCGCCGGCTTTTCCGCCTAAATTCTTAGCGCCGTACTGATCGATCGCATCAAAGTTATCCAACATCTTATTGACCGAGTCTAATTCATCCTTATTTTTGTCACTGTCCTGATGTGCAGTGAGGTAAGTTTTAAACGCCGTCAATTCGTCCCGATTCGCACAGTTTTGATCCTCATTGGGTTTGATGGAAGCTTTCACTGTGGGATCATCGCATGCCCTTAAATCCTTAATAACCTCTTGCCCGTTGCCGATACGCGCAAAAAGCCTTGGTAAAGTTGCGGTCATCTATAACCCTCTCTCTTCTCTAAACCCTAAACGTATTTGCCTATAGTTTAATAAAACAAAAAATAGAGAGGATTGATCTTGCCTTGGCGCTATAAACCATTCATTTTTTATTGATTAAAGCAATAAACAAATAATCTGCTTTTCTTAAAATCTATATTCAATGAATACAATCTATACATAATTAATTAAAATGATTTATATTTACATCTAATAAGCAATATGAAGATAAGCAACGCATATACCAAGAGAGAAAAAGCAATATCCATAAGTAGATTAACCACTTCAAAAAGAACAAGTAATCACAGCTTATTCCGTCGGTTTGCGAGGAGACTGCAGGACACGGACGGTCTGGCCTTCCCGCATTTGATCGGTGGGGTTTGAAACCAATAACTCATGGCCGGTTAAACCGAATTTAACCTCAATGCGAATGCCATTATCCTTACCCACCTGGATATGTCGGAAATGGAGCTTGTTTTCCGGCGTCACCTCAATGACCCGGATGCCTTGATCATTCACCACCAGCGCATGATCATCCACATATAAGGCATGGCCCGCTTGAGGCAACTTGAGTTGCGCTTGCGCGAACAAACCGGGTTGCAATTGGTGATTCCGATTGTTCAGATCGATTTCCGTCAGTAAGGTTCGCGATGCCGGGTCCAAGGCGTTTGCGGTTCGAGTGACTTTGCCCGCAAAAACCTGGCCGGGTAATTCCGCCAGTGTAATATTAGCCGCAAGGCCGGTTTTAATCGATGGCACGTTGGCTTGCGGCACGTTAATGAATACGCGCAGGGTATCGGTTTGAGCGATGGTGAATAAATTGGTGCTGGTGCTACTGCCGCCGGATACGATATTCGCGCCGGGATCCACACTGCGCGCTGTAATCACCCCACTAAAGGGAGCCAGGATTTTTTGATAGGACTGCAAAGCCGCAATCCTCCGGATATTGGCCTTGTTTTGCTGCACCAGGGCCACAGCCGCGCGATACGCCGCCTGGCTGGCCTGATAATCCGACTGCCGTTGGGCGACATCCTGTTGAGAAACACCACCGCTCTGGGCGTTTTGCAACCAGCGCTGCAAACTGGTTTTAGCCAGTTGCACTCGCGCCTGCTGCTCCGCCACACTGGCCTGGGATTGAGTCAACGCCGCCTTGGCCTGCGCCATTTCCTGGGTCAGTTCCGGCACATCGACCGTGGCCAACAATTGTCCCGCCCGAACATGATCACCGATATCCACCAGACGCTTGCCCAGCGTGCCACTGGTTCTGCTAAAGATGGAAGTTTGCAAATAAGGACGGATATCCGCCGGGAGTGACAGCATGGTGGTCGGCGGCGGCGCTTCCGGCGATACCACGGTCACGACAGTTGCGTTATTTTGCAAAACCCGCTGGGTTTCCGCATAACGCTGATGCCGATGGCTGCGCCCAATCCAGATCAACGTTCCGAATACTAAGAGCAAAGTAATGACGAGTAAGGACAGACGGATAAAATGGGGGATCAACGGACGATGACGCTGAGACTCGGAAGGGGAATGGGATGACATGATCGGGTTCCTTCTGTTGGAAAATCAGCCTGGCGAAAATCCCTACTCCACTAATGGGGCAGGCTTATATTTTTTTCTCATCAAACTATAAAGGATGGGGATGAAAAAGAGCGTGGAAAAAGTCGCGACCAGGAGACCGCCAATCACGGCGCGCCCCAGGGGCGCGTTTTGTTCGCCGCCTTCGCCCATGCCCAAGGCCATCGGCAGCATCCCGATGATCATGGCCAAAGCCGTCATCAGGACGGGACGAAACCGGGTAAAGCCAGCCAATAAGGCGGCTTCCATCGCATCCTTGCCTTCCACCCGCTGGTCATTGGCAAATGAAATGATCAGAATACTGTTGGCGGTGGCCACACCGATACTCATGATGCTGCCCATCAGCGAGGGCACGCTAAACGTGGTTCCCGTGGCGAATAAAGCCCACAAAATACCCACAAAGGTCGCTGGCGTGCCCATGATGATAATAAACGGGTCCAGCCAGGATTGGAAATTGACCACCATCAGCAGATACACCAGGATAATGGCCATAATCAGGCCAAGTCCCAGGCTGGTAAAGGAGGTGTTCATGCTTTCCGTCTGCCCGCGTACCGAAATCTTGCTCCCCTTGGGAAGCTGCTTCTGGTAGCCTTCCAAAATTTGGTTGATATCGTGGGAAACGCCACCCAAATCCCGATCCTGGACATTGGCGAAGATATCCAGCGTGGGTTGCACATTGTAATGGTTGATTACCTGCTGGGTTTTGGTCAGCTTGAAGGAGGCCAGGTTACTCAGCAATTGGGGCGCAGACGAGTTAGCTGAGTTGGGAGATTCAATCGGGGTTTGCGCCAAGGTGGAAAGATTCGGCAATAAATAAGGGGGCGTTTGCACCGCAATAGGGTAGTTGACCCCGTTCGCCGGGTTCAGCCAGTAGTTGGGCGCGGCCTGCCCACTGGAACTCAGCGAGGTCAACAAGCTGGAAGCCACGTCCCGCTGAGTGAAACCCACCTGACTGGCCATATCCCGGCTCACGTTCACCTGATACTGCGGTTCATTCAAAATCTGGTGCAGGTGCGCATCCACTACCCCAGGCACCTGAGTAATTTTTTGTTGAATGGCCTGGGCCAGGGCATAATTTTTCGCCGTATTACGACCCACCACCTGAATATCGATCGGGGCGGGAAGCCCAAAGTTCAGGATCTGGCTCACGATATCGGCAGGCTGGAAGAAGAAAGTCATACCCGGAAAACGCTGGTTGAGCACGGCCCGGATTCGGCGTACATAATTTTCCGTCGGGGCATGATGTTCCTTGAGCGAAACCAGGATTTCCCCATCGCTGGTGCCAATGGTGGCGTTATCGCTAAAGGCCAGGTTAATCCCACTGTTGGGCAGACCGATGTTATCCAGGATCACCGCAATCTCTTCCGGGGGAACGATTTCACGAATCACGTTCTCCACCAGGGAAAAATCGTGTTCGGTAGTTTCAATTCGTGTACCCACCGGGGCCCGCACGTGCAACCGGAACTGGCCGGAATCCACGGAAGGGAAAAAGTCCTGCCCGATAAAAGGCAGCAACACGAACGATCCCAGACAGAAGATCAGGAAGATGGCGATAATCAACGGACGGTGGTTCAGACACCACTCCAGATCGTGATGGTAAATGCCGCGCACCTTTTCAAACTGGTGCTCAAACCCGGCATGGAATTTTCCAAAAAGTCCCATGACTGGTGAAAAAATAGAGCGTTTTTGGGTTGGTTGCACAGCCGTATTTTCAGTTTGCGTATCCTTCCCTTCCGGATTTTCTCCCTTTGTATTTTCTTCGGCCGGCAATTGCTGCACATGGGGAATCAAATACATCGCCATCACCGGCACCAAGGTTCGGGAAAGCACATAGGAGGCCATCATGGCGTATACAACGGCCATGGCCAAGGGGGTGAACAGATACTTCGCCGCACCGGTTACCATGACCACCGGAAGGAACACGATACAGATGGACAGGGTGGACACCAGCGCGGGTGTAGCCACCTGCTGCGCCCCTACCAGGATGATGTGCTGAATGGTGCTTTGCGGCATCAAATGCTGGTTCCGGTGAATGTTTTCCACTTCCACGGTGGCATCATCCACCAGCATCCCGATGGCCAAGGCCAGGCCGCCCAGCGTCATTACGTTCAGGTTTTGTCCGGTAAATTGCAGGCAAATAATGGAACACAAAATGGACAGCGGAATGGACACGATCACGATGAGCGTGCTGCGCCAACTGCCCAGGAAAATCAGGATCATCAAGGCAGTGAGAATGGAGGCGGTCACGGCTTCGCGAATGACCCCGTCAATGGAGGCTTTCACGAAAATGGACTGATCAAAGAGATACTTCATGTTCAAGCCGGGGGGCATGGTGGCCTGCACCGCCGGAAGCGCCTTTTTGATCCGTTTCACCACATCCAGAGTGGAAGCGCCGGATGCTTTGAGTATGGTCAGCAACGTTCCCCGCAGACCATCCTGACGCACGATATTAGTCTGCACCGCATAGCCGTTGCGAACCTGGGCCACGTCCTTAATGAACACCGTCGCACCATTCACCTGCTTAATCGGAAAGTTATTCATGCTTTCCAGAATGTTCGGACTGCTGTTGGTCTTCACCACATATTCCGTCGGCCCGAACTTGGCGGTACCCGCCGGTAAAATAATGTTTTGCGCGTTCACCGCATTGACGATATCCGAGGGGGACAAGCCTTTTCCGTACAAAGCCTGGGGATCGATGTCCACCATGATCTGCCGGACTTTTCCCCCTAACGGCAGGGGAATGGAAGCGCCCTGCACCGTGGCCAACTGGGTGCGGATAAAGTTCAATCCCAAATCGTACAGGGTTTCCTCCGGCAGCGTTTTACTGCTGACCCCGATTTGCAGAATGGGTACGCTGGAAGCGTTATAACGGATGATAAACGGCGGGGTGACCCCTTGCGGAAGCACCCGCAAAATGGTTTGCGAAACCGAGGTGACCTGGGCGACCGCCGCCTCAATCCGCGCGTTGGGATGGAAGAACACCTTAATCACACTCACGCCGTTCATGGATTGGGATTCGATATGCTCCACATCATTCACCGTGGTGGTGACGGCCCGCTCGCTGATGGTAACGATTCGTTTTTCCATCTCATCGGCGGAGATGCCAGTATACGTCCAGATGATGCTGACTACCGGAATATTGATTTCCGGGAAAATATCCGTGGACATGTTGAAAATCGTGAAAATGCCCATCAGCAAGATCAGAATGGCAAACACGACAAAAGTATACGGACGGACGAGGGCCAGCCTCACAAACCACATCATGGCGTGTAGCCTCCCCCCAGCGAGCCGTACAGGCTAATCAGATCAATCAGGCTGTTGGCCTTGTTCTGCTGGGCGGTTTGCTGGAACGTGAGCAGTTGACGCTGGGCGTTCAACCAATCCGTCTTGGGACTGATACCCTGCTTAAACCGCGTTTCACTTAAATTCACCGCCTGGTTGGAAATGTCGATTTCCTGCAAGCTGGTCCGGTAGCCGCCGTAATCCGCCTTGAGTAACGATAAACTATCTTCCACCTGCTGGTACGCATGCAAGAGATTGCTCTGATAGTACTTGAGCTGTTCCTCCGCGCGCACCTTCTGAAGTTTGAGATTGGCCATCTTCGCCCCGCCGGTAAATAGGGACTGGCTGGCCTGACTGATTAAACTGGCCGCATGGTTTTTCCAATCGAACAGTTGGGAGAGTTCCCGCGAGGCGAAACCAAAACTGCCGGTCAGGTTAATGGTGGGCAAAAATTCCCGCCGGGCTTCGCGAACATCGATGCTGGCCTTTTCCAGCGCCAATTCATTCTGGATAATGTCTGGTCGGCGCGTAACCAATTCACCCGGCACACCCACCGGAATTTGCGCGGGAAAGTTGATCGCATCCAACGACAACCGTTGAATATCCGTTTGCGTTTTAGGGTTCATCCCGGTAAGAATCATCAGTTGATGGGCATACAACGCCTGCTGTCCCTGCGCCTGGGTGAGCGACTGCTGATAAGTGGCCAAATTTTCCGCCGTGAGGAGCAAGGGATCGTAAGCGCTGATCCCGGTCTGGAACAGTTGCTGCTGAATGCTTAGCGTTTGTTGGGTATTTTGGATGAGCGAATTCAACACTTGAATCTGGGAATCGGCTTTCAACAAGTTGAAATAAGCGGTCGCCACATTGGTGATTAAAGTGAGGGCTAACGCTCTGGTGGCCTGCTTTTGCTCTTCCACCACTTTTTTCGCGGACTGGGTGAGCAGGTAATTTTTACCCCACAAATCCAATTGATAAGAAGCGACAATGGGTACGCTGAAAATGTTATAAGTGGTGTTCGGAATGCTCAAATTCGGAAGCTGGTTGGCACCAGCGCCCGTACCCCCGGTACCGATTTGATTGGAGCCCAAGGTGTTGTTGCTTCCAGCCAAGGCCGCCCCACCGGTTCGCTGGCGGATGAATGTTCCCTGCAAATTCACCGTGGGAAACATGGCGGCGCGTACCTGCCGCATCAGCGCCTGGGATTCGGAAATGCGAAGCACCGCGTTTTGCAGATCGGGATTAAAAGTCAGCGCCCGCTGAATGTAGGTAGCCAGGTGCGGATCGTGAAAATTCTGCCACCATTGCTGATCCGGAAACTCCTGACTCAGGGTAAAGGGAGCCAATACGTTTTGTCCGGAAGAAGAGAGTTCAGCCCATAAGGTGGGCGGGGCCGTCGCTTGAGGCTGGACTTTGGATTTGCCCTCGGCCAATGGGAAAGCCATCAAACAGCTTCCCAACACCATCGCCCACACAAAGGGAGATCTCATCATCGTTATCATTAGCTTTTGAGCAATACGCGCCATCATGGGTTCATCAATCTTAATTTCGTAATCAGGCCACCAATCAACGAGTCGTTGATTCATTCCAGTGATAAAAGGCTAGGTGACTTTGGCTTGATTCACAGTTGAAGGAAAGGGAAGAATACTCACTGGTCCGTCGGAATAGCGAAGTGATAGTGACTGCACCCTGAGCAATTGTCCTGCTGATTGAGCTTACAGACGATCCATTTCTGACTGGCTTTATCCCAGCCTGCGCAGAATCAAGCTCAATATCAAATACTTAGGATATCAGTATGCAGCCATCCTATCGATTTTCGATAGATGAGTCAATCAGACGATATACCTACCCTCATCGCTCAAAAATATGCCCTAAGTATTGATTTCACTGCTTTTCAGCATCTAAACCCAGTTTATTTAGCCTTATTTTAGAAATGATTCTATTTTTGCAATAGGGTGTTTCTTCTCACTTCGTCCCATATTTAAGCCTTATGAGCGTGTCAATTCCTGGTATGCTTCATAAATTCACTTTAAAATTCAGATAATAGCCAGATTCATCGGAATAACACGCCCTTATGGCGCGATTCTTGCCAGAGGCGATGCATTCAGTGCGCCATTTATGCTTTCTGAGTCATCAAAGGGGCAGTATGATAAACTTTACCTTATATGGAGTTTCGACAATACCGCCAGTCCTTGATCCGGGATATTCCACTCTCTCTACAGGAGAGAATGCGGCAACATGCCGAAGCTTTTGGCGTGGGCTCCTGGCAAGAACCTGTTGATATTGAACCAATCCGTGAACAGCCCGCCATTTGGTGGATCCCGGATTTTCTAACCGATGAGGAATGCACTCATCTGCAAACCATTGCCCGGGATCAATTAAAAACCCTCCAAAGTGGTGGATAACACGACCGGGGACCCGACGGTCAAACAGTACCGAACCAGTCAGCACATGTTTTTGCCGCTACATCATGATCTGACGGTGGCCCGTATTGAGGCGAAGATCGCCTGTCTGCTTCAGATCCCGTTTGAATACGGGGATGGCCTGCAAATACTCAATTATTTACCGGGTCAGGAGTATAAGCCCCACCATGATTACTTCTATCCGGACAAACCCAGCGGCCAGAAGGCGTTGCAAATTTCCGGGCAACGTGTCCTGACCATGCTGATGTATCTGAATACCGTGGAACAAGGCGGAGAAACCACGTTTCCGGAACTTGGCATTACTTTGCAACCCAAACGGGGACATGCCTTGCTGTTCGGTAATCTTCACCCGGACGGCTCTCCCGATCCGGAAACGTTACATGCCTCCCTGCCGGTCATTTCCGGGGAAAAATGGGTGGCGACCAAATGGATCCATGAACTCAGCTACCTGCATAGCCTGGGTTTATTGAACGCTGAATAAGGATCAGTGTCCATTTGTTTGCAAATCCGTTACTTTAACGCCAGTCAGGACGTTTTCCGGTAAAATAACGGTATGCTTGATGAAATTCCCGCAGACGCGAACACGGACTGGATGATGGGGGAGTCTGAACAGAATCGGTTCAAAACCACCGCTTTTTTGTGCTGGGCAGGCTGGATTTTTGACTTTTACGATCTCATCCTGATCGCCTTTCTGATTCCCACCATTGAACCCGCCTTGCAGATGAGCGCTGAACAAAGCGCATGGTTGCTGGGTGTGGGCTTGGGCGCCTCCGGATTGGGCGGAATTTTGTTTGGGTGGCTGGCCGATTTATATGGTCGCAAGCGCATTCTTACCATCACCGTGATCCTCTTTTCCATAGGCATGTTGGCCAGCGGCTTTGTACAAAACGCCAATCAGTTTTTCCTGGTGCGTTTTATCACCGGCTTAGGATTGGGCGGCGAATGGGCAGTCGGGCATGCCCTGATCGCGGAATCCGTACCCGCTGTGCATCGGGCCCGCTGGAGCGCTTTCCTGCAAAGCGGAGAACCCGTAGGGGTTGGCTTGGCCGCGATCATGGGCTTTCTCATCGCGCCCCAAATCGGCTGGCGGAACGTGTTTATGCTATCAGCGCTCAGTGGATTCCTGGCCTTGTTTTTCCGACGCTGGATGCAGGAATCCCCCCTGTGGCTGAAAAGCCCCCGGCTCAACACCCGCCAGCGACTTGCCGCATTGGCTCCCTTCCTGAAGAAATCCTGGCCGCTCATGGTCCTGGCCTTCGTGTTGGCCACCTTCAAACTGGGCACCTACTGGACTTGCTATACCTGGCTTCCCCGCTTTATTCAGAAGTCTTTCGGAGTGGCGCTCGTCAAATCCACGCTGTGGATTTTGCTGGGACAAGTGGGGCAGTTTATCGGAATGATGCTGTTCGGCATGATGGCGGATCGATTGGGACGACGCTGGGCGTTTACGGCGTTTTCCATGCTGACGGCCACGGCCTTGATTCCTCTGGCCACAGCCTGGGATCTTTTATTCCAGCATCAACAGAGCGTATTCTGGCTGCTCATTTTTATCCTGGGCGTCGGCTCGGGATGCACCGCCGGTTTCGGCGCTTTGCTCGCGGAAATCTTTCCCACCGCCCAAAGGACATTCGCGATGGGGACCGTCTACAACACCGCTCGGGGAGCCCAGATTCTTGCGCCCGTGATTGTGCTTTGGGCCGTCAACCGTCAAGGCATCGAAGGAGGCTTGATGGTGCCCACCATGCTGGCGCTCCTGACCGCCGCCTGGGTCTGGACCCTACCGGAACGGCGAGGTGAAACGCTGGAAGAATAGGGGCAGGTCATTTCAGCGAGCCTGAATGCCTGTTGTTCATGCAAAGCCGTATAATAAATATAAGAACCATTGAGGTTCCAATTCTTTTAATGTTGAGTTCAGGTAGGGGAACACGTGGAGTCGATTAACCCACCGAATCAGGGGAATTTCCATAAAAGCAACAGGGAGCCTAAAACCCTGAAAGCCTTTGTCGTGAGCGATGTGCACCTGAACAACCATCCTTACGATCGGGCGCGCGATCTGGAAAACCCTCGAAGAAGCAACTTCCGGCAATTCTTAACCCGTCTCAATGTGGAGATCACCCCTCAGGATAAAGCGCTGCTCATCCTGAACGGGGACATCCTGGACATTACCGGCTCCTGGTTTGAGCCCATCATGCCCTGGGATAAGGATACCGCCCAGGTGGAAGAGACCTTGAAGAATCTACTCCTGGAAATTATGGAAAACAACCTGTCCGCCTTTCAGGAGTTGCGGCAGTTTTTGGAAAATCCCCATGCGGAAATCGTTTACGTGTTTGGGAACCACGATGGCTTGCTGCAGCATTTTCCCGCCGCCCAAACCGTGATTCGGGAGTTTTTGAGCCGGGACCCGGAAGTGGGGAGGCGGCTTAGTTTCGTGCCGTTTTATGTTTCGGAAACGCTGGATCTCTACATTGAACACGGCCACCTGCTCGATCCATTCAATTATACGCACAGCACTCAACCTCCGTTGGGTGACGTGATCAATATCCTGGTTGTCAACCGGTTTGTGGAAATGACCGTGGCTCGCCTAAAGGAAAATGGCTACTCCGACGAGTTCATCCAGCGGATGCATGCCCAGTTACACGATATCGAGTATTTGCGGCCACTGGCCCTGGTGCCGGTCTGGATTGAAACCGTGGCCCGTCAGCATGATTCCCACCCGGAAAACGTGGGCAAGCGGAAATCCATCCGGGAGATCTTAATCTCCGTGGTTTCCGAAACCTTGCAAGACCCTCAGATGACCCGGTACATGATCCATCAGCTTCATTTGCCCAAGCCGATACTGTACTTTACCATTAAGCTGACGCTCCGCATTCCGGCCACGTTACCCCTGCTGTCCTTTATTACCTCCAAACTGGTGAAACGCACCCACTCCAACAAGTATCAGTACAAGGCCGCCCAAAAACTATACCGGGAAAAAGGGTACCGGCTGATCGCCTTTGGCCACACCCACATACCCGGCGTGCAACCTTTAAGCGAAAGCGCCTACTATTTCAATACAGGAAGCTGGAAACCGGTGATCAACCTGTTCAAATACTCCAAGGAAGACCTGGTGGAACTGGAGTATCTCACCCCGGACGTCCAATTCAACAAGGTGGAGCGCTCCGGTATCCTGCGTCTTGAAAAGACCGATCTGAACAGCCATCAACCCGCCGAATTTTCCCTACAGACGATTCAAAGCGGTTTAAGCTAAACACCAAACGGTCAAATTACGGTGTCATGGTTGTTGAAGCCTGAATGCCAGAACTCGTGATACTGATGGAAGAGCTTGTGTCAGAACCGGGTTGAGTAGCACCCGAGATCGTCCCGGTCTGTGTCGTGGAACCGCCAGTGGCAAAGTTTAACGTCAAATCCACAGGATTTCCGGTGGTTGGGGGCGAGCCGACCACAGAATTCGCGGCGGTATTGGAAATCAAGGTTTCCACGGCGGGCGCAAATTGGTTAGGCGGCAAGGCGAACGTTTGAGTCATGCTGCTAAGTGGTACGATGGCCTGCAAGGATGGACTTTGAGCGTAAATATTATACAGATCCGTAGGCGAGGTAGCAGTCACGTTAAAGTTATTCGCAAAATCCTTGCCCACATTCTGGTACTGGATAGCGGTGATTCCGCCCGCAATTTGACTCAGGGGATCAATCAGGCTACTCGTCACACTGGGATCCGTCTTGGCGAGTGTGGCCAACATGCCGCTTAAGGCATTGTAGTCCTGCTGAAACTGAACGCTCTGGGAGAGATTCGCACCCAAAGTAGTGATCATCGTGGAGGGATAAGGTGTCAGGCCACTGGTTTTACCGGTATTTTCGGCGTTAATCGCGTTAAATTGACTGAGATACCCGCTACTGGTTTGGAACCCATTGGATAAATTAACGCCATCCTGCATCAATTGCAGGATCATTTTTTGAATGTCGCTGGGCAAAGGTTGTCCATTGGCCAACTGTACGCTGGCCAATTGTTTTACCTGTTGGGCTAAAAGCGACATGGCCTGATCGCCTGGCACACTGGTCGTATTTTTACTACCGCCGGTAGTATCCGTGGTCATCACCTGCCCGGTGGACGGATCGATGCTGAGTTGCAGTTTTGTGATCGCTACGTTAGCGTTTCCCCCGGCAGTGGAACCTTTAGCGCTTGCGCCAATCAGATTATACAAATGATCAATCTGCACGCTGGTTTGGCCTTTGGCAGGCGCCTGCAATAAAGTATTGACGTTACCCCCTAACAGGATCAGGCCACCAATAGCTAAAGCGCCCAGTAGCCCTGTACAGACCGCATATTCTACAGTAACTTGACCGTTGGATCTCACTTCGCCTTTCCTTTCGTACTCACGGCAATTTTGTCAATCAACATTGCCTAATCTCTTTTTCTATTCGGCGCTTTATTGACAAACTGAATGTCTTATTAAGAAATGCAAAGAGAAAGTAAACGCCTAAAACATACAGTTCAAACGTGCAACTGAATGAGTGACTGTCATTGTGGTACCGTGTTTATTTGCTTTCAGCTTTGAAAACACGCCTTTTCTCTCAGTTTGCAATTATGGTAGTTCTTTCTTTAAACTTGCGGATTTCAGAAAATTTCAAGTAACTATTGAAGACTCCCTCTTTCTGAACTTTTATGTTATACCATTTATCCCATCAAAGGGCGGATAATATCCAGTGATAGCCGACAATAGATTGAACCAATTGAGGATTATCCATAAAGTACTTGAGTTTCTCTTCTAGCAGGTCTTCTACCTCCT
>Ga0157374_10000883_pt1 | contig 26188 bp, 14 predicted proteins | sample M25metaG_FD_115308 | JGI IMG/M metagenome (GOLD analysis project Ga0157374, IMG submission 115308) | Miscanthus rhizosphere microbial communities from Kellogg Biological Station, Michigan, USA - M2-5 metaG | ecosystem: Host-associated > Plants > Roots > Rhizosphere > Soil | place: USA: Michigan... | reverse complement strand
TGCATCGCTTGCCTGCGTGTCACCTGCAGCCGCAGTACCCACCGCCCACGTGCCGACTGCCGCTCCGAATGGGCCATACATCACCGCGTTGCCTTGCTGCCCCACCCCGAGCACCTGCTGCTGCGCCTGCTCGAGTTGCTTTTCCTGCTGCGTATTGGTCTGCGCATCCTGCACCCCCACGGCCAGCGCATTGCCGAACGCATCGGTCGCCAGCGACGTCAGCGTTATCTTGCCGCCGCTCGCCGCTTGGTTGACGATGTTCGTCGTCATGCCTTGTGCAAACGCATCCGCATTCGATGAGACAACACCCTTCAGTTCATCGCCGACAAACTTCCCGACCTGATTCGCCAACGGCGCAGCGGCGGCCGACAACGCAACCTGCATCCAGTTGAACGATTGCTGTTGATGAAGTGCCAGGCGCACCCCCTGCGTCATTGCATCCGCCAACGCACCGTGAAGCGCCTGCGCACCGAATGAGGCGCCAACCCCAGCGCCCGGAATAGCTGCCGTCGCCCCGGATATCACGCCCGCTTCCAGAACCTGAAACGGATCGAACCCGTGGTGCGTACCGAGCGCATCGCCGATCAGTTGCCCAGCTGCATTGACTGCGGCGCCTTCGAGCGCCATCGTGCCCATCGTCGACAAGAGGCTACCGGCCGTGCTCGCAGCGCCCGCACCCGCCACAGTGCCGCCTGCGCCCACCGCTCCCGCTCCGGAAGCGGCCGCACCGCCCGCTCCCGCTCCAGCCCCCCCCGCGGCCCCTGCTTCCTCAGGCAATGCTTCGTACTGCTGAGCGATCACCGTCACGACGACAACGATCACCAATGCGATGATCCCTAGCATCCCCCCGCATCCGCCTCCACCCAGCTGCGCCGGCGGATCCGGCAGATTCGGCTGCGTGCTGCCGACCACCGAGCTGGCGTCATACGGCTTGAAGTCTCCCGCGCTGTTGTGAATATCCGCGACGCGGTTCGGAATGTTCAGCGTCTGCCCCACCCGAAGATCGTTGTCGCTCGACAAGCCATTGGCATCGGCAATCAAGTACCACAGCTTGCTGTCGCCATATGCGGCCTGCGCGATGCCTTGCAGCGTATCGCCCGCACCAATCCGGTATGCACCCGGCGTTGGGGCCGGATAGCTTCCGTTGATTGGCTTGTAAGTCGGATCGAAGTTCGTCAGATCGACGAAGGTCGGCGTAGGTCCAGTGCCGGGTTTGTCCGGGTCCGTGCCGGTACCCGTCGTGCCCACCAGTTCTCCGTTTGCAATCAGCTCCCGCTCGACGGCGCCGCCTTGCGTCTTTTGCAGGATCTCGCCCGAGATGTCGTTGATGAAGCTGCGGTTATTCGCACCGTTGGTGCTATCCGTCACGCCCACCAGATTCCCGTTCACGTCGTACTGATACGTCGTGGTGCCGGGCTGCAACGCGGTGCTTGTTCCCTGCTCCGAGCCCACCTCGTAGCTCGAATACCGCACCATCGTATTCGTGTACGTGTTCGTGTAGGGCGTGCCCTGGACGTTCGAGACCTGGTACTGCACGACGTTACCCACGGCGTCGTACTGGGTGTACGTGATGTTGTACTGCTCGGCCAGATTCGCGTTGTAGTGCCGCTGGAAAAGCAGCCTGCCCGCGCCGTCGTACTGATTGAATTGAACGTCGTCGTTGAGACCCAGCGTGTCGTAGAAGGACTGTGCGGTACCGCCGCTCCATCCGCTCAACACCACGCGTCCATCCGCGTCGTATTGGCGCTGGTCGATCAATGTCCCGTTGTACGTCGTGCTAACCAGCCGGTTCAGGCCGTCGTAGTTGTAGGCCTGGGTCACCACCCCTACCGCCTTGTTGCCCGAGCTGTCGAGCACCGCGCCAATCGACGTATCCGATATCCGGTTGCCATTCAGGTCATAGGTCATCTTGTGACCTTGCGATGCCGAGATATCCATGTTTGCGTCGTACGCATCGGCCACCGTCTCGCGGTTCATCGAGTCGTACGCGAAGTACAGATCCTGCGCGGCCCCGCCGCCGCCGTTGTCCATGTACTGCGTATGGATATGCGTGCGGTTGCCGTTCGCGTCGTAGTCATAGACGAGATTTACGTCACCGTCCTCCACCTTGCGCAACTTGCCATCGGCGTCATAGGCGAGGTAGTTGTCCTGATACGTCACGCCGCCCTGTATCGTCACCTCGCGGATACGGTTGCCCGCCGCGTCGAACGCGTACTGCGTCACCTGTCCGAGCGTGTTGTCGACGATCTGCGCCGTGTGGCCCGCAACGTCATAGCCGTAGCTGAGGTTTTGCCCGCGCGTATTCGTTTGCTGGATCAACTGGCGCGCGTTGTCGTACGTATAGAAGTATTGCGCGCCACCGATGTCGGTATGGCTCAGCACTTCGCCGAAGTAGTCGTACTTCCACGTTTCGGCGTTGTTGTTGGCATCGACCGAGGCGACCTTGCGGCCTTCCGCATCGTACGCCTCACGGGTAACGATCCCGCCCGGCGCATCGGTCTCGATCACATCGCCGCGCAAGTCGTACTTGTAGACGGTCTGCACGCCCGCTGCATCGACGGTCGCCAGCTTGTTGCCGCGCTGATCGTAGACGGTCTTCTCGATCGACGAGCCTGTGCGCACGAGTTGTGTGCCCGCGCCTGCGCCGTTGTAGCTCCACACCTGCACGCCGGTGGTTTGTTCTTGCTGTATCAGGTGGCCCACGTGGTCGTACGCGTAGAGCGTCGTCGCGCCGTTGGCATCGACCATCGAGGTTTTATCCCCCATCGCATCGTACGTGTAACGCACTACGCCACCATCGGCATGCAACTCGCTCGTCACATCGCCATGGTTGTCATAGGTGTAGCCGGTGACGTTGCCATTGCCGTCGCGCGAGGCTACCTCGCGGCCTAGCGCGTCATAGTAGACCGTCGTGACCGCACCGGCGCCTTGCGTGCCATCCGTGGAAGGCTGAATCTGCTGGATCAGCTGGTTGTTCTGGTTGTATTGATACTGCGTCACCCATGCAGCCGAACGCGCATCGCTGACCGAAAGGACATTGCCCCAGCGGTCCACAGTCTTGTTCACGACCGGCCGCTCGCTTTGGACGATGGCGCCCGATGCTGATCCGCCGACGACCTGCCCCGCCTGAGCAGAACCTTCGCTCTGGATAGCGGCGGACGACGAACCCGTCGTGTCAGACCAACCGTACTGCGTGGGCACGCCCGGGATGGTGTACCCGGGCTGGTACGCCGGCGTGTTGAGCGACAGACTCGCAGGTTCGACGACGGGCGGCACCCAAACGTTCTGCGCCTGCGTCACTTGCTGATACGCCGTATAGGGCACCGCGCGGACATTGCCCATCGACGACCATACATAACCCTGGCCCAAGTTGGCCGTACCGTCTTCGTTATAGCTGACCACGACGGGCGAACCGTAAATCGGGTTCCCCGACTCGTCCGTGCCGGTAATGTAGTTGGAAGCCGGCGGAGGCGTCACGGTGGTGGGCACCATGACGGTCACCGTCCGCGTGGTCCAGTAACCCGGCACCCACACGCTTTGCGGCTGCATCACCGTGTAGGGCACCGCCACCACGGACCCATTCTGATAGGCGTAACCCTGGCCGTAGATGGGGGCGCCGCTTTCGTCCGTTCCCACCACCACCGGGGAGCCATAGATCGGCGCACCGCTTTCGTCGGTTCCGATGATGTAGTTCGAAGGCGCAGGCGGTACGACGGTCACGGGCACGTACTGCGTCGTGTAATAACCTTGGATGTAGACGCTCTGCTGTTGCTGTTGCGGCACCATCACCGTGTACGGCACGGCTACCGCACCCGGTCCACCGACATAGCCCTGCCCGAAGATCGGCGTGCTGCCGCTGTAACCGACCACAACGGGAGCGCCATAGACCGGTGCACCGTTTGCATCGTGGCTGACGATGTAATTCGAAGGGGGAGCCGGATTGACGGTATAAGGCTGCGATACGGTGATGTACTGCGTCTTCCAGTAACCAGCAACCGTTCCACCTGCCGAGAGCGTACCCGTCGCATGCGCATCGGGCGAGCTTTGCCCCGGCGCATAGTAGAGAATCTCGAACGAGTAATTGCCGGCCGGCAGACTGCCGATATCCACGCCGTAGTAGGTCAGCGGCTGGCCGCTTTCGTCGAGCAGCGCACTGTTGCCGCTCTCGCTCGTCACGGTTGCCACATTGACCGGCAATGTCGACCACGTGGAACCGCCCGCGGGCATGTAGCGGAACACGGCGTTCTGCCCGGCCGCATCGACCCAATGCACGACGTTGGTCTGGGTTGCGCCCGACGGCACTGCGGTGTCGTATACCGGTGCGCCGCTCTCGTCGGTCGTGACCTGCCACTCCCCGCCTGTCAAGCCATAGCCGACCGAGATCTGCGCCGTGATAACCGGGTAGCCCACCGGCGAGACATATTGCGGCGCAACGGGCGGCACGACCGTGACGGACCCCGTCGAATGACCGTACGGCTCCCATTGCCCGTTATGGGTGTAGAGGACTTCGTATTGATACTGGCCGGGCGTCAGCGCGCCCATATCCACGCCCTGCAAGCCCTGCCCCACGTCGCCCACAGGCAGCGACTGCCATGTGTTCGAGCCGGCCGCCTTGTAGTTGAAGACGACCGTCGTGCCACTGCCTTGCGACTGCCACGAGAAGATGCTTGGCGACGTACCCGATTGATTGAAGCCCATCGGTATCTCGACCGATGCCACTTGCGGTCCCGCAACGGCGATCGAGCCCTGCGCGGTGACCGCCGCCTGCCCGGCCGCCGGCGTCGACAACACGCGGAAGTCGTACGAACCGTACGGCAAGCTGCTCGCATCGAAGCGATATTGATCGCCGAAATCCACGAACAGGCTCGGATCCACCGTCTGCCATTGGCCGCTGCCCGACGGCGCGATCTGCAAGGCGACGTTCGTCGAGGCATCGGACGGCGATCCCACCACGATATAGGAGCCGTTCTGGTTCTGCGCCGATTGGTTGATGACCTGATGCCACGCGCCGTCGGCACCCATCTTCCAGACCTTCACTGCCGTGACCCGCGATACGCCGCCCGCCGCGCCCGTCGAAGGATCAGTCCAGGTCAACGCTGCACCGCTGCCGGCTTGGGCGACTGTCAGGGTCCGCGTGATCGAGGCGGCCTGCACTTGCGAGGTTACGGTTGTCGTAGTGCCGCTTTCGTCGGTCGAACCGCTTTCCGTCGTACCGCCTTCGTCCGTCGTCGAAGTCGATACGGTTTGGCTGGCCGTCAGATAGTCGACCTCCACGCGGATATCGCCGCTTCCGAGACCAGCAAGCGTCGGCCAGGACAGATTGATCTGATTAGTTCCGTACCAAACGGCGCCGCCGCTGCCGTCCGCCACCAGATTCGCGGTTTGCGCGACGATCGCCGACGATTGGAGATCGCCCACCTGCGCGCCACCATAGACGACCGACTGCACGGGGTTTTCAACCTTCACCGCATAGCCGAGCGCGTTATAGAGGGTGTCGGTGCGACGCACGCTCGTCAATGACGCTGCCTGATCGGCACTCGTGATCGGGCGGAGGTCGGCATTGCCCGCCGAGGTGCCCGCACTGCTGATCGTAGCGGTGCGATCGCCGGCAAGATCGTAGAGGTAGACCTTGTCGGTGCCGTCGTCGCTGTTCGTCTTCCAGAGATTGCCGGCGCTGTCGTAGTCGTAGTAGACCTGCTGCGCGCCGTCGATGCCCTTGCTGACGACTTCGCCGAACGCGTCGTAGGTGCTGCGCTGAACGTCGAGATCCGCCTGCTGCTGCGAGACCTGGGCAATGCCCGAGTCGTTGGCCTGCGCGGGGCTGCCCTCCCAAAGCACCTGCCAGTTACCCGCCGCATCCTGCTGCCAGACGCGCAGATAAGTGAGCTGTGAGATACCGCCGACCGCGGCGTATTGGTCGTTCCAGCTCATCGTCACGCCACCCTGCACCTGCGACGGCGCATAGGTGAACGACTTGCTTTGCGGTTGCGAGGCAGCTCCGGTCGTAACGGTCTGCGTACTGCCGTCTTCCGTGTAGCCGCTCTCGTCGACGGTCGTCGTCTGCGTCAGCGTCGACACCGTGTTGTAGAAGACGTCGACGCGTACCGTGCCGTCCGTCTCGTTCACGAGCGACGACCATGCAACGCCGACGCTGTTCGTGCCGTTGAGGTACTTCGACGTACCGGCATCGACGAGGCCCGACGATTGATACGAAGTCGTGATCCCGCTTTGCAGCACCGAGGTGGATGCCGGATCGATGATCGCCACGCGATTACCGTCCGCATCGTATTGATACGCTTCGAACCAGGTACGGCTCGATCCGTCCGCGGACGTGACAGTCTCCCACTGCTTGGCCAGCTGCGCCGTCGCCGTGTATGACGAGAAGACCGTGTTGCCGTTGCCATCGGTCACGGCGATCGCGTCGCCGCGGCTGTTGTACTCCGTATAGGTGATGCGGTCGGCGGCCGAGTTTACGGGTGAGTAGCCTGCCTGCAGCGTCGCGTAGTTCGAGCCTTGCGCATGTTGAACCTGCGCAAGCACATTGCCGTAGGCGTCGCGGAAATACTCCGTGAGCGGCGCCGCGCTGCCCGCGCCCGCCGTATTGGCCTGAGCCACAGCCACCACGCGGCCGAAGCCGTCGTAATAGCTGATCGTCGAAACGCCATCGGGCGTAGTTGTGCACGTGAGGTTGCCGACGCAGTCGTAGTTGTAATGCGTCGTCAGGTTTCCAGTCGTGCTCGTTCCGTTGGATGCTGTGCTGTAGGTCGCCCCAACCTGCGTCTGGCTCGATTTGCGGTTATCGGCGTCGTAGGTAAAAACGACGGTGCGGTCCTGAGAAGAAGCAGCAGGCAGCGCATAACTCGACGGGTTCCAGCTCGTCGCAGCGTTCGCGAATTGCGTCTGCTGCATGACGTTGCCCACCGCGTCATAGGAGGTCGTCGTCAGGTACCCGAGCGCATCGATGGTGGCCGTATTTCGGCCGTTCAGATCGAAATACTGCGTGGTGACGTTCCACGCGTTAGTGAGCGGATTGACGAGCGAGCTGATCGCGATCGCATCACCGAACGCGTCGTACGTCGTGCGTAAGGTCTTGCCCGCCACGAAGTACTGAGCACCCGCAGGTGCCGCCGAATCGTAGGCGTAGCTTTGCGGATCGACGACCTGAACCGCCCGACCGAGACGGTCGTATGTCGTCTCGATCGCGCGGTCGCTACCATGATCCACGTTCGCTGCGTTGATCACCGCAGCGACCTGCGCCGCCGTCACCGAAAACGCACTGCCATTATTGTCAGCGCTCAGCGAGGCGGCCATACTCGACGGCAGGCTCGTGTCCTGTCCGAAGCGCGCCAAGCGCGTCACGTCGCCGAAGGCGTCCCGCGTGTAGCCCGTAACATAGCCAACGGCATCGACGTCGTAGGCCACGCGGCCAAGCTTGTCGTATGCCTTGAGGCTGACGTTGCCACCCATGTCGACGTTGGCGACGGCATCGCCGAACGCATCGTAGTAGACGGTGTCGGACAACGACACATTCGTGAACTCGACGCGCGTTGCAGCGCCATTCTGGCCGTTTGCGGCCAGATTGTCGTAGGCAGGGGCATATACGTTGACGGGCGGGTAGATCGTGCGAATCTGACGGCCCGCCGCGTCGTACACGTATTGTGTCGTGCGCTGCTCCGGGCGGCCGGCGGCTTCCGTCATCGAAATGACATGGCCGAAGGCATCGTAACCGAAGGTGGTCACGACGGCGGCCGTCCCCGACGTGTTCCAGTTCAACGAAAGATTGCCGCTCGCGTCGGCTTGTACCGTGGTCAGCAATACCTGAGGCGATGTCTGCCGGCTCATGTTGCCGGCCGCATCGTAGTCGTACGTCCAGGTGTTCCCGTTCTTGTTCGTGTAGCTGAGCTTGTTGCCCACGCCGTCGTACGTGTAGTGCTCCGTCAGGCCAAGTGCGTCCGTGCTCGAAATCAGTTCGCCCGACGCGTCGTAGGTGAAGGTGGATGTGCGATCGTTGCCGGGGCTGGTATGAATTGCAGCTCCGACTACGTTCGTGTTGAAGCCACCCGACAACGAAATCGCGAGGGCGTACTGCGTCTTCGCGGCAATGTTGCCGAACGCGTCGTAACGCATTTCCGTCACGTAGCCGAGCGAATCGATCGCGTAGCGAACACGCTCGTCTGCATCCAGCGCATAACGTGTCGTCCGGTCGAGGGCGGCGTTCGCCTGGATTCGCGCGGTAAGCGCGGCGAGGCTAATCGACGACGGAGCGGCGCCCTCGAGAGAGCCCGGCAGCGGCTGAGCGTACTTGGTCGTTTCCACGAGGCGCCCTGCGCCGTCGTAGGCATTGTTCGTCACATTCCCGAGCGCATCGACTGTCAGCACCAAACGATTCGTGCTGTCGTACGCGTAGGTAGTCACGCGATCGCTCTGTGCATCCGGCACGAGCGAGGACAGCAGCGACGTTACGTCGTACGGTGCGGCGGCAATCGGCACGGCGTGCGCATAGGCAACCGTCTGCACGAGGTCGCCTTTCGCATCGAAAATGTTCTGCGTCACCGCGCCCGACGCGTCGATCGTCCAGGCAAGCCGGCCGGCTGTATCGTAGATCCGGTCCGCCGTGCGATCGTCCGCGCTAGCCGTTACGCTCGCAGGGCTCGCCGTGGCGGCGATCGTCTGTGCATAGGCAATAGTGCGGATCACATGGCCGTCGGCGTCATACTCGTATCGTGTCACAGCACCCACGCCGTTCGCCGTATAGGTTAACCGTCCTGCGGCGTCGTACACGTTACGTACGTGGCGGTCCGCGGTGGCATGGGCGACGGCGGCGACGGCCGCCGATATGGCTACCTGCGTCGCGGCCGTCTGCGGCGAAATGCGCGCCGCGTAAGCGATAGCGGCAACGACATTACCGGCCGCGTCGTAGTCCGTCTCCGTCACGGCACCCGTCGCGTCGAGCGTGTAGATCGCGCGGTTTTGCGTGTCATAGACGGTTTGCGTCGTCCGATCATGAGCGGCATCTGCAATGGGTGACGGCACGAATCCCGGTGTGCCGAGCTGAGCCAGTTGTCCAGCGTCGAGGCGATTGGCGTACGTCTCGACCCGAACGACGTTACCGGCGGCATCGTAGGTTCTGCTCGTGGCGGAGCCCGTGCCATCGACCGTCCATGTTAGCCGTCCGTCCGCATCGTAGACGTGGTATTCAGTCACATCGCGACTCGGCGCCGCGACTATGTGTGCCGCGATCGCGGCGGCGGAAGGGGGAAGGCGGAATATCGGAGCGGTCGTGGCGTACATCGTCGAGCGCGAGACACGTCCATCGGCATCGTATTGCGTAGCGGTAATCGCTCCGGTGGGGTCGACCTCGTAAACCTGACGATTGTCCGCGTCGTAGGCGTAATACGTAATCCGAGTCCACGGCTCACGGCGCATTACGAGATTTCCGTTCGAATCGTACAGATACTGCGTCATCAGGTTGGCACCATTGACGTCCGCCGTTTGAAAGCGGAGTCTGCCCAGGTTGTCGTACTGGTACTGCGTAACCATGCCGCTCGGGCTCGTGACCTGAATCTGCCTCCCCGCTCCGTCATAGCTGTAGATGGTCGTCAGATTGAGGCCGTTGGGATCGACGGTTTGCATCACCGTATGCCCATCGGGATCGTAAGTCGTAAGCGTGACGAGCCCAGACGGATCGGTGGTGGACACCTGACGCCCCAACGCATCGTAGGTATACAGGGTCGCGAGCTTCAGCCCATTCGGATCCACCACCCGCGCGAGAACGCGATTCGCCGCGTCGTAGCTGTACTGAGTCAGCGTGCCGTTCGCATCGGTCGTCGCGATGAGATTGTCGGCGGCGTCGTAGCTGTTGGTGGTATGCGACAGGGCCGTTGTCACGCCGGTCAGGTTGCCGTCGGCGTCATAGCTGTAATGCGTGACATTGCCGTTTGCGTCGGTCACGCTGTCGGTTTGCCCGAACTCGTTCAGCTTCGTGGTGAGCTGTATGCCTTCGGGTGTCGTGACGGTCGTCGTGCGATCGAGATCGTCATAGCTGTATGTCGTCGTTGCACCGAGCGCATCCGTGCGCGACAGCACGCGGCCCATTGAGTCGTAGCTGACGGTGGTCGTGTTGCCCAATGCATCGGTCGACGCGATTTGATTGCCGCTTCGATCGTAGGCGTAGTGCCTCGTATTGCCGTTCGGATCGGTGGATGAGGTGACCCGCCCGAAGACGTCGTATTGCTTGGTCGTTTGCACCGGGAGACCGAGCGCATCGTCCGTCTCGCCGGTCAGTCGGCCATCGGCGTCGTATCGGTAGTCGGTTTCGACCGAGGTCTTCCAATCGATCTGCTGCTTCGATGAGATGCGGTCTCCGAATGCGTCGTAAGCGTAGGTGGTCGTATAGCCGTTCGCATCCGTTGCCGATGCTTCCGTTCCGTCGACGTTGTATGTGTAGGTCGTAACGGCATCAAATTGTGAAGTGGTCAGCGCGGCGAGGGGATTTTGCTGGCCGGGGACGATCACACCACCGGACAGGCCCGTGATGTCGATACGCGTGCTGTAGCGGGTCGTCGACGTGACACGTCCGAACGCATCGTAGACCGTCTGCGTCACTTCCCCGAGGGCATTGACCGTTGCCGCCAACCGTCCGTCCGCATCGTAGAAGAACAGCGTGCGGTGCCCGTCCGCATCGGTGGCACTCGTTCTTCTGCCCGCTGCGTCGTACGTGTAGGTCGTGCCATATTGCGCCCAGATCGCGTCGATTTGAGCCTGCGTGGTCGCCTGCGCGAGCAGCGCGCTACCATTGCCCGTCAATTCGCCGACCAAACGGCCCAGCGAATCATAGCGTTCCGACAATGTGCGCACATCCGCCGTGCCGGCCGCTGCGATGGTCGTCGTCAAGCGGCCCATCGAATCGTAGACGTATTGCGTGACGGTGCCGTCCGGCGTCGTCTTTATCGCGATCTGGTTGTCGGGCGTGTAGACGTACTGGGTTACCTGGTCGTGCGGCGAGGTCGTGGGGCGAATCGCGGCGAGCGTCGCACCGGCCGTGTACGCAACAGCGGTTGCATAGCGAATCACTCGCGTCGCGTTGCCCGATCCGTCGTAGACCGTCTCCGTCAGATAGCCGTTGCCGTCGATCTGCGCGATCGCCTGACCGCGGTCGTCGTAAAGCGTGTAGGTCGTGATGTCGCGCTGCGCATCGGGATCCGGCAGATAGTCTGCGAGCACGGTATCGGTGCTGCCACCGGGCGGCGTCAGTGCGACGTTCGCGTAGCGCGTCGTCTGAATCTGCCGGCCCGCTGCGTCATAACGGTATGTGGTCAGGGCGCCCGTGGCGTCGATCGTGCCGATGAGGTTGCCGTCGGCATCGTGGAAGTAGCGCACGGTGCGATCGCCAGCGCTTGCGACAGGAATGCCGGAGGCGTCGAGCGGCGTGGCGTAGCTAGTCTGCGATACGATGCGCGATGCGCCGTCATAGACCGTCACCGTGGCAATGCCCGCTGAGGATACCGCCTGTACGAGGCGACCGAGCGGGTCGTAGGTATAGGTCGTCGTTTGATCCGACGCGCTCGTGGCCGGCAATACCGAAGACAATGACGCATTGATCGCGTTGCCCGAGCTGTCGACGAGCAACGTCGTATTGACCGGCGTTGCAAAAACCGTCTGACTCGTCACGCGGCCTGCCAGATCGCGCGTGTATTCCGTCAGTACGCCGTTTGCGTCGATGTCGGCTACCTTGTAGCCGCGGTCATCGTACAGTGAGAACGTTTTGACGCCCGTCGGGTCTTGCGTCATCAGCAAGTGGCCGTCGGCGTCGTATTGATAATGTGTCGTTCCTAGCTCGCTTCCGTCGGCCGAGACATGGGTGATGCTGATGATGCGGCCATCCGCATCGCTCACCGCGATCGTCTGTGTGCCGTCCGACGATGTGACGGTGACGCTGCGGTTCGCGTCGTCGTACTGCGTAACGGAGGTATGGCCCTCGGCGTCGGTCTGCGTGAGGACGCGCCCGAGTTCGTCGTAGGTTGTGTTGGTGCGCTGGCCCGTCGGCGAGATGGTTGACAGCAACGTCCCGTTCGGCGCGTAGATGTAGGTCGTGACCGCCGCGGTGGAAGGATCGCCGGTGCCGTCGGCACGTGCCGCGGCGTAAGTTGTCGATGTGCTCAGCAAGCCTCGGACGTCGTATGAATAGTCGGTACGCGAGACGCGTGAAAGGTCGCTTTGCGAAGCCACCCACGCAGCCATCGTGTCCGCCGACGGTGCGGCGTTATCCGCGTAACCGCTGACGTCGAACGTCGCTCCCGCGTATTTGATGAGGCTTTGCACGAGCCCATTCGACGCACGAACGTATTGCGTGACGTCACCGTTCGGGGTGATCTGGTAGATCAGATTGCCTGCGGCGTCATAGACATTGCGAGTGGTCAGTGCGCCGCTTGGCGCAACCGATCCGTCGATGCTGCCAGGATTCGCGTAGACAGTGCTGGTCAGCACGTTGCCATTGGCATCGTTCGTATAGACCGTTTTCGATTGAAGCGGCGCAGTGCCGGGTTGTATCGTGTCCGCTGGTGATTGCCATTGCATCACCGAGGTCAGTGGGCTGAACAGATCGGCGTAAGTGTACTGCGTGACGGTCCCGGCGTTCCACGCCTGTATGAGGCGAGTGCTGTACTGATCGTAGGTATAGTTGGCAATGAGCGTCTTTTGGATCGCGCCATCAACAGTGGCATCTGCATAGACATTCGTTACGTCGCCCGACGCGCCGAACTCGTAAGTCGCAACATTCCCTGCCCCGTCAGTCACCGTTGTGGAGGTGGACGAGTCATACGCAAAGTTCGTGGTAGCGCCGTTTCCGTCCGTGATACTCGCGACCTTGTAAAAGCCAAAGCCGGTAACGTCCGTATAGCTGACGGTCAGTTCGGTTCCGCCGGGCCCGGTGACCGAGGTTATACGGTTGCTCGTCCCGTCATAGGCGTACGACGTTGTGTGTGTGGCGTTTGCCGGCCCACCGAGCTGGATCGAGACCGAAGTGAGCCGGTTCAGATTATCGTATGCATAGCTGACCACGCTCGTTGTCGTCGCTGTAGAGCCGTCGCCGACTACGCTACGCACGTCGATAAGATTATTGTTCGCGTCGTAGTCGTAGTACACCGTTTCGCCGCTGGCATCAGTTACGGATGCCAATAGGCCATTCGTGCCGTAGGCATAGCTCGTCGTGTTGCCGTTTTCATCGATCGTGGCTAGCAGCTGAGAGTTGCCGGATCCCGCATAAATCGATTTTTCGTGCGTGGAACCGTTCGTGAGCAACCATGTTCCGTCTGATTGCAGACCGAGCGTATCGGCAGGCCCACCGGCGAGATTCGGGGCTTGATAGTGACCGTCCGTGACCTTCTGGAATGTCTGCCGGGCACCGTCGGAGAAATTTGCAAAAATCGTCGACGCTCGTATGCCAGCGCGAACTTTGATGGTCAGCGACTGCCCGCTGAGGCCGACGTTCCATCCAGTGCCGGCGCCGCCCTCGCTGTTATAGATTTGTACGGTCGATATGCCGCCGCCAAGCCCGGCCAGTGCATTATCGAGGTCTTGCAGAACGAGGTTGCCGTTCGATACGTTGACGTAAGCCGTGCCGTTGGGCGTACCCCGCGCGGCGCTGCCGAATATCCCTTGCTGCCCCAGCTTCACCAGAGACGAATTGCTGAGCCCGAAAGGATAACCGCTAATGATGGCGACCATATTTTCTTGACGTTGTAAGTTGGACGCTGCTCGCCGCGGAGTCTGGGTGGCGAGATCAGGCGCTATCGAGCAAGTTATCGAGGCGGGCGCGCCGCGGTTTAGGGGTAGGTCAAAATTTTTTTGCCAAAGCCTAAACTCCGTCGCGGATCTGCGGATAACTTGCAAAGACGTGCCGGGCTGCCCGTTGGGCGCCAGGTAATGCGGGTTCGCCGTTTGCCCGCCGTCCGTCCATTCCACCCCAAAGGAGCCGCAATGAACAAGACACTTACGCCCCCGCAAGGCGCGAACAAGGATCCGAAGCGCTTTACCTGGTCGTCCACCTACAAGGAGCGCCAGGTTCAAGGCAAGCAACTGCCCGCCGGCAGCGGCGGCGGCGGCAAGTAATCCCGCACGATGCCGCGGGCGCGAGGCCCTGCGCAACCGCTGCGCAGCCGATGCATCGTTGAGTCGAGGCATCGATAGCCATACGGTGTTACGCCTTTGCCGATAACCGATTACCTGATGCTGTCGCCGCACGCACATGTGCTCGGCGACAGCTTGTGCATGCTCACCGAAAAAGGGGAGAGCAGGATCGGTGCACCCCGCTCACTTCTGACCGAGCTGGCCCGGCACGCAAACGGCACCTCCCCCGCTTCGGCGTGGCTCGACGCACTTGCCACGCGTTGGAGCCGCCAGGATCTGGAACCGCTGATCGAGCATCTCGTCGAGCGCGGCTTTCTGGTTTCTGTCGAGTCCCTACCGGCCACCTTGTGGCGCAGCGTCGCGAACCCGCGCAGCCTTGGCGTGCAGCCCGACGACGAGCGAGTCGCCCGGCTCGTGGCGCAAGCACGCGAACGCACGTTGGCTCGGGAGCCGGCATTCGCGGACGCGGCCGGCGACAACATCGTTACCCGAATCGCGCCACAATCGACTTATCTGACGTCCGCGTTGGGCGCGAGACGCAGCGAGCGTCGCTTCTCCGGCGAGCCGCTATGCGGTGCGGAAATGGCTTCGCTTTTGTGGGCCGGCTACGGCGCAACGGCACATAGCGAAAAAGACGGCGAAGGGCGCACCCGCATTACGCGCACCGTCCCATCGGCAGGCGCGCTTTATCCGCTCGATCTTTATCTTTGCAATTTCCGGCAGGCGGAAGGGCTCGATCGGGGCATCCACCACGCCCGATTCGATCCAGACCGGCAGGTGCAATTCGAAAAGGTATCGGCAGAGCCGATGTCCATCGTCCGCGCTTTCGGAGACCCGGCGCTGATAGAGCATGCCCAGGGAATCGTGATTGTCACGGGCCAATTCGCCTTGAGCGCGGCGAAATACGGGGCGCGCGCGCTCGCCTACGTCGCGCTCGAAGCCGGCCATGTCGCCCAAAACGTCCTCTTACAGGCGCAGGCTCTCGATCTGGCAGCGGTCGAGCTCGGCGGCTTCATGGAAGACAGACTGGCAGCGCTTGCTGGGCTGCCCCCCGATGCGATTGCGCTTACGACGATCGCGTTCGGCAAGCCGGGCCGCAAAGACGATGAGCCGCGCGTCGCCGCGGCCGCGTCATCATTCGAGTGGCTCGACTTTGATTCAGACCGATACCGTTTGCCGTTCGTCATGGGTCAGGCGCGCACGGCCGGCTCCGCTGACTGGTCGTGGGGCCGCGACCGCGATCCGTCACGCGCGTGGCTCAAGTCCATCATGGAGGCCCGCGAGCGCTACGCGTGCGACGATCCTCACGCTACCATCGATGCCCACTGCTCGGCATTCGCAGACTCGCTGGCACCCAGCACCTTAGTTGCGTATTCAACGCGTCAATACGCGAACCCAGGCTTCCCGTTTGCACCGTTCGACGGAAACGTCCGCTACCGATGGGTGGAGGGGATCGATGTCCAGACCGGGCGAAGCGTCGCAGTCGCCGCAGACCACGTCTACTATATCGACGGGCTTCGGCGCCTGGGCACATCGTCAGTCGCACCGCTGACGGCGGCGACGAGTTCGGGCGTTGCGGCCCACGACACGCGCGAAGCCGCACTGGAAAACGCACTCTTCGAACTGATCGAACGCGACGCGTTCATGCGCGCATGGCTCGAACGCCGTCCGCCACCCGAGATCGCCCGGGAGTCGCTCCCCGGGGACATCCGCTCGCGGCTTGCCGCGCTGGAGGCGGCCGGCGTCCAGGTATGGGCGCGCGCGCTGGACACGATGTATGGCATCGGCATTTTCGTAGCCGGTCAATGCAGCGACCGGCATTTCACGCGCGTGGCTAGCGGCATCGGTTGCGACGCACATCGTGCATTCGATCATGCCTTGATGGAGCTCGAAGCCGCGGTAGCGGCCTCGTTTGCCTGCGAGACGCCGGCCCCGCTACAGCCCAAAGACGTGATCAGTTCGCAAGATCACGCGCGCCTCTACGCACAGCCGCGCTATTTCCGGCGCGCGGACTGGTTCATCGCGGCACAGGGCGCGACATCGAATTTCAACGATCTCGCCCGACGCCGTTTCAATCATGCCTCGGTCGGCGACGCCATGCTTGCCGCCGGCCGCCGCGTGATAGCCGTCGATCTGCAGTTCCCGAACGCGAGCGAGACGAATCCCCGCGCGCCGTACGTCGTGCGCGCCTTGATGCCAGGCTGCGTACCGCTGACGTTCGGCCACGGGCTCGAACCGCTTGGCATGGCGGCCCGTGCAAGCACGCGCGCGGGTCTCACCTATTTTCCTCACCCCTACACCTGAGCATGTCAAACACGGAAGCGATCGAAACGACGACGGATGCCGATGCGCTGTTTTCCGACGGTCTTCAATGGAAATGGGCCACACCGGTCATGCACGTCAATCTGCTGCACACCGGCGTCATGCCGCAGGAATTTCACCGCGCACTCCAACGCTTTGCCGATGGCCACGAGGAGGCGCTTCGTCAAGACCCGGCGCTGTTGGGATCGGCATCGAACGCTTACATCCGCTACCGCACCAACGTGTTTTCCGACGCAACGGACGAAACCCTGATCGAAATGCGCGAGCGGATGAACACACTCTGCGACCGCTACGTAGCGGCCGTACACGGCGAGGATCTGCCGCCGCATGTGCGCCGCACGGAGATGTGGTTCGTGCTGCAGCACGCAAACGATGCCGCCGAAGCCATCCATGCGCACTATCACGAAGGCTCGGACATCGCGTTCGTCTACTATCTGAACGTGCCTTCGGACGGCAGCGGCCAGCTCGTGTTCGTGGATCCCCGAGGGTCTATCGGCCGCGGCGCGTTTGCATTGCCTCGCCACCGCCTGACCACGCACGTGCAACCGGCCGAAGGCGACCTCCTGATCTTTCCGCGCTATCTCGTGCACTACACCACAACCAACACCGATACGCAGACGCGCCGCGTGATCGCGGGCAGTGTCCGCTACGACAAGGCCTGAACGATGAACGCCCCTGCTCTCGCTCCAATGTTTCGCGTGCCGGACATCCCCCCGCAGCACACGATCATCCAGCACATCAAGGATCAGTCGGATTTCGATACGCGGACCGACGCGCATCCGTGCCCCCCGTTCGAAGGGCTATTGCGCATGAAGCTGCCACCGGCGCTTTTCGAGGCACTGCGGGATGCCGCGCTCGAAGCGCTGGCGACGTTCGGCTCGTTCGGTTGGCTATCGAGCGAAGGACGCGATCAGGAAGACACCTATCGCTCGCTGTCCCTTGCCTACAATCCCGACCTGCAGGACCCCGGCATTGACGATGTCCATCAATCGACACTGGGCACCTCCGTCAACACGAGCCGTGAGTTCTTCTACGGCAGCACGCAAAAATTCACGACGCTCAAGCACACGTACTTCGATACCTATGGTTTTCGCAAGCTCACCCCCGCCGCACGGACGGGCGGCCTGGGCTATTTCCTCTCGCAGTGCGGCTTGAGTCTCGTGCGCTCGCGCCTTTCCGTCATCCACGGCGAGCAAGGCGCCACAACGGACTTTTTGACGGGCTGGCATCGCGATGAACGCGTCTTCGAGAACCTGCGCGTCAATATTCCGCTGACGTCGGACGACGCCTACCGCATGCAGGTTGAACCGTCGCTCGACAAGCCGGGCCCGGCATCGCCATCGATGCGCGAGTATCACCTGGAGCCCGGCTACGCCTATTCGTTCAATACGAATTTGCCGCATCGAGTCTACGCGCGCGAACCGAGCAGCAAGCCACGCATTCATCTGGTGCTCGGATTCGCGCCGTGGCTACGCTACGTCGAGCGCGACGACGCATGGGTTCCCAATGCGTTCTACGGCGCCATGAACCCGCTCGACATGCTGCGCGCAGGGCACCTGCACGACCAGTTGGTATTCGACGGCTATGCGTCATAACATCGTACTGCTGGGTGCAGGTGGCCGGGAAAGCCAGGCGAAGGTACGCCACTATCGCGCGGCGGCCACGCGGTTGGACCTCGATGTCGCCGACTATCCGAACGCGCAGACGCTCGGCATAATCTCGTGCAGCGATTTCCGCGCGGCCGAAGCGAGCTGGCTCGCACAGTCTCGTGGCATTCGTGGCGCGGACCCGCTCGCGGCCACCGTCGCTACGAGCAAGTCGCTCGCCTACAGCGCGATGCGTCGTGCCGGTTTTGACACGTTATGGTTTGTCATTCCGCGCTGCGATGACGATTTGCGCACTTCGCCATACGGCGGCCCCGTGATCGTCAAACCCGATCGCGGCAGCGGCGGGTTTGCCGAGCACCCCTGGGCCTATCGCACGTTCGAAAGCGTGCAAGCTTTCCGCGAAGCCCTCATCGACGCGGAATTGCTCGAGGCATTCCTCGCCTACCAGAACGATCCGCCCATGCATCACGGCGCGTACCTGGTCATGGAGTACGTCGAGAGCCCGTTGATCACCGCGGCAGCTGTCGCGGGCGGCGACGATCTGGCCTTCTATGAAAGCGGTACGGCCGAGATGGTTGAATCCGACGGCCGTCTCAGCGCCGCCTGCTACGTGCTGGGGCCGAACGAAACCGCACACGATGCACGTGTGTTCGTCGAGGCGCTCGTCGAACAAGGGCTGAGGCACGCCGTTGTCTATGTGCAATGCGTCGAGAAAGCGGGCCGCCTCTATCCCATCGACTTCAATCTGCGCCCAAGCACGATGAGCGACTACGCCGTCGACGGCCTTGGCCTGGCTTTTTGCGAAGCGGCCCTCGCCTATCAACTCGGGCTCAGCCGCACGTTCGAGTTTCGTTGGCCCCACCCATACGTCGCGATCCGGCGCGTAGTCATCCCCTTGTGCCCCGGCACGCGCGAGGTCGACTACGGCCCTGACTGCATTCCGCTCGTGCAGCGCCTGCATTATGACGAGGACCGTCCCTACGATGTGGGCGATGCCTGGCCGATGTTCGCGGTGACCGGCGCTTCGCAGGCGGCATGCCGTTCGCGAGCGGAAACGATCGCGCGCAGGATCGAAACGGCACTCACGTCGGAGCAAGACCTCGCCACCGTTGCTGCGGCACCCGCTGCGTCATGAAGATCGACCCCTACGCTCACCTGCTCGCGCTCATTCGGCAACGCTCGCCGGTTGCCACCCCGCCTGCGGTGGCCCGCACGCTCGAAAAAAATCCGGCGCGCGCGGCGTCGGTCGAGCGCTTCGATATGGGGCGGAGCATCATCGAACGCATCCGCGAGATCGCACCTGACGACCCGCGCCGCCGCCGCAAGGCGTTCCGCGCATTCCTGGAGGGCGCACTCGCCGAGGAACTAGGCGCAACCCTGTTGACCGACCCCGACTATCAGCGCCTCGTCGATCTCACGCTCGAGCAGATGGAAGCCGAGCCCACGCTCAAACAACCGATCGAGCGCGCAATCGACATGCTGCTCGGTTGATCGGCCTGCCGAACCGATCACGATAGGGGGCGGCCGTCCCGCCGTGCCAAACCAAAGAGCGCCTGCCCTACCACCCGCGCGTTGCGCTCGCCCGGGGCTTCCAGAATGTGCCGAACGGCCGTCTCCGCGTTGCCCTCGATGCGCGTGCCGCGCATCAACATCTGCGCATACCGTGCGGTCGGGCTCCGGCGGTCGAGCTTCAACGCACGTGCAAGCGATTGCTCGGCCGCCGCGCGATCTCCCTGCATATGCGCGACGAGCGCCAACCCGCCGTGCGTCTCGGCGAAGTTCCGATCGCATTCGAGCGCGCCCTCGAATGCGGCCTTCGCACCCGGCACGTCTTTAGCCGCAATGCGGCTCCATGCAAGCCCATGCCAGGTACCCGCGTGGCGCGGGTCGAGCGCGACCGATTGCTCAAGGGCGGCCTGCGCGGCCGGCAGATCCCCGACGAAGAGTTTGGCGAAACCTAGCCCGGACCACGCGCGCGGCTCGGCCGGGCGCAACGCGGTGGCGTGGGTCAGGCAGGTCACCGCGCGCGGCCCGTCGCTTTCGTTCAGCGCAGCAAAACCCGCCACGACGAGTGCGTCGATCTGAGCGGCGTTGAGCGCGAGCGCTTGCTGGGCGAGTTCCGAGGCAACCGGCAGATCCCCAGCGTCGAAACTGACGAGGCTTGCCGCACCGAGGCTCACCGCATCTGACGAAAACGCCTCGCGGCAGCTCTCCACGAGTGCACGCGCTTCATCGAACCGCTGCGCGCGATGCAACGCGCCGAGCAAAAGCGCCCACGCTGCCCCGCTCAATTGCCGGTCTTGCGCATGCGGCAACAAAAGCTCGACGACGGCCTTGTGATCTCCCGCCGCCGAACTTGCCGCGGCGAGTTGCGAATCGATCGCAGGGTTGGGCCCCACCCGCGCTCGAACGGTCTGGAATACCGCCCGTGCTTCATTGTGTCTGCCGGCCGCGAGCAGCCAACGCCCGCGGCGAAAGATCGTCTGGGGCGCGTTCGGGTTCAGGCCCGCGAGGCGCTCGAGAAACCGACTGGCTGCATCGAGCGCTCGGGCGCTCAGCGCAACCTCGAACGCATCGGCGAGCAAAGCGGAGTTGTCCGGATCGGCGAGCGTCAATTGCTCGAAGCGCGCGAGCCGCGCAAGATCAGCGTCGGATGGTGCAGTCATCGAATCGATGTCCTCTTTGTGGAAGCAATTCGCCTTGTTTCCTTGCGGCTACCAGCTCATGTCGCCGATCTTGGCCTCATGCAGCATCTCGCGCAATCGTTGCAGGGCTCGTTTGTGCAATTGCGACACCCGGCCTTTGGAAAGGGCCATTTGCTGCGCGATTTCGTCGAAGGGCACGCCCTGCAAGTAGTGATGGCGGACGATACGCCGCTCCGATTCGGGCAGCCTGCCGACGAGATCGCGCACCCGCCGCTGCATCTGGCGCAGTTCCACCCCTTCGTATGGGTTCGGCGCAACTTCTGAAACGCTCTGCTCGATCATACCCATGCCTTCGAGCAGCATCCCGAGCGCAAGGCCGATCCCAATGCCCGCCATCTCCTTGAGCAAAGCAGCGTCGCGCACCGAGCCGATGCCTTCGGCCAGCGATGCGGCGCGTTCGTCCCTCGCACGCAAGCGCTGACGCAGCGCAATCTGCTGCTGCCGCTCAGTCAGACGCTCTACGCCGTCCAGCACGGCACCCATCATGCGCGTGCTCGCATAGGTCCGAAACTGCGCACCGCGTCTCGGATCGTAGCGGTCCAGCGCTTCGATCAGCCCGATGGAAGCGAATTGCAGGTAATCGTCAAATTCGATTTCGTCATGAGTACGCCCCGCATAAAGCTTCCCGGCGATGATGCGCGCATAGGGCATGTGATAAGCGAGCAACGCCTCGCGCGCCGCACCATCCTTGCTTTCGTGCAGCGCTTGCCATAGCGCCCGTTCCTTGTCCGGCGTCATCGCGGATCGGTCCTGATCGTGCGCCGAGTCCACGTCGCCTTCCCTCAGTGGAACGAACCGACGAGCGCTTTCACCACGAGCCCCCAGCCGTCCACCAGCACGAACATCAATACCTTGATCGGCAATGAAATCGTAGCGGGCGGCATCATCATCATGCCGAGCGACATCAAAATGCTCGATACGATCAGATCGATCAGCAAGAACGGCAGCAGGATCACGAAGCCGATCTGAAACGCCGCGCGCAGCTCGGAAAGCATGAACGCGGGGATCAGTTCGATGTTGCCCACTTCGTTAGCGCTGGCAGGCACCGGAGCCTTCGCGAGTTCGATCATGAGGGCGAGGTCCTGCTCGCGCGTCTGACGCATCATAAATTCCCGCATCGGCGCCATACCGCTGCGATAAGCCGCTTGCATCGACATGCGGCCTGCCATGAACGGTTCGAACGCCGTTTGATCGATCTTCTCGAGCACCGGCGCCATCGTGAAGAGCGTCATGAACAAGGCCAAGCCGATGAGCACCGAATTCGGCGGCGTCTCCTGCATGCCCAGTCCTTGCCGCAACATCGACAGGACGATCACGATACGGAGAAACGACGTGATCGAGACCAGCAACGCCGGAATGACGCTGACGAGCGTCAAGCCGATCAGAATGCGCAACGCAATCGCCGTGCTGCCCGATTGCTGCGGCTGCGTCAGCGCGCCAAGTGCATCGGACAAATCGTTTGCCGCCATGGCATGACCCGTCACCGTCGTTGTAGCGGCCCATGCGTCACCTGCGACGAACGTCGCAGCGATCAGGGCGAATGCCAGGGCGCACCATGTCCAGCCGCCCGACGGCCCCCGTCTCAATGACGCAAGGAAATCATGCGGCATCGTGCGCCCCTGCGCGGGCGGCATGCGCGGCAGACGTGGGCTCGTCGACAAGGCACTGCACCCCGTGCACGCTGTCCGCAAGCATCAACCGGCGCCCCTCGTAGACCACGACATGCAGCACCGAATGCGACGATAGCCGACGCGATTCGACTACGCGCAGCAGCGCCGAGTCGCGGCGCGATCCCGCACCAGTCCACAACCCGAGGCGGCGCGTACCCTCGTTTCCTGCGCGCGCGCGTGATTTGCGCGCGCCAAGCCACACCGCGATCAAAATGGCAAACAGGAGCGCCATCGCGGCGATCGACGAGCCCGACATCAAGGTCTCGTCACCTCGCTGTAACGGAATCGTCGAAGGAAGTGCCTGTTGCGGCTGCGACGCGGTCACAGTTTCAACCCCGCGGGGACTTCGGTCAGTCGCACGCCATAGGCATCCTCGACCGCAACCAGTTGACCGCGCGCAATGACGTTGCCCTCGAGCAGGATGTCCACGGGTTCGTCGATCAGCCGGTCGATCACGAGGACATCATCGCGCTTAGCGTTCAACAATTCTCCGATCGTGAGCTCGATGCCGCCCACACAAACGCTCAGCGTCGCCTTCACATTGCGCAGCGGGTGGAGCGTTCGAACGAGGGCGTCGTCGCCGCCGGTGTGGGACTGCGCCGGCGCGTCGGCGGCGTCCGCCAGTTTCAGAGGGTGCGCAATTGCGGCTATTGGACTTTCTTGCATGATGTCTTTGCTTCGCTTCAGGAGGGATTGGCGGACGGCTCCGCAGATAGCTTCAGCGCCCTGCGCCCGCCGTGTGCAACGAGGAAACCACCGAAGAGTTTCTCGGCGGTTTCGGCCTCGCCGTGGGCGGCAAGGATATTGAGCGGCATATCGAGCGGATGACCCAGCGCCAAAACATCACCGGGCCGCAATGTCCCCAGTTCGCCGATACTGAGTGCAACGCGTTCCAGCTCCACCGTCGCATGCAGTTTGCGCGACGCCAATGCCTGCGCAAGTGGCGCGAGTGCTTCTCGTGCGCGTGGAGGAACCGGTGCACGCCGCGGCAACATGCGGTCCACCGTAGCGCAGCTGATCAACCAGTCGGCCGTCACACGGTGGCCTGTGGTTCGCACGGTCAGCGCGCCGCTCCACGGTCGCACGAACGCACGCCAGTCGTCGTCGTCAAGGTCATCGTCGTCGCGCGCAACGGCGGCGCGCGTGCAATGCGTCGCCGAAGCAATCGCTTCGAGCAAGGCTTCGCCGCCGCGCCGACCCAGCGAGTCAACCAGCGGCTCACGTGACGCATCGGCAGGGCGTATGCCGGAGAGCGGCAAGCCTAGCCACCGGCCCGCGAGCGCTGCGGGCGCCTCGGACAACCGGTAATAGACTGCCGGCGCGCCGCTTTCATCCGCGCCCAGCCGCCGCCACGGCGCGGAAGCGGGCGCCTGCACCGCGTCCATATCCACTACGGCGTGCTCCAACGAAACGCCGTCGAGCATCCACGCGCGCTGCCACGTTTGAACCGCATCGGCCATCCGCCGCACGAGCCCATCGCACTCGGCTTGCACGCGGTACCGCAATTTGCGTGTGCTCACGCCTGACCGTCCATCGAAAAGAGCTGTTGCAGCATCTGATTCGCAGTGGAAATCAATTGCGACGATGCCTGATAACCGCGCTGCATGATGATGAGCTGGCTGAATTCACCGGAGAGGTCCACGTTCGATCCTTCATATTCGTTGGCCTGAATCGAGCCGAATGCGCCGGCCCCGGCACGGCCAAGTTGCAGCGTCGCGCCGTTCTTCGTGTCGAATTCATTGTTGCCGCGCGAAGTCAGGTCCGACGCTGCGGTGTAGAGCGCAAGCGCGAGCTGAGGCCCCTTCGCCGTCTGCCCGTTCGAGTAGGTCAGCGAGAGCGTGCCGGTATTGTCGAAGGTGGCGTTCGTCAGCGTGCCCGCGGCATAGCCGTCCTGGTTCGATACCGCGAGGGTCGACGAAGTCCCCGCCGCGAACGACGTGACGTTCGTGCTGAAATCCAACGCGACGGTCTGCGCCTTGCCGCCGCTCGGCGTATAGCTGAAAGAAATCGTGGATTGGCCCGTCGTTGGCTTGCCGTCCGTAAAGGCGAGTGTCCCCGTTGCAACGGTCTGGCCGCCGTCGGTCACGGTCACCGTCCAGCTGTTGGAGGCGCCGCCCGAGCTGCTGCCCGATGCGGGAGCGAATGCAAGCGAGAGGTCGTGCACGCCGCCGCTCGCATCGTAGACAGGCACGGAGCTGATCGTATCGGACGTGGCCGTGCTCGAGAGGTTGCCGCTGAACGAAACGGTCGCCGTTGGATGCGGCGCGTTCGTACGCAGCGCGTTGTTCGAAATCGCCGCTAGGCTCCCGTCGTCCTGCAGGGCCATTACGCGCGTCTTGCCGTCGGGCACCGTCAGGTAGCCCGACGAGTTGAACTGGAATTCGCCGTCGCGCGTGTAGTGCGTATGGCCTGCCTCGTCCTGCAGTACGAACAGTCCATTGCCGCTCACGGCCACCGCCAGCGGATTGCTCGACTGGACCGTCTGCCCCGAGGAGAGATCGAGCGTCACGGCGTATGCGTCGAGGCCGCCCCCGCGATTCGATGACGCGGCTGCACCGTCATACGGCGAAGCCAGCTGGTCCTCGAAATTCACGTTCGAGCCTTTGAAACCTGGCGTGTTCATATTCGTGACGTTATTGCTGATGACCTGCAGCCCCTTCGCAAATCCGTCGAGACCTGACACCGCGGTATTGATTGCATCGAGCATAAGGAGTCCTCCCTGTCATTTGACGGTATTGATTTGCGAGACGGCGATGCCGTTCGTGATGGTGCCGTCGGTCGCGGTGACCGTCAGCGTGGGCGTGCCCTCCGAGAGCGTGATCGATGTGACCTGCCCCGTCGCCGAGCCATTCGACGAGGTGGTGTAGCCGATGGTCCGGCCGAGCAGTCCCACCGACTGCGTCAGCGATTGCGTCGTGAGAAGCTGCGCCGTGTTCTCGTTCATCTGTCGCGTCTGGTCGAGCGCCGCAAATTGCGCAATCTGCGCAACGAACTGCGCGTTGTCCATCGGCTGTGTTGGATCCTGGTACTGCAATTGTGTCAGCAGGATTTTCATCAGATCCTGCATGCCGAGCGACGTCGTGGCCTGCGAATTGCCTGCCGCCGAAACCGCACTCGTACTCGTCGCCATACCTTCGTCCTCCTAATCGATTGGATTCGGCTGCCGCTGCCGCGGCGGCTTGCTCGCGCTCTCTGCATCGCCGGAGCGCACATTGCGATATACGACTTTTCCGTTGCAGACCACCGCTGCCAGCGTCACTCCGACGCTCGACGCCCAGCGGCTCAGCGCACCCACGATGCGGCGCAAATCGCCGGCTTCGAGCCGTCCATCACGTAGCCAGAGCGTGATGCCGTCGGCACCGGCATAGGCATGCGTCACGCGCCTAAGCCAGCGCGTCGACGAGCGGGCGAGTGCGGCTGCGTCGAACCCACGCCGTTGAACACGGTCATCACCGGCATCCGATTGGCGGCCGGTAGCCGCAGCGGCTCGCCACATGACGCGCCGCAGGGCAGCCGGTAATGGCGCGGCAGCGGGGGGCAAAGGCGATGGCAGCCCAAAACTGGACGAACTCTCATTGCCACGCTGGCGCTGTACCCCAGCGGCCGGGCTGTGGCCCGGTACGCTCGCGCGCACGCTGGCGTCTCGCATGATCAGCATGCCGGCGGCTGGCGAGGCGAGCGACTCGCCCATGTCGACGACAGCTGGTGCGCGCGCTGCTGCCAAACGCACACGCCCTGCCGCATACAGACGCTGACC
>Ga0157374_10000882_pt1 | contig 26194 bp, 33 predicted proteins | sample M25metaG_FD_115308 | JGI IMG/M metagenome (GOLD analysis project Ga0157374, IMG submission 115308) | Miscanthus rhizosphere microbial communities from Kellogg Biological Station, Michigan, USA - M2-5 metaG | ecosystem: Host-associated > Plants > Roots > Rhizosphere > Soil | place: USA: Michigan... | reverse complement strand
GACCTCCTCGTTTGCGATTATCAGGGGGGCGAGCTTCGCGGCTATGTCCGCCACGATCCGGACCGCATCGACGGGGCTTCAGAGCAGCCGACGCTGCAGGAGCTTTTCGGTAAGGGCTATCTTGCGATCACGTTCGACCAGCCGGTCGCAAAGGAGCGGTATCAGGGTATCGTTCCGATCGAGGGCAAGAACCTGGCCGAGGCCGCGCAGAGCTATTTCGCCCAATCGGAGCAAATCCCAAGCCTCGTCCGTCTCGCTGTGGAAAAGCGCGGTGACCATTGGTTCACGGGCGGATTGCTGCTGCAGCATCTTCCGGAAGGCGAGGAGGGTCGCGAACGGCTGCACACGCGTCTCGACCATCCGGACTGGCCGCACGTTGCCATTCTGGGCGGCTCGGTGAAGCCCGAGGAGCTAACGGACCCGAGCTTGCCGCTCGACGACCTCATCTGGCGTCTGTTCCACGAGGAGGACGAGCTGCGAACGCTCGCTGCCACCAAGCTCAGCCGCGGATGCCGGTGCGACCCGGACTATGTCCGGTCTGTCATTGCCCGCTTTCCGGCGGATGAGCGGGAAGCAATGATCGGCGACGACGGCCTGATCCGGGTTGATTGCGCATTCTGCTCATCGAGCTTCGCGATTCAGCCGCAGGAACTCACCTGAGGCTTTCGTTGGCCATTTCAGCCATGTTAAATGTTGTCCGAATGAAACGATTCACGAATCTGGTGAGCGCTGCTCCTGCTGGTTTGTGTGGGGTGCTTTTGCTTATGGCGGCCCAGCAGCCGCCGACATTTGCGCAAGCGCAGCCGGGGCTTTGGGAGATTAGCGGAACGCCCGGGGCGAAGACCCCAATCCGTCAGTGCATTGCCGACCTCACCGGATTGGCTCGGTTCGAGCATCGATCGAAGAATTGCCGGGCAAGAATCCTGAAAAATTCGGGCAGCTTCACGTCAATCGAGTATAATTGCGGAAGCGCAGATTTCGGGCACAGCGAGATCGAAGCGCTCACCCCGCGGTCCCTGAAGATCAGTACCCAGGGCATCTCGGGCGGCCTGCCATTCAACTACGTGTTGCAGGCGCACCGCATTGACGATTGTCAGATAAACGCGAATTCGCCGCGCCATTAAGGCGTCGTTTAACCATCGTACGATAAGAAGGTCAGGTGCCGGATTTTGGCACGCTTTCCTCCCAATCGGGCAGCAATGTCCGATCACTGGGCCGCCTGTCCTCACCGACCGGCGGCCCTTCTTTTGTTCCGCCGCACGCCTTAAGTGCGCGCGCGTGTATTATCTCATCATCAAGGCCGCGCTTTCGGGCGCATTGGTTGCCGCAGTGTCGGAGATCGCCCGGCGTTATCCCGGTTGGGGCGGGTTGGTGGCCTCGCTGCCGCTTACATCTTTGCTGGCGATGATCTGGCTTTATCGCGACGTCGGTGACACCGAACATGTCGCCCAGCTATCCATCAGCACCTTCTGGTTCTTCCTGCCGTCCATACCCTTGTTCCTGGTCCTGCCGGCGCTTCTCCGCTCGAATCTTGGATTCTGGCCGAGCATGATGATCTGTGTTGCCGGCACTCTGGCGCTTTACGCGGGTTGGTTCTGGGCAGCTCCCAGGCTGGGGATCAGGTTGTGACGAAAACCGCTGTCGTCCTTCTTTCGGGCGGTCTCGATTCGATGGTCTGCGCGGCGATTGCGCGCGAGCAGGGCTATTCGGTCTCTGCGCTTACGGTCGATTACAACCAGCGCCATCGGGTTGAGCTGGAGGCCGCGCGGAAGATCGCGAGCCAGCTCGCCGACCGGCATATCGTCCTGCCGCTGGATCTTCGGGCATTCGGCGGATCGGCGCTGACCGCCGACCTCGAGGTTCCGAAGGACGGGGTCGGAAATGGGATCCCGGTGACCTACGTTCCGGCTCGCAACACGATATTCCTTAGCCTTGCGCTCGGGCTGGCGGAGGCAAGCGGCGCGCGCGACCTGTTCATCGGTGTCAATGCGCTGGATTATTCCGGTTATCCGGATTGCCGGCCAGAATTCGTCGCGCAATTCGAGAAACTGGCGAACCTCGCGACCAAGGCGGGGGTCGAGGGCGATGCGTTCCGAATCCACGCGCCACTCCAGTACATGACGAAATCCGATATTGCGAAGGAGGCGGATCGCCTCGGGTTGGACGCGGCCATGAGCCATAGCTGTTACGACCCGTTGCCCGATGGCCGGCACTGCGGCCGCTGCGATGCCTGCCGGCTGCGTTCTAAGGGCTTTGCCGAAGCCGGCATCGCCGATCCTACGGTTTACGCATGAGCTATTCGGTCAAGGAATGCTTCCTGACCCTGCAGGGTGAAGGGGTGCAGTCGGGCAGCCGCGCAGTCTTCCTGCGCTTCGCTGGATGCAATCTGTGGTCGGGCAGGGAGCAGGATCGAGCGGCCGCGCAATGCAATTTCTGCGATACGGATTTTGTGGGGACCGACGGCGAAGGCGGCGGCAAGTTCAGGGATGCCGGCGCATTGGCGGCTCACGTCGAAAAGCTGTGGGGCGCCGGTGACCAGGAGCGGTTGGTCGTGATCACGGGCGGCGAGCCGATGCTCCAGTTAGACGAGGGCCTGGTCGAGGCGCTGCATGCGCTGGGCTTTCGGATTGCGGTCGAAACCAACGGGACGTTGCCTGCGGTCCCGGGCCTCGACTGGGTTTGCGTCAGTCCGAAAGCGGGGACGGAGGTCGTCCAGCGCCAGGGAAACGAGCTGAAGCTCGTCTGGCCCCAGGACGGGCTAGATCCTGTCGAGCTCGAGCAATGGAGCTTCGATCATTTTCTGGTCCAGCCCATGGACTGCGAAAAGAGGGAAGAAGCGCTCAACGCTGCGGTGGGTCTTGCGATGGAGCGGCCGAAGTGGCGCCTCTCGCTGCAGGCGCACAAGGTAATCGGGCTGCCTTAAGGCTATTCCGCGTTGGTCACGGCATTCGAAGCGGGTTCTGCGGCCGGCGCTGGCGAGGTCTTCCTGGGTTGTGCCGAACGCGGTCGCGGCGAGGCTTCGTTCGACGAGGTCTCGATACCGACATTCTGATCGAGATTGCCGAAGTTCATGTCCACGTCGGCAGCCATGTTCGCGGCATCGCCCGTGACCGCATCGATCGCGGTCACGTCGTTCGACACGATATTTTCCGCGGTCAGGCTTTGATCGACATTCTGACCGACGTCCTTCTGATCATTTTTCCCGCAGGCCGAGAGGGCAAGAGCTGCGAAAAGGAGGGGCAGGACGCGCATCGACGAAAACTCCCAATGATCCGGGCCAAAAAAAGAGGCTGCCGGCAAGTACCGGCAGCCTCTTGAAAAGCCAACGCCTCCCAAAAGAAGGAGGCGCGGGATTACATCGCGTTGTTGGTCGCCGCGGTAGCAGTGTCCGCAGCGTTGTTCGCCGCAACTGCCGCCGAATTGGCCGCATCAGCCGCCGCATTGGCGTCAGCTGCTGCGTTCATGTCCATCGTCGCGTTCATGTCCGTCGTTGCGTTCATGTCGGTCGTCGTGAGATTCTCATCGACGTTCATCGTGTTGTTGGCGTTATCGTTGCTGCTGCAAGCCGCAACCGCCAGGGCCGCGCCAGCGACCAGGATAAGAGCACGCATTCAAGACTCCCTATTTATTGCGATCTGAGAGCGGTTTCCCGTCCCGCAAATCGCCGCGGACAATAGTCTGAAGCAGGACGCTCCATCAAGACTCTTTGCGAGTGTGATCCAAAGCATTGAGAAATGACGGGAAACTTCGCCTCAAGGCGGCATCAACCCTTGTCAGCGGCATTTGTTTCCCAAGCTCGGCGAGGCTGGTGACACCATATTCGGAGATGCCGCACGGAACGATGCCTCCAAAATGCGACAGGTCGGGTGCCACGTTGAGCGCGAACCCGTGAAGCGTAACCCAGCGTTTGACCCGGACCCCGAGCGCGCCGATTTTGGCCTCGTCCGGTCCGTCGCCTACCCAGATGCCGATCCTGCCCTCGGCACGATGCGCAGAAACCCCCAGTTCTTCGAGCGTGTCGATCATCCACCCTTCGAGCGCATGGACGAAGCAGCGAATATCCTTTCCGCGTTTTTCGAGATCGAGCATCACGTAGCCGACTCTCTGGCCCGGTCCATGATAAGTGTAACGACCGCCCCGGCCGGCCTCGTAGACGGGAAAATGCTGCGGATTGGTGAGTTCCGAAATGTGAGCACTTGTGCCCGCAGTGAACAAGGGCGGATGCTCAAGTAGCCAGACGCATTCCTGAGCAGTCCCTTCGCGGATTGCTGCAACGCGCTGCTCCATGAAGGCCAGCGCCTCCCCATAATCCACGGGCGCCTCGCTGGTCCGCCACTCAATTTCGCTCTGTGCCTCGGTCACGCCGGTCAGATGGCGGGCCCATCGCCCGAGGGCAAGCGTTGCGCAGATTGGCAGAGGCCAGCATAACAAGCCTTGCTCAATTCAAGGGGGACGCATGCGCGGACTGTCAATTTCTGCAGCGTGGGACGAAACGAAGGCGATTCTAGCGCGCGACGGCCAACTCCTTTTGACCGTCGCTGTCGCTCTCGTTGCCCTTCCAACGGCGATCAACAGCCTGATCAACCCAAGCGGAGTGAACTCGACCTCGACTCCCTGGTGGATCGACCTGATCGCGGTCATCGCCTCCCTGATCGCGCTCGCAGGCCAGCTAGCCCTGATCCGTTTGGCCATCGGCCCGTCCGTGACCGTCGGTTCAGCGATCGCGCACGGTCTTCGGAGGATGCCAATCTATTTCGTTTCGGTCTTCATAGTCTTGATCGGCCTAGTGATGATCGCAGTACCTTTGATCATGCTTCTATCCGCTCTTGGCGTCCCGGTCGGCACGAAGGGCGTCCCTCCGAGCCCTCCCACCATCATCGTCGGGTTGTTCTATTTCGCTCTGATCTGCTTTTTTGGCGTGCGGCTGATCCTCTCATCGCCGGTTGCGAGCGCGGAAGACCGCGGGCCCATCGCTATCCTCACGCGTAGCTGGCATTTGACGTCGGGCTATTGGTGGCCGCTGTTCGGCTTCGTGCTGGTCATTCTCATTGGCGCGATCGTCCTGCTGCTGGCCGTCGGGAGCGCGGTGGGCGTGGTCATCGGCCTGTTGCTTGGAGCGATCCAACCCATGTCGGCCGCGGCGCTGGTTCTGGCGCTGATCCAATCGCTCGTGAGTGCTGCGATCACCACCCTTTTCGCCGTGATGCTGGCGCGGATATATGTTCAGCTGGCCGGTGACAGCGACGCTCAGATCAGCGTTCCCAGCAGCGGGATCTGAGGCGCGCAGTCCTTCGGCAGGATTCCGAGTAACCGAGGATCGGGAAAGCGCTCGATCGCGCGCTTGTAAGGCCTGAAACCGGCTCGGCGATAGGCGCTTAGCGCGGCAGGATGATCCAGCGAACAAGTGTGGACGTGGACTCGATCGATCCCTTCGCGCCAGGCGAACCGAAGCGCCTTGTCCAGCAGCCATTTTCCATGACCCTTGCCGGACAGCTCCGGGATCAGCCCAATAAAAGCCAGCTCGCACTCATGCGGCTCGCGGAAATCGAGCTCGATCATTCCGACTTCGCGTTCGCCGTCAGCGAGCACGGCGTAAAGCTCGACCCTTGGATGCTGGATGATGCCGGCGAGGTGCGCATCGTCCATGATGAGCCGCGAGAACCACAGCCATCGCGCGCCGACCAGCCGAAACAGGTCGCGGTAATGTTCCGGCTCGGGAACCTCTATCAGCTTCAGGGAGAAGGGAGCGACTTCGGACTCCAGGTCCGGCGCAGAGCTCATTTCGAGATAAGTGACGACGGCAGCGAGCTCACCGTCCGCGACCGGTTCGTAGCTCATTTCCAGATGGCCACGGGTGGAAGGCTCATGAGGATCGCGTCGATATTGCCCCCAGTCTTGAGGCCGAACAAAGTCCCGCGGTCGTAGAGCAGGTTGAACTCGACGTAGCGCCCACGGAACGTCAGGAGCTGGTCCATATCCTCATCGGTGAAGGCCGTGCCCATTCGGCGGCGGACGATTTGCGGGAAGACCTCCAGGAAAGCTGTGCCGACGTCGCGCGTGAAGGCGAAATGGGCGTCGAAATGGCCCTCCAGATGATCGTAGAAAATTCCGCCCACACCGCGAGCGACGCCCCTGTGCGGAAGCCAGAAATATTCGCCGGCCCATTTGGAAAAGCGCGGATAGAAAGTCGGATCGTAAGCCGCACAGGCGGCCCGAAGCCCGGCGTGGAAGGCCTCCGTGTCCTCGTCATAGGGAATTGCGGGATTGAGATCCGCCCCTCCGCCGAACCACCGCTTCCTGGTCGTGAGGAAGCGTGTGTTCATATGGACCGCGGGGACATGCGGATTGGCCATGTGGGCAACGAGGCTGATGCCGGTGGCGAAGAAGCTCGGATCCTCATCGGCGCCCGGAATGCTCTTCGCGAATTCCGGGCTGAACTCCCCGCCCACGGTCGAAACGTTCACGCCCACCTTTTCGAACACTTTGCCGGTCATCTGGCCGCGAACTCCGCCGCCGCCCGGCTTCCCGGTTACATCGGTGCGATCCCAGGGAAGGTAGGTGAACGAAGCGTCTGATCCGGCTTCGCGCTCAATTTCCTCAAAGGCCGTGCAAATTTGATCGCGCAGGGACTCGAACCAGTCGCGGGCGGCCTGTTGCTGATCGTCTAGCTCGAGCATGTGGGGCTCATCGCGGCAGTGGGACAAAGACGCAAGCGTGGCGATTACAAGATTGTAATGCATGCATAAATCCGGTGTTCACCGCCCAATCGCCATGCCGCCTGCCTGACAGGCCGCAATAAGGATTCCACGCCATGAACAAATTCTTTTTCTCGATTGCACTCGGTGTCGCCGTGACTGCCGCACCGGCGATGGCTCAAGGTGGTGGATTCATGCAGCGCGACCAGACTCGCGCGGAGGCTCAGCAGCGTGCGGACATGCTGTTCCAGATGATGGATACGAACAAGGACGGCTCCGTCACCAAAGCCGAAGCCGATCAGGCGCTGGCCCAGTTCCAGGCGGCGCGCGGCGACAATGGCGCGCGCGGCGGCGGGCGCATGCAGCGCATGATCGACGAGGCCTTTGCTACGTCGCCGTCAGTGACGCAGCAGCAATTCGAGGCGCAGGCGCTCGCCCGCTTTGACGCTGCCGATCTCAATCACGATGGTGTCGTCACTGCTGCCGAGCGTGAGCAGGCTCGCGGGAGGCAGCGTTCTCCGGCTCCGCAAACAAGCCCAACCGCTCCTCAGTAAACGCGCCGCTGGGCGTTCACGAGCATCCTTAGAAGCATGGCGACGGGGCGAGGCACACCAACCTTGCCCTCAAGCCACAGGCTGACCGCCGAACGGGATACACCGATCGCCTGGGCGAGATCGTTCTGGGTCCGGTAGCCGAGGCTCCGCATAGCTGAGCGGAGCTCATCCGGCGACATGGACGCCAGCATTTCTCGTCCCTCGCTCAAATCGCGTCTGCGCCCCGGTCGCCGGTCCGGATTCGGATTGCCTGCTCGACGTCGAAGACGAAAATCTTGCCGTCGCCGATGCGGCCGGTCCTCGCCGCGTTTTCGATCGCCTCGACGACATTGTCGACCAGGCTGTCCTCCACGACGACCTCGATCTTCACCTTGGGCAGGAAGTCGATCACATATTCAGCGCCTCGGTAGAGTTCCGTGTGGCCCTTTTGACGGCCGAAGCCCTTGACCTCGGCGACGGTGATTCCGGAGACGCCGACTTCATGCAGCGCATCCTTCACATCGTCGAGCTTGAAGGGTTTGATGATCGCTTCGATCTTCTTCACGCGGTTTCTCGCTTGCGATGGCAGTATCCGCTAATGCCCAATCGCCGCCGCATTTGGAAGGCAGTGCCGCAAAAGGGTCTCGGCCCGCCACCAGCGCGGCCTCGATGGCGACGAAAAAGCGTTCTGGGAGTGAGCGAGTGAAGCGGAATAGCGGGGACTATTTAGCGAACGAGCGAGTGCTCCAGGGCGCTTTTTCGGCCCACCCGAAGGGCATGTCCCTGCCGGCGCCGGATCGTCGTCGAAGCCCTCGGACGGGGGCCTACTGGCCCGCCCTTCGCGCTTCTCCTAGTCCATCACTCGGCAGGATCCATGTCGTGGCTCGTGCTGATGGCTGGTCGAGACCCTCCATATGAAAGCCATCATCCTTTCCGCCGGTCAGGGTTCCCGTCTCGGCCATCTCGTCGATGAGCAGCCCAAGTGCCTGATCGACTTCAACGGCAGGACCTTGCTCGACCGGCAGCTCGATACGCTCGAGGCAAACGGAGTCCACGAGGCGGTCGTTGTCACCGGCTTCCACGACGACCGGGTCGAGGAGGCTCTGGCGAAGCGCTGCGGCGGGCCGAGCGTGCGAACGATCTACAACCCGTTCTTCAAGGTCGCGGACAATACGGGCTCGCTCTACATGGCACGCGAGGAATTGGCAGGCGATTGCCTGGTCTGGAACGGCGACACGCTCGTTTCGAACGCGCTGATGAAGCGAGTGGTTATCAACGATCGGTCCGGCATCTGTGTCACCATCGACCGCAAGCACTCCTACGACGAGGACGACATGAAGGTCGTCGAGGAGGGAGGGCGGCTAAAAGCGATCGGTAAGCGTCTGGATCTCGGCACCGTTAACGCCGAATCGATCGGTCTGCTGGCCTTTCGAGCGGGGGGCGGCGAGCGCTTTCGCGAGGCCATCGAAGGCGCGCTTCGGACCCCCGAAGGGACGACCATCTGGTATCTGCGCGTGATTCACCAGCTGGCCCAGCGGTCCGACGTGTGGACGCTGGACATCCAGGGCGAGGAATGGGGCGAAGTGGATTTTCCGCCCGACGTCGAAGCTGCACGCGAGCTTACCGGACGGTGGGACGCGGCACGGAATTCCGCCGCGGCTGCCTAGTCAGGCGAGATGAACCGGCCGATGACGTCGCGCGCCAGGCGGGCCGGGCGCATGGTGACCGCGTCGAGGCAGCACCAGCAGCTCGACGTCTCGCTCAAGACCTCGTCACCGCGGCGAAGGATGGTCCGGAAGAAGGCGCGGGCACCCTCGACCTTCTCGGCGATCACCTCGGCAACGACATTGTCGGTGAGGAAGGTCGGGCGGAGGTAGGTAATCTCATGCTTGAGCGCGACCCAAAGGTGCTGGGCGACGGCACTCGGCGGGGCGACGCTGCTCCAGTAATCGACGACAGCTTCCTGCACCCACTTGAGGTACACGGCGTTGTTCACATGACCCATGTGGTCGATGTCGCCGGGTTCGATCGCGACAGGGTGGCGGAACATCGATCAAGTGCCTCGAATCAAGAGCCCTTTCACGCTCTCATTGGCTGACAAGCGTGTCAATAAGGTTAAGTTTCGAGGATGTTTTTTGTTCCGGCCTAACGTGTTGAAGATCAGGCGTAGGGCGGTTTGTCCCGCCCGCTCGGGCTCTTCGTGAAAATCTCGCAGCCCGTGTCGGTGATCCCGATCGAATGTTCGAACTGGGCCGACAGGGAACGGTCACGCGTGACCGCGGTCCAGCCGTCCTCAAGCACCTTTACGTCGGGACGGCCGATATTGATCATCGGCTCCACTGTGAAAATCATTCCAGGCTTGAGCTCGGGGCCGGTTCCCGGTCGACCGGCGTGAACGACTTCGGGACTGTCGTGAAAGACGCGACCGACTCCATGGCCGCAGAAATCGCGAACTACGCTGTAGCGATTGCCTTCGGCATGGCGCTGGATGGCATTGGCAATGTCGCCCATGTGATTGCCGGGCCGGGCCTGCTCGAGACCGAGCATCAGGCATTCATAGGTGACGTCGACGAGTTTCCGCGCCTTAAGTGGCACATCCCCGACCAAATACATCCGGCTCGAATCGCCGTGCCATCCATCGAGGATCGGAGTCACATCGATATTGACGATGTCGCCTTCTTTCAGCGTCTTCTCACCCGGAATGCCGTGGCAGACCACATGATTGATCGAGATGCAGCAGCTCTTGGTGTAGCCGCGATAGCCGAGAGTCGCTGGAAGACCGCCGGCATCGAGGGTCATGCGATAGACGATCTCGTCGAGCTCCTGTGTCGAAACGCCGGGGACCACATGCGGTGCGAGCGCATCGAGGATCTCGGCCGCAACCCGTCCGGCCTTGCGCATTCCCGCAAAGCCTTCGGGGCCATGGAGCTTGATGATTCCGCTCTTGGCTTCCACGCGGTCGTCAGCAGCAACGTTGATATATTGAGTCATCGATACCCAAATAATCGCTGGGGCACAGTTTTGCGAGCCTCGCTCAGCGCAGGAATGATAACGCACCATGGCAAGGGAGTTGCACGTCGCGCCGGCGTGGCTAGGGCATTGCCATGACTTCCGATCGTACGTGGACGGCAGCGCTGGTGGTGATCGGCGACGAGATTCTCTCGGGCCGAACGCAAGACAAGAATGTCGCCCAGGTGGCGCTATGGCTCAACGAGCAGGGCATCAGGCTGGCCGAGGTCAGGGTCGTGCCCGACGAACTCGAGCGTATCGTCAGCGCGGTCAACGAGCTTCGGCCCATGCATGATTATCTGTTCACGACCGGCGGGATCGGCCCGACCCACGATGACATTACGGTCGATGCAATGGCAGCGGCCTTCGGAGTCGGCGTTGTCGTCCACCCGACGGCGCGCAGGATCCTCGAGGATTATTATCGCGATCGGCCGGGCGGACTTACGGAGGCGCGGCTTCGGATGGCGCGCGTACCCGATGGGGCTGAGCTTCTCTTGAACCCTACGTCGGGCGCCCCCGGCGTGAAGATGGACAATGTCTACATTCTGGCTGGAGTGCCCCACATCGCCGCAAGCATGCTCGAGGGACTTACGGGAAAGCTTGAAGGAGGCCGGCCAATGGTCTCGATCACGGTTGGCGCGCGAGCGGCAGAAAGCGATGTTGCCGACCTTCTTCGCGAAACGGAGGCCGCCAATCCCGGCGTTGCCATCGGCAGCTATCCCTTTTTCAGGGAAGGCAAATATGGCGCCAACTTCGTCATCCGCTCGGAAGATGGCGATCTCGCCCGTCGCACCGGCGATCAGCTGACGTCGCTGCTTCGCGAAGCAGGCTACGACCCTGTCGAAGGCGGGATATAGTTCGTCGAACGCGATTTCGCCGCGGTAACGTCATGGGATAAAAGCCGGGAATGAGCGGCGCTCCGGATCGGCAGAACCACCGGCGAGAAATCATCTCGAGCAAGAGCTTGCGGGCAGAGGAGATCGTCGCTCAGCCGGAGCTTCCGCCGAGCGGAGTTACGACCAATCGCCAGCTGGCGATCACCTGCGCAGGCGCCTTCGAATTCCAGGTAGGACGGTCGATCAGCTGGGTCGACCCGACGAGATTGCTGTTCGCCGAAGCCGGCCAGGACTTCGTGGACCATCACGTGGTTCCCGGAGTTGGCCATCGAAGCATTATCCTGACCCCCGGTGACGAGGTGTTGGCCGAGCTTTCGTCCAATCAGGACACGCTATTCGGCGACCGCGTCCGCTTATGCACGCTCAAGGTCCAGTTGCTTGCTCAATTGCTTCGCCGGGCAACGAATCCATCGGCTGCCGAGGAGCTCGGCATTGCCTTGCTTGCCGAGGGCGTCGGGGAAACGCGGCGCTTGTCGGTTCACGATCCGCGGTGCGTTCGTGAAGCGAAGGCGCGTCTCCATGACTGCACCGAAGGACGGGTCACGCTTGGAGAGGTCGCCGAAGACATCGGCGTGACCTCGGTCCACCTAACGCAAGCGTTCAAGCGCTCCGAAGGCATGCCGCTGTACCGTTACCAGACCCAGCTGAGGCTCAGCCGAGCCCTCGCTGAACTGCCTGAGCGCGAAGACATCACAGATCTTGCGCTCGAGCTTGGCTATTCGAGCCACAGCCACTTCACGGCGAAGTTTCGGGCGGCGCTCGGCGTCACTCCATCAGCTTACAGGGATCGTGCTCAGTCCTGAACCGCAGGCAGCGGAAGAGAGGCCTGGCCGAACAGATAGCGCCAGCCGCTGATTGTCCTGACGTAAGTGTCGCTGAACCAGAGGGTTCGCTCGAACGGCTCGCCATTCCTCGTTCCCTTCAGCCGAAGCTTTGCGGTCACGATCGCTGTGTCCCCGGCGATGAGCACCGACTGGCTTCCATTCTCCTCATCCTGCAATTCGTACGCGATCGTCTTCTTCCGTGCTTCTCCGACGAGATCGGCTCGGCTGACTTTGCGTCCCGTCCCGAGCACCAGCTGGAAGGAAGGATGCAGGATTTGCTCCATCGTGTCGGCATCGTTGCGCTTCACGGCCGCCTGGTACGTTCGGTCGAGCTGCGCGACTACGTCTCGATCGGCCGGAACGGCGGTCGCGGCAGCGGCAAGAAAAATCAGGCCAAGCATTTTCGTCTCCAAACTTTCGGAGACAGGCCATTCGCAGGTCCGAGAGGCCCGCCGCTATCGAAAAACCAAGATTCGACCGCAGAGCCTGCGGAAATTTGGCGCGATTGAGAAAGTTTTTGGCGTGGCCGAAAAAGCGAACTCCTGATTTATCTCTAAGGCTCCTTCCCCAAGTTGGGGAGGGATTTCAGAGTGGTTCATCACAATCGTTACCTCGCGCGCGTCAGCGCGGGGGCACTGGCCTTTGGCCTTCTTTCGACGCCTCTGGCTGCGCAGACGGCAAATGCAGGCCCCGCTCAGCCGGCAACGCCTACGGAAGCTGCGCCGACTGCGAACAGCGGCAATGACACGCAGATCGTCATCACCGCACAGAAGCGTTCGGAGAACGTCCAGAACGTGCCGATCTCGGTCGCGGCCTTCTCCGGCCAGACCCTGGCCAAGTCGAACGTCACCGACATTTCGCAGATCGGAAGGCTCGCGTCGAACTATCAGGCGACGAAGAGCGTCCAATCCTCGTTCATGCGCGTGAACATCCGCGGCATCGGCGCGATAGGCAACACGACGATCGAGCCGAGCGTGGCGATCTTTGTCGACGGCGCTTACGTGCCTCGCGCCGGCGCGGTGGTCAGCTCATTGCTCGACATCGAGAGCGTCGAAGTGCTGCGTGGTCCGCAGGGCACGCTGTTCGGACGGAACGCCAGCGTCGGCGCCCTGTCGCTGCACAGTGCCCAGCCGAAGTTCAATGCAACGTCGGGCGAGGTCACGGGCGAGGTCGGCACCGGCGAACGCTACAAGCTCACCGGAATCCTGAACCTGCCGGTCAGTGATCATGCCGCGTTCCGCTTCGCGGGTTCGCAGCAATGGTTCGGCGGCTATTGGCACAACAAGCTCGACGGGAAGCGCTATGGCGGAACGGACGATACGGTCCTTCGCGGCAGCTTCCGCGCTGATGCCGGCGCGTTCGACTGGGTTATTCGCGCCGACTATTCGCACATTTCGGGCGACGGCATCACCGACATCGAGCTCGACAAGAACTCGATCACGGCCACCCAGCTTGCCAACATGCAAGCTTTGCTCGCCGGAGGTCCGGACACCAATTTCCACGACCGCAATTTCAATCAGTTTGTTACCGCGGATCTCCATGACAAGCAGTGGGGCATCAACAGCACTCTGTCGTGGGACGTCGGCGGCGGGTCGACCCTGCGACTGATCAACTCCTATCGCGACTGGAAGAACACGCAGCTTGACGGCGACGTCGTTTTCTCGCCCGCTCCGGTGATCTCGCGTTCCGGCAATTTTGCGTCAAAGAGCCAAAACCACGAGTTGCAGTTCATTTCACCGACGAAGGCGTGGCTCAACGGCCATTTCGACATGGTCGGCGGCCTTTATTACTTCCAGGAGAAGTACAACCTCGGTGAAAACTTCCACCTGAACTCGCAATATTGCAACGTCGCGTTCTTCCCGCCGGTCGCACCATTCACCGCGCTGAAACCGGCGTGCAATGCGTTCCTGGCCAGCGTCGGCGGTCATCTGCAGAACGCGACCGACCAGGACGTCTTTCAAAAGGTCGACAGCTACGCCGGCTATGCGCAGGGCAATTTCTACCTGAACGACCAGTTCTACGCGACGGCCGGCGGCCGCTTCACCAAGGACAAGAAGGAAGGGACCTACAAGCAGACGGTGGCTACACCGTTCATCGGCGCTGGAATCTTCCGCGCGCCCGAGGCGTTGACCTTCCCGAAGCTCGACCAGGACCGCTTCACCTATCGTCTCGGACTGAATTACCAGCCGACGAAGGACCAGCTGATCTACGCAAGCTATTCGACCGGGTACAAGTCGGGCGGTTACAATAGCGGTGGCGGCGCCGCGCCTCTGTCGACATTCGACGCGAGCGGCAATCTCGTCTCCACCAAGCGCGTGTTCGACAAGGAGACGACCCAGGATTGGGAGCTTGGAGCAAAGACCAGCTGGCTTGACCGCAAGCTGACCTTGAACCTCAACTTCTACCGGATGGACATCAGCGGTTATCAGGACCGCGCGTTCGACGGCGTCAGCTTCACCGTGCTCAACGCCGGCAAGCTTCGCCAGCAGGGATTCGAGTTCGACGGGGTCGCGAAGCCGCTGCGCGGCGTGTCCCTGTTCGCAAGCGTTGCCTATCTTGACTCAAGCTTCCGCGATTATCCGAATGCGCCGCCTCTTCCGGGCTGCGCCGCCAATGCGGCCGGCGTCGTTCCGGCCGTTTGCACCGCTGCAGGGCTGAAGGGCTTCCAGGACCTTCGCGGCAAGCCGGCCCCGAACTCGCCCAAGTGGAGCGGCCGTCTGGGCTTCGATTGGAACGGGAATCTCGGGTCGACTGGGATGACTTGGGATGCGACGTCGAACGTCAGCTTCTTCTCGAAGCAGTTTGAGGGGATCATCACCGACGACAACCCGCAGACGATCGAACCTTCCTATGCGGTAGTCGGTGCTCGCCTTTCACTGAATGGCGTGGCTGATCGATGGACCTTGGCGGTGTTCGCCAACAATCTGCTCGACAAGCAGTATGGGCTCGCGAATCTCTACCAGCCGCTGGATTCGTCGCTGCTTCTTCGGAACGGAATCTTCCCCGGCAGCACGGCGGTCCGCCGGCAGCATGCGGATCCACGCACGCTCGGAGCATCAGCGACCTTCCGCTTCTAGGACTTCCTCGAGGGAGAGAGGGGGCGAGGAGCCCTGGTGCCTGTCCCCACGGGCGCCGGGGCTCCTTTGCGTTAGAGCCGCGAATCCAGGCATTTTCTGAACCCGACCCTAGTGACAGGCCCGATGGCGGCTGCGCTGCGAGCTCGGCAGACGGGCGCCATGAAGAAGCGGGTTTGTGCCATCTTCGTACTGTCGGCAGCTGCCGCCTCCGCTGCACCTCATGAGGGCGGCAGGCCGTACGTCGCGGAGCGATGGAATCATGATCGCGTGATCGCCGCGGGGTTTGCTGACGACGGCAATGAGGACATGATTTACGACAATCGCCCGATGGTCCTGCTGGAGGGCCATTCCCGCGGCAAGGCGAATGGCGATTGGCTAAAGTTCGGGACCGATGCCTGCGGCCGGCTCCAGACCGTCGACAGCCGTCATTCCATGCTGAGGGAAAGCTCGTTCGGCGACGACATGGACCAATATGATGAGGACGACCCGGCGAACGAGGCCCGGCAGATGGTTGGTCAATGGCTCTCACAGCATGCTGAGATCGCCGTGATCAACGACGGCGTCGACAAGTCCTGCGATGAATCCGGGATCGTGGACGGGGAAGGCGATACGCTCGAGATTGCCTGAGCTGTGCCTTCAATCTTGAACGAAACATAACAATGCCATTCAGGCCTGCCTAAATCCCACCAGGGCAAACAGACGCATCAAATTTGCTCAAATGGAGAGCAGTGATGCGTAAACTTGCTTTGATCGCACTTGCCGCTGCCGGGGCCGCCGTCGTGATGGGTTCACCGGCGTCGGCGCAATATTACGGGCGGCCGTCTTACGGCTATGCCAATCCGAATTGGGGCGGCGGTTCGGACTACCAGAGGCGCCTGTTCAACATACGGAATTCGCTCGGCAGCGTTTCGCCAGACCAGGCATATCGTCTCGACTCAGAGGCGCGGTGGCTGGAGCGGCAACTCCAGCAAGCGTCCCGCAATGGAATCGGCCCCAATGAAGCGCACTATTTCGACGCCCGTATCTACGACCTCGAGATTCGGCTGGGGCAGGCGGTGAACCGCAACCGCTACGGCTACGCCAATAATGGCTACAACGGCTATTACGGGGATCGTTCGCGCGGCCGCCATTGGGAGCGCGACGACGACGACGACCGCGACTAAGTCGGCCGGTCAGACCGTGACGGCGTCCAATTCGGCCTGGTTCTTGCGGGCGCCGATCAGGAAGATGCCGGCCGCGACCGCGCTTGCGACGGGAAGCCATTGCAGTGCTCCGAGCAAGCCGATGCGATCGGCAAGCCAGCCGGTGACGATCGGCCCAGGCGCAAGGCCGAATGCGTTGTTCGCAAGAGTCAGGACGGCAAAGGCCGTGCCGTGCAATGCCGCCGGGGTGAGGCTGGCCACAATTGCGCCGGCTGGACCTGCCGACGCCGCGGCGAGGAACATGCCGAGGCCCAGAAGCATGAGCTGTGCCCTCCCGGGTTCGATGGTGAAGGCCGCGGTGATCATCAAAGCCGAGCCGAGGCAATAAAAAGCGCTTAGCAGGGCCCGCTGAGATGGAGTCCGCACAAGCCGGTCGCTGATTATGCCGCAGAGGATCATCCCGGCACCGCCCGCTGCCAGGAACAGGGCGGCAAGCGACGTCGCCGACTTGAGCGGCAAGTCGTAGTAACGCACGAAATATGTCGGCAACCAGGCTGGAAGGGCTCCGGCGACGAACAACTGAACGCCGCTGCCTACGTAGGCGCACTTCAGGGTCCGGCCGGCGAAGAGCGCTCCGAGATTTTCCAACGTCACCTGCTTGCGCGCTTGTTGCTCGCCGGACCCCAGGCGCGATTCGCGAACGATCCAGGGATAGAGAGCGGCGAGGACCAGGCCTGCCAGACCGATCGCGATGAACGCCATGCGCCATCCGTGAGCGGCGGCAACTGCCCCGCCGATCGCGACGCCGAGGACCTGACCAGCGAGTCCGCCGGCCATAAAGGCGCCGGTCAGGGTGGCCCGTAGCCGTTCCGGAAAGACGCTGATGATGACAGCGATCCCAACGCTTCCGTAGGCGGCCTCGCCGAGTCCGACCAGGACGCGCGCAGCAAGCATTTGATTATAGCTGTTCGCAAGGCCGCACAGCAGGGTCGCGAGACTCCACAGGACGGCCATTGCGGCAATGCTTTTGACGCGGCCGATGCGGTCGGCGAGCAGAGAGATCGGGCAGGTCAGAAGACCGACCGTGACTGCGACCACTCCCGACAGGAGGCCGAGCTGGCCATCCGAGAGATGCCAGTCGGACTTCAGCAGCGGGAATACGGCGCTCAGCACCTGCCGAGCCATGTAATCCGAGATCAGCAGGCCGAACGTCAGCGCAAAGACGATCCACGCATAGGCGGATACGTCCGGCCTGCTGGCCGAAGCCTTGTTCACGCGGCCTCGCGCTCAGCCACCACAGCGGCCTTGCGGTTGGGGAGCCAGCCGTTCTTTTCGAGAGTCTCGTCAACGCTCTTGTAGAACGTTCCGATCTTGTAGATCTCGCGCGCCTGTTCGGCGGTTGCGACCGGACGCCAGAGCTCCTTCGAAATGCGAACCATCTTCTCGATCTGCTGAACCGAGCTCGCACGCTCGCCACGGCGTCCGTAAAGATTGTCCTCCTGCCCGACGCGCACGTGCAGGCCCATCGCAATGCCCATCGTGCAGAGCGGATAGACGTGCCGCATGAGGCCTTCGACCGTCAGCACCGCATGCTGCGGAACGCGGTTGATGAACTCCATCAGGTTGCGCGGGTTCGGGCCGTCGTGGCCGCCACCGATCGAGACCCAGTTGAGGACATACGGGCCCATATACTGACCCTGCCGAACAATTCGCTCGACAGTCTCCAGATCCTTGATCGAGCCGATCATGAAATGGGGCTGGATGCCGGCGGCGACGAGGCGCTTAAGATGCTCCTTCACGAAGCCCGGCCCGGACTCGTAATACATCTCCGTATAGGCATGCTTGTAATCGGACTCGCCCATCGAGGTGCCGGCTGCATCCTCGTCGGTTATGAGTTCCATCACGTTCATCTGATTGGTGTTGATGGCGATCGTCACCTGGTCCGGCTTCGGATTGAGGTCAGCCAGCATGTGCCGGGTGTCGTCGCTCAGCCACTTGGCGGCTTGGCCTTCATCCTTCGGCGCGAAGCTGATCGAGCCGCCGACCTGCAGGATCATCTTCGGCACTGCAGTGCGAAGCCGGTCGAGCATCTCGTTGAAATCGTCGAGCTGCTTGGACCCCTTGCCCGTCTCCGGGTCGCGAACGTGGACGTGGAGAAGCGTAGCGCCCGCATTGTAGCAATCGACCGCCTTCTGAACCTGCTCCGCCTTCGTCAGCGGAATGTCGTCGGAATCGCGCGGGAGAAAGCTCGGCGCATATGGTGCAACCTGGATGACCAGGGGGTCTTGGGTTTCGGGCAACAGGCTATCGTCCATGAACTGCATGGGTCGGTTCCTTTCAGCTGATTTCGTTGTTCGAGAATTCTTGGATCGGTGACTTTTGCGACTTTTCGGAGCCTTCGTCGGCGAGGATCTCGCCGATGATCTCGGAACAGTTGGTGACGATCTGCTCCAGGAGTTCGAGCAGCTCCTCTGTAGAACCGGCTTCGCCGACTCGGTCTGCGAGCATGCGGATGGCTTCGCGCTGATTTACGGACTTATTCAAAGGGGCTTGTCTCCCTTGATGCCCGCGCGCTCCATTTTTCGCACGGCGGGCCAGTAATCCATGACGGCATAGTGCTGGGTCGCCCGGTTATCCCAGATCGCGACGCTGTTCGGCCGCCACCGCCAGCGAACCTGATATTCAGGGATCGATGCCCGGGCGATCAGATAGTTGAGAAGCTGGGCGCCACCGGGCGCGTAGTCCTGGCCGTAGCGGACGTTTTCCGCCGTGTGGAAGTTGGTGAAATGCGTCGTGAAACTGTTGACGAACAACAACTTTTCGCCTGTTTCCGGATGCGTCCGAACGACCGGATGCTCTGCATCCGGGAACTGCGCCTTCAGCCGGTGGCGCTTCTCGATGTCCATTCGGGCACCGAAGCTCGCTTCGATCGAATGCCGTGCGTAGAGCGGTTCGATGGTTTTCTTGATGTGGTCCGGCAGGTCCTCGTAGGCGCGGACCATGTTCGCCCAGACGGTGTCGCCGCCGACCGGAGGGCATTCGAGGCAGCGCAGAACGGCGCCCATCGGCGGCTTTTCGCGCCAGGTCGCATCGCAATGCCACGCATTCTCATAATGATCGGGCGGTGAATCCAGGTCCTTGTAGATGCAGACCAGGCCCGGATGGTCGGGGTCGCTGCCTGCGACCGGATGGTCCTCGAGATCCCCGAACTTTTCAGCGAAAGCGACGTGCTCGGCCTTGCTGATCCGCTGGTCGCGAAGGAACAGCACCTTGTGCGCGAGAAGCGCTTCACGGATCGCGCCGAACAGGTCTTCGTTGCCGATTGCGTCGGCGAGGCTGACCCCACCGATTTCGGCGCCGATGTGAGTGGTGAGCTTCTCGATCCGCATCAGATCACGAAGATCGAGGAGCCGGTCGTCTTGCCGGCCTCGAGGTCCCGGTGCGCCTGCACGGCATCATCCAGCTCGTATCGCTGGTTGATTTCGATCTTGATCCTGCCGCTGGCAACATGGTCGAACAGCGCGCCGGCAAGCTCGGCCCGCTCGGCCGGATTTGCGATATAATCGGCGAGCGCGGGACGGGTGAAGTAGACTGAACCCTGCATTGCGAGCTTCAGGGCATCGATCGGCGGGAAAGGGCCGGAAGCCGTCCCGCAGCCGACGAGCACGCCGCGGCGCTTCAGCGACTTCAGCGATCCTTCGAATGTGTCCTTGCCCACCGTGTCATAGACCGTGGTGACGCCCTCGCCGTTGGTGAGCTCACGAACGCGGTCCGCCACGTCCTCGCGGCGGTAGAAGATGATCTCATCGCACCCGTGCGCCGTCGCGAGATCGGCTTTCTCCTGAGTGGACACGGTCCCGATGACCCGAAGGCCCAGAAGCTTGGCCCATTGCACGGCGATCAGCCCCACGCCGCCAGCGGCTGCGTGGATCAGGATCGTGTCGCCGCTCTTCATCCACGGATTGGTCTTGAGCAGCCAGTAGGCGGCGCTGAGCCCACGCATGGTCATCGCAGCGGCGGTCTCGTGGGTGATGTCTACGGGAAGCTTGATGAGCGATCCGGTGGGCATAACGCGCTCGGTCGAATATGCGCCGAGCGGACTGCCGGTGTAAGTGACGCGGTCACCGACCTGATAGCCGTTGACGTCGGACCCGACTGCCTCGATCACGCCGGAGGCTTCGACGCCCATGCCGTTGGGAAGCGGAACGGGGTAATAGCCCTGCCGAAAATACGTATCCGCGAAGTTGAGCCCGACGGCTACATGGCGAATTCGGACCTCACCAGCGCCGGGATCGGCAATTGGCTGGTCTTCGAGACGGAGGACTTCGGGACCCCCGGCCTCATAAAAGCGGATGACTTTGGCCACTGGACTTTCCGGATTGAATTTCGCGGTCCGAGTATCACTAGACAGAAAGGCAGATTTTACAGATCACGACAGTCGCGCATCTTCTCGCGACAAGTGAGTTGATCATGGAACTGGTTCGCGGTGCATCATTGACTGGCTATTTCGAGGCGGCGCAGCAGCTGCGCCTCGACGTTGTGCCGCTTCTCCGGAAGGCCGGACTCTCGCGATCGATGATGAATGATCCGGAACTGATGCTGCCGGCAAGATCGGTCGTCAGGCTGCTCGAGGAAAGCGCAGAGGCCTCCGGATGCCCGACATTCGGACTGTTGATGGCGGAAAAGCGCCAGCTTTCCGATCTTGGGGCGATCAGCGTCCTGATCGCACACCAGTCGACACTTCGCGACGCGCTCGACGTCATCGTGGAGTATCGCAACCGGATCAATTCGAACCTGACCCTGCAGATCGAGACGCATGGGGACACGGTCATTCTTTGCGAGCATTTCTCGCTAAATCCGCCGATGCTTTCGAGGCAGGCCAACGATCTTGCGTTGGCCGTTCTTTATCGGATCTGCCGAGCCTTGATGCCGGACAATTGGCGGCCCTCGTGCGTCTGTTTCAGCTATCTGCGTCCGGAATCCACCGACCGAAGGGTGTTCGAGCGCCTCTTCGATTGCCCTATGCAATTCGGTTCGGATTTCGATGGCATCGTCGTCGACCTTCGGGACCTTGATCGCCCCAACCCGCGTGCGGACAGTGCCCTCGCTGACCACGCTCGAACCCTGGTGAGGGCGACGATCGGTGCGGGAATGCGCACGGTCTCGGAAGAGGTCGAGCAGGCGATCCGCCTCCTTCTCCCCTCGGGCCGAGCGAGCATTGGTGCCGTTGCGCACGCGCTTGGGACGAATGTCCGAACGCTGCAACGTCGCCTGGAAGAAGAGTCGACGAGCTTCAGCGACCTCCTTGACCGCGTCCGGATACAGCAGGTCAGTCAGCATTTTGCCAATCGCCAGCTACGGTTGACCGATGTGGCGCACCTGCTCGGCTATGCGGGGCTCGCTTCGTTCAGCAGCTGGTACCGAACACGCTTTCAGGAAACGCCGAGGGAGGGCCGGCGGCGCATTCGGGAAACGAGCTGGCAGTAGCGGCGGAGATAGATGGCGCGCTCAGCAAGCTGACCTGCGTTTTGGGTGGGAAAGCGGACATTCTGCGACGGGCATGTTATTCAATCGACCAATACTGTCCGAGAGGCCGTAGGCCTTTGCGAGGTGAGAGTTGCGTGACGAACCATCCGCACTCCACGAGGAGACGCCGGGCGCTGAAGTCGCCTCTGATCGTCCGCATCGATCATCGAGTGGCCGGTGGGCGGGAAGCGAGTCCCTTCTGTCAAAGGTCGCGCTCGAACTGTTCATCGTCTTCGTAGGGGTTTCCGCAGCTTTTGCGGTGGATGATTACCGCAGCGATCGTGAGCAGGATCAACGACGCCAAGCCATCTATCACGCTCTGGATCACGAGCTCGCGCAAATGGCGCAAACTCGTGGTCCGGCCCTTCAACGCGAAATGACGCAGGAACTTGCCGCGTGGGATGCCGCAATAGCTCGCGGCGAAAGACCCATGCCTCCCACCTTCAGAATCCCCGGCGCAGAGCGGCCGCCCACTGGTGTTTGGGATGCGGCTGTCGCCACGGACAGCATCGAGCTGGTCAATCCTGAACTCTTCTATGAGCTCGCGCGCTTTTATAACCGGGCTCAGTCTGCCGGCGATCTCTACCAGCGCTATGCGAGCGGAGCAGAGGTCGATATTTGGCCGCGCTTGAGAGAGGGGCCTCCAGCTTTTTGGCCTGGGCGCAAACTTAGCCCGGAAGTCGCGGCGGACGTGCAGCGCCTGCGTGAGTTTCGGGAACGCCAAGGCGAGTTGAGCCGCGAGGCCGATCAACTCCTGATCAAACTCAGGCAAGTTTCAAGGGATTGATCTGTTCTCGCGCCAGTACGTCTGGCATGGGTGGAAACCGGATGTCCTGTCCACCGATATGGGTCGCCCGCAAGTTAGTGATGACCCTGCCAATCGGGCATCGTGAAACTCACGACCTTGCGTTGTCCGGGGAAGAGGTTGTGGTTTGCGTCGACCAGGTCGATCGTCACCTTGTGCGGACCGGGCGGCAAGCCGAATATGTCGATGGTGTTGCTGTTGCTTGTGTCCGCCCACAGCCACGGCAAGTCGTCTACGGTTATGTGCAAATGTCCCACGCGCGGCGACACCTTGAGCGCACCTTCGCTAAGTACCGGCCGATGCGAACATTCTCCGTTCGGTATTGGATCCAGACGAGGCCCTTGGGTAAGCCTTCGGCAAGAGGTGGATCGACAATCAGTTTGGGCGGCGGCTCATTCTTGATTTCTATGTAAGGCGAGGCGCCGCCTTGCCACGCGGTTTGGGACGAGGCGCCCGTCGTCAAAGCGACCGTTGTTGCAGCCAAGGCAAATGTTTTGAAGCAGGTGTGCATCCGCTTTCTCCCCAGCTTGAGTTGGGAATCAACGCGTGCTCGACCGTTGAGAGTGCTGGTGCGCTACCGACTGGCGGCCTCGGACGAGCCCTGGCTTAGGCCAACGAGTCGGGTCAAGCGGAGACGATCGCATTCCGCTCGGTCAATGCAGACCCAAGCTCGCCTACGCTTGCGGCGGCATCTTGAGTTCGGTTTGATTGCCGGCCTCCTCCGCCTCCAGCCTCTTAAGATCGGCCTCTCCCTCCTCGGCCATTCTTAACAGCGCCTCGGTCGTTCGAGGATCATTTATGTATTTTGCCAAGCGGCGGCACTGGTCGATGCGTGCCCGCATATTCTTAATGATTTCGGCGCTCATGGCATCGGCTAGACGCCTCTCTAGTGGTCACGTTCCCTCACTTCATCGCACTGGTCCGCTTTGCTAACCAATGTTGCGTGCCAGGCACGCATTCATAAGGTCTGCAACAGGTCCATGCTCGGCCGTCCCCCCGGCCGGCCCGTGCGTGGAGCGGGTAGCGGGAATCGAACCCGCGCGTTCAGCTTGGGAAGCTGACAGGCTACCATTACATCATACCCGCGCGGAGCTTCAGTTAGGTTGCGGCCCGATTCCCGTCAACGCGCCGCATTCAGCCGATCTCGCTTTCAAACTCATAAAGCTTGTGGTCCTCGTAAAGCCCCGCCCGCAGGTAGGGACTATTCTCGACCAGCGCCTGGGCGGCGGAACGATCCTCAACGTCGAAAATCATCATCATGCCGGCGCGTCGGCCGTTTTCATCTCGCAGCGGCCCGACGCTTTGAAAGGAGATATAGGGCTGTTGCAGGAAGTCGTTCGTCTGCTCCTGCACGTCCTGCGGAATCGGGCCGGCATCCTCCTTCAAGAAGCCCATCCAGACGAACATCATCGGCGCCTCCTGCGTTGAATCTCCAAAGCGCCACTCCACAACCGGACGCAACATGAAAAGTCTGCAATCGAGGAACGCAGGTTCTGCTTAGGCGTTGCTTAATATAAGCACGCTTACTATATCCATGCCTATGGAAACGCTTCCTTTCGAGATCGGGGAGACAGCGCATGCGCTGCGCAAGGCCTATGACCGTCGGGCGGTCGGCCTGGGGGTTACGCGTGCCCAATGGAAGGTTCTGTTCCGCCTGACGCGGCAACCGGGCCTGCGGCAGATCGAGCTTGCAGACATGCTCGATATCGAGCCGATTACTCTATCGAGGATCGTCGATCGCCTGGAAGAAGCCGGACTGGTCGAGCGCCTGGCGGATCCCGCCGATCGTCGCGCCTGGAGGCTTCATGTCACCGCAAAGGCGCAGCCACTGATCGAGAAACTGCGTGCCATCGCCGACGAGATGATTTCCGAGGCGTTTGCCGGAATTGACCCGAAAGAAATTGAAATTGCTCGGAATGTTCTCGCCCGCGCGCGCGAAAACGCCTCGCGGAGTGCACCGATGAATAGGGCTTCGAATCAATGAACAAGATGCAGACCGAGCCAATGACCGTTGCTGAGGCGGCCGAAGCTCCGCAGGAAAAGCGGCTTCGCAAGGGTAACGGCCAGCGGAACTGGACCAAGACGGTGCTGATGCTGATTGTCCCGGCGCTGTTGCTGATCACAGGTGGCTATTATTGGCTGACGAGCGGTGGAAGCGTGTCGACGGATGATGCGCAGGTGAAGCAGGACATCGTTTCCGTCAGCCCACAGGTGAATGGCCAGATCGTTCAGGTCCTCGTTCGAAACGGCAGCCGGGTGAAGCGGGGAGACGTGCTCTTCCGGATCGATTCGCAGCCCTATCGGGTGGCACTCGAACAGGCCCAGGCGCAGCTTGCGAGCGCCGAACTCCAGACCCACGTGCTTCGGACCACCGCCGCCGGCACGAGTGGCGACATCACGGGCGCCGAGGCCAATCTTGCGATCAAAAGGAACGCTCTTGCTCGCCAGCAGGCGCTCCTGAAGCAGGGCTTCACCACCAAGGCCGACTATGAGGATGCGCTGAACGAGGTCCGCTCAGCGGAAACGCAGCTTTCCGACGCGCAGGCACGCGCGGCGAATGCGAGTGCTGCCGTAGCCAACGGGGAGCAGCCGCAGATCGCGCAGGCTCGCGCCGCAGTGGACAAGGCAAAGCTCGACCTCGAGCGCACCGACATCCGCGCGCCGATGGATGGCGTGATCGAAAATGCCGACAAGCTCCAGGTTGGCCAGATGGCCGTCCTCGGCGTCGGCATGATCAGTCTGGTTCACAGCTCGAGCGCCTGGGTCGAGGCCAACTTCAAGGAGAAGGACGTCGGCCGGATGGTTCCGGGACAGCCAGCAACCATTGAGGTCGATGCCTATCCTGGCAAGAAGTTCGAGGCCCATGTCCAAAGCGTCGGCGCGGGCACCGGCAGCCAATTCTCGCTGCTTCCGGCGCAAAATGCGAACGGCAACTGGGTGAAGGTCACCCAGCGCGTCCCCGTGCGCATAGCCTTCAACGGAACTCCGTCGGAGCCGATGATTGCCGGCCTTTCGACCACGGCTAAGGTCTATTTCGACCAGGCCAAGAAGAAGTAGGGCGAGCCTCCGAATGGCCGACGATACTCCGGCCCATCTCGCGACCCATCCACTCCCCACGGGCGAGCGCCTGATTGTCACGGTCGGCGTGATGATGGCCGTGTTGCTGCAGGTGCTGGACACGACGATCGCCAACGTAGCGCTGCCGCACATGCAAGCGAGCCTCAGCGCGACGCAGGACACGATCAACTGGGTCCTGACCAGCTATATCGTGTCGTCGGCGATCGCCTTGCCGATCAGCGGCTGGCTTGCCGACAAGGTCGGCAGAAGGCGGCTGCTGCTGATTTCGATCGCGCTATTCACGGTTGCATCGGTGCTTTGCGCGTCCGCTACGTCGCTGACCGAGATGGTGTTCTTCCGGGCGCTCCAGGGCATCGGCGGCGCGTTCATCGTCCCGCTTGCGCAGGCAACGATGTTCGACATCAACCCCAGGGAAAAGCACGCCCAGGCAATGGCTCTGTTCGGCGGCGGCCTGATGATCGGTCCCATCCTGGGGCCGGTGCTGGGCGGCTGGCTGACTGACAATTACAACTGGCGATGGGTGTTTCTGGTGAACCTTCCGGTCGGGGTCATCTGCTGGCTCCTGCTGGCACGATACATGCCCAAGAGTGAGCCCCACGACCGCAAGTT
>Ga0157374_10000880_pt1 | contig 26200 bp, 20 predicted proteins | sample M25metaG_FD_115308 | JGI IMG/M metagenome (GOLD analysis project Ga0157374, IMG submission 115308) | Miscanthus rhizosphere microbial communities from Kellogg Biological Station, Michigan, USA - M2-5 metaG | ecosystem: Host-associated > Plants > Roots > Rhizosphere > Soil | place: USA: Michigan... | reverse complement strand
GGAGGTAGAAGACCTGCTAGAAGAGAAACTCAAGTACTTTATGGATAATCCTCAATTGGTTCAATCTATTGTCGGCTATCACTGGATATTATCCGCCCTTTGATGGGATAAATGGTATAAGGTTGCTCGTTTGCTAGGCGCACCGGGGATTATCCTGGATATTCGTGATGGAAAAGATCTAACGCCGCTGGATTTGGCAGATATGTACAAATCGTCGAGCAAGGAGGCAATGGAGATTTACTGGCTGTTGTACACAGCACGCTAGTAAGCATCACTTTAAGCTGTATCCCCAATAAAAGGAATAAAGCGTAATCAGAGACTTTACGCCTGCCGCGCCTGCAATAAAACCGTCACGCTGGCCGCAATCGCTTCCTGTGTTCCCACCGGCGGGAATTTCTCGGCGGTTTTGGCTTTAACGGAGACGCAATCCAGAGAAATTGCTAACAGCTCCGCCAGTTTTTCCCGCATGCGCTGCTTGTACGGTCCCAGCTTGGGCGCTTCCAGAAAAATCGTGGCATCCAGGTTCGCGAGTTGATACCCTGCTTTTTGGATCAGAGGCAACACTTCTTGCAGCAAAACCGAACTGCTGATGTTTTTATAACGCTCATCCGTCGGCGGGAAATGATCCCCGATATCGCCCAAGCCACATGCTCCCAACAGGGCGTCGATCAGCGCGTGCAACACCACGTCCCCGTCGCTGTGGGCTTCGCTACCAACCAGACTCTCAATCTGCAAGCCGGCGATCATCAACGGCTTGCCGGGTAGTAAGCGATGAATATCGTAACCTTGTCCAATCCGGTAGGGAAGCATGGGAAAACCTCAGCGTTTCAGAACAAAACAACAGATTGATAACGGCACTCTAGCGAAAAAAGCCTGTTTCGGATAGCGTTTATCGAGCGCTCAACGGCAAGTGGCCTAATACAAAACGCTCAATCGCTTCCGCAGCGCCATCCTGACCAATGGGCGCGGTGACGTAATTGGCGGCCTGCTTCACCTCGTCCGGAGCGTTGCCCATTGCCACGCCAACCCCGGCATGCTGGATCATCGAAAGATCATTCCCTTGATCGCCAATGGCCATGATTTCGCTCGGCTGGATGCCCCATTCCTGGGCCAGACTGTAGAGGGCGTTCCACTTGGAAGCGGCGATGTCGATAATTTCACAAAAATTGGTGCGGGACCGGCAGAATGAAAGCCGCCCGTGGAAATTCCCGCCCAGATACGCCAGCAGGGAATCCACGCGCTCATCGTCAATCACCATGATTTTGGTCGGATCCACGGTCATGCAGGCCAGCAGATCATCATGAAACATGGGCTCCACCCCGGCCTTCTGGCTGTAGTAACCCGCGTAAGAGTTGCTGGGATGCGTCCATAACTGGTCATGCATGTATAAATTAATATGATAGCGATCCTCAATCAGGGTCTGTAGCACCTCTTGGGCCAGAACGAGCGGAATAGGCGCATGGAATCGCTGGGTGTAGCCCGGCGTGATTTCCCGAACCATTGCGCCCTGATAAGTCACCAAAGGCTCCACAATGCCGATTTGCCGGGCAAAGGGTAAGGCGGAAAGGAACATGCGGCCAGTCGCAATCACCACCCGTACATCCGTTTGGGTAATGAGATGATTGAGCAGCTTCAGTACGCGATCCGAAATTTTCAACTGATCATTGACGATGGTGCCATCAAGATCCAGAGCAACCAATTTAATCATGACCCTATCATACTATCTGCGTGCAGGATGGCAACCTGCGAAGCGATCAAACGAAACGAGCAAAGCGGAAAAAGGAGTCAATGGTGACTTCTAAGCCCAGCCGTTAAAGATTGATCTCATTCGGAAGGCGCCTCATCCTCCTGGCACCAGCGCTTGGCGATAGAGAACAGCTCATCCAGCGCCGTTACCAGCTCCTGACCCCGCTCCGTCAATCCGTACGTCACCTGAGGCGGGATGGAAGGCAAATGCTCCCTGAAAATAATGCGGGACTCTTCCAGCATGCGCAACCGCTCCGTTAGAACCTTGGAGGATAAACCCGGAATATTCCGCTTCAATTCCCCGAACCGCAAAGCCCCGTTGGTACGCAGCACCCATAGAATATAGCAGGTCCATTGCCCCATCAATAAACGCAGCAAGGAATCCATCGGGCATCCTTGCGGGCTTTTCGGCAGTTTCGGCTTCAACGTTTTATGCGGCATGGGTAGTTACCAAAAAGTACCTACTTTCAAAAAGTAACCAGGGTGGGTATACTGCATGCAGTTACCTTTAGTAACCAGCTTACTATAGGTAACTTTATTTTAAAAGCCTGTTTGGCAATTCCTGCAAACGATTTTGCCCGATACGAATCTCCCGAAAAATATGAGCCAAACCGTTTGGATTGCCGAATCCGGCGTCAGTTACGAACTATCCGACCCGTTTCAGTTTGTGTTTTATCTCAATCAAAAGGAGCGGTAATGACAACGGAAACTATCCCCGAAACGCTCAAATCCCTAGCCAAGGATCTGTCCAAACAGCCGCCTCGCAGCCCACGGGAAAAACTGGGCGGCTACATTATTGCGGCCCGTTTGCTGGATAAGTGCAGGGCGCATTTGAATGGTACTTCCGGTGAATACAATTTTGCCCACTTTATGGATAACCTCTTTTTCGATTTTACGGGGATAGAAGCACAAGCCTTCAAAACCTTTGTCGCCTCGGGCGCCTCCGATGAAGCGGTGGCTCAGTGGATTCAGGAACATAGCAAACAGCAGGATCGTCTGGCCATCGCAAAATGGAATAATCAATTGTTGGACGCCACGCCCAAAACCATGCCGGATCGCTTCCAGCTTTTTATGGAGGACTATATCGATCAATATATACCCAAGCATCGTCCGGTCTATCATGTGTTCGATATTTTTGATCTGGAAGAAGGGCATCTATAACGCCGACAGCACAAAGTCAACTCAAAAACCAAAAGAGAAAAGCACAATGACAGTCATTCAATGCGTTACAGTTCAGTGAGTCACAAGAAGACGATAGGAGAATGATTATGGCCACAGCAACAGTCTCGGAAAAACTAAAAAGCCTGGCGAAGAATCTGACCAAGGATTACCCCCGCAGTCCACGGGAAACCCTGGGTGGATTCGTCATTGCCGGTCGCACCCTGGATAAGTGTCGCGCCCATTTAAACGGCACCGTGGGAGAATACCATTTCAACTGTCCGCTGGATCAGCAATTCCTGGGCTTTGCGGGCATTGCGGCTGAAGATTTTGAAGCTTTTGTCGCCACCGGCGCTTCCGACGAGGAAGTCGATCAGTGGATCCGCGAGCACGCCCAGCAGAAGGATAAACTGACCATCGTCAAGTGGAATAACGAAAAACGGTATACCACGCTTAAGGAAATGCCGGACCAGATTCAGCTCTACATGGAAGATTACATTGCCGAAAATATCCCGAAAGGCCGTGTGATCTACCATTGGTTCGATATCTATGACATTGAAGAAAAAAGACTCTAAAAAAACGGCCCTAATGGGCAGGAAGAAATAGTTCAACAGCGGGTTTGCAGTATGGATTGCTTCTAATAGAATAGCTAAGCTTTACATATTCTTGAGAAACGATTTCGAGTACCTGAGCTGCAAACCCGCCACTCCTTCCATCGGTGCATTGCTAAATATCGCACACCAGCAGACTAAAAGACGGGACAGTTACCCATAACACAAGAGGACAATCATCATGGCTCAAATGCTGACCAACCATTTAGATCCCCCGCTCACCTGTAGGACCGGCATACTCAAAAACTTTGCCCAGGAAAAACTATCACCGGAATGGCAGGATTGGAAATGGCAGTTCCGTAACCGCATTACCAGTTTGGATCAACTCAAAGAATATATTTGTGTTTCGGGGGAAGAGGAAAAGGCGTTTCAGGCGGCGGGAAAAAATTTGCCGTTTGCCATCACACCCTATTATATCGATCTGATCGATCCGCTGAATCCCAACGATCCGTTGAGGAAGACTGTTATACCGCACATGATGGAATTTACCACTACCCCGGCGGAGATGGTGGATCCTTGCGGTGAGGACAGCCACATGCCGGTACCGGGACTGGTGCATCGTTATCCGGATCGGGTGCTGTTTCTGGTGAACGAAACCTGTTCGGTATACTGCCGCTATTGTACCCGCAGCCGGTTGGTCGGCAGCGGCAAGCATCAGGTGGAATTCGAGGCGGTTTACGAGTATCTGCGCAACCATCCGGAAGTGCGCGACGTGTTGATTTCCGGTGGCGATCCGCTGGTGATGAGCGATGAGAAACTGGAAGGGATTATCAGTAACCTGCGCGCCATTCCCAGCTTGGAGATTGTGCGACTGGGCACCAAGATTCCCGTGGTGTTGCCGCAACGCATTACCGAAAACCTGGTGAATATGCTGAAAAAATATCATCCGTTCTTCATGAGCATCCACTTTTTACACCCGGATGAAATTACGCCGGATGTGGAACGGGCCTGCAACATGCTGGCGGATGCGGGCATCCCGACCTTCAGCCAAACCGTATTACTGAAAGGCGTGAACGATGACCCCGTGGTGATGAAACAATTGATGCAGAAACTGCTGAAATTGAGAGTCCGGCCTTACTACATCTATCAGTGCGATCCGGTGCAAGGGACTTCCCACTTCCGCACCAGCATCGATACCGGGCTGAACATCATGGAACATTTACGCGGTCACACCACCGGTTATGCCATTCCCACCTATGTGGTAGACGCACCCGGCGGCGGCGGAAAAATTCCGGTAACGCCGGACTACGTGGTTTCCCGCGAACCCGGTAAAACCATACTCCGCAATTATAAGGGCGATATTTACCAGTATATTGAAGAGTAGATTCCGTCACGCTTATATTGCGAGTCAGGCTTAGGAGATGATTGTAAGCCGATATTTTTCGGTGGCTTTTTGGTGAAAGCGGCCTAATCCACAGAAACTTCGGACTCTACGCTTCCTAACGCCAAGGCAAATTTTGAGAAAGTCGTTCTTACTCAAATTTTGCAACAGCCCTCCCGAGGGCTGACTATTTCGCCTATAGGGCAATTACCCTGCCATGACTGGTAGAGTCTTTTTTTCAGGTTTTGTTAACTCTCTTTTTTAGAAGAATCTACAAGCTTCAGGCGATCTTTATAGTTATCAAAGACGGCATATTCATCAACCAGCCCACTGTTTTGTACAAGATCTTCAAATACCAGACGATGCTGATTACCGATACTGATCACATCTGAAGGACGTGAAAACTGGTGTCGTCCTTCAGAATCTTTAATTCTACTGCGGCTGACTACTCTTTGAATCGCTTCTTTGTTTGGAATATCAACCAAGTAAAGATAGGTTTTATAACCTTGCTTTTTAACTTTCTTAAGCAACTCTATTAGTGCCGATTTATTACGCCCGGTACTTTCTTGAAGGATAGGCTCACGGTTGGCTAACGCCATTTCAAACACCTTTTCACATATCTGACGAGCCACGTTCATCAATGATCTTGAACCGTCTCCCTTCTTATAGCCCGGCAACATGCGTCTAATGTCATCAACGGTGCATGGCACAGAAGGCATCTTATCTTGTAGATCTTCTATAATCGTTGATTTCCCTGATGCGGGTAGCCCTACGACCAGGCTATATCTTTTTTCAGAGACAGGCAGACGTTTTTCCGCAGGATATTTTTTTTCATATTTTTCCGCATAATATTTTTTTGCATAAAAATCTATCTCCTCTGGTGTCATATCGACCTTAGGATTCGCGTTTTGCCTGTCTTCTAATTCTTGTATATGGGCCAGATCACTTTTGCTTAAAACATCTGCCGGTGTGTATGGTTCATCCTCAATGGGCTGGCCATAAACATCCTTTTTGAGATAGGGGATGGTAACGCTTCGAAAACCACTTGCCTTACTTTTACCGGAAGACCCATCGTTTTTAGGCCGATCACCGGTAAATTTAACTTTAACTTTAGGAAACCGGGAATCTAAGCTTTTAGCGAACGGTGATGTAACGGGAATATTCATGATAGAAGACACAATCCTTTAGGGAGCAAGTATAAAAATAGTCGATTAACATAACACAAAAACATAACGAGTCAACCTTATGAGGCAGACGCTATGGACTGAAGAACAAAGGCTCGGAAAGCCACACATCATTTTATGACTGAAAGCATGCTATCAGTCATCAATTTTACGGAACAGCGAAACTTTAATATCGGATTGGATTCACTTCAAATTGCTTGAGGTTTGAATATTATTCTTTATGTTTTATAACTTGATATAAAATCACCTAATGAATTGGCAAAATATTTCAAATGCGCTTAACCCCTGTATGGTTCCGGAACATATCGCCACAAATTAATTCAAGACGGCAGGAGCCATTCTTTAGCCAAGCTGCATGCAACAATAATTCCGCAGATTCTTTTCAACGTTTCGGCTGCAAAACCCAAGAAGAATTTGAAGAAGACCTCATTGCAAAATATAGTGACTATGAAAATTCAGAAAACCCAGACCATCATCTCTACCTAAAAGCATTGGATTGGGCCAGCGGTTTAACGGTTTCCCATAAGATAATGCTTTTAGAGGAACGCGGAGAAGGGCTCACTGATTGTGCAATCGCGGCCATCATGAAGGTGAAGGATAATCCGCCCGAGAAAACCCCTGCTGGAACCTATAGAGGGGCAAAGAAACTTCCTTCGCCAAAACCGAAACCCTCGACTGGCCGAGCCACTGGACAAACCCGACATCAATCCACCTCCTTGGAGTCTATAGAAGTTCAAGCTCCCGAATCAGCGGCACTAGACTGTATTACTGTTAAATCGAAAGCATCGGAAGACAATGCCGCTGATTCCACCGAACAGTTATCACTGCCGACGCCGGTATCTCCTACAGTCATTTCTTCAAGTCATAACAAGCTTCAAGATACGATTACTGTTAACATACCGGCTGGATCTTCATCGAACCCCAATACTTTACAGCAAACCTATTCGAATTATCAGGATTTCAATGCCAGCAATCCACAACAGCGCGCCTTACCCAAAGGCGAATTAGACGCGCTCTCTAAAAAGGTGAGAATTGCGAACGCAGTATTCGAGGGAAAAAACGGAGTAGTATTTACAATTGGTACTAGAGAGCAACATAACTACTTGCACCGCAATCGTATTCTGGCCTTTCGTTGGAAAGTAACCACCAATGATCTGGTCAAGAAATTTTAGCCAAGGCAGCCGGATTCCTTTGTAAGCCTATGCATCCAGTCATCTCATTCCAGACTTACTTTACATAACTTCACAAAATGTTCCAACATTTCAAATGATTGTTTTTATACAAATACAAGCCAGGGTTGGACATAGGCTAGAGAGAGACTATTAGGAACGAGTTTAGTGGACAGGCTGGGTCAGAACCAAGAGAAACAAAGACCGGTCCCATGCAAAGACAATGGCGCTATTGAATCGTTAACTGATCGTAATTGGGCAAGTTCAGCGGACTGATGGTCAGGTTGTGGACGTAAGGTTTAACCAGATAAGTCTTTTCCGCCACATACAGGGGAATAATGACCGTATCCTGCTCCAGTAACAACCGTTGGGCCTCATCGTACAAATGCTGGCGCTCTATGGGATTCATGGTGACGACCGCCCGTTCCACTAGTTCGTCGTATCGCTTGCTTTGCCAGCGGGTATGGTTGTTTCCGCTATCGGAGAGAAACACGCCCATGTAGCTGTCCGCGTCCGGGTAATCCACAAACCAACCCAGGCGGAACATGGAGGGCGGATCCTCATCCAGTTTGCTGAGCAACACTTTCCATTCCATATTGTCCAGCCGGATATCCACGTTCAGCACCTTTTTCCAGAGCGCCTGGGCGATTTCCGCCTCCTTTTGCACTTCATACTGGGTAGGGAAACTGAGATGCACTTCCGGAAAACCTTTGCCGTTCGGATAACCCGCTTCCGCCAAAAGTTTTCGAGCCTTAACGGGATCAAACTGCAGCCCCAGTTTGGGGTTGTATCCTAACAAACCGGGAGAAATCCAGGAAGCAATCGGTTTTTGTCCGCTTTGCAGCAGGCGGGGATAATAACTGCGATCCAGCGCATAAGCGAAGGCTTGTCTCACTTTGGGATTGTTAAACGGAGGCTTGGTTACGTTAAAACCAAAGTAATTAATGCGGTGCATGATGCTGGTATGGCAATCCGGGCTCTTACGCAGGCGTCTTACGTCAAAGGAAGGCATGCTGGTGGTGGTTTCAATGAAATCCAGCTCGTTGTTCTCGTACATCACCACGCTGGTGTTGGCATCGTTGATCATCAGCATGTCAATGGCCTTCACACCAGGACGTTTGGCAGGCTCTTTCTCGTAAAAGTAGGGGTTCGGCGTCAGTTCAATTTTTTCCTCATGCTGCCATTTGGCTAGCTGATACGCCCCATTGCTGACTAAATGGCCTGCCTCGGTAAAAGAATCGCCGTAACGCGCCACGATATCCCGACGTAAGGGCAACAGCACCGGGGATGCGGCCAGTTGCAGAAAGAACGGGGTGGGACGTTGCAAATCCACCACCAAGGTATGGGCATCAGGCGCATGCACGCCCACCTGGCCGAAATCCGAGATCCGTTGATCGTAATACGCCTTGGCGTTTTTCAGCTCATACAGAAAAAATACATAGGGCGCGCCCAGCTTGGGGTCCAGGGCGCGCTGCCAGGCAAACATAAAATCCTGGGCCGTCACCGGCTGGCCATCACTCCATCGGGCGTCGGTGCGCAGGTGAAACACATAGTGAAGACCGTCCGGACTCATCTCCCAGCGTTGAGCCATGGCCGGCTGCACCTTCATGTTGGCGTCCAGTTGAGTCAAGCCTTTGAACAAGGGCAGCAACACCGAGAACGAGGTCAGATCATCCGTCTTGGCCGGATCGAGATCCGGCGGTTCGGTGCCCAGGTTCATCCGAAATACCTGTTGTTGCAGGGCAGGAGACTCATTCCCCGGTGAATGGCTCCTGTCGCAGCCTGCTAATCCCAAGGTCAGGCTAACTATTACACTAGTCGCGATCAGGTTGCCGATCCGCTTGTTTAAACTCAACGCCCTGTTCCTGAAAATCGTGTTCACGCTACTGCCATCACTATTTTAGAAAAAAAACAAATCCATTGTCCAAATGGAGGTGTGCGTTTATCATAACATCCCTTATGATTAAGTATGAGTATTGGGCTGGGGGGCACCCTGCCGCATCAATCAGAGAGGCCAAGGGCGGATTGCAGAAAATGGATATTCAATATGATCGTTACTCGCTGATTATCAACGGCCAGCGGGAATTTATCCGTAGCGGCGCCATGCATTATTTTCGTCTGCCCAGCCAGGAGCTTTGGGAAGATCGGCTCTATAAACTGAAAGCCGCCGGATACAACACCGTCGATCTGTACTTCTGCTGGAATTACCATAGCCCGGAACAAGGCGTCTACGACTTTACCGGCATACGAGACGTACGCAGGCTTCTGCAAATCACCCAGGAGTTGGGCCTGTACGTGATTGCCCGGCCCGGCCCCTACATTAACGCTGAATATTCCGGCGGCGGTTTTCCGGGCTGGCTACTGGCCAAACGGGACATTCCGTTGCGGAATCGCAGGGAAGGAGTCTTTGTCTGGTCGGATGAGTACATGAGCTATGTGCGGGAGTGGTGGGAACAGATTATCCCCATCCTGAACGAGGCCCACAACATTATTTTGATGCAGATTGAGAACGAGTACGCCACGCTGGAGGTGGAACCCGACTACATGCAGGCGCTCTACCAAATGACGCGGGATTTGGACGTTACGGTTCCGCTGTTCCACAACGATCTCTATGTGGCGGGTCTGTATGAGGACATTGTGGATATTTATTCTTTCGACAACTATTCCGTTACCCAATTTGAGACCGACTGGCGGGAAATGCCGGAAGTGTTCCAGGTACTGGACGCCGTTGAGGAGAATCTGCGTCCCTTCTGTGAGAAGCGGCCTTTGATGGCCGCCGAGCTGCAAGCGGGCTGGTTCGGCACCTGGAAGGGCTACAAATACGAAAAAATCACGGAACTGCTCGGCCGGGAGCACATCAACATTTCCACCAAGAGCCTGCTGGGCCAGGGATTAACCGTCTTCAACCACTATAAGGCCATTGGCGGGACGAATTGGGATTATACCGGCAGCATTGAAACCTACACGTCTTATGATTTTGGCGCGCCGATCTCGGAAGCCGGATTGAACACCGAGCGTCTCTTTGAAAGCAAAGCGCTGAATTACTTCCTGAAAAGTTTTGACCTGAGCACAACCGATCGGGTAGAGCAATTTCCACTGGCTCTATCCAATTCAGAGTGCTTCTATGCCGTACGCTCGCCGCACGATCAGCCGGAAACCCACTGGCTCTTCCTGCGAAACCTGACCTATGAGCCCCATGTACTCACTGTGTCGGAACAGTACCCGGTTACGGTGCAACCGTTCGAGGCGCTCATCCTGCCCTATCAGGTCAAGCTGGCCAGCGGCTATACGCTTGGATTCAGCACCGCCGAAGCGCTGTACCAGAATGAATCCGTCCTGGTGCTGAAGGCCAATCGAGCAGTGACCCTGACCCTACATGCCCCGCTGAGTACGCCGATGTTCCTGAATGGCTCGCATGCGGAGGGGGTGGAACTGCTGGAATCCGCTCAAGGCAGCCTGACTCTCCAATGTCCGGAATTGCCGGAGGATGAACTGCGCCACTTAACCGTCGGCTCCTTAAACATCATTCTGCTGGGGCAAAGGATGGTGGATACCTTCTGGGTGGAGGAAAACGGCAATATGGTTGCCGGGGCGGATATGCGCCTTCTAGATGGCAGTTATGGCCTGACCTCCGGCTTTCTGACCCTATACCATATCAACAAATCGGGTGACCGGATCGAACGCGAGGATTTGCCCCGCTCCCAAACAGTGGCCGTCCCGACCTTGAAGCATTGGGACATATTCAACGACGCGCCGGAATTAACTCAGTTACCGGCACTGTTGCCGCAATTCAAGCCAGTCGTTTCAGACGCAGCGGATTTCGATGCCAATGGCGTCTATGAAGGATCGGCCTGGTATCACTTATCCTTGGGCAACCAGCAGCCCAAGCAGATTGAAGTCAATGCGCGCCATATTTGGGCAGCTTACCTCAATGGCCAGCTCATCGGGCATGGACATCAACTGGTAATTATCTATGGAATGGAAGCGCCGCAGCCCGTGAAACTGGATCTCTCCAAGGCGCCCTGGCATGCGGATGGTTCTAACGAGTTGCTCATATTCGTCAACGGATTGGGACATCCCAAAGGCTTCCATGATGATGCCCAGACTCCCCAAGGCTTGCTGAACCTTTTAATCGACGGTGTAGAGCATGCCGGTGACACCACCATCGCGGGCCAGGTGTATAGTCGGCGAGAGATGGTTCCACTGCCTCTTTCGGAACTCAGGGATTTTTCCAGTTCGCCGGTTGTCCTGTTGAGTACGATCTTTTCACTGCCGGTGGATGACACCGTTGAAATCCCCTGGGGGTTGAAGCTGCAAGATGTTGATTTTGAGCGGATTAACATTTATTTGAATGACTGTCTGGTTGGCCGTTACTGGCGCGACTGCCGTCGCCAGGAGATTTTCTATCTACCCCAAGGCGTCCTGAAAACTAAGCAGGGAGCAGAAAACAAGCTGGAACTGCTGCTGATCAATTTCGAGCCACCGATTGATAAACAGAGACTGAGTATCCATCCCCAACAAGTGACCTTGCACCCTTATAGCGTACTGACCAAAGCTTTCCATAAGACCACAGCCCTAAAACATTGATAGATTGAGAGCTATGACTGTAATACCGAACTTTATACTGAAACGGATGTACAAGGATAACAGCTTAAGACGCTTGGAAAACGGCGTCGGGTTTGACATTGTCAATAAGCTGGGCCCTGGACAGATCTCAAAATTAAACAGCATAACGCTGAATGAGAATATCTACCTGCCTTCGCAAATCAAACTGCTGATTGGACAGGATACCGTACCCGGCGAAAGCATCACGGAAAACAATCCGGCCACCTTTTTCCTGAATCAGGTGATTACCTGCCATATCGAAGATACCACCCTGCCGGATGGGCCTTACCAACTGACGTTAGACCTGGTCAGCCGGGAAGCGGGCAAAGTGACCTTAACCGTGAAGGATACCTTGAAAAGCGCATAATATACAGCTTCTCAGGACCGGCCTGTTTGAGAAAGGTTTGGCCATTCCCGCTGGAGCACTGCCCATTTTGTTCCAACCGCATGTTTCTTGAGGCTTTAAATTTCTAAATCCACTCAGGGCCTTGGGAAAAGCCACTTAGAGCATTCTCATTTCAATAAATCCTGAAAATCAGGCTTGACTCAGAAATGTGGTTTAAGTATCTTATTCCCATACACCTCCTCTACACGCCCCCATCGTCTAGAGGCCTAGGACACCTCCCTTTCACGGAGGCGACGGGGATTCGAATTCCCCTGGGGGTACCATTTAAACTCCAGTCTCAGAGCCAAATTTCAGGTTCTGGGGCTTTTGAGTTTTCAGGGGAATCAAACAAAATGATACAAAGAATGCCCAAACTTCGACAAAAGTTCGACATGCCAAAGTTCCACCTGTTGAAGTTGGATTTCTTTCCGTTAAAGAAGCCGCTTCAAAACTTGGAGTAAATTCTGTAACAGTTATCCGCTGGTGTGAGTCGGGCAAGCTTTCAGCCACGCCAAAACCCTATGGCAAGAGAACCCGCCGTCCGGTGAAATTCATTGTGGAGAAGGCCCGTGTTTTCGCTCCTCAGAAACCCAGCTGTTTACCCAAAATCCATGAGAAAATCTGCCTCACTGTGTTTGAGAACATAGCCACCAGAGGCAGAAAGCGGGGAATCAATATGTTATTAGCTACCAACGCTGCGCCAGCGTCAACAAGGACATTATTTCCCAGACTAACCGCTAGTGGTTTGGTGGTGTCCGATCTACTCAAGATTGTGATGCCCTCATGCCGTACCTGGAACAATCAGGAGCTTCCATTGAGGGGAGCGACATTAAAGCCCTTCAAGCCGGGGAGTTCTTTTACTGTGGTAAAGGCCAGCCCATTAAAATAAAAACCCGCAAGCGCAAGAGCAAACACAGCGGTAAAACCCTTTCGGTACAATCAGCCAATATCAAGCGGGCCAGTCGAGCGGACGCCGAGGCCGCGTTAAAAAGGTTGAAACGGTCAAGCCTAACACAAGTTTTATTCCTGCTATTTCATACCGCCTCTGGTGAGGCAGTTTTTCTTCCCCGGAAACCAACTTATAGCCAAAAGTCCTCAAGCCCAAGGTTTTTATGCCGATTGGGGATAAACATACAGGTAAAAATCTGCTCATGATTAGTCCTACGAGGATATCCTTTTTTCTAATTGGATTGTTCTTTATCTGGCTTGGGTTTGGCAGCCCAGGACCAGAGCAGCCGCATTGCTATAATTTCCCTTCTGGCGGCGGACATTCTTTCGATATGAGAGGCTTAAATGGCTCCGGCCCCTGTATTAGATCCGGTGTAGGATATATAGTATTTGGAATCTTAATAATCGGAGTTGGGGCTTCTAAATTCCTGAAAGAGGGATAATACAGCAGATTCCTTTTTGGGAAGTGTTCCCGCACAAAGCATTGTGATGACTCACTTTCGGCCAAATAACGTTCATGCTGATCACGCTGATACGCTTCAGGCCAGACTCGTAAGTCACCAGTATAAAGAGGGGAGGCTCACTGGAATCTGCAACTGAAGATTTCCATATTTTCAGCATGCCCATCCAACTCTCGTGGGAATCCCCTCATAGTCAATATGTCGGCTACCACCCTCTGTGGCGGTAGCGAATGTCGATGCAAAAATTACATGCCCAACCTGGACGCTGCACCCCATTATCATCATTCACCAGGGTTTTACAGAATATCTCAATTCATTCAGATTACTTCAGATTTCTGTACCGTAAGGTTAAACCCCGAATAAAAAAATTCCGTTTTACCCAATAGCTTTATACACCCGTAATCAACATACCAATTCGAATCAGGATTATCCTTTTTCTTGTGACTAAGGTTGCTTTTGCAGTGTAACTACGCATTCCCCGCAATATTTCTCCAGGGAAGGAAACATTGTCAGCAAAATATCATCGACTTTTTTGAGCAGAAATAGGAAGCAACGGAGTGGTATGGAGTCAGGCCAACGAGTAAAAATGCGTTTTGCCAGGAAAAAAAGGCTCATCATCTCAATTTTCTTGTCCGAAAAATCTTGAGAAAATTCATTGATATCATCCAGGGTTAATATAACATCGCCTTTTGCCTCTTTTCCCCGCATGGTAAACCAACGGCCTATCGCCACAAAAAAATTCCCATACAGGCTTTCCGCAATCACGACTTTACCGCCCGGTTTCAGTACCCGAATCACCTCCTGCTTTACGCCCGGATATTTAATCGCATGATGCAACACTTCATGCATCAGGATAATATCGAAATAGGCATCCGGGTAATCCATCCTGGAGGCATTCTGAACGGAAAAATGGCATTGACTCTCAACACCATTCAGTTTAGCCAGGGCCTTACCCCGCTCGACGCCAACCGGTGAAATATCATAGGCATAAACTTTTGCCCCTTTCAATGCACATAACACCGAGTATTTACCATTACCGCATCCAATATCCAATAACACTTTGCCCGGTAAGGTATCGAGATCAATGGCCTCAAAGGCCTTTCTGGTTCTATGACCTCGATCTCGCCTTCTGCCGGGCTTATAGCAATAATCCTCATAAGCGATGATCTGTTCAGGATCCATCGCATACGGCAAGCTATCGGAATACTCTTCGTCGTGTTCTTCTCGCTCTATTTTTTCCCATTCCTCAACCGTTAAAACTGGAGTTTTCATTTTATAGTCATCTCCTTCGCAATTTAACTGAGCATGCTCCTTTAAAAAGCAATTCGGATTGATTGTCCCTTAAAGCAGTCCATTTCCAATCCCCCGACTGTATAATCAATTAATGGAGCTTTACAGGTAAAAAACAGATCCTTTCCAGTTTGTATTCAAGTAATTAATCCTAAATTCATTATCCTGAAACGATAGAAGAGCTTTAATGAATTTCTATACAGGGGCGGTTTCCTTTGTATTCCATTAATATGGCAAATTGAACAACCTTTTTTGGTCTTATCTCAATAGCACTATTATTTGATACAAAATTTAATAACTGAATCTGCTTTTCACTCAGGTCTGAAGCGAGTTTTAACTGTCGAATTGATCATGCATTTTGACAAACAATCCAACATTGCTGTTCAGAACACTAAGCACATGCATAATGTAGATTTCAGACTATCGTGAAAAATACACTTCTTCCTGCAGTCTGATTCACTAAACCCTTTAAATGAATCATAAAGCTGAGATAAACAGGCGCTTAATTGATTAGTTTATTAAACTGTTATAGTGCAGTTTGTTTTTAAACCCAACATTAAAAATCGAATATTTATTCGTTTCTGCTGCTAAAGTCGTGGTATCATCACAACAGCATGATTGAAACGTCTCAAACCACCAACCCGACCAGTCTTTCCCTCCTGAAAAAATACTGGGGTTATGAAAGCTTTCTACCGATCCAGGAAGAGGCGGTTAACGCCATCCTGCAGCGAAAAGACGCCTTAGTCATTTTACCGACCGGTGGTGGAAAATCCCTGTGCTACCAATTGCCGGTACTGCAAATGGGCGGTACGGCAGTCGTTATTTCCCCGTTGCTCTCATTAATGAAGGATCAGGTGGATACGCTCAATAGCCTGGGCATCTCCGCAGGTTTTCTCAACAGTACGTTGACCGATGGTGAACGTTCCGACACGATTCGCAGATTGCGCCAGGGTGAGTTCAAACTGCTCTACGTGGCGCCGGAACGCTTTACCGGGAAAGATTTCTTTGAGTTGTTGCGACTATGCAACATCGCTTATTTCGTAATCGATGAAGCGCACTGTATCAGCCAGTGGGGGCACGATTTCCGGGCCGCTTACCGCGAGTTGGGCAAATTGCGGGCGCAATTACCCAATGTGGGAATTCACGCTTTCACGGCAACCGCAACCCAGCCGGTACGGGATGACATCATCAACGAACTCAGACTGGACACTCCCTGCTTGTTGACCGGGGATTTTGAGCGTCCCAATCTGCTCTATCGCGTACAGTACCGCAGCAATTTGCTGAAACAACTCAACGCAATCATTGCCCGCCACCCGAACGAGGGCGGCATTATTTATTGTATCAGCCGCAAGGATGTGGAAAGCGTATGTGAATCCCTGCAAAAGCTGGGCCATAAAGCGCTGCCATACCATGCCGGACTCAGCGCGGCAATGCGGGAACAAAATCAGGAAGCTTTCCTGACGGAGCAGGTGGATATCGTGGTAGCCACAGTCGCCTTTGGCATGGGGATCGATCGTTCCAATATCCGTTATGTAGTGCATACCGGCATGCCCAAATCCGTGGAGCATTATCAGCAGGAAGCCGGGCGCGCCGGGCGAGATCGTCTGGAGGCCGAATGCGTGCTCCTGTATTCGGGAGCCGATGTCATGAAGTGGCGGGACATCATGGGCACGCCGGAAACCGTGACGGAACAGGCCGCTCTGGATAAGCTGTTTGAAATGTCCAATTACGCCCAGCGCGTAATTTGCCGGCATAAATTTCTGGTGGAATACTTCGGGCAAACCTACCCAAAAACCAATTGTGGCCGATGCGATTGTTGCTTAGGCGAATTTGAAGTGCTGGGCGACTCAATCACCGTGGCACAGAAAATATTATCCTGTGTGTACCGGGTTGGAGAAAAATTCGGTGCTGCCCATGTGGCGCAGGTTTTAATGGGCAGCAATCGGGAGAAAATACTTCAGTTCAAACATCATGAATTAAGCACATATGGACTGCTGAGCCAATATCGCCAGGATGATATTCAGCAGTGGATCGAACAGCTCATTAATCAGGATTTCATGTTTCGAGATCCCGCCTATGGGGCATTACGCTTAACACTCAATGGTGGGCAACTGCTCAAAAGCCGTGAGGGTGAAGTTTTACTCTCCAAGCCGGTAGTCCCTCAAAAGTCGGAAAAAGGGCGCAAAAAACTCACCGACAAACATGCACCCGAATTTCAAGAGAATTGGCTGGAGAGCGATTCGGATTTATTCGAAGCATTGCGACAGTGTCGCTTACGTCTTGCCAAGGAGCACCGGGTAGCGCCCTTCATTGTGTTCAGCGATGCCACATTACGAGAAATGGTTCTATACAAGCCCAAAAACCTATACGGCTTCCGTGGCCTAAAAGGGGTTGGAGAAAGAAAACTTCGGGATTTCTGTCCACAGTTTCTGGAAGTCATTAAGAAACACGGCACTAATAGCAACCCGGAGCAAGCTGAACATGACGAAACTGGGACTCAATCTCCCAAAAATCGCAAGAAATTCTCCGCCGCTTATGATTCGGCAGAGTGGCCCGAAGTTCATGCCTCGGAAGAGAACGGCAAAGGCGCCCGGGCAAACCAATCCAAAATGCTGGCCATGAGCTTATTCGCCCAAGGAGAACCGCTGGACTTCGTGGTCGCCAGAACCGGCAAAACCTACGGAACAGTCAGCAATTATCTTACGGCTTACATTAAGGAGCGCCAATTAACCCAAATTTCACCCTGGCTGAGTGAAGCGACCTATCAAGCCGTCAGTCAGGCGGTATTTAAAGTGGGTTCCCAACGTTTACAACCCATTTTTGAGGAACTGAACGGTTCAGTGAATTACGACGAAATTCGGATCGCTTTGGCATTCCTGGAAAACCGTTCAATGGCCTACTCAGAATCCTAAAGAGCACCAAGCATGCTGCCTGAGTATTCAGTATCCTCCATCCCAAGTTCATCATTTGTGACATAATGAAATATACTTGAGTGGGTTAGAAGTGGTGGCTAACTGAAAGTTTCATCCGTGAAAGAATTTTTTCGTCGATTTTCCGCGCAAACATCTGAACTCGTCGGATCTTACTGGGCTTTTGTCCTTGCGGTGGGTATCATCGTGGTATGGGCTGGAACTGGACCATTTTTCAATTTCTCTGATACCTGGCAGTTGGTCATTAATACCGGGACCACCATTGTCACTTTCCTCATGGTTTTTCTCATCCAAAATATGCAAAACCGAGACGCCAAGGCTGTGCACTTAAAATTGGATGAGCTCATCCGAAGCCATAAGGAAGCGCGCAATGCGCTGATTGATTTGGAAGATCTTTCGGATGAGGAATTAAGCCGTTTAGCTGTGGAGTTTTCTACGATTCGGAATCAAGACGCAACGCTGCATAAAAGTCTTAATGTCGTAGAAAAGCTGATTGATCTGCATCGTCATCGACATAAACGTAAATAAAAAATTCAGTGTATATCTTTGTCACGAGCAGGATTTGAAGGCTAAGCCTCAATTGAATCGTTGCTTCAGCCGCATTCAATCAAACCTACCTATTAGAGGCTTGCATTTACACGGCAGCATCTGGTGAAACTCTAAAATGCTTCAGTTGAATTCAGAAACCTTGGTTTGAGCACCTCAAGCGACTCGCTCGTCATTCAATCCTGTTACCTCCCAATCTATAAAAAGCGCTGGCCAAATTCACTGGGTATCGTCTGTCTATCCTGCAAACTGGATTAAAGAAGGTTTTCAACCTTATTTCCCAGGGTACAGGTGCAGTTGAACCGTATTGACTCCTAAAAGAGAGTGATGCTCAATATAGTACAAAAAGTAATGCCCATACATTACAAAATTGGCGTTTTTATCCTGGGTAAACTTCAGGTAAACGTAACTCATACATGAGAAGCTTTTTTCTCTGCGATTGGTATCGGTATAGCGTGTTACCATATCTGTTATTCCCGAAAATAAAATCCACAATTTAGTTTATATAAACTTCCCCGACTGTCGATGACCCCAATCACCGTTATTAAGGCTTAATCTGAGTCAAACAGGATGATGTTTATTTATAACAAATATAATACGGCCTTGCTGCTAACCTTTTTATTCCTTGGGCTCCAATCTTACACGTTGGCGGCCTTTTCGCAAGCTCCATCCATGCCCGTCTCTACTCCACAGACGGGAACCTCGAGCCGCGCTACGAAACCTGCAGCCGCCAATGTTGCAAGCGATTCTGGCAAACAGAAAAGCGATCCACCCGCTAATGTATCCCCATCTACAACAACAACGGCACTATCCCCCTCTGCACCCCCTATACAAGCGAAGGCCGTTCATGTCCTGAGTTTAACCGAAGCATTAATGCTCATGGAACAACAAAACGCCCAGTTAGCGGTTGCCCGAAAAAACATGCTGATTGGAGAAGCAGGTATTAAGATCGCCAACGAAATCCCCAACCCCCAATTTCAGGGATACCATTACTGGGGAAATATAGTGGCTCTAGGGACCAACGAGCAAGTGGGCATCACCCAGCAGATTGAAACCGCCGGTAAACGTCACAAGCGCGTACTGGTTGCCAAAGCGCAGAACCGATTAAATCAGGCGCAGTATAACGCCTTGCTGTGGGATTTGCGCAGTCAGACCCGCCAGGCTTATGTACAGCTGGCTGCCGCCAAAGAAAACATCATTCTGCTGGACGCACAAGACAAACTTGCCCAAAATTTGGTCGACATCGCCAATAAACGGGTAACGGCAGGCGCGGCGCCCATCTCGGAATTGCTACAGGCACAGCTTGCATACTCCCAGGTCGGCACTCTGAAAATTCAAGCCCAAACTCAGATACGACAAGCGCGGGGTCAATTGAACGCCCTGATTGGAAATCCATTAACACCTGGAGGGGATGAGGGTTACGATATCTCCGATGAAGGATACTTTAATGGGAATTCCAAAACAGAACTCGTTCCTTTCCCGAATACGCCGATTCCAACCTATGAATCCTTGCTAAAACAGGCTATGGAAAAACGGCCGGACCTGGTTGCGGCGCTGCGGCAAGTTGAGGTCAACCAGGATCAACTGAAATTGACCAAAGCCCAAAGAGTTCCGGATATGCTTGTCTCCGTTGGATATCCGTTTCTGAAGCTTAAGCAATCCGTTGCGCCGATTGATGGCCGGACATACTATCAGGGTTTTTGGGCTCAGGTAGGCTTTACGATACCGGTATTTCACAACCAGGGACCGGAGATCCAACTGGGACAGCATACCTTGGATCAGTCCCAATTGCAGGTTAAAGCGGTACAGCAGCAACTGGTCGGAGAAATCTACACGGCGCTGCAGGGCTTGAACGGGTCCCGCGAAAATATTCGCCTGTATCGTTACGATCTGCTACCCTCCTCCGATGAAGTGTTGCGGCTGGCGCAGAAAAGCTATCAAGTCGGCAAAACCGGTCTGACCAGCGTCATTGTCGCTCAACAACAGTTGAAACAGATTCGTCAAAGCTATGTGCAATACGTTCTGGATTATCACAAAGCCTGGTCGGATCTGGAAAAGGCCGTCGGTAGCCGACTCAATTTTTAATAGAAAAGATGAATTATTGACTTATGAAGAAATTCAGCCTGGATACCCTGATTAGTGCAACCCTGAAGCACCGATATGTGGCTTTGGGGATTGCCCTGCTGCTGATTGTAATTGGCATTATCGCTTATCAAACCATGTCTTTGGAAGCCTATCCCGACTTCACCAATCCCCTGGTCCGGATTATTACCTTGTATCCGGGCAAAGGAGCGGAAGAAGTGGAGCGGATGATCACCATCCCATTAGAAAAAGAACTGAATGGTATTCCGGGGGAAACCAACTTACGCTCAGCGTCCTTATTTGGCTTATCTGTGATTTACGTCACCTTTGAAGAAGGGACGGAAAGTTTCCGCGCACGCCAGCAAGTGTTGGAACGCTTGAAAAGCGCCGACTTACCGGATGACGCTAACCCCCAATTGGATCCGGATGCCTCGCCCATTGGGGAAATTTACCGGTATACCCTGGAATCCAAATACTTTAACCCCATGACCCTAAAAGCCTTGCAGGACTGGCAGATGGAAAAGGCGTTCCGTCAGGTGCCAGGGGTTATTGATGTCACCAGTTTTGGCGGCCCGGTAAAAACTTATCAGGTCAATGTCGATCCCGGTCGGTTAAAAGCTTACAACCTGACGGTCCTCCAGGTATTCAGCGCCATTCAGGCATCGAACACCACCACCGGCGGAAACTATATCGTCAATAACGGTCAAGCTTATGTGGTCCGTGGACTGGGCCTGCTGAAAAATGTGGACGATCTGGAAGACGTGGTGGTAGCCAACTATTCCAATGGCACGCCAATTCGAGTGCGGGATGTGGCCGATATCTCCATCGTTCCCGGCACCCGGTTGGGTCAGGTTGGCAAGGATAGCGCAGGAGATGTCATTGAAGGCATCGTGCTGATGAGGCGGGGGGAAAACCCGTCGCAGATTATTGAAAACCTCTACGAAAAACTGCCCCAGATTCAGGCGTCGCTACCCAACGGCGTAAAGCTGGTTCCCCTGTATGACCGGATGGAACTGATCCGTCGTACCTTGGATACTATTGGCCATAACGTCCTGGACGGTGTCATTCTGGTTACCGTTGTGCTGCTGGTGTTTCTGTTCGAGATACGCTCGGCGCTCATCGCCACGACCGTCATCCCAATGGCGCTGCTGTTTGCCTTTATCCTGTTGAACGGTTTCCATATCCCGGCAAACTTGCTGAGCTTAGGCGCGGTGGACTTCGGGATCATCGTGGACAGTACCGTCGTTATGGTGGAGCACTTGTACCACGAATTAGTGGTCCGTGGCCAAAACATGACCCCTGCGGAACGCTTGGGCCTGGTCGCCCGATCCGCGCAGGAAGTTGGTCGTCCGATCCTGTTCGCCACAGGGATTATCGCGGTGGCTTTTCTGCCCATCTTCGCTTTTGATGGCGTAGCAGGCAAATTATTCCGCCCGTTGGCATTTACGATGAACTTCGCCTTATTGGGCGCAGTACTCTTTACAGTCACGATTATTCCCGTGCTCTGCTGGTTTCTCCTGGCGCAAAAGCCAATCAAACATCGTGAAAGTCCCGTGTTCGTCGGTATTGAGAAATTGTATAACCCTGCGCTAAAAGCGACGATGAAGCGTCCTATTCTCACCTTGGTATTAATGGCCATTCCGGTGATTATCAGCGTTATCCTGTTCACTGGAATCGGTACTGAATTCTTGCCTAGCCTGGATGAAGGCAATATTTGGTTGAGAGTCACCGTGCTGCCTACCAGTGTTGCTCTGGAACAGTCGGTGAAAGTGGCCAATCAGGTTCGGGAAAAGCTGATGCACTACCCCGAAGTCAAGAACGTGGTGTCTCAGGTTGGCGCGCCGGATGACGGAACCGATCCCAACAATCCCAGCAATATCGAGTTTCTGGTGGATCTCAAGCTGGCCAAGGAATGGCGACCTCAGTGGCATGAAGACAAGGAAGCACTCATTGCCTCCATGTCCAAGGATTTAACTGCCATACCGGGTATTCTGACCAACTTTTCCCAGTACATTCAGGATAACGTGGATGAAGCGATCGCCGGAGCCAAGGGCCAGGTTGTGGTCAAGGTGTATGGCAACGATCTGGATACTTTGCAGAAACTGGGCGTTAAAATCGCTAAAATGTTTAATCAGGTGCATGGTATGACGGACGTGGCCGCCGATAAGCTGGTTGGACAACCCCAATACCAAATTGAGGTAAACCGACCCGAGGCGGATCGTTATGGGATTAACGTAGAGGACATTACCAAGTTAATTGAAACCGCTGTGGGTGGTAAGGTCTCCACACAAGTGGTCGAAGGCGAAAAACGCTTTAATGTACTCGTACGTTTTAACAAGGCTTTCCGTTCCTCTCAGGAAGCTTTGGAAAACGTGCTGATCGAAACACCCGATCATGCGCAGATTCCACTGTCTGAAGTAGCCAACCTGAAGGTACGAACCGGGGCAAACATCATCTATCGGTCCGACAATTCCCGAGTCATTATCATCAAAGGCAACGTGCGGGATCGTGACCTGGGCAGCGTCGTCCATGACGCCAAGGCCCTGATCGACAAAAACATTATCCTGCCTGCCGGCTATAGCATGAAGTGGAGCGGACAGTTCGAGAACCAGCAACGCGCCAACAGCCGACTCTCCATTGCGGTGCCGCTGACCATCCTAGCCATCTTCATCCTGCTCTTCCTGACATTCCGTAACTTGCCGGAAGCGTTGATGGGCATGGCTCCAATCCCGCTGACCATGATTGGCGGTATCGCCGCCATGTGGATGACCCACACCTATTTCTCGGTTTCCGCCGGAGTAGGGTTCATTGCGGCGATGGGCGTTTCCGTACAGAACGGGGTGGTTATCCTGTCCTACATTAAACAGTTGACTGAACGCGGACAGCCGCCCTATCTGGCCGCGATCAATGGCGCGAAGGCCAAGATACGGCCCGTGATCATGGCGGGAACCGTGGCGATTCTGGGTTTAATCCCCGCCGCAATTTCCAACGGGATTGGTTCGCAAAGTCAAAAACCATTCGCCATCGTTATTATCGGTGGACTGCTAACCGCCACCACCTTGACGATCTTCGCCATTCCGGTGATTTACTTCTTTGTGAACAAAAAAAAAACTCACACACCCCCTGAAGAGCCTAACCATGATCAGTCCGGAGTTCTCAGCCATGTTTAAATTTCCCACCCCAAAGCCGTTCGTTTCCCAGTCAAAACCAGTAGTCCTTTGTGCGCTTGCCCTGGTTATTTCATTCCTGTCCGGCTGTGCCGGTAATAACACCAAAATCCCGGAGGTGCCTTCACGAACTGAGCTCCAAAGTACCGGGCCTTCCAAGATTACCCTGACTCCGGCTCAGGAACAAAACATCGGGCTTCAACTGGCGCACGTCAGCTCGGATTATATTAGCGACACGTTACAGACCACTGGCAAAGTGCAAACCGTAAGCAACCTGATGGGACATACCTATTGCCCGGTGCCGGGACAGGCGGTTTCCGTGCCGGTTTCGGTCGGACAAAGCATTCGCCAGGGGCAATTGTTAGCCTGGGTTCGCTCGGATCAGATTGGCCAACTGGAAACGGATTTTCTGCAACAGTATTTGCAAAACAAGGCGGATATCCGTCAGGCCAAAGTACAGCTCGCCCTAAGCCAGGCGGCTTACCAACGGGAAAGCCAACTGTTCGGGGAAAAAATATCCGCTCGTGCCGATATGGAAACTGCTCGCGCTCAATATCAGAAAGATCAAGCTACTGTCCAGGCGCTACAAAGTAAAGAGCAAGCCTTGACTACCAGTTTGCAGGCTCGCTTAAGCCTATATGGCACCCCCGCCAATACCGCTATACGGTTAGCGGAGCAAAAGCGCATCTATCCCTTTATTGCTTTGCGCGCACCCCGCAGCGGGATTTTAATCAGCCGAAATGTCAACCCTGGCGAGTTGGTCGACTCCACCAAGGAGTTGTTTACCATTGCGGATCTCAGCAAGGTATGGCTGGTCGGTGATATCTATGAGCGCGATCTGGAGCGAGTCCACCTGAAACAATTGGTACAGGTGACGCTGGACAGCATTCCGAATCGTACCTTTGACGGACGGGTCAGTTTTATCGACACCATGCTGGATCCTCAGGCGCGTACGCTACAGATTCACTCGGAAGTATACAATCACCAGTTGTTGCTAAAGCCCAACATGTTTGCCCGGGTGGAAATCAAACTAGGCGAGAAAAAAGCCCTGACCGTACCCAGCACGGCATTGCAGCGTAATGGAGACAATACCTATGTGTATGTGCCAATCGCGCCACATACCTATGAAGAACGGCAAGTTTCCACCGGTATTCGAGTTGGTCCGAACACAGAAATAACTGGTGGTTTGAGTCCAAATGAACAAGTGGCCACCCAAGGTTCCCTCGCACTGAAAGGGCAAATTCTTAAACAAGCGGCTACTAGTAATAATTAGCTTGGCGCTATTTAATTTCAATTTATCAACCAAATTCAGAGATCATTCGATGAATTGGCATGGTTTAGCTTTGGCATTCAGAAATTTGTTTTCCATATTCAAGTAGGGTTCGTTGCAGCAAAATGCCCAAGCAGCCTAACCATCATCAAAGATGGAATTACGATAGAATTGCTCACTGCTCAAATTCACAAAGTTTTTAAAAGCTATTTGCTTGAAGTAGAAGCACTAAATCCAGATGGTATCTTACTGAATCGGTATCGAAGATTGTAAAAACGCTTTTCGATAAGATGCCAGGAAATAAAGGCCATTAGTCCAGTTATCAATAAGCCTAAAAGAGCATAAAATAGCCAGGATAAATAAAGCTCCCATAAATTCATAATCGGGCCAGCCCATTGCATAGTCAGGGTCATAGCTATTTCTTGACAAAGCAAATGAAAGAGATACATCCCATAAGTCAACCTTCCCATCCGTACCAGTACCGGGTGCGAAAAGAATTGACGTCCGGGTCGGCTGCATAAAACAGCTAAGACAAAAATCCCACAAAATAAAGCGATTAGACTAAGCAAAATGATATAAACGGGAGCATTGCTTTGAATGGGCGGAGCAAACAGACAAAGGGTTAAATAAAAAGCAGCAGGAGCCCATAGTAGAAGACTACCAAACTTATCAACCCACGCAATCTTGATATATTCCATCCTCAATAAAATTGCTACCAGGACCCCCACTAAAATAGCGTCCAAATGACTAAAAGTATTGTAATAATAGGTATGATAATTGTGAGTCATCTGGATGAAAAAACCACGCAAGGCAATGGTTATCAAAAAGCCGAAAGCCACAATTTTTAAGAGTTTTTCCGTATTTTTAACACGAAAAAGCATGAAGCCCCAAACCAAATAAAATTGCTCTTCCATGGCCACGCTCCAGTGGATACGTTGAAAGAAAGTGGGCATATAAGAACCATCGCTGGCTAAACTGAAATTAAACATGAACAATAAAGACGGTCCAACATAACGTTGCACCATTTGTAGCCAGTATGAGCTACCCAAAGGGGCTGCATAGAAGCTTCCCAATAGAGGAATTCCAAAAAAAGCCAAGCCAATAAAACTGTAATAAAGCGGCCAAATCCTTAACACTCTTCGAATAAAGAAATATCGAAAAGAAACCTGTCCGTATTTTTTTCGCTCCTGTAGTAGAAGCGTAGTAATTAACTCGAATGGCGAGTTAGAAAAGCTGTGCTTGCAAAATAAGGCCAAAATGCTAAAAGCCCCTTGGTAACAGTAACCTGGGGGCTTTAGCAATGAGCGACGAAACGATCATCACGATT